>Ga0210391_10001456_pt1 | contig 21562 bp, 10 predicted proteins | sample IncBWC12OmetaG_FD_160573 | JGI IMG/M metagenome (GOLD analysis project Ga0210391, IMG submission 160573) | Forest soil microbial communities from Barre Woods Harvard Forest LTER site, Petersham, Massachusetts, United States - Inc-BW-C-12-O ...
GCGGGAACCAGCGGATAGGGTGTAGGGGGCAGGGTGTAGCGAACCCAACTACTTTTTCTCTTCGTGGTATTCCTGCTCGGTGTTGATTTGCCAGAGAGCGGATTTGTCGATCTTGCCGGCGACGATCTGATCGACGGCGGTCATGGCGGTCAGCATGGAGTGGTCCTGGTTGTTGTACTTGTGCATGCCGTTGCGGCCGACCATGAAGAGGTTTTGGAATCGGTCCGTGTAGCGGACGATCTCGTCGAATCGGTCGTAGGTGCCGAAATAGGCGGGGTAGGTTTTCGGCACGCGGACCACGTGGGTGTCGTGGACATCGGAGGCGCGGAGGATGCCGATTTTTTCGACTTCGGCGATGGCGAAGCGGGCGATTTCCGCGTCGGGCATGTTCCAGAGCTGGTCGGTGTCGTAGCAGAAGTATTCGAGGCCGATCCAGATTTTGGAGGGGTCGGCGACCATGTAGGGGCTCCAGTTATTGAAGATCTGGAGGCGACCGACCAGGACATCAGGCTCCTGAATGTAGATCCAGGTGTCTTTGAGGGGCGAGCCGTCGGGCTCGGTGACTGTAAGGCGGTCGACGAGCAGGCCGACGGTAATGAAGTCGCGATAAACCAGGCCGTCCGCGATGGTCTGAATGTCGGCGGGAACGTCAACATCGAGCGAGTGGATGAGCTCGCGGACGGGCATGGTGGAGAAAACGTAGTCGGCGGGGAAGGTGTGGGTCGCGCCGTTGGGATCGGTGGCGTGGACGGAGACGACCCGGTCGTTTTCAACATGAAGCCGCGTGACGCGCCAGCCGAGGCGGACTTCGCCGCCTTTATTTGTAACTAAGTCGGCTACATGTTCCCAAAGCTGGCCGGGACCGAATTTGGGATAGAGGAATCGCTCGATGAGGGAAGTCTCCACGCCCTTTTGCGCGATGCCGGTGGATTTCTGGCGGCTGAAGGTTTTTTTCAGGAAGTGGGCGATGGCGGTGCGCAGGGAAAGGCCCTTAATGCGCTGCGCGCCCCATTCAGCGCTGATCTGATCGCAGGGAACGCCCCAGACTTTTTCGGTATAGGACTTGAAGAAGGTGAGGTAGAGCTCAGTGCCGAAGCGGTTGATCAGGAAGTCTTCGAGGGTTTTCTCGTTGCGGCGGGGAAAGAGTTTGGCGCGGAGATAGCCGATGCCGATTTTGAACATGCGCACGGGGCCGAGCTGGCTGATAGTCCGGCCGTTGAGTGCGACGGGGTAGTCAAAAAAACTGCGCAGGAAATAGATGCGACTCTTACGCGGGCGGACGAGCATGACGAGATCGGGATCGGTGGGGATGTCGTTGGGAGGTCGTGTCGCAACGAGCCGCTCCTTATTTTGGTAGTGGATGGAGTGAAATTCGCTGCCGTCTTCTGAGGCGGCGAGGGGCATCAGCTCAGTCCACCAGTCCATGACGCGGTCGGCTTTCGAAAAGAAACGGTGGCCGCCAATGTCCATGCGGTTGCCGTTGTGGCGGATGGTGCAGGAGATGCCGCCGATGCGCTGGGTCGCTTCGAGGACGATGGGGCGGACGTCGGAGCGGCGAAGGAGTTCGAGCGCGGCGGTGAGGCCGGCAGGACCAGCGCCGATGATGAGGGCGGTTTTCATGGGACACTTCAGGGTACAGGGTTCAGGGGACCGGGCACAGGATCATTCGCTGCGTGCTGGTGCGGCGCCCGACAGAGTGTCCCAGCCTCTGCGGTTGAGGTCCCACCAGATTAAGTATCCGGCGATGGCGGCGGCGAGGAGCAGGATCGTCGCCATGAGCCATGCGCCGAAGATCAGCTTGCCGATTCCGAAGAGGCAGCCGTAGACGAGGATGACGCCCATGACGGTGTCAAAGGCGTTGGCGGTGAAGTCGCGGACAGGCGGGAGATCGGGGGCGAGAGCGGCGATGCGCTTCCAGCCGTGAACCATGGGGTGAACGCGGCGGTAGAAGGCGAGCAGGGTCGCTTCGGGTTCAGCGGGCGTGAAGATGGTGAAGAGGATCCACGCAACGGTGGTAAAGCCTGCAGTGATGAGCGTGCTCTTGGCGAAGACGACGGGGTCGCTGCCGGTGAACTGGACGTGCGAGAGCACGAGCGTGACGATGGCGGCGACGAGCATGGCGGAGATCTCGCTCCACGCGTTGATGCGCCACCAGAACCAACGCAGGATGTAGACCGCTCCGGTGCCGGCGCCGAGGTTGAGGACGAGTTGCCAGCCGGCGCCGATGGAGGTGAGCTGCGAGGCGACGTATCCCGAGCAAAGGACGAGGATGACAGTGATGATTTTGCTGACGAGAACGTAGTGGCGCTCGCTGCCGTCGCGAACCATGAAGCGGCGGTATAAATCCGAGACGAGGTAGGACGTGCCCCAGTTGAGCTGGGTGCCGACGGTGGACATGTAAGCGGCGAGGAAGGCGGCGATCATGAGGCCGCGGAGCGCGGGCGGCAGGAAGTCGCGCAGGACCATCACGTATCCCTGCTGCGGGTTAGCGGCGTAGGCGTCGCTGGGATGCAGGCCGCCGTGGGTGGAATACATGGCGAGAGCGACGAGGCCGGTGACAATCCACGGCCACGGGCGCAGAGCGTAGTGCGCGATGTTGAACCAGAGGGTCGCGCCGAGGGAATGCTTTTCGTTCTTTGCGCTGAACATGCGCTGCGCGATGTAGCCGCCGCCACCAGGCTCAGCGCCAGGGTACCAGGCGGCCCACCACTGGACGCCGATGTACATCATGAAGGTGAGGATGGGGAGGGTCCAGAGGTTGGAGGTGGTAAGGCCGGCGTGGAAGTCGGGCAGGAAGGAAAGGACGTTGGAGGTGGGATGACCAGCGGCGCGTGTGGCGTCGCCAACGATGGAGAGGCGGAGGCGCAGAGCATTCATTCCGCCGATGCGAACGACCGCGACCCACGCGAGGACGACGATCATGGTCATCTTGAGGGCGAACTGGAAGAGGTCGGTGACGAGGACGCCCCAGAGTCCGCCAAGAAAGGTGTAAAGGCCGGTGAAGGGAACGAGGATGAAGATGCAGATGAAGAGGGCGGTGTGGCGGGGATCGCCGAGGGTGAACTGCAGCAGGGAGTGGCCGCCGATGGCGAGCACGAGAACGCGTCCCTGAGCGATGACGGGGCCGAGGGAGACAGCGATGATGTCGACCATAGCGCGGGTGACCCAGCCGAGGATGAAGCAATTCATGAGGAGGCCGAGGTAGACGGCTTTAAATCCGCGGAGGAAGGCGGCGGGTTTGCCAGCGTAGCGGATCTCGACGAGTTCCACGTCGGTCAAAATCTCGGCACGGCGCCAATAGCGGGCGAAGAAGAAGACGGTGGTCATGCCGGAGAGGCAGAGGCTCCACCAGATCCAGTTGCCGGAAATGCCCTGGGAAGCGACGAGGCCGCAGACGAAGAGAGGAGTGTCGGCGGCGAAAGTGGTGGCGACCATGGAGGTTCCGGCGAGCCACCAGGAGACGTCGCGGCCGGAGACGAAGAAGTCCTCGGTGGATCCGCTGGCTTTGCTGCGGTAATACAACCCGATGAGCAGGTTAAAGAGCAGGTAGGCAACAATGACGAGCCAGTCGAGATGGGTGAGGGGCATGGAGCTCCGGGGGGTTTGGAATTTCACCAGTATAGAAGGGTCCTGGCCGGACGGGCGGGCGCTCCTTCGGAGCAAGAGCAACCGCAGGTCCTTCGACTTCGCTCAGGATGACGCGGCTATTTTCCGCGAACGATTATGTGGTGAGGGCGGAGGCGGACTTGCGGGGCTCGGGGGCGTGGGCGGGATGCATGAGGCCGCCGCGGGTGAGGCGATAGCGAGATCCGCGCCAGAGGATAGTGCTGCCGGCGTAGCTGGCGATCCAGCAAAGGAAGCCGAGGAGGTCGCGGAGGGGGTAGAGCAGGATGGTGCGCGGGAGGTGGCGCTCGTGCACGGCGAGGCCGCCGACGAGGGCCGCCAGGATCATGCGCTGCGCGATGCTGTAGGCGAGGAGGGAGAATGCCAGCACCGGGCGATGCAGGCCGAGAGCCGCGCAACAGGCGAGGATGCCGAAGGGGATGCTGAAGGTGAGGGCCGTTCCCAGATGGCCGAGCGGGCGCGAGAAGCGCGTGGATTTCATCCAGCGCGTCTGGTGCTGGACCGAGGCGGAGAAGCTGAGGTTGAGGATGATGTGATCGATGACGTGGTGGGAGAGGACGACCGTTTTGCCCTGCGCAGCGACGTTGGCGCCGAGGAGAAAATCGTCAGAACAGTAGGGGCCGAGGACGCCGAAGCCGCCCATTTTCTGGACGCAGCGGCGGCGGACGGCCATGGTGGGACCGAGGGCGAACTTCATGCCTTCGAGGAGGCTGGCGCTAAGGACGCCTGCGGTCATTTCTACGGACATGCCGGCGGCTTCAAGGCGCGACCAGAGGCCGCGGTCGGCCGCGCCGCGATAGAGGCAGGTGACGGCGCCGACATCTTCACGCGAAAAGGGCGCGACCACTTCGCGGATGTAGTTGGGCGTGACGCTGACATCGCTGTCGCTGATGATGAAGAGGTCGTGTTCGGCGGCGGTGGCCATGACTTCAAGCGATGAGACTTTGGCGTTGATCCAAGTGTCGTCTCCGGTGGAGAGAAAGCGCACGGAGATATCCGGATAGCGGGCTGCCACCTGACGGGCGATGGCGAGGCCGGGGTCGTTCGGGCAGCGGGTGCAGAAGAGGATTTCGAAGTTGGGGTAATCCTGCTGGAAGAAGGATTCAAGGTGGGCTTCGAGGTCAGGCTCAGCGCCGTGGAGCGGCTTGAGGAGGCTGACGGGAGGAGCAAAAGAGGGCGTGGGCCGAGTTTGGCGCTGGCGGAGGAAGCGGACGAGACCTGCCAGCGACAGCAGCGTAAAGCCGGAAGAGGTAATCAGGCCGAGCAGTGCGACGTCGAGGAGGATCTGCGGCATACGATTGGGCCGGGGGGAACAGCCGGCAAAGCGGTAGCTCTATGGAGAAGATTACCGTAATCCGCGAAAGGGGGTGCGCCAGGTTCGGCCAGGAGTCCCTGGAGTGATCCAATTTCGGCTTAAGTGGGAAAAAAGCAGGGGTTTGGCCGTCTGTTGATCATCACGACACGAAACTGACGTTACGACACTGGAACGAGGACGTACTTCGGATGGATCGACGGCAATTGGTCGCGCGGGGAGCGCTGGCTGCGGGGTGGGCTTTGGCGTCCGCGCGGCGGGTGCGGGGATTTGCGCGCGGCGGCGAGGGTGGCGGTCCTGATGAGGGCGGGGCGCGGAGTTTTTCGACCGACGACGCCGGATTGACGCGGATTTACGAGGCCGCGCTCGCGACGGTACGCGGGAATGTGGTCCGGCTGGCAGATTTTCCGGGGCCGGTTCTGGCGGAGGGAAGTTACTATCCCGGGGCGTGGATGGAGTGCGCGCCGCACGAGGCGCTGGTGTGGAGCGCATGGGGGACGGAGACGGCGCGCGCGGTGGCTCGGAATCAACATTTGATGTTCTTCGCGCTGCAAAAAGAAGATGGGCAGCTGCCGTATGCGGTGAAGGTTCGGTCGGGCGCGGGGAGCGAAGGCGGGCCTGGGTTCGGGCAAATCCAAATGGTGGTTCCGGTGGCGGCGACGGCGTGGGAGCTGTCGCAGCAGACCGGCGACCACGAATTGCTGGAGAAGGCATACGCGGCGTGCGGACGCTGGGATGCATGGCTGCGCAAATATCGGAATACGCGTGGGACGGGGCTGTGCGAAGGCTTTTGCACATGGGACACGGGGATGGATAACAGCCCTCGGTGGAAAGAGGAGCCGAACGCGTGTCCGGACGATGACGCGCGGCGGTGTCCGCCGGGGCCGGGGCTGCCGCGGCTGTGTCCTGATCTGTCGGCTACGGTCTACGGCGGGCGCGTGGCGCTGGCGGCGATGGCGCAGGCATTGGGCAGGAGCAGCGAAGCGGATCGGTGGACGCAGGATGCGGAGGAAATTCGTCGGCTGATTGTGGCGCAGCTGTATTACGAGCACGACGGCGGATTCTACGATCTGGACGCGCAGGGGCGGTTTGTGTGGGTGCGGAGCGCCGCGACGCTGCGGGTGCTGGGCGAACATGTGCCGGATGAAAAGCTGTTCGAGACAGTGTGGAAGCGGCAGGTGCGCAACGAGAAGGTATTTTGGACGCCGTATCCGTTTCCGTCGGTGGCGTTGGATGATCCGGAATTCGTTCGGCCGATTCCCAGGAATTCCTGGGGTGGGGCGGCACAGGCATTGACGGCGCTGCGCGCTCCGCGATGGATGGAGCACTACGGCAAGCCGGCGGAACTGGCGTGGGTGATGGAGCGGTGGGTGGAGGCGGTGCAGCGGGCGAATGCGTTTCGGCAGCAGATGGATCCGTTGAGCGGGGAGTTTACAGCGGATGCGGGTGGTTATTCGCCGACGGCACTGGCGCTGCTGGATTTTGTTTGGCGCTTGTCGGGAGTGCGCGAGCAGGGAGATTTAGTGGAGTGGAATGTGCGTCCGCCGGCACGGGGCCGGACGAAGTTTTCGGCACAGGTGCATGGAGTGACGGCGGAACTCGAGTACAACGGCGGGGCCGACAGCGGACTGGCGGAGTTGCGCATCGGGGGCAAGAGCGTGGCGTCGGTCATCGGCGTGGTGCGGGTACTGACCACCAGGACCGGCGAGTTGCGCGAGGCGGTGGGGATTGCAGACGGACTTTCGCCGGTGACGCTGCGCGAGGGTGGAGCGGAGCGCAGGATTCAGGTGGAAGCGAACGCGCGGGTGAAACTGGGGTGAACAGGCGTCGGGCTTAGGCGGCCTTCTGCCAGGCGTCGTGCTGCTTCTCGATGACCCTGAGGCGGCGGTTGATTTTCGCTTCCGTAGAGGGTGCGAATTTTTTCCAGGCAAAGCCGGCGATGGTGATGCCGAGGCCGATGGCGGCGGCAAGCAGGACGAGTGCACTGCGATTGGGGGCCTCGTCGTCACAAACGTATTCGCCAATGGATGCGCGGCGACCGGTGACAACGTATAAATCTCGGTGGTTCATGGTTCCCTCTACTTTCCGTTTGTTTGGATGCTGGATCAGTGGGGCAGGACATGTGGTTTCGGCCGGAATGTTGCGATGTTCTTCAAAAAATCCGGAGCTATTTCCGCGAATCCGCATCGCTGGTCAGGCAGGAATCGCGGCGGGTTCAGCAGGTGGCGAACAACGAGGAAGGGCGCGGAGTTGAATCCGCGCCCTTTCTTTGTAACTGCGATGGTTGCTATTGGACGATGACGGTGACCGTGGTGGTGGAAGTGAGCTGCTGGGTGAGGTGATCCATGGCGGCCACGGTGAAGGTGTAAGTGCCGGCGGTGGTGCCGGGGTTCGATTGACCGCCTCCGCCGTGATTGACCGGAGTGCTGGTGCTGCAGCCAACGCCCGAGATGAGGACGATGGCGACGAACAGGCCGAAGAGCGTGCGCCAGGCGCGGCGGCGGGCGGGGATTCCAAAGAAGAGAACCATGGCGAGCGCTGCGCCGCCGCCGAGGAAGAAGTTCTTCAGGGGCGGAGTGAGCGCGCTTGTGGTCGCGGCTGTGGTGGCGACGGTCATGGTGGCCGCGGCGGCTGCGGTTCCGCTGATGGTGACGGAGGCGGGCACGGTACAGATGGGCACGTCATTCGCATTGGCTGGCTGAGTTGCGAGCTTGCAGGAGAGATCGACAGCGCCGGTGAAGCCGCCGGAGGGCGTGACGGTAAGGGTGGCGGTGTTGCTGGTGGTTGCGCCGGGACTCACGGAGATGTTGCCGCTGCTGGTGAGAGCGATGGCAGGAACGGGCGGCGGAGCGATCACGGTAAGGGTGAAGGTGGTGGTTCCGGTAATGGACGCGTTGAGTCGGTCGGCGGCGGTGACGGTGATGGTGTAGGCTCCGGCAACCGTGGACGCCGTGCTGCCCAGGGTGAGCGTGGCGAAACTGCCTGTGGTTGAGGTAACGCTCACCGTGGAGGCCAGGGCGCACGTGGGGCCGCCGGAAGCGCCGTTACTGGGACCGCTGATCGCGCAGGTGAGGTTCAGGGATCCGATATAGCCGTTCTTCGGCTGAATGGTGACGACGGCGGAGTTGGTGGTGCCCGCGTCGAGAGAAACGTTGCCGCTGTTGGACAGCGTGATACCGGCGTTGTTGGGGATGGCGGTGATGACCACGCTGAATGCGGTGCTGGAGGTGATTTTGCCGGTGCTGTCGACGCCCTTCACGGTGAGAGTGTAGGTGCCTGGCGTGGCTCCGAACTGGGTGGTGACGGGGACGGTGAGGGTCTGCGATAGTGTGCTGCTGACTCCGATGGATGCGGGTACCGCGCAGGTTCCGCTGAACCCGGTGGGAGTGGCGCAGGTGAGGGTGATGGGGCCCTGGAAACCGCCGGCGGGCGTAATGGTGACGGCCGCGTTGGCCATGGATCCGGCGGTGACGCTGACGTTGCCGGAATTGGTGAGGGTAAAGCTGCCGAGGCCGGTGGTATTGGTGACGGACACGGTGCTGGAAGCGCCTGCGTAATTTGCGTCGCCAGTGTAGGTGACGGTGACGGTGTTGGCTCCGGTGGCTAGCGCACTGCCGGGTACCAGGCCTGATCCGGAGAGAACGTAGTCGAATATGGGGCCGGAGGGCTGTACGGACAGGGTGAGGCCGGAGATCGAACCGACGGTATTTCCGTTGACGATGAAGTTGACGGTGCCGGTGGGCGTTGCTCCAACGTTGACGGGAGTGGAGATGACGACATTCACCGGGCTGGAGGTGGTGGCGTTCACGGTGGGGCTGGGGTCAGTCACCAACAGGGACATGGGCGCTTTGACGATGGTGAACGCCACGGGCGCGCTGGTGGAACTGGCGTTGAAGCTGGCGTCGCCGGAATATTTCGCGGTGATGCTGTGAGCGCCGACGGGGAAGAGCGAGTAGTTGGCATTCAGGGGAGGATATGAGGCCTGATTGCCTTCGCCGACGTTCTGTGTACCGAGAGCGTTGGAGCCATCGCTGAAAGCTACGGTGCCGGTGGCAGTGCCTTCGGTGGATGAGCCTTCCGCTGTGCCGGTGATGATGGCGTTGAGAAAGACGTAGGAGCCGTAGGGAATCGCCGTGTTGCCGAGGGGCGCTTGTTCGTAGTTGTAAGCGTCGACGAGGAGAGTGGTGGTACTGGATTCGGGAGAGATAGTGACGCTGACGCCGCTGGAGGTGCTGGATGCGTCGGATGCGTCGCCGCTATAGCTGGCGGTTACGGTGTAAGTGCCGCCGGGGAGGCCGTTGTAGGTCGCCGATCCGGCGCCGCTGGTGAGGGGAATGACGAACTGACCGTTGTTGGCGGGACCGCTGGCGTTTTCATTTACTGCACCGACGATGGCCACATCACCGGTAGCGGTGGAGGGAGTGACGCCGGTGGCAAAGGTGAGGGCGGTGCCGTGCTTCACATTGACGGCGGCGGTGGAGTTATCGATGGTGAGCGTGGTGCTGGTGGCGGTGAACGTAGCGCTGGACCAGTTGTTGACCATGGCGCTGGCGTCGACGCTGCCGAGGCCGGAGGCGAGATCGTAGCCGGTGGCGGTGTTGTAGCCGGTGAGGAAGTTGTTCGATCCGCAATTGGGAGATCCAGCGAGGCAGAAGACGGAGTTGTTGCCGGTCGTGATGTCGTGGAAGACGGTGGAGTATTTGGATTTGGCGAGTTGATAGAGGACGGCATCGGCCTGGCCGAGGCGGGAGCCGGTCTTCTGTTCGACGAGGGCGAGCATGCCGGCAAAGGCAGGTGCGGCGGCGGATGTGCCGCCGACTCCTTCAAAGATGGGACTTGTGCCGAACTGGCCGTTGGTATTGGCGCAGTCGGTAAAGGTCTCGCTGGTGATGCCGTCGGAGACGCTGTCAGAACAGAGAACCCAGACGGCGGAATACATGCCGTTGGCGGCAAAGAGAGAGACGTCGGGCAGGTCGCGGTGATTGTCGTTGGGGGTGAGAGAGGTTTGGAAGGCGGGCTTGGCGTAGACAGAGCTGACGCCGCCGCCGCCGCCAACGATGCTGGACTGGCCGGTATCGAAGTTGACCTGGTTGGCGGCGAGAAGGCCATTGACGGTGGTTGAGTTGTTCCAGGGCGACTCTGGAATGTAGCTGGAGGCGGTGCCGTAATAGGGAGCGGCGCCGCTGGAGAGATCGTTGACGTAGGTGGAGAAGTTGGGAGGCAGGGTATCGAAGTCGGTGCCGCCGACGGCGATGGTGTAGGGGGTGGAGGCGAAAGCGTTGACGGCGAGACCGTACTGCGCGTAGGTAGCGGTGTCGAAGTTGTCGCATCCGGCGGATCCGCCGTCGCCAGCGGAGACGGTGACGCTGATGCCCTGGGCGGCGGCCTGGGCAGCGGCTTCATCACTGATGAGATTGCCGGTGGACCCCGCCGCGGCTTCGCACTCGCCGAAGCTGATGTTGAGAATGCTGACGTTGTTGTCGTCGATGGCGCGGAAGATGGCGTTGAAGAGGCCATCGGCAAGATCGGAGCCGGCGGAGGCATAGAAGATGATTTTCGCGCCGGGAGCGAGGCCGCCGGCGACTTCGTTGTCGAGAAGGGCTTCGACGCTGTCGCCGGTGATGCCGGGGTCGTTGCCGTCGATGACGACGGTGGGGAGATTGACGTTGGTGCTGGTTTCGCCGAGGAAGGCGGTACGGTAATTCGCGATGTCCTGGGAGGTGATGTCGGCATCGCCGGCGATGCCGATGGTGACGCCGGTGCCGTCGTAGGCGGCGCCGCTGGTGGGGAATTTGAGGTTGAGTTTGTTGGGGGTGTCGTAGATGGTGGCGGCGTCAGCGGGATCGACGAAGAGAAACGGCTCGGTTCCTTCGAGGAGGGTGAGGCCGGGCTGGATGGAGTGGGTGGAGGGATTCCAGTGGCCGTTCGGTCCGCGAACGTAGTTGGGGCGGGGGTGGAAGTCGTTAAGCGGGCCGACGCCGGCGATGACGGGTGCGAACGCGGCAGGAATTTGCGGGTCGGTGGCGTTGGCGAAATGCTTCTGGCCGTTGACGGCGTACGAGTGGATGGCGGTGTGGAAGGTGTTCTGGAGTTGGTCGAAGGTGCCTGAGAATTCGATGACATTGCGGGCCTGCGGGACCTTCTCGACGGTGAAGCCTTGGGATTGCAGCCAGGACTCGACGGCCTGGAGATCGGAGTCGGCGATGCTGAAGCGGGCGCCGTACTGCGCGGGGGTGAGCCAGTGATGGAAGTTGGGTGACCCGGGGTTCTGAAGGTCAGACAGGTACTGGGTGAGCGCCTGCTGCTGGGCGGCGCTGCGTTGGAGCACGAGCATGACGCGTCCGGTGGCGGTGGAGCCGGGCGCGGATCCGCGATCGAATTTTGCCTGGGCGAGCGGGTGCACGTTGCCGCGGAGGGGGACGAGATTGGTCTCGTCGATGGGGGCGACGATGCGGCTGGGGGCGGGAGAGACGAGAGCTGACTGGCCGAAGGTGGGCAAAGGCAGAGTTGCGGGCAGAGAGGCAGCTGCGCAAAATGCGCCGAGGAAGAAGAAGCGAAGAGTACTGGATTTCATGACCTTCTCTTTGCAGACACGTAGGGTGCAATCCGAGGTTATGCAGCGCTCGACCCGGGGGTCGCAGGAACGCGCAGGAAGAAATTCTGGAAGAGTATTTGGCTGGAATGTTACCGACAGGGGTAGGGGATTGCAAGGTGAAAACCTATGCGGAGTTACCTAAGAAATACAACGAAAGAGGCATGGGCAAAGGGTAGAAATGGGCGTGGCACTGCTTGGGGGAAGTTAACGGATGGATAACTTGCGCGTAGATAGGAATCGCCCATTCTGGTTAGGCAAAAGGATTGCCCAACCAGAATGGGCCAGCGATGGTTAGCGAATTTCGACCTGATCGATTTCGAAGGTGAACTTGCCGGGGTTCTGGACGTCGGCGAAGGCGAGGGCGGTGATGTCGCTGCCGTCGGTTTCAAAAGTGGAGAAGGGGAAGGTGTACAGCTTCCACTCGGGGCCGGCGGCAAAGCTGACCATGGCGGGAATGCCGTTTTGGCCATTGCGTTGTTCGGTGAGAACTAACAATGTGTAGCTGTGGCCGTCGCCTTTGGCCCAGAAGCGGATTTCTTTTTTGCCGGAAAGGTTAGCGGGTTTCATGGGCTGCGCGCCTGCCATGAACATGGCTCCGCCAAAGGGATACTGGGAGCCGGAGACGACTTCTCCGGAGACCTGGAGCGCGCCTTTGGAACTGTCAGCGCCGGGCGAGACGATGGCGATGGCCGATTGAGATTTGCCGCCGTTCATGGAGTCGGAGGCGGGCATCCACACGCCGTAATTCGCGGTAGGTTTGCCTTCGTCGAAGGTGCTGACGATGCCGGATTCAGAGCCGGCAGGCGGCGGGGGAAGCGGCGGCTTGGGCGCGGCGCCGGGCGAGCCGACGTCGAGGCGGATGGTTTTGGTGTCGGCGGAGCTGGGGCCGACCATGATTTCAAAGACGCCGGGCTCGACGACGGGCTGCATATCGACGCCGAGCAGAGACAGATCGTCGGGGCCGACGGTGAAGGTGACGGTGCGCTTTTCGCCGGGCTGCAGAGTGATGCGCTGGAAGCCGCGCAACTGCTTGACGGGGCGGGTGACGGATGCGATGCGCTGATGGACGTAGAGCTGCGGGACTTCGTCTCCGGCGCGGGAGCCGGTGTTGGTGACGTCGACGGATATTTTTGCGGTGCCGCCCGTTTCGATGTGCTCCGGCTCGGCACGCAGGTTTTCAAATTTGAAGGTGGTGTAGCTGAGGCCGTAGCCGAAGGGGTAGAGCGGCTGGCGGGTGGAGAAGGCGTAAGTGCGATTGTCGGACGGTTTGTGGTTATAGAAGTCGGGCAGATTTCCAACGGAGTGGGGGAAGGTGATGGGCAGCTTGCCGCCTGGGGCGACGTCGCCGAAGAGGACGCGGGCTGCGGCGGTGCCACCTTCTTCGCCGAGGTAGAAGCCTTCGAGGATGGCAGGAACGTTTTCGGCAATGGAATTGATGGAGAGCGGACGGCCGTTGATGAGGAGGACGATGACGGGCTTGCCGGTGGCTAAGACGGCTTTGACGAGGTCGTTCTGCGCGCCGAGGAGATCGAGGGAGTCGCGATCGCCGAGGTGATTTTCAGCCCAGGCTTCGCGGTTGGTGCTCTCGTTTTCGCCGATGACGACGAGGGCGACATCGGATTTGCGCGCGATGGCGACGGCTTCGGCGATGGAGGCGGACTGATCGGCGGGGGCGAGCTGGACATCGTTGGCGTACCAGCCGCGCCAGCCTTCGGGAGCCAGGGTAATTTTGCAGCCTTCGGCGTAGTTCACCTTCGCCTTTGTGCCGACGTAGTCTTTGATGCCCTGGAGGATGCTGACTTCGTGGCCGGGTTGACGGCTGTATCCGCCGAGATGCGTGTCAGCGACGTTGGGGCCGATGACGGCGATGGAGTGGAGTTTGGATAAGTCGAGAGGAAGAAGGTTTTTGTCGTTTTTGAGGAGGACGAGGACTTCTTCGGCGGCTTTTTCAGCGAGCGCGCGATGATCGGCGCTGTTGACGATGGTGGCAGCGGCGTCGGGATCGACGTAGGGATTGTCGAAGAGGCCAAGACGGAATTTGGCGGAGAGGATTTTGGAGACAGCGCGATCGACATCGCTCTCTGGCACGATGCCCTGTTTCACCTGCCAGAGGAGGGTGTGGAACGGCGCGCCGTCGGAGAGGTCGTAGTCGATGCCGGCGGCGATGGACTGACGGGCTGCGTCGGCGTTGTCGGCGGCGACGTGGTGGGTTTGCCAGAGCATCTGGATGCCGTCGCCGTCGGAGGTGATGAATCCCTGGAAACCCCACTCCTGGCGGAGCACGCGATCGAGGAGCCAATGGTTGATGTGGGAGGGAATGCCGTCAATTTCGTTGTAGGAGGCCATGATGCTGCCGACGTTGGCTTCCTGGACCACGGCTTTGAAGGGGACGAGGAAGTTTTCGCGAATGACGCGTTCGGAGTAGTTGCCGGGGGCGGTGTTCGTGCCGCCTTCGGGTTGGCCGTGAACGGCAAAGTGCTTTCCGGTGGCGATGACGTGGTCGCGGCCGATGGCATAATTCGGGCCCTGCAGGCCGGTGACGACGGCGACGCCCATGCGGGAGACGAGGAAGGGATCTTCGCCATAGGTTTCCTCGGTGCGGCCCCAGCGGGGATCGCGGGCGAGGTCGAGGACGGGGGAGAAGACCTGGTCGATGCCGCGCGCGCCGGCTTCGTTGCCGGCGGCGGTGAAGATTTGATGGACGAGGGCGGGATCCCAGGTGGCCGCGAGGCCCAGGGCCTGCGGGAAGCTGGTGCTGCCGCTTTCCATAAAGCCGTGGAGCGCTTCGCCCTGGAAGAGGGCGGGGATGCCGAGGCGCGTTTTCTCGAGTTGGTAGCGCTGGATGGCGTTGCGCAGGATTGCGGAGTCGCGAGGGGAGATGGCGAAGTCGACGCTGTCGGACTGGAGGAGGATGGCGCGGGCCTTGTCCAGATCGTAGGTGCCGGTGGGGTCGATGACGCCGTGGAGTCCATCGATGCCGCCGCTGATTTGCTCAACTTTTTCTTCGAGAGTGAGGCGGGGGAGCAGGTCAGCAACGCGCTCGTCCACAGTGAGTTTGGGATTGCGATACGGAGCGTTGGCGTCGGGCGCGGGGGAAGGGTTTTGGGCGGATAAGGGATTTACGCAGAGAAGCGCGAGGCCTAACGAACAAGGCAAGAGGACGGACGCGGGAATTTTCATGGGCGTGGGAAGAAGTGCAGCCTCCGAATGAAATTGCGGGACAATGCTACTCCGGATACGTCCGGGGAGGAAGGTGAGTTCCGGGGCAGGGAGATTACCATCGGAATTTTGCGTTATCAATCCGCCAGGGCGTGCAACAATGAGCATCAGTCCTTCGAAGTTGGCTTGCAGGCGGAAGCCGAAGAATGACGGCGACCCACGGCGCCGGATTTCACTATCGAGGAGGATTTCCCCCATGACTCGAGCGACAAAACTCCTCTTGCTGGCTTTGCCATGGTTGCTGGGCGCGCAGTTGTTGTGTGCACAGAACTCCACCGGAACGTTGCGCGGCGTGGTTGAGGATGCGACGGGTGCGCGGGTGGCGTCCGCGACCGTCGAATTGCGGTTGAACGCGTCGTCGCAGATGCGGAGCGTGACGGCCGATGGACGAGGCGAGTTTCTGGTGGCGGATTTGACGCCGGGCGGTTATGCGGTGACGGTGTCGGCGCAGGGATTTCAACCGGTGACGGCAGAGGTGCCGATTGCGGTAGCGGCGAATCGCACGATTACGGTGACGCTGAAGCCGCCGGCAGTGAGCCAGACGGTTGGCGTTGCGGGCAAAAGCTCGTCAATCACGATGCAGCCGATTGATCCGTCGAGCCAGGTGCATCAGGGCGTGATTACCAGCCAGGATCTGGAGACGCTGCCGATGGCGGCGCGGAGCTTTGCCAACATTGCGTATCTGGTGCCGGGAACGGAGCCGGTGGAGCCTTCGGATCCGACGAAGGCGCGGATTACGGCGGTTTCGACGGGCGGCAGCTCCGGGTTGAACAATGAGCTGACCGTGGATGGGGCAGATAATTCGGACGATTATATTGGGGGATTTCTGCAGAACTTTTCTCCGGATGCGGTGGAAGAGTTTGCCATGCGCACGGCCCAGGAGGATGCGGATACCGGGGGGACGACGGCGGCGTCGGTGGTGCTGACGACGAAACGCGGGACGAACGATTGGCATGGGGGCGGGGCCTTCTACGACCGTGCGGCGGCGCTGAATGCGCGGTACCCGATTGAAAATCCGGCGCCGAATCCGAAGCAGCCTTTTTCCCGGCAGAACTACGCGGGGACGACGGGCGGCCCGGTGGTGCGCGACAAGGTTTGGTTCTTTGCGGCGGCGGAGGCGGTCCACGAGGACGCGAGCATTGCGTACAGTCCGGCGAGCACGACACAGTTCGATGCTCTGTCCACGCTGGCCTCGGAGGGATTGATTCCGGGTGTGAACTTGATTCCGGTTCCGGCGAATGTGCCGATCCCGTTTCGAGATTATTTTGAGTCGCTGCGCTTTGACTGGGCGCAAACGCCGCGGTCGTCGTGGTTTCTGCGCGGGTCGAGCGACGATTACACGACGCACAACGATCTGGTGGAGCAGGGAACGCTGCCTTCGACGGGGCTGCTGACGCACAACAACTATTTGAATCTGGCGATCAGCAATCAGTTGTTGTTCAATCAGACATGGGTGGGGCGGCTGGTGCTGGGCGGGAGCGGGCTGCATCTGACGCAGACGCGGAATTCGGATTTGGGCTTCGCGCTGGCGTTTCCCTTCAGCTCAACTTCACTGACGGTATCGGGATTTGAGACGTACGGCGATAACCAGTTTGCGACGCCGATCACGTTTTTTCCGTCGCTGCGCAACCAGGAAAAATATCAGCTGCGTTACGACGTTGCGAATGACCGGGCGCGGCATGCGGTGCGATTCGGGATGAACTTTATTCACGAGCCGGTGCTGAGCGGAGGCTTTCCCGGGAATACGGAAACGCTGTATCAATTTCCGCAGAATCCGACGTATTACCTGACGAATCCAGGGCAGTTTGCGGGGGACATGGCGTCGGATGCGTCAACGTCAAACCTGGGCGGTGAGTTTTCGCAGAACGTGCAGCGTGTGGCGCTATATGCAGAGGATTCGTGGCGCGCGACGCAGCGCCTGACGGTAAATTACGGGCTGCGCTGGTCGACGACGGAAGGGCTGTTTACGGCGTCGGGACGGAGCGAGGCGGAGAATCCAGCCTATTTAACACTGCAGGCGTTACATATTCCGCTGGCGACGGGCGTGCCGCGCGACGATCGCAAGCAGTTTGCTCCGCGGCTGGGGTTGGCGTGGCAGCCGACGAGCAAGGGGAACACGGTGATACGCGCGGGATTTGGGCTCTACTTCAACGATCTGGCGCAGAACGGCTGGGTGACGGCGTTTCAGGCGGTGAACACGCCGGCGGGCGAATGCAAGGATCCCGCGCAGAATCCGGGAGGGTCGGAGAATGCGGGTTGCATTCCCGGGGATGCATTTGGCGGAGCGGGGAACCTGATCGATCCCAACTATCGGACGCCGTATGCGATTCACGCGACAGGCGGGGTGCAACACGCGTTCAACGCGAACTGGATGATGAGTGCGGACTACACGCACGAGCAGGGGAACCACGCGTATCGCGGATACAGCTATACGGGCGGAACGAATTTGTTCACGCCGTTGCTGGCGCCGGACGATCCTAACCAGGCGAATGTCGTGCCGGACATCAACGACTTTCATTCGGACAACCGCTCGAGCTACAACTCGTTGATGCTACATTTGCAGGGGAATGTGAGCCATCGGCTGAATTTGATTGCGAATTACACGTTGTCAAAAGCGCAGACGTGGGGCTGCGTGCTGGGCGAGTTGTTCGACTACGTGAACGGGGTTTGCAATCCGCTGGATGCGTTTGGGCCGGGGGATTATGGGCCGTCGGGAGAAGACGTGCGGCATCGCGCGGTACTGGCAGGGACGTGGCACGCGCCGGGCGGCATGGAAGTGAGCACGGTGACGCAGGCGGAGAGCGCGCGGCCGTTCACGCTGACGACGGCGGACAACTCGGGGCGGATCTCGGTCAATGGCGTGCCAGAGCCGCTGGATCAGTTCCGCGGGACGCCGTATATCCAGGCGGATTTGCGAGTGGCGCGGCCGATCTCGTTCCAGGATCGGTGGTCGGTGATGCCGTTTGCGGAATTCTTCAATGTGTTTAACCGGAATAATCCGGGCGCGAATTATGTGACCAACATTGCGGCGCTGCCGGTGCCGGCGGCGGAAGCAGCGGCGGGGAATGTGACGGATATTTGCACCGATGCGTCGTGTTCGACGACCGAGCCGCTGACGAGCCCGAATCAACTGCGGTTGGCGGGTGGGGCGCTGGGCGATTTCTTTGGGCCGGGGACGACCGTGGGGATTCCGTTTGCGGCACAGTTGGGCGTGAGGCTGGAGTTTTGAAGGCAGGGTGTAGGGGATAGGGTGTAGAACTGCAGCGTTTGGCGTGTAGCGTATAGCGTGTAGGGGCACCGGCACCTTGCCTGATGGCCGTTGTCGCTGATCTTCATGGATGCGATGAATCGAAGCGACGCGGATCTGCGCAAGCGCTGGGCGGTGATCCTGCCGACGGCGTTCGTGACGTACAGCCTGGCGTATCTGGATCGCGCGAACTACGGGTTTGGCGCGGCTGCGGGGCTGGCGAAGACGCTGCACATCAGCGGCTACCAGTCGACGCTGCTGGGGTCGCTGTTTTTCCTTGGATATTTTTTGCCGCAGATTCCGGCCGTCGCGCTGATGCAGCGGACCAGCGCGCGGTGGATGGTGTTTGGGGCGCTGGTGGCGTGGGGCACGTTCGCGGCGCTGACTGGGGTGATCCGCGTCTACTGGCTGCTGGTGGTGGACCGCGTGCTGCTGGGAGTGGCGGAAAGCTTCGTGTTTCCGGCCATGCTGATTCTGCTGACGCGCTGGTTTACGCGGGCGGAGCGGTCGCGGGCAAATGCGCTGATGATGCTGGGGAATCCGCTGACGGTGCTGTGGATGTCGGCGGTGACGGGATTTCTGATTGCGTCGATTGGATGGCAGCGGGCGTTCATTCTCGAGGGCGTGGTTTCGGTGCTGTGGGGCGGGGTGTGGCTGGCGCTGGTGCGGGATGGTCCGCGGGAGGCGCGGTGGATGGGGCCGGAGGCGCGTGCGACGCTGGAAGCCGAGTTGGAGCGCGAGCAGACAACGGTGCCGCGGATCGCGAGCCTGGGCGCGGCATTCCGGCAGAAGAATGTGGTGCGGCTGTGCGTGAATTACTTTTTCTGGAGCCTGGGAATTTATGGGTTCGTGCTGTGGCTGCCGGTGGTGATTCGCAATGCGACGGGCGCGGCGATGGGAAGGACGGGGTTGCTGACGGCGGCTCCGTATCTGGCGGCGGTGCTGCTGATGCTGGCGGTGTCGCATTTCTCGGATAAGAGTGCGCGGCGGCGTGAATTTGTTTGGCCGTTTTTGATCATCGCCGGAGTGGCGCTGGCAGGATCGCATTTCAGTGTGGAGAAGTCGTTTCCCCTGGCGTTTGGGTGTTTGATTGTGGCGGGAAGCTGCATGTATGCACCCTACGGGCCGTTTTTCGCGATGGTACCGGAACTGCTGCCGCGCAATGTGGCGGGAGAGACGATTGCGCTGATCAATTGTTGTGGGGCGCTGGGTGGGTTTTTCGGTGTGGAGTTAGTGGGCACGCTGCAAAATTTTACGGGGAGTTCGAAGGCGGGATTTCTGCTGATGTCGTTGTCGGTGATTTTGTCGGGGGTGGTGTTGCTGGGGATGGGGAAGCCGCCAGCGGTCAGCGACCTGCGTTCAGCGGTCAGTGAACAATAGTCAGTAATCAGGATTCAGTTGTCATGAGTCAGTAGTCGGGAGTCAGGCGGAGCGATGCGGGCGATTGCGGTTGAAGAGGTGTTGGAGTCTGAGGGGCTGGATCTTAACGGTGTTGCTACGCATGCCGCGGGGCCCGAGGGTTCGCTGTTGCTGACGCCGGAGATGCTGCTGACGGAGCCTTCAGGGAATTTGTTTGGGCTGAGTCAGGATGTGGGGATGGGTTGGGAAGCGCGCCGGCTGGGCGGGCCGGAAGTGCTGATTCTGAGCACGCAGGGCGGGATGCGGGCGGAGGATGGGACACCGATTGCGCTGGGATTTCACACTGGACATTGGGAAGTTGGGCTGCTGGTGGCGGAGGCGGCGCGCGCGCTGAAGGCGATGGAGGCGTTGCCGTTTGCGGGGGCGGTGACCGATCCGTGCGACGGGCGAACGCAGGGCACGACGGGGATGTTGGATTCGCTGCCGTACAGAAATGATGCGGCGATCGTGTTGCGGCGTCTGATGCGCTCGCTGCCGACGCGGGCGGGCGTGCTGGGCGTGGCCACGTGCGACAAGGGGTTGCCGGCGATGCTGATGGCGCTGGCTTCGTCGGGCCCGCTGCCGTCGGTGCTGATTCCAGGGGGCGTGACGCTGCTGCCGGAAAACGGCGAGGATGCGGGGCGGGTGCAGACGATTGGCGCGCGCTTTGCGCAGGGGCAAATCTCGCTGGAGTATGCGGCGGAGATGGGATGCAAGGCGTGCGCGAGTCCGGGAGGCGGGTGCCAGTTCCTGGGGACGGCGGCGACTTCGCAGGTGGTGGCGGAGGCGCTGGGGCTGGCGTTGCCGCATACGGCGCTGGCTCCATCGGGCCAGCCGATTTGGCTGGATGCGGCGCGGCGATCGGCGGCGGCGCTGCTGCGGTTGCGGCAAATGAGTGTGGGGACAAGGGACATTCTGACCGATGGGGCGTTTGAGAATGCGATGGTGGTGTATGCGGCGTTTGGCGGGTCGACGAATCTGCTGCTGCATGTGCCGGCCATTGCTCATGCGGCGGGACGGAAGCGGCCGAGCGTGGCGGACTGGATGCGGGTGAACCGCGAAGTTCCGCGCATTGTGGATGCGCTGCCGAATGGGCCGCGGGGATTTGCGACGGTGCAGGTGTTTCTGGCGGGCGGCGTGCCAGAGGTGATGCTGCATTTGCGGCGCGCGGGATTGCTGGATACGACGGCGATGACGGCGGCCGGTGTGACGGTGGGCGCGTGTCTCGACTGGTGGGAGCAGAGCGAGCGGCGGCGGAAGCTCAAGGAGAATTTGCGCGAGCGCGATGGGATTGATGCGGACGAAGTGATTTTGTCGCCGGATCGCGCGCGGGAGCGTGGGCTGACGTCGACAGTGTGTTTTCCAGTGGGGAATGTGGCGCCGGAGGGATCGGTGGTGAAGAGCACGGCGATTGATCCGGAGCTGATTGGGGAGGATGGGGTGTTTTTGCATCGCGGGCCGGCGCGGGTGTTTACGGCGGAGACGGATGCGATTGCCGCGATCAATGCAGGAGCGATTAGCGCGGGCGATGTGATGGTGCTGGTGTGCTGCGGGCCGCGCGGTGCGGGGATGCAGGAGATTTATCAGATCACGGCGGCGTTAAAGGCTCTGCCGCATTGCAGGCACGTGGCGCTGCTGACGGATGGGCGATTTAGCGGGGTGTCAACGGGCGCTTGCGTGGGGCATATTTCTCCGGAGGCGCTGGCGGGCGGGCCGGTGGGCAAGATTGTGGATGGGGATGTGATTGAGATTCGCATCGATCGGAAGCAGATGAGCGCTTCTGTGCATCTGGTAGGAGAGAAGGGCAATATTTTTGGCGCTGAAGACGGGACGCGGCGGGTGGCGTTGCGGGCTTCGCGCGGGGATTTGCAGGCGCATCCCGAACTGCCCGACGATACCAAGTTATGGGCGGCACTGGTGGAGGCGAGCGGTGGAATTTGGGGCGGTTGCGTTTATGACGTGGAAAGGATTGAAGAGAAGCTAAGAGGTGGCCAGCGATGAAACGGTCAGCGATGGAGCGGTCAGCTAAGAAGCGGTCAGGGAGGGACTCGGGATGATTTTGTATCGAACAACGAGCGGTTGGGTGGTGGAGCAGGCGGGGCGGTTTAATCCGGTGGAAGAGACTTCGCTGGATGAGTTGCTGGCGCGGGAGGATTTGATTTCTTAT
>Ga0210391_10001457_pt1 | contig 21559 bp, 13 predicted proteins | sample IncBWC12OmetaG_FD_160573 | JGI IMG/M metagenome (GOLD analysis project Ga0210391, IMG submission 160573) | Forest soil microbial communities from Barre Woods Harvard Forest LTER site, Petersham, Massachusetts, United States - Inc-BW-C-12-O ...
AAATTCCTCCTGGAGTTAAACAGCAAATCGCACTGTGATGGATTGTGCAATGTACTTCTTTGGTACGGTCTTACTTCGAAACTGTGTTGTCCGGCGCTTCATAGTCGTAAAAAGGTTTACGAAACAGGTAAAGAAGCCAGTGAAAAAAATTTGCGAGCGGGGACTTGTATCCAAGGTACGCCAGCGAGGGGGAGCGGAACGCCATCAATCCGGGGTAATCCGTCCATAAGCGGCGAAGGTAAAATTTCTCTTTTATGAATGACCGGTAATCCTGACTGAAGACGGTCTCCTGCATGTTAGGCAGGCTTTCTTCCTTTTCCAAGTAACGAAGGTAATAAATGGTAAGGGGGTCGATCTGCATGAGATGGCAGCAGGCAAAATCAGCTGCATACAGATCATCCGCCATCATGAGCCAGTTCAGTTCGACTGCGTCTCCCTCCATGGGTCCACTGCGATTGAGTCCGTATCTGCCGTCAATGATGGACATTGCGGGATGCAACCGCTTGTTGATTTCATACAGAATCTTTTCCAGGAACGGGTGCAGATCCAGCCGGGCCGAGGGCTCCGAGATGCAACCCCACTGGTTCTTGATCGACATGCTCACGCCGGTGTTCATGTGGATCTTGGGTACAGGCACCGTGACGAATAGATCGCATTGCTCGGTGAGAACGGCCGGGAAGGGAACTTTCAGATCGCGTCCTTTGTAGCTGAACTCGAAAGTGCTTCTGGGTAAGCGGCTGAGATTAATTACCTGGATGCCATACTTCTGTTCGAGCGCCTTGATACCGGTCTTTTCGAATACGGCGCTGATGTCGAATTTGTTGTAGCCACCGGAATCAGCCTCGACCACCGTGATTTTGTTGGTGTAATCCTTGAGCACCCGGACAATGGCTTCAATGCACTCCGGGTTCGTCATGACACCCTTGCGATAGATAGGAAAGGTCAGATTAGGCTTGATAAATACCGAATCGCCCGGTTTCAAGCGCGAGCCCAGATTGTGCCATGCGAAACCTTCGCGGACGACTGTTTCATATCCAGGGTCTAGTTTTTGAAGAAAGATGCGTGCCGGCGGCCTGTTCATTGGCACCGTACTTGGGCGAAAATATTCATGAGACTCGAATAGCTCTCCGTAGGACCGTAGCGGGTCTCGGCCAGTTCGCGGCCGCGCTTCCCCATTTCCGCGATCTGCGCGGGAGAGGCGAGCATGCAGCGGATTTTCTCTACCAGGTGATCCACGTCCCCGGGGCGGTACAGCATGCCCGTTTTGTCTTCCTCGACGATGTGCGGCAGGCCGCCCAGGTTCGAGGCAATAATCGGCTTGCCGCCGCTGAAGTATTCGAGCGAAACCATGGGAAAATTCTCATAACATTCCGAAGGAATGATGGCGAAGAGGGCATTCTTAATCATCTGCCACTTGTCCGCTCCGCTCTTGAAGCCGACCATTTCGACGTTGACCAGATTCTTGTCCCGAATGTACTGCTTCATTTCCGCTTCCAGGGGTCCCGTACCCACAATCTTCAAGGGCACATCCGGGAGTTTCTCGAAGGCGCGCAATACAGTAAGCGGACCTTTTTCGGAGGACAGGCGGCCTAGATAAAGAGCGTATTCGCCCGAGCCCGGCGATGATCGATCGGGTGCGAAAGCAGCCGGATCGATAAAATTCGGCCGGATAAAAAGCTTTTTCTCAGGCAGCCCGACTTCGAGCATCTTCTGCCGATAGAAATTAGTAAGACAGACGTACGCTGCGACTTTGTCGGTCATTCCCGCCATCCGGTTGCCAGCCAGAGATGCGGAGTATAGCGCGCTCAAAATATAGCTGTCCTTGTAGCACCGATGTTTGACCGCATGCAGGTAATTGCCGAACTTACAGCGTTCGCAAATCTCACCGTCGATGTAAAACCAGCCATTCGGACAGAATGGACGAAAGTCATGAACCACTTGCACGATCGGCACTCTCAACGCATGCAGAGTGTGGTAAAGCGAAGGCGAAATCAGCGGGTAGACATTGTGAACGAAGGCCACGCTGGGCGCGAAATCCTCGACAGCCTTTCTGAGTTCGCGCTCGGTGCGATGCGAATACATGGTGCGCGGAATAAAAGCTGCTTTGTCCCACAACGAATAGCTCTTGATTTCGTCGTTGTGCCGGGTGAAGCACAACACCTCGTCGCCATGACTTTCGAGGAGATTCCTTTCCGCGATGGCAGCTGAGTCTTCTCCCCCAAACTGTTGGTAGAAATTGTGAACAAAAAGAACCTTCATTGATGGATGGCCGTAGATATTTCCAACCGCCGCAATTTAGAGAACTCGCCATTAGCGGCCAACTTCTTACACATACCCGAGGCCAGCCAGGCGGTCGTGAATAATCTGCTGGCTTTCTGCATCGGAGCCATCGCCGGGCTTACGTTTTTCCATACCCGCGACCAGGGAGCGGCCCTGCATGGATTCCGGGATTTCGTACCCCGCGAGATCGAGCAGAGTAGGAGCGATATCAAGGAGGCGTGCGCCTTGATACTCGCCGCTGAGCGGATTGTTGGCGGCTGCGAGCAGGAACATTCCAAACTGCGCGTGGTTGCAAGCGTCGGGGCCGGTGTCGTTCTCCTGCACGTGAAAATCGGGATAACCAACGGTGCCAATCGACCGCCAATAGAGTCCTGCAAAGTGGACAATCAGATCTGGAGCAACATTGCGCACCGAGTGATAAAGTTCTTTGGGCTTGAAGACCAGCGAATTTAGAGGCTGGCCTTTGTCGTCGAGCATGGCCAAGAACTTGGCCTTCATCTCATCCTGAAATGCGCCATACTGGTCGGCAGGAATGATGCCTTGTGGCTCGCGCCCTTGCATATTGAAGAACACGCGAGCGTAGTACCCACCTTCGCTCCACGCCTTAGTCTTCGCCCAGTTCACTTTGAGTTTGTTGAACGGGGTGATTTCTTTCGGGTATTCATCGAGCACCAGCAGCCCTTCTTTGATCAGCCACTCGTTAACCGCGATGCCCCCGTCAAGACGTTGCGCGCCGTGATCTGATACGACGAGCAGGACCGTGTCTTCGTCCAGCATTTCCATGACGCTGCCGATTTGTTCATCGAGCCACAGGTAATAATCGGGAATCACACTCTCATACGGATTCCCCGGCTCGTATTGCACATGCTTCTTGTCGAAGTAATTCCAAAAACCGTGGTGGACGCGGTCGAGGCCAATATCGACGTAGTGGAAATAATCCCACTCCTGCTCTTTCAGTAACCACTTGACGACCTGCCACTGCTTGCGGCTCATGGCAAAAATCTCGTCGCGCAGCCAGTCTTTGCGGTCGGTGCGGAAATTCTTCACATCGACCGGATACTCGCCTACAAGTTCGTTAATCTTGGTTTTGATTTGGGGCGGATGAGTGAACTCATCCTTGGTCGTGTCCGGAGTCAGGAAGCACCCGACGCTGATCCCATTGATGCGGCGCGGCGGAAAATTCGGCGGCACACCCACAATGATCGACTTCTTGCCTTCTCGCGCCAGTTGATCCCAAATGGCGTGGGCCTTGATCGAATTCGAATTGGCGAATGCGAGCTTCTCGTACGAATAGTCCGTGCGATTGCGGAAGCCATAAACCCCGAGTGAGCCGGGGTCTTGGCTGGTGGTCATGCACATCCAGGCAGGGACGGTGATCGGAGGGACGACGCTCTCCAGTCGCCCATAGAGGCCCAAATCCATCAGGCGACGTATATTAACCAACCGCTCATCGTTGAAGATGACATCGGGTGCACAACAGTCCAAGCCGATAACGCAAATTTTCATGAGACAGTCCCTTTAGAGCAGGGATTTTCCTTCCATGGATTCGTGACCTTGCACGTTTAGATATTTCATGATGGTTGGCGCCAGATCAATGATTTGAGCATGGTTCCGCACGACCGCCCGGTTCATGAACAGAATTCCCGGGACGGCGTCGGGATCGATGATGTGATCCCCGCTCCACCTGCGGGTGTTGTCTTCGAAGAGATCGTGAGAAAAGCCACCCAGCGAAGCCTGCCACGAAACTCGATATCCGGGGTGAAAGTTCACCAGCAGATCGGGAGAGTCGTTGACATAATCGCCCGAGTAAAGTTCTTCTTTGCGCGAAACGCTGCGAACCGCTGGTTTGCCGGTCTCTTTGTCAGGGAACTCGGCCAAGCCTTCCTGAATGGTGCGTCGAACTTTTTCGGCTTCACTGCCGCCTTCATCCAATGTGCCGCTGCGTTCCCGGCCTTTCATGTTGAGGTAAATCCCACCCAGGCCGACCGCGTACGCATACGACTTCGACCAATCGACTTGGGTGAAACCATCTCCCATGCCTTCGTCGGGGTTCTTGCCATCCTTTAACGCGAGCAGGCCGTTTTGCCATAACCAGGTATTCGTGTGAAAGGCACGTCGAAAAGAGTTGAAACCATGATCCGAAAGGACGATGAGCAGGGTGTTCTCGTCGACTTTCTGCAGGACGCGGCCTAGTAAAGCATCGCATTGGCGATAAATGTCACCGATGTTGTGTCCTAAAGCCTGGGCACAGTCGCGATCGTAATTGGGGTGTTGCGGATCAATGAAGCGCCAAAACATGTGCTGCAGGCGGTCGGGCGTATCGAACAGGCTAAAGAGGAAACCCTCGCGCAACCGATCCAACTCATACATCATCATGTCTTCGCGTTCTTTGAAGGTCAGGTCACACTGAGCTTTGTAGCCCATCTCATCAAAACGCCCGTTGTTGTGGCCAGTGTGGTCCTCGGCCATTCCGACGGTGGAGAAAAGTCCGATCTGCTCGGAAAGAGTTTTGCCGTAGTCAGCCGGGAAGCAGATAGGGAACGGGGGCGCGGCCGGATCAAAGTTAACCGGAGACGCGTAGAACTCGACGTGCGGCTCAAGCTGGCGACAATAGAAGCGGACGATGCCGGTAGCCGATTGGAGCATTGACATCTTAAACTTTATGCGGACCCAGGGGCTCCATCCTTTTTCCGGGACCTGAATGGTGGAAGGCGTTCCAGCGCCACTCGATATAGTGAGCTGACGGCCGCTCTTGTCGACTCTCACTTTTATGTCTACGGTAAAGTCGCCCGGCGGATTGCTGCGAGGATTTCTCGGGCCGAAAACTCGAGCCGTAAGTTCGGTTCCATTGTCGAGGTACACCACCTGCTCGTGTTCCTTGGCTTGGACACTTCGGTCCTGCGTGTAGAAGGTGCCGGTGCCCTGGCTGCCGCGCAGATCCGGTACACCCACTCCCGATAACATCTTCCCGACCAGGTTTTCAGCCGGGAAGGTGCAGGGATGGCGAAGGATTGTGCTTGGTATGCCGGCTTTGCCCAAATGCTGCCAGAAAGCCACTCCCCTGCGGTTGTTGACTACGCGAGGGAGAGCCAGCATGCTTTTCGGCCTCTCAAAATGGTTGAGAGCGATATCGGGCAAGTAGGTTTGCTTGTCACGGGTAATGAAGTCGAAGATTCCATGTCCGCCGGGATTAGTCCCCGTAGCAAACGAAGACCAGGCTACCGGAGTTTGTGCCGGGTAGGTCGTGCGCAAGCGGCCGTAGCTGCCGCTATCACGGATCTTCGCGAAATTGGGGAGCTCGTTGCGTTGCAACATGGTCTCCACAATGTTCGGCTCCAAACCGTCCAACCCGACAACAACGACTTTATTCTTCGACGCCATGCTCAGCTTACACTCCGTCCTGTGGAGCCTTCGGTTCCTGCACCGGAGGTTCCGGTTTGAACTTATTCATGATCTTACCGAAAGTGACACAGACCTTGTTCCAAAACACCATCGCCATTCCAACGATGGTAGCTATGCCGGATGCAACACCCATGATCTGGTCGGGACCGCCGTAAAGTAACGCCATAAACAATGCTCCTTTTTGGGTTCAAAACTATTTTGTAATACCAGCTACCGGACTGCCATCGCCCGCAACCTGGGGCTCAGAAGAGTTGCCGGATGCCACTTCATTCCACAACTTGTTTGACATCATTTTCAAAGCTTCCTCGTCACCGCCGGCCGCGCGATTGTGAATCTCCTTTGGATCGGCGGACCAATCGTAAAGTTCGGGCGGCAACTTTTGCGAGACGATCAAATGCCACTGCGGGCCGACGATGGCTTTCAACCAGCCTTGATACGCAGGGTAGATCTCGGGTAAATCCAGATTTTGTCCTACTTCAGCCAAGGGATCGGGCCAGGCGGGATCGACGCCCGGGTGCTGCCAGAGCTGGGCAACCGATGCAACCGTGAAGGCCACGTCCGTCTTAATTCCTGCCAATTCGAGGACCGTTGCCGGCAAAGACACAGCTGAAATGGCCTTGTCAATGCGCATGCCCGCCGGAATTTTACCCGGCCAATAGTAGACCAAAGGGACGTGCACAATCTCCCGGTACAGCGAATTCCAGTGAGTCAGCAACCCATGATCGCCGAAACATTCGCCGTGGTCCGAAGTTATGACCACTAGAGTATTTTTGGAAAGTCCTCGTTTTTCGAGCTCCGCAAACAGGTTAGCGATTTGCTCGTCTGCGTAGTAGATGCCCCCGTCATATGCATCAACCTGGTGCTGAAAATCTTGTGGAGACATGCGAGAGAGCCGGTACAAATACGGACGCTCTTTGGGATTGATCTGCTGACTGATGGAAGGCCGCGGGTCGGCGGCGGGAGCGCCGTAAAACATTTCGCGATACGGCTCCAACGGCAAATAGGGTTCGTGGACATCAAGGTAATTAATGAACGCGAAGAACGGCCGATTGCGATCTTGATCGACCCAACTGAGCAGTTCCTGGTTCACTTGCGCAGCGCGCTTGCGGGCATACAGTTCATCGAACCTGGGGTCGGAGGGTGCGTACTTATTGATAATGCGTCCCCAAAGCGTGCGGAAGAACATATCTCCGGCTGAGTAAAAGTAATCATCGAAGTGGAGAAATCCGCGCGCAAGTCCGGTGGGTCGAGTGAAGTAGGAAAGGTTTGCAGAGAAGCCGCCTGTGCGATAACCATGCTCGTCGAAAATTTCGGGAAGCGTTGGGTACCGATGATCCAGCGCTACCTCGTGGTCGACCCCGTGCTCGTGTGGATAGCGGCCTGTAAGCATGGACGCATGCGAACCCAGTGTCCAGGGCGAAGCCGCAATATCATTTTCAAAAACCACGCCGCGTTTGGCGATTGCGTCCAGATGCGGACTGGTTTTCCGGGGATACCCATAGAGGGATAAATGATCTGCCCGAACGGTGTCAATCACCACGACCAGAACGTTCGGCGAATCCGCTGCAGCCCTGGGCAGCTTTGCTGTGGCCACCCGTTCTTTTAACCATATTGTTCCTTCGATCGTAACGAAGGCCAGCACAGTGATCGCAAGAACTGCAGGCAGTGTTCGGCGCAGAAGGCTCAAGGTCTCCGGCACATGCTTTTGGAACCAGCGGCTCAAGGTCACCGATATACCACCCGCGAGTGCCAGAACAGCGATGGGACCGAGGCGACCGCTCAACGCCAGCCAATCCAGGCAGGCCACGAAAACAAAAACCGGTATCAGTAGCTTAACAACATCCACCCGCGGCAAAAATCTCTGCAGAAGTAGACCTGAAAACGCGATCAGCAGAAACAGCGCGAGGTTGACCAACGCGGAAATCCAGACAATCTCGGCGGTAACCCCGGCGCGAACATTATTGGGAGTAAACCACCCATGTCCGTAAGTGGCCAGCAATCCCAGGCCTTCTACGAGTCCGGTGACCAGGCCGAACCAGGCGCCGAAAACCAGAAGTCGCGTATTGTTATTGTTTTCGCTCACGATTAGTCGAAAAAGGTCCAGTATTACCTCGAAACTGCTTCCCCGGAATTCTTAATATCGGGGATGGCCGACTCCACCTTGGTACCGGCCCCACTCGGTTCGACCTCGCTCCAAAGTTCAGTATTCAATTGGTCGGCCAGAGCGCTAGAGGTCGGGTCCGAGGCGAGGTTGTGTTGCTCGTCGGGGTCTGCGGTCCAATCGAAAAGTTCGGGAGACATCTTCTCGGAAACGACCAACTGCCAGCGCGGAGCGACAATCGCTTTAAGCCACCCGCTGTACGCTGGGTATTCGCGGGGTTGGAAAATGTAACGATGCAATTCGGAGATTGGATTGGGCCATGCCGGATCGACTCCTGGTTGCTGCCAGAGCTGCGCCAGTGAAGGAATTGGAAAAATCTGCTGAGATGGGTCTCCGATCAAATTCAGGATCGTTGCTGGAAGGGAAGCGGCGCTGATTGGTTTTGCAACACGCAACCCTGCGGGAATCACGCCCGGCTCCCAGTAGATCAAGGGAACTCGAATGAGATCGCGGTACAGCGCGTTGCGGTGGTGAACCATTCCGTGATCTCGCAGTTCTTCTCCGTGGTCGGAGGTGATTACGACAATAGTATTCTTGTCTAACCCACGGCTGTGTAACTCAGAGAACAAATTGCGGACCTGGTCATCAACATAGGCAATGGAATCGTCGTAAGCGTCACTCGCCTTTTGAAACCCCTGCGGAGACTTCAACACCTTGTAGAGGTACGGATCGACGTTGCTGAAAATGTTCAGATCTTCCTGGGAAATTGGAGGCCATTTGTCGGCTGCGGCTGCGCCGCCAGCTGAAGAAGTGAATTTATCGCGATAGCTCGGCGGCGGGCTATAAGGCGTGTGGACATCGAAATAATTCAGAAAGGCGAAGAAGGGCTTAGCCGGATCATGGTCGACCCAGCCCAACATTTCGCGGTTCACGTCCGCCGCCCGCTTACCTTGGGGGAAGTCGTCCCAACTCAATCGATCCGCGACGAAGCGATTAAACATTCGTCCCCAGACCGTCCGGTAAAACATGTCGCCCAGCGAGTAGAAATAGTCGTCGAAGTGCAGGAACCCGCGATCAAAGCCGCCGCGCCGGCTGAAATAGTAAAGATTGGCAGTAAAGCAGCCGGTTCGATATCCCCGATCCCGCATTACCTCCGACAACGTCGCATAGTGCGCATCCAGCGGGGCGTCGGTCTCTGCTTTGTGCTCGTGCGGATAGCGCCCGGTGAGCAGGGAAGCGTGCGAGGGAAGAGTCCACGATGCGGTTGCGATCGCATTGTCAAAGATCACGCCCTGGCGCGCGATGCTGTCGATGTTGGGGCTGGTCTGCCGACCATACCCGTATAAGGACATACGGTCAGCCCGCAGAGTGTCCACCACAACGACTACCACGTTCGGCGATCCCGCGGCAGGCGTTAGGCTCCGGGTTGCGAGTTTTTCCCGCAACCACAGGCCGCCGTGAATCACGACGAACGCCGCGATGGCCACGGTGACCACCCATCCAAAAGTTCGACGAAAGAAAAGCAGCCCGTTGGATTCCTGTTTGCTTAACGCGCGGTAGACTATCGTCGTAAGTCCCGCAGCCAGCACCAGCACGGCGATCGGACTAATCCGCCCGCTTACCGCGACCCAGTCCATGAACCCCAGGAACAGGAATAAAGGCAGTATGATCTGCGATACAACCATTCGCGGCAGCAGCGGCTTAAACAATCCTATGACTAAAGCAAGGCCGAGGAAGAGCGTTAGATTGACGACGGCAGAGATCCAGATAATTTCAACCGAAACACCCGTGCGAATCGTGTGATTCAGCCAGCCGTGGCCGAAAGTTGCGAGCAACCCGCAACCCTCGACCAATCCCGTGATCAATCCGAACCAGGCCGCGAGGCGCAGTAATTCCGGCCAGGTGAGCGTTCTGTTGAGCGGTTGAGTTGGAGCTTTGGATGTAGGGTTGTTCATGGAAATTGGCACTGCGGCTGCAAGATGGAAATTACGTCCGATTCAAGCTATACGGAAAGGGGCGTTTGCCGGGGCAGCGAAGCCGCTCAGAGTAAGGCCGACGTGACCTGCCCTTCCCGATTTCGCAACAGTTCGTGCTTAGACTCGTCATCGCTCAACCCGATCACCTCAAGGTGGGCAGGCAGCGGATACGGTCGCGTGAAATCCCAGGAGAAGGTGTTTTCCACTCCCTGGGTCAGCCCTGACCTCAACCAGAAATCGCGGCAAGGTTTGTTCTTGGCAGTTTCCAGGTATTTCGCGGTGAGTTCTGAAACACCGAGGCTGCGGGAGTACTGAATCGCCACGGCGACCATGACCCGTTCGATATCTCGGCCCATCACTCGGCAGCTGAGGACGAAATCAACGATGCGGTGGCCGTTGCTGCCCGCTTCGAGGCTGAGAATTCCCGTCAAGCCAGAATCGCTGAACCTGTCTCTGACCCGGAAAGCCCAGAGCTTGCGGCGCTCCTGTTTAAGCCACGCACCCAGTTCGTTTTCGGTCATGCGGCGGGTCGAGAGATTCATCTGGTTGGTTTTGTTCAGCAGCTGCACTACGCGCGGAACATTGCTCTGGTTTAATTCCTCGACCGTCACGACAGTTTCCAGCGAATGCAGCCACTCCTCGACCGACTGATACTCTGCCTTGCCTTTTTCGCGTTGCCGCTCATTAAGGTACATCTGGCCGCGGGAACGGTCTTCATCCGTAATCTGAGGAAGGTCAAAACAGTCTAGCTGGAGCAAAGTGCTGGCATAGGAAGTCTTGTCATCCGGCCACTCGGGCACCAGGACTTCGGGAAGAGCTTCACGGACGCGAGCGCGCTCAACCGGGTTATCGTCAATAAAGACAACCGACTGTAGCCCCAGGTTTAACTCCGAAGCCAAGGCAGCGATGTTAGCTGCCTTGTCGTTCCAATTGATGCGCCAGCCAGCGAAGTCCTCCAACTTAAGAACCATTTCGGGACGGTTTTCGAAGGCCTGGAAGGCGATCTCTTCTTGATTCTTGCTGGCGATGGCGAGGAGGATGCCGCGGTTTCGCAAGGACTTGAGGGCTCTCTGAAAATCGACGAACGCCTCACCCTTGTGGTCATGTCCACCTAGCACAATGTTTTCCCAGCCTACATCGCCGATAATTCCACCCCACAAGGTGTCGTCGAGATCGATTACTAGTAACTTTCTAGCCGATCCTAAGACTGTGCCGATGGCAACCTTAAGATCCTGAGCCGCTCTGCCGAAGACCTCGCTGCGATAAGGTGTCTTGCTCAGGTACCACAGCTTTGGGCTCCAGGGATTGGCTGTGACTTCCAGCCAGCGCGACGAGTCCAGCACATAAATTCCAGCTATGCCGTCCAATTCCTCGATCAACGCGAGGTTCATCTCCAGCGTTAGACGACGCAGCCCTGCATTGTTCTGAAAGTCCAAAATGCCCAGGCCCCGATAGAAAGAAGGCAGCGTCCAGGAGGCCACGAATGTTGCCTTGAACCGCGAATGGCATTTCTTTACGCAGTCCGCGAAATAAGAAACCTCGGCAAACAGCGCGGTGCGGTCCACAGTATCGAAGTCCAGCATCTTTCTGAAACTGGGTACAGCGCCTTCGAGAGAGCTCCAAACGAAACAGAAGTTCTGCTCGTGACTTCCTGCTGAATCCAACAACGACGGGAAAATCTGGCCGAAGGGCGCGATGGAAGTTGCCACCGGCGGCCAGGCGGCATCGTTGTCCAGATAGCGGCCAAGGGTTTCGAGATTGAAATCTGAAACCAGCCGCAAATTGAAGAGCTCGTTACTCACTCGACTTGGTCTCGGTAAACGAAGAGATATATCGGGCCAATGACTCAATCGTCCCGAAGTATCCGTTCTGACCCGAGAAAGGGTCATCCTGCGTCAGGTCCAGTTGAATCCCAAACGACTCTTCGAGTTTCTGCTCGGTGATGACGATGAAGTTCGCCAGGGCCAGGGAATCGAGTTGACCCTTTTCTCCAAAGAGCGCGGTGTCTGGTCTGGGCTGAATTTGTCGGTTCTTGGGCATCTGCAGGTTGAGTTCGGCGATAGCTGCATAAATCGCGTCAAAGGCGCTATCCAAGCGGTTTGAAGTTCCCAGGGTCATTGCGCGTCTCCGTGAGCGGTAGAAGAGATCATCACCGGACTTGCTTGTTGAACTTTCCAAAGCCTATACAGATCACCGTTCGTCATTCTACTCAGGCTGCTGTTGCTGGCAATGGCACGAAAGATCGATTCCAGCTTCGCCCAATGGCCGAAATTCTCTATTTCCCAACTGTGTAAGTACAAGTGAGCAATTCCTCCCCGGCGAGAAACATGGTCAAGGGCATGGGAGAAATGGACTTCCCAATCCCGGCTAGCTTTGAACACACGAAGATAATTTGCTGCACCCGCAAAATTCCCCTCTAAAAGCGCATGACGTATCTGTATGGCGGGGCTATGAGGGCTGGCATGCGTGCTCACTCCCCAGTAAAAAGGATTCTTGGGGAAGGTGTTCAGATTAAAGAAGCAAGTCCGCGCTCCTAGAAAACCCGCTTCCTCCACCATGGCGGCGGTCCGTGCGTTAAACTTTCCCCGAGGATAGCAAAAGGACGGCACCGAAACGCCTAACAGATCCTCCAGCCACTTTTTTCCATCATTAATTTCCGCGCGAGCCCGTTCCGGGGACAGTGACTTTAGCGGGATGTGATTCATCGTGTGCCCGCCAATTTCAAACCTTTTTCCCAGTTGTTGAATCTCGCTCCGGGACATAACGGGGCGCTCACGGTTCGCGGCCGGAATATAGAACGTAGCTTTAAGTCCATACTTCTCAAGCAGGTCTTGAGTGTGGAGATCGGTCGGGTGACCGTCGTCGATGCTGATTGTGACAAATCTCTGGGTTACCATCGGACCTTCTTGAGCAAGTTGTTGAGAAGTGGTTTTGCGGGGGCGGGCTACTTAGTTTACCTCTCCAGGTACTCGATGACAAGTCGATTTCGTGTCACCACCCAGGCAATCCGGCGGCCGCTAAATGCTACTGCCGGCAGAGGTTGCTTTACGACTAAACCACCTCGGGTTCGAGCCAGTTTCAGCTCTTCCTCGAGATTGTCCACTTCATAACACAAATGGTGCAAACCCCCGCCCCGTGCCAGAAAGCGCGAAACCGGCGAATGTTCGACGGTTGGCTCAACCAGTTCAATCGCCGCTTCCGTAGAGAATGCCGGCTGGAGGAACGTAACTCGGACCTGCTGCAGCGGGTCATCAAAAATCTTGCCATTCCACGTCGCTCCGACCGAAGCCGCGAACCCCTCAATCTCATCGCTGATCGAGCTGACAACAAAGCCGACGTGGTGGAGTGTCGGGACACTTCGAGGACCGCGCGCCACCGGAGTTTCAACTGTGCTGGAAACTGTATTCACGTCGCTCTTAGGTCTCACGGCGTCGATTCGGCATAAGAACATGCCTCTGGAGGTAGATCCGCCGGCTTTGTAACCTTCTTTCGAAGGAGTATCAGCACCATGACGAATGACACTGCGTCGGAAACATTAATACCCCAAACCCCGCCCGCAACTCCAAAATACCGCGCCGCCGGAATCCCGACGAGTAGGGAAACCAATGCCGCTGTGCTATAGGCGATGAAAATGGATTGAGGGGATTCCATCGCGCGTAACACGATGGCGGATCCATACGCCGCGCTCCAAAACAGTGATCCGATGGCGACGCTGCGAAGCAACGGGGCAACATTTTCGTACTTGCCCGAATACAGCAAGTGGAACAACGGTTCGCGAAACAGAATCACCGTTGCCCAATACGTCGCGGTGGCTCCAATGGACACAAGAGTCAGTCTGACAGACAGCCCAGGAGCCGACCTGCGGTCTTTATTCGCTCCCTGCACCCGCGCCGCATAAGGAAGAAACAAGATCGCCAGCGCAATCTGAGTCTGTTCGATCGGATTGCAGAAATTCATCAGCGCTCGCAATTCCCCAGAATAACTTGTGCTGCCAAAAGTGCTGAGGATGGGGTAGAAAATGTACGCCGGAACCCACGATGCTACTGAAGTCGCAAGTGCCCAGCGGCCGTACACCCAGTGCTTCTTCCAAACTTCACGGGCGACCAAAACCGTCCCGCTGGTCGGAAGCGCTCGGCGCAAGTGGAGGAGCAGCAGGCCACTGGTTAAGAGCGCTCCCAGCGCAATCAACAGGAAAGCGCTGAACGGAGAAAGCGCGCCCTTGCGGTAAACCATCCACAGGCCACCCATCACGACGCAAAAATAAAGGAATGCGCCTTGCACCGCTCTGGACGGAGACAGCTGAAGGTAGTAGGTTCGGCGCGCTAACCAGAACAGGAACAAGCAAGGCGAGGCCAAGGTTACACCGGCCAGTGCGCCCGGCAGCCCGCTTGCAGGGGCCAGCTTCCAAGCCAACACTGCCGAAAGGCCGAGCGGAACCACCACCACAAGCGCAACCCCGACTTGCAGTTTTACCAAAACCCGCAAATATTCTCGGAGGCAATGGTGATAAGCAGAGCCTCCAAAGACCGCCATCGGTTCGAGCAGCAGGGCCAAGTACACCAGGGAAAGCAGAATGAAGACCCCGAAAGCCACCGCATACGCTCCGTACTGCTCCGGCGTCAACCAGCGAGCCAAGAGAATGCTCGCCGCAAAGTTGGATCCCGAAATCAGCCCCTGGTCGATGATGGCGAGGCCGCTCTTGGTGGTCCAGCGCAGCAGTTTTTGGGCAAGCGTATCGCCCAGAACAGCGCGAAGCTCCGCGGCACTACTCTCATCGGCTTTCCCGGTATGCACTAGCACATCTGGTTGCGCGGAAATAGCCACACGGCCAGCGTCTTTTACTTTCGAGTTCGTTGTGCTGGTCATGTTCGGTGTTAGCCCGCTACCGGGGAGAGCCGCTTCTCTGCATTCGAAGCGAGGGATTCGCGCTGGGCCCGTTCCAGGCTCTCACGGAGTTTTGCCCCAGTGATGCGCACTTGGGGTTCAATAATGATGTCGGCGTGATGCCCGTCGATTTCCTGGATCTCAACACCGCCCCTCGCCAACTCACGCCATCGAGCATGAGGATCCTGCTCGGGAGTCAATGCCTCGCTTGCTCGAAACAGCGTGACCTTGCCCGAATAAGGGCGCAACTCATATTTAGCCTCGGCTTCGTAGCAAGCCCGGAGGACGTTCTTGATTGCTCGCGGAAGCCCGATCCACACGATCCTCCTGCGAATGCCTTTCTTGATGGTCTTCGGAAGCACATACATCAGTTGCTGCTGAGTCGGAACACGGAAGAAGCTCAGCAGGGAAGATGTAACCGGCTTGAGACGGAACGGGTAAGTGTCGAACATTGCCAGCAGGCCGACTTGCTCGCCTTCATTCTGCAACCGTTGCGCCATCTCGTACGCGATCCAGCCTCCGAAGGAGAAGCCCCCGAAATAGTAAGGGCCGGCAGGTTGAATCCGGCGAATTTCTTTCAGGTACAACGCTGCCATATCTTCTACGCTCGTAAGACAAGGTAACCTTCCGTCGAGCCCCTGAGCCTGCACTCCGTAAAACGGTTGGTCGGCGCCCACGCATTGGGCCAAATCGCGAAAGCCGACGCTGTTCCCGCCCACGCCGTGAATGCAGAAAAAAGGCGGCTTGTTGCCTGCAGATTGCAAAGGAACCAGACAAGACCAGGTTTCGGCCTTCTCCTCGCCCTTGATGATCAGGGCCAATTCCTGAATCGTGGGTGCTTCGATCAGCGCAACCAGTGTGAGCTTCTTGCCAAACCTGTTCTCAATCAATTGGGTAAGGCGTGCGGCCAGAAGGGAATGCCCGCCCAGTTCCCAGAAATTGTCCCGCAGCCCGATGGATTCAACTCCCAGCACAGACTGCCAGATTTTTATCAGCTGTCTTTGCACCGGATCGGTCGCCGAATCGTCGCTCGTTCGCGTAACTACCGCCGCAGCGACGGGACGCTTTTCCAGTGCCCGCCGGTCGACTTTTCCATTCGGAGTTAACGGCAGCGCTTCCAGCGCAATAAACAGCGAAGGAACCATATAGTCCGGTAGGCGCTCCTCAAGGAAACTACGCCATTGCTTGCTTCCGCTCTCTGTCTCATTGGCCGGAACCACATAAGCCAGCAATCTTTTGTCCCCTGAGGCATCCACTTTCGCGACTACGACGGAGTCTCGAATTCCGGGATGAGTGGCAAGCACAGCTTCGATCTCTCCCAACTCGACTCTGAACCCGCGAATTTTCACCTGGAAATCGCTGCGCCCTACAAACTCGATATCGCCGTTCGAAAGATAGCGCGCTAGATCGCCGGTTTTATAGAGCCGCGCGCCCGCATCCCTGCTGAAAGGGTCTGCAATGAATTTCTCCGCCGTCATCTCCGGCCGATTCAGATATCCACGTGCAACACCGTCGCCGCCAATATGCAGCTCGCCCTCGGCGCCCGCCGGAACTGGATTCATTTCCGGATCCAGCAAATAGATTTGTGTGTTGGCGATCGGCCTTCCAATCGGCAGAGAAGCAGGCACCTGTTCGGGAGAAGAAATCGCGGGTTCGTAAGCCGTAGCGATGATGCTTGCCTCGGTTGGACCGTAGGTATTCACCCAGCGTACTTTTCCACCACTTACTCGAAGCCAACTAGCAAATGCTGTCGAAGAAGCTTTTTCCCCACCGACGATAACCATACGCAAACTTGGCGGGAGAGATGCTTCCTTCGAATCTGAAAGTTCATGAACCAGTTCGTGCCAGTATGCCGTCGGCAGATTCAAAACTGTGATTCCACGTTCCCCTATCCAGCGTAGAAAGCCCGACGCTGCCAGCGGAGTATCTTCCGTTCGAAACAGAACCGTACCGCCCGCTACCCAGGTGGGAAACGTTTCTTCGATGGAGATGTCGAAGCTGATCGATGAGAACTGTAGCACTAGGTCCGAGGTCTGCAGTCCGTAGAGTTTGGTCGCCGCCACATGGTGGTTCACCAGCCCGCGATGCGGAAGCTGCACTCCTCGAGGTTTTCCGGTCGAGCCCGAAGTGTAAACGATGTAGGCAAGGTTTTCGGGTCCGCCCTCGCTCACCGGATTCTGATTCCGCTCGCACCTGATCGCGTTCCACTCTCGATCGAGGCATACAGTGTGTCCATTGACGCGGTCAATCTTGCCGACGAGCTTCTCACTGGTCACTAACACTGACACCTGTGCATCCTCGAGCATGAATGCTAGACGCTCGCCCGGATACTGCGGATCGAGCGGTACACAGGTTCCTCCGCTCTTGAGTACGCCCAATAACGTGACCGCTAAATCCAGAGAACGCTCGAGAAAAATGCCCACTGGCACGTCAGGTCCCACCCCAAGCTTCGACAGGTAGCAAGCCAATTGGTTCGCCCGCGCATTGAACTCTTGATAAGTGAGAGTCTGGCTTCCACTTCGCACCGCTGGGGCTGAGGGCGTCCGCTGCGCTTGTTGCTCCACCAGTTGGTGAACGCACAAGTCGCGCGGATACTCGGCCGCGGTGTCATTCCACTCGACCAGAATTTGCTGCCTCTCAGAAGGAGTCAGAACGGGTTCACCTTTCGCTGCTGTAGAAATCGTTCCCATATTTAGTCGGCTACGAAATCCAAGGATGGTGGCGAGATCTCGGCCCTTGCGTCCCGCAAGCATTTCGTGAGTCTGAGCGCGAAGGCTTCCACATTGTCCTCATGAAAGATGGCTTCGTGGGCGCCCTCTATTCTTTGGTAATCCAAACTCGGTGCGACTTTTGACCAACCCAGCCGCAGATCCCAGTACTGTCCTTCCGGCCAGTCCGTAGATTGAAACAGCACCACTCTCCCGTTGTAAGGGCCCGGACAATACGCCTCAGCCGCGGGATGTACGATGCGATCCAGATTCTGCAAATCCTCTTGTGCCCTCCAGCCCCTTTCGTACGCCAGGTGCCAGCGCACCCGGTTCCATCTTCGGCGCACGCCCTGCCAACGCTCCCGGGCATACATTCCCAGATCGCTGGCGCGCACATCCTTAATCTTTTGAAGATGGAATGCGATCCGCTGGCCGAGGACGTTGTAGAGACCTTCGGGTGAGTAGTCGCGATAATAGACCGGGTTCTGCGCATCGAACATGACGAGGAGCGAGACCTCTTGGCCCGCCGCCGTTACTTGTCGAGCCATCTCGTACGCCAGCACACCGTTGACGCACAAACCTGCCAGGTGATACGGCCCCTCGGGCTGAACCTGCCGCATCTTTCGAACGAACGCACCCGCAATCTCTTCCAAAGTACAACGCCGCGAAAGTTGGCTTGCCTCAGCCTCAGGCAGGTGGAGTCCGAAAGACGGCTGATCTAATCCCAAGCGCCGCGCCAAAGCCAGGAACAACGTCGCCCCGCGAACCCAGAACAAGGGAGGCTTGGAACCGTGCGGTTGGATGGGAATGATTCCAGAGAACTCTTGTGCCTGCTCCTGCTGGCGAAGGAGGATGGCCATATGTGCAATGGTAGGAGCGCGAAATACATCTGACAACGAAAGCCTCTCGCCGGTCGTCTTCTCGATGGTGGCGACTAACTTTGCGGCAAGGAGGGAGTGGCCGCCGAGGTCGAAGAAGTTGTCCTGGATGCCGATGGGCGAAACCCCCAGCACCGCTTCCCAGATCTCCGCCAGTTTCTTCTCCCGCGCGTCGCGCGGCTGTATCTGCTTCTCCCCGGCCGCCGGTCCTACCGGTTCCGGCCCGGGCAGCGCCCGCCGGTTCACTTTGCCATTCGGCGTCAGCGGCAAACTGCTCAAAAACACAAACTGCGACGGTACCATGTAGTCCGGCAGACGCTGGCGCAGAGCCGCCCGCAACTCCTCCGCCGATACCGTTCCCTGCGGCACCACATACGCCACCAACTGCTTTTCCTTCAATCCATCCACACGGGCGTCCACTACCGCCGCTTTCACTCCCGCATGTTCCGCCAGCGCGCTCTCAATCTCCCCCAACTCAATGCGGAAGCCCCGCACCTTCACCTGGTCATCCAGCCGCCCCAAAAACTCCAGCGTTCCATCCCCCAACCGCCGCACCAGATCCCCCGTCTTATACAACCGGCTCCCGGCTTGCGCGCGGAACGGATGGGCAATGAATTTCTGCTCCGTCAACTCCGCCTGATGCAGATAGCCTCGGGCTAACCCTTGGCCCCCGATGTGTAACTCTCCCGCAATCCCCACCGGCAGCAACTGCAGATTCCCGTCCAGCACATAAAACTCGGTGTTGGCCACCGGCAACCCAATGCGGATGGCCCCCGTCCCCGACTCGATCCGTTCCACCGCCGACCAGATGGTGGTCTCGGTCGGTCCATACATGTTCCACAGCGCCGCACAGCGGGGCAGCAGTTGCTCCGCCAGCTCCCGCGCCAAGGCCTCGCCCCCGCACCAGATGCGCAAGTTGCCATCGCCCGCCCAGCCCGTCTCGAGCAGCAGCCGCCACGTCGCCGGCGTGGCCTGCATCACCGTGATCCCCGCCTCCTGCAGTCGCTGCTGCAGCCGCACTCCATCCCGCGCCGTCTCTCCGCTGGCCAAGACCAGTCGGGCTCCCGTCAGCAACGGCAAAAACAGTTCCAGCGCGGCAATATCGAACGACAGCGTAGTCACGGCCAGCAAGCGGTCGTCACCGTCCAGTCCCGGCTCCTGTTGCATCGAGCGCAACAGGTTGACCAGCGCTCCCTGGCTGATCTGCACCCCCTTCGGCTTTCCCGTCGAACCCGAGGTGTAAATCACATACGCCAGATTCTCCGCCTGCGCTTCGGCCGGCAGGTTCTCTACGCTCTGCTCCGTCCACAGCGCTTCATCCTGATCGAGACAAACGGTATGCGCTTGATGCGATGGCAGCCCGGCCAGCAACCCTTGCTCGGTAAGCAGCACCTCGACTCCGGAATCCTCCAGCATGTAAGCCAGGCGTTCCTGGGGATAAGCCGGGTCGAGCGGCACATACGCTCCGCCTGCCTTCAGCACTCCGAGCAGAGCCACCATCATGCGCTGCGAGCGCGTGGTGCAAATCCCCACCAGCTTCTCCGGACCAATCCCCAACCCGCGCAGATGACGAGCCAGTTGATTGGCCCGGCGATTCAGTTCGCGATAACTGAGCTCGTATTCTTCATCCTCCACCGCAATGGCATCCGGCGTCTGTTCCACCTGGGCTTCAAACCACGCCGGCAGGCATGCCGCCGGTTGCTCGACGGCCGTACGATTCCATTCCACCAGCAACTGCCGTTGCTCCGGCGCGGTTAACAGCGGCAACTGGGAAATACGACACGTAGGATCGGCCACCGCCGCTTCCAGCAAACTCTGCCAGTGCTTCACCATCCGTTCGATCGTTTCCCCATCAAATAGATCGGTGCTGTAGAGCAGGCATCCGGTTATGCCTTCCGGCCGGTCTTCCAGCTCCAAATGAAGGTCGTACTTAGTAACGCCGATATCCAAGTCATTGGTTAGATTCCAACCGGACTCTTGCGAGGCGGGGGCGATCAAGGAAAACAACACTTGCACCAGAGGGCTCCGGCTGGCGTCCCGTTTGGGGTGCACTTCCTTTACCACGAGCTCAAACGGCACTTCGTCATGAGAAATGGCCTCGAGAACTGTCTGCTGTACCCGCGTGAGCAATTCCTCGAAGGTCGGATCCCCGACAACATCGGTGCGCAAAACCACGATATTGATGAAGTAGCCGACCAGTTCGTTGAGCTCGGGCCGGCTCCGCCCCGACGTGATGCCACCAATCCAGATATCCTGCTGGCCACTGTATCGGCAGAGCAAGGCTTTGAATGCGGCCAATAGCAGGGCATAGGTCGACGACCCTTTTCGCTGGCCCAGTGTGCGGACAGCCTGCGATAATTTCTTGGACAGCGCCAGCTTTCGCATGGCGCCGCGGAACGTCTGAAGCGCAGGCCGCAAACGATCGGCAGGCAACGCGAGGATGGGCGGCTCTCCGGCGAGGCGATTCCGCCAGTACGCCATCTGATGTTCCATGCTCTCGAGTCCCCGCGCCTTTCGCTCCCACGCGGCATAATCCGAGTATTGGATCGACAGATCTGCCAGAGGTGACGGTTTGCCGTTTGCGTAAGCTTCGTATAAGGCGTTCAATTCCGGGATGAAAACACCGTAGATCGATAGGCCATCAAATACGATGTGGTGCAGAGTCAAGAACAGTCGATATTCGGCCTCACCCAGCCTGACGAGCAAAGCTCGGAATAGCGGCGAGCGCGACAGGTCGAACGGACGCTGCGCATCGTCGGAAGCCAAGGCCAGGGCTCTTTGCTCCCGCTCTAAACTGGCGACCTCCCGCAGATCGATTTGCTGAAGTCCGATCTTCGACAAAGGCGGATGAACTTTCCGAACCGGTTGTCCATCAATCGCATAGAAAGTGGTGCGCAGGATTTCATGCCGCCGCGCGATTTCACATAAGCTCTGCTCCAAAAGGCCGGCATCAAGCGCGCCGTGCCAGTGAAGCGTCATGGCTTCGTTGTACAGGGGAAGGTCCCCTGCTAGCTGCGAGTGTAACCAAACCTGCTGTTCTCCATGTGAAAGCGGGGCCGGACCATGCGGTTCTCGCCGCTTGATGGCTGGCAACGGAGTGCGAGACGGCGCCTGCTGCAGCACTACGGCCAATTGTTCGACAGTAGGCGCACGGAATACCTGACCAAGAGAAAGCCGAGTCCCGAATGCGGTTTCGATCTGCGAGATGATCTTTGCGGCAAGGAGGGAGTGGCCGCCGAGGTCGAAGAAGTTGTCCTGGATGCCGATGGGCGAAACCCCCAGCACCGCTTCCCAGATCTCCGCCAGTTTCTTCTCCCGCGCGTCGCGCGG
>Ga0210391_10001458_pt1 | contig 21530 bp, 11 predicted proteins | sample IncBWC12OmetaG_FD_160573 | JGI IMG/M metagenome (GOLD analysis project Ga0210391, IMG submission 160573) | Forest soil microbial communities from Barre Woods Harvard Forest LTER site, Petersham, Massachusetts, United States - Inc-BW-C-12-O ...
CTTTTGCCGGGCTGTCTTTCTCTATTTGCGGCCTAGAAATAGAACTTACCTCCGAGCTGGATCTGGCGCGGGTCGTGTGTTGAAGTAACCTGTCCCGCTGAACCAGAGTCGATGTTGACATTGACCGCGTCGAAGTTGGTGTGGTTGAAGGCGTTGAAGAACTCGCCACGGAACTGCAATCTGTAGCGCTCGGTTATGTTGATGTTCTTGATGGCCGAGAGGTCCCAAAGCTCAATACCGGGACCAAGGAGATTGCCGTTCGTGGAGTTTCCAAAGTGACCGATGGCGTCGGCAAAGGAAGATGGCGTGAACCACTGCGTCTGCTTCTTCACCACGCGCATGGGTGCGATCTGATCCGGCCGTGGAGCAATGTCAGAAGGATCCATGTTGAGACCGCCTGGATAGGTGCCGGGTATGCACCCGGTGGTGGCTCCGATCGGGGTCTGACAGTCGAAGTTATCGGCCGACTGCCTCACCGTAAGCGATTGACCAGATACGAACTGCGTAATGCCAGAGAGTTGCCAGCCCCCTAGCGTATGCCCCACCAGCCCATGTTGCTCCCGGTAAAAGGGCAGCTCATATACATAGTTGGCGACAAAGGTCTGCGGCTGATTGAGTGTCGTCGGCCCGTAATCGATGCTTGGATTGTAGGTGTCATACGTTTCCGTATCACGGTCATTCGACTGGTTCGCCAGCGTTCTTCCCCAGGTGTAGGCAATCCCAAGGGTCAATCCATTTTGCGAGTGATGCTGGACTGCCACCTGCAGCGAGTTGTAGCTGCTGGAGTAGGCGGGAATTCTTGAAGCGAACCAGGAATATCCCGCATATGGCACAACCGCAGTGACATAGGCCGTCGGGTTAGCCGCTCTTGCCGCGAGCGTTGGCTGGTTGAGTTCCCGTTCTCCCAGAAGCTTCCGTCCAACAGATCCAACATAGCCGATTTCCACGACGGTACCTCGCCATACTTGCTGTTGCACGCCGAGGTTGAAGTCCTGGTAGTAGGGATTAGGCATTGCCGGGTTGCCGGTGGAGACAAGGTGGTTGGGACCGAGGGAGACGGCGGAAGACCCGGCTAGTGGATGATCGAACTGCGTGTTATTGATGGTGGCCACCTGCACCAGGGGAGGATCCTGGAAGGCGTTCTGTTCCCAGATGCCATTGAGCATGCGGTCGAAGAAGACTCCGTAACCACCACGGAGGGACGTCTTACCGTTTCCAAAAACATCGAAAGCAAAGCCAAGCCTGGGAGCGAAGTTCTTCTTGGGATCCGGATTGACATGCGGTCCATACGGAGAACAGGTTACGCCCGGAGCAATGGACTGCGCCTGCGTGCAGGCTGCACCAGTGGGGAAGATCAAACCGTTAACATAAGTTGCCGGGATTTGCCCGCCTGCTACAAAATTGCCGCTGACTGGATCAATTGCCGCGGCGTTCGCCTGGTTAAAAAGCAGGGGACTGAAATTGTTCAGAGTGTTCAGGACATCCGCGGGAGAGGGGAAGTAGCTGTAACGCAGACCTGCGTTGAGCGTCAGCCGGCTGGTAAGCTTCCAGTCATCCTGCACATATGCCTCAATGTTGAAGTAGTGCAGATCAGGGATGGTGTCGCGGCTGCTCTGCGAATAGGTTTGGACATTGCCCAACAGGAAGTCCGGGAAGCTGGCAAAGAGAAAGAGAGGGGCTCCGCTGGAGGCATTTTCTGTTTTCAGCATCTGCGAAGCGGTGATACCGGTCCGGAGGGTATGCTTGCCGAGAGTCACGGAAAAGTTGTCGAATAGCGTTCTATCGAGGTTGCGCTCGAAGTAAGGCGTGCTTCCGAGATTGAATCCCTGCAGGGTGCCGTCGCCGCCGACGAAGGTGATCCCCGGGATGCGACCGTACGGGTCAGTATAAGCGGTGTTGTTGGTGAGTCCGCTCGAGACCGAGGACTCGTTTGCAATGGCGCCTGGAACAAACTGGGAAGAGATCGTCCCTTGAGTGTAGGCAAACTCCACTTCATTCACCATGCGTGGGGAGATGGTCCAGGAAAGATTACCAACCACGTTTTGTCCGGGAGCGTTTACCGCGGAAGCGGCCACGCCAGGAAAGTTTTCGCCGGTGAAAAGACCTTGGGGGAAATTTTGCGGCGTTTCATCCTGCATGGCGCGCCCAAAGAAATGCAGTTTGTCGGTGATGTTGTAGTCAAACCGAACCAGGTCTTCGCGCGTGTTCTCCAATTGAGAGTAGCTCGACACGTATTGGTTGCCGCTGTTCGCGGGGAACTTGTCGTAGAGATTGGTCAGATATACCTTGGCATTCTGGCTGTAGCAACTCGGGTTGAGCGTGCTGGTGTTAGTAGACGCGTTATAGGCGACGCAACCGGTAGGCGCGTTGGTAATCTGGCCGGCAAAATTGCCGTTCAATTCAGCCGACGTAGGGGCGGTAACGCTCGAGGTTGTGGGAGCGCTCACCTTCCGCCACTCTTCAGACCAGAAAAAGAACATCTTATCTTTCGCGGTGTTGTAGACCTTAGGGATGTAGACCGGACCGCCGATGGTGAATCCATAGTTGTTGTAGCGCTGAATCGCGCGAGGGATGATTGGGGTTACGTTCTTGTTAAAATAGCTGTTGGCGTTGAATATGTTGTTGCGATCGAATTCATACGCATCGCCATGGAAGGCGCTGGTTCCAGACTTGGTAGCTACCAGGACTTGGCCGCCGGCACTGCGACCGAAGCCGGCATCGTAGGTGCTTCTCTCCAGCGTAAACTCCTGAATCGCATCGACGCTCGGCACGTTCAACAGTGTGGCGTTCGAGCCGCTGTCGTTGATATCGGCTCCATCGACCGTCCAGTTGTTGGCCGTGTCACGAACGCCATTCACCGCGACAGACGAGGTATTGTTCAAGCCGAATCCGACTTCGTCCGGCAGACCGCTGACAACGCCGGGCTGCAAGGTAACCAATTGCTCGAAGTTTCGATTGTTCAGCTGCAGCTCTCTGACCTGGGTCCCCGAAATGGTGCCCGCCAGAGCGCTGGTTTCTGTGTCGATACTCACGTTGTTCGCTTGCACCGTCACCGTCTGGCTCCCGCCACCAACGGTCAACTGGGTGTCGACGGAACGGGTTTGCGCAACATTCAAAGTCACATCTTTCGCTGTATAACTCTGAAAGCCAGGAGCTGTTACCGTCACGGTGTAGCTGCCGGCGGCCAGGTTGGTCACCGTATAGCTCCCATGTGCATCGGTTTGGACGGTTCGCGAGGCCCCGTTCACTCCATTTTGAGTGACCACGACCGTGGCGCCCGGGATCGCGGCTCCTGAAGAATCGACCGCCCGGCCGGTGAGGGTTGCCGCGAGCTCTTGACCGCTCGCCAGGATGGAGAAGGACAGAAACAGAAACGCAACAACGGCGGCGAGAAACTTTTGCCTGGTCATACCGGAACAGCCTCCGAGAAATGCAATTGATACGAATCATTAAGGCAACGAGACCGCGTCCATCTTGCGTGGAGGTCTGGCTCGAACGAATGCTTGCTGGATTTGGGGCAGGTGGAGATTCTTTCGCCCCTAGTGGACCAAACTAGCGATGTACGGCGGGGATTGTCAATAGCAAACTTCGCTTTGAGCACCAGATGAAATATGGCGTGCTTGCAGACGACGACATATCCGTGATATTCGGAGAGCGCCATCCTATATGAGTGATCATGGGCGTAGAGTTACAGAACGGAGCATCAACCGGGTAATCCTTTTCTGTGCGTTCGCTCTGCTTATTCCGTGGATCGGCTCTTCGCTCTGGTGTCAAACCCCAGAACAGAGTAACGCTACATCCCAGCAAACGTTTTCGCAATTGATGGCGCAGGGTTCGCAGGCTTTGCAGCAGCAGGATAACATTGCCGCAGAGCACGCTTTCCGCGAGGCGCTCGCGCTCGATCCAAAGTCTGTCCCGGCCTTGAATAATCTGGCAATTTCTCTTGCGCGCCAGCAACGAGAAACAGAAGCGATCTCCTTCTACGAAAGGGCGCTTCGTCTGAAACCGGGCGATTCGGTGACACGACGCAATCTTGGTGTCGCCTATTTTCGCGCTCGTCAATATGGACCCGCCCTGCCGCTGCTTGAGAGTTCAGCCAGGGAGGCGCCTTCGTTCCAGGTGCTCGAACTTGCTGGTCTCGACGCCTTTGCGCTCGATAGATATGATGTTGCGGCGCATTATCTTGAAGCGGCCCATCGCGCGCAGCCGAACGACCTCGAGACCCTCGACATGCTGGGCAAGGCGTACTTGCGAACCGGGAATTACGCTGGCATAAGGGACGTCTTCGGCCAGATCATGGCCATCAATCCGAATTCCGCAGCGGCACACGCCATGATGGGGATGGCCTACGACAAGCTTTACCGCGAAGAGGACGCAATCCGGGAGTTCGAGGCAGCCGGCGCGGCGGATCCAACTTATCCAGGAATTCATACGGGGCTTGGGGTGATCTATTGGAGGAACCATAATTTCGATGCCGCGGAGCGCGAGTTCCGGCAAGAATTGAGCCGGTATCCTCAGGATCCGATCGCCAACTGCACGTTGGGCCGGATTCTGCGACGGCGCGATCAGCCCTCGGAGGCGGTCTCTTATCTCAAAGCTGCGCTTGCGGTGAACCCTTCCTATCGAGACGCTCTGCTCGAGTTAGGAGAGTGCTGGATCCGCCTCGATCAACCGGTCTCAGCGATCGAGTCATTGAGGAAAGCCATTGCGCTCGCGCCCGACGATGCCGAGGCCCACTTCATCCTGGGAACTGCACTGAACAAGTCCGGGAATCCGAGTGAAGGCGCTAAAGAGCGCGCGATCTGCGCGCAGCTCCGGGCAAAGCAGAAAGGGCAGGGAACACGCTAAAACGGCGGCTTGGCGGCCGCATTCGTCTCCGTAGCGGAATTCTTTACCTCAATGGTGTCGCATACAAAATGCAAACGGCTACGTCGGCGAACTACGCCCATAAGTTGACGAATTTTTTCCGGGCCCTCGACGGCTCTCAACTTAGGTCCGCTCTCTGGGAAGATAGGGACAGCAAACCTATTGCAGCATACAACTTTCGTACCAGTTGCAGGGTGATTCAAGAAGTAACTTGAAAGAGGACTGCTGCTCGGCCAAACTACACACGGTTCCTCTTGGGGGTTTCTTGCGTATTTCTTTCTGCCTTCTTGCGGCTTCGCTCGCCTGTGCTTCGCCGGCCTCTGTTGTTCATGCATCGCAACTAAAATATCAACCCGTTGAAGTTGTCTCTACAAGCACGACCACGCCTAACCAATTCGCGGTGGGCGACTTCAACGGCGATGGCAAGCCAGACTTCGCTTTTGCGGATCAAAACGGAACCACCGTCTCCGCATACATGAACCAGGGCGGAGGGAAATTCAGCGCACCTGTCGTGACCCAGATCGGGAGCACCTTCCTGGGCGCCATCCTCGCAGGTGATTTCAATGAAGACGGCAAGACCGATCTCGTCCTGTCTCTTAACGATGCTCACGCGGCGGAGGTTTTGCTCTCGAATGGGGACGGCTCCTTTACACCCCAGACCCCCATCCCAAACGCGACGCTCTTTATTAGCGGCAACGTTGGAGACTTCAACGGCGATGGACACGCCGACTTGCTGTTAGGCGGCAACGGTGAGCCTTACCTCTTTCTGGGCAAAGGCGACGGCGCCTTCACCCAGCAGGCCATCCCCAACGGTTCCTTTCCCGGTAGCTACTCATCTGAAGCGCTCGGCGACTTTAACGGGGACAAGCATCTCGACGCGGTCCTGGCAGATAGCAGCGACCCGGGCTCCCAGGCGGGGTCCATCGACTACTATCCCGGCGCCGCCGGCGGCACCCTGGCTGCACCCACCTTTTATCAACCCTCGACAATCCCCAACCCTGAAGCGCTTGGCGCGGCCGATTTCAACGGCGATGGCAAGCTTGACCTGCTCATCGCAGGCAGCAGCGGCTCCTTCATTTCTTTCGGAAACGGAGACGGGACTTTTCAACTCCAAAGCACCCAACTCATTCCCCTGGCGATACCACCGTTTTTCTCGCCCCAGGTAAGCAATCCGGATTTCTTTAACGCACTTGTGGCAGACCTTGATCATGACGGTAAGCCAGACGCAGTGGTCATCGACAGCACTACCGGCCTGCTTTCTCTGTTTGTGAATGACGGGACAGGCACCTTCCCGAATGCGGCCAGTACGCCCTACACCTTTCAACTACCCGCAAAGTCTTACAACTTCGCTGCAGCAGACTTCAACGGAGACGGGCTCCCGGACATTATCGTGTCTACGCCGGGTGCGAAAACGCTTACGTTGCTGTTCTCGGTCAGGAACCTGGCGACACCCACACTCAGCCTGGCAACTGCAAACAACAGCGTGCTCGTAGGAACCTCGCTCGCCCTCACCGCTACGGTGAATGGCGGATCTACCATACCAACCGGAACCGTATCGCTGCTGGACGGAGCCACCCAAATCTCTCAGCAAACTCTTGGCGGCTCCGGCACCGCGGTCTTCGAGCTGCCAAACCTGGCCGCGGGCATCCACACACTTACCTTCAGCTATTCCGGAGACGCCAACTTTACCCCGGCAACCTCCGCTGCTCTCAGCCAATCCGTCACCGACTTTCAAGTAACGATCACCCCTGGCATCCAAACCATCGCAGCAGGGTCCAAGGCTACATATGCGTTCAACATCACATCGCAGGCCGGGTTCACGGGTGGCGTCACTTTGAGCTGTTCTGGCCTGCCGGCCCTCGCCACCTGCAATGCACCCTCCTCTGTGGACGTTTCGGCTGCATTGACATCGGAAATCATCACAGTGACGACAACCGCCGGTACACCCGCGGTCGGTCGAGCCGGACACGCCGTCTACGCTTCTACTCTGCTTGCTTTTTTCGCACTGTCCTGCTTCAGAAGACGGTGTCTGTTCACTACGAAGGTTGTTTCGGCAGTGTTCCTACTCGGAGTATTGATTCTTGCCAATGGTCTGACGGGCTGCGGCAATGGCTCCAAGGCAGCGCCAACTGGTGCGCCCGTACCTGGGACGCCTTCTGGCACTTCAACCATTACGATTACCGCGACAGCGACGCAGAATGGTACTACCTTGACTCACAGCGCTACGGGCACGCTCACCATTCAGTAGGCGGGCTCGGCCCTAAAGGACAGACGAAGTCGCCCCCATTCGCCCAGCCTTCGCAGGTGCGAACATTACCGATGATGGCTACTTCGTGCCCCGGTTTCCCCAAGCCTCAGTCTGTCGCATAGCCTACACTTCTACCCCGTGGCCGCGAAGAAGCCGAAGCACGGATTCTCGCGACAACGTGCTTCGAGATGTGTTTCGCGGTAAATTTAGCTCCACACGCAAAACGCGTTAACGGACCAAACGAATTAGCGGACGCAAGCCCGACCATATACAGGCCGGGCACCGATGTTTCGAAGTGGCTCGAGAGAACCGGCGTATCTTCTACTTTATGAATGAGGCGGCGCAATGCTTCGTCGAGAAATCCCATACGTGAAACAGAGACTTGATAGCCCGTTGCACTGATGACATGATCGACAATCAACTCGGAATTGCTTCCATCCTTCTCCACGATCTTGAGATGCACCTTGCCGTCTTCTATTGCGGCAGACTGAATTTTGCAACCGAGGTGCAAAGGGAATTTGCCAACTACCTTGTCACGGACGAACCATCCCACAGACGGGCCAAGATGATCCCGGACAAAACGGAAGCGAAACTTCTGAGGCATGGCGTGAAATAGCAGAGGAGCGTCGTCGCACAAGCGTGAGCTCCATCCTATGCCAAGGCCAGAGCGGGGATATCTCATTCTTTGATGGAGTGGCCGGGGCTCTTTTGCCTTTGTATGGAAAGCGATCTCTTGCCGCCTTGCAACCAAGTGTACCTGGGCACCCTCTTCATGAAGGATGGCGGCCATATCGACGGCCGAGGAACCGCCTCCCACGACCACGACTGTCTTTCCGCGGAAGCTGCTCAGATCATGGTGCTGTGAGCTATGCGAGACATGGCTGCCAGGCAGATCGACGAGCACGGACGGCAGGTAGCCGAAATGTGTGATGCCAGTCGCTACGATGACAGTGTGCGCATGGACAATCTGCCCGTCGGCGGTCTCGAGTTCAAAGCCTTCAGAAGTACGGCTGACCGAAGTAATATCCGTTTGTTCCAGCGTTGGCACCAGGCGCTTCTGAAATTCAAGCCCGTACGCCGAGAAGACTTCAAGAGAAACTGGATTACCGATGTCAGCATACGGTAGCTTCATCTCTTCGCAATAATGGCGCAGAGTGAAAGAAGAATCCGGATCATAAAGGCTGGTCGCGAATCCTTCGGACTTGAGCAGCATGCCTTTGGGCATGTGGCTCCGCCAGCTTTGCATCGGGGAGCCAAATATCCGAAAGGTTAAGCTGCTCTTAGACAGATGCGCGGCTATCGAGAGGCCATACGGACCCGCTCCAATGATGACCGTGTCTACATTCATAACTCTTTTCAGCCCCTGCCTGGAAGTGTATCTTACCATCTATGGATTTCCCTATGTGCAAGCAAGAGCACGATTTGTACAGTGTAGGTGAACAAATCCGGGTGATATAAGTTGAATACATCGGGGTCGCGAACATCTCTGCTTTTAAAAGCTAAAACAGTTCGACCAGGAAAAAGATGGGCTCTTTGGGCGGGTATTCCCAGCCAAGAATTTTAATTTGTGCAACTCTATGGTGGCACTCCTCCGCCCGCCTTGCGATGGCATTCCTGCGCCATGGCTGTAGTGTTTCCGCGCTATGTCCGCCTGGCCACCCACTTCGTTTTGTCACGGGAATCGATTCGATTTACTCCTATCAGGGTCTTGCGTCGATGGGCTTGCTTCGGGATGCAATCCGCGCGGCACAGCCTACGCTCATAGTGCCCTGTGATGACATTGCAGTCTGGCAGTTACACGCGCTGCACGAAAACGAAGCCGACCTGCGGCCCTTGATTGAACTTTCCCTGGGCGCCGCAGAGGCATACCCGGCAATTCAGGAAAGAGGCGAGGTTTTGCGGATCGCGCAGCGTCTGGGCATCCGTGTGCCGTTGACTCAGACAATTAATTCCGCCGAGGAATTGGAGGACTGGACATTTGTTAAGCCGGCAGTTCTAAAGCTGGACGGAACCTGGGGTGGGGAAGGGGTAACGGTCGTACATTCTCTTGCAGAAGCAACGCAAAGATTTCACTCTACGCCCAAAACACTGAAGGCCTGGATGGCATGGAAGCGGTATCTGGTCAATCGCCATTATTTTGCTTTGTGGGTATGGCAGAGGCGAAAAACCTCGAAAATGACGATCCAGGAATTTATCCCTGGCCGGCCGGCAACCACTATGTTTGCCTGCTGGCGCGGAGAGGTTCTGGCTTCGAGCACAGTTGAGGTGCTGGTCTCACAAGCGCCTACAGGTGCCGCCAATGTAGTCCAGGTGCTCAAAAACAACGAGATTGAAGAGGCAGTCCGGCTGCTGGCCCGGACGTTACAACTAAGTGGGTTTCACGGACTGGACTTCGTCATTGAGCAGGGTAGTGACGCAGCCTATCTGCTTGAGCTAAATCCCCGCGCCACGCAGTTGGGTCACCTGAACCTATCCGCACAGGGCGACCTGGCTGGAGTGATGGCTCGAAAGCTCAAAAACGAAGCGCCGGACACGATCTCCGAAAATGAGATTCAGAACAGTGCTATCGCGCTCTTCCCCTTTGCATTTAAGTCAAATCCCGGAAGTGTGTACCTGCATCAGGGGTATCACGATGTTCCCTGGGACGAGCCTGCGCTGGTGCGTGAATTGCTGTGCGATTCCTGGCCAGAGCGGCAGTGGCAGAGCCGTATCTACCGCTACTTAGGGTTCCCGACAAAGCTCGATTCCGAACGTGTGGTCTATCGGCCGATCGGTTCAAAACTGCGCACCTGATGCCGAAGTCTTATACTAAGTTTTCGCAACCACGCAACAGCAAACGTCTCGGGGTTGGTTCGACGGTTTCGGCTAAACATGTAGCGGGCTCGCCGCGTTGACGTTGACGATCTTTGCGGGGACCAGCCCGCATGTTGGTAAACGCGGGTGCAATCAGAAAAGGAACCGTGCACCAAACTGAATCTGACGCTCGGAGCCCACACTGCCGTTGGTGCCCTCCGTAGAAGTGCTCAATCCGAAACTGCTGCTGCCGATCACGCCGGTCGGTGTATTGAAGGTGGCGTGGTTGAAGATGTTGAAGAACTCAGAACGAAACTCCATTCTGACCCGCTCGGTCAATTGAGTATTTTTGATCACCGAGAAGTCGCCATTCCACCAATCCGGTCCGATGAGGGTGTTGCGGCCAAGTGTTCCAGGCAGCTCCTGCACTGTATTGCCATTTGCGGCGACGGTCGTCTGGCTGGCGAAGTAGTTGCCTGGATTTTGGATCACATCGCTCGACAGATACTGTGGAACTCCGTGGGCCAACACGGTCGGGGTCCGGGTCTGGTTGGGCCGGGCGCCTGCGCCGTTCAGGCTGTCGTAGCCGTATTGCAGGGTACCGTAAGGCTCTGTAATGGTGAAGGGAAAGCCGGTCTGGGCGCTGAATATTCCCAGAGTCTGCCAGCCGTTACTAAGAATTTCCGGAACGAATCCCCAGTGTCCCGGCACGTTATAGCTGAAGTTGGCGACGAAGCGCTGGCCGACGTCATAGCTGGCGCGCGCGTATTCACAACGGATGCACGTCGGATTGTTGAGGCTCACTGCTCCGTTCGTGCCCGAAGCGCTCCACACCGCATCTGCGTCCGTCATGTCTTTCCCCCACGTGTAGGTGGCCTGGTATTGCAGGCCATGCAGCGGAGAATTTTTGCGCATCTGCAACTGCAGGGCGTTGTAGTGAAACGTGCCCTGGTTATAGAAGAGCTGCACTTCGCCCATACCCGGGCTAACGGCGGAAAAGGGAGCATAGGCCGGTTCCGCGCCGTTGTAGGAATTCGGGTAGCCGGTGTTGTACAAGTTGTTGCTGTTGTTCGTCACATACGACATCTGCAAGGCCATGTCGCCCGGAATCTGCTGTTCGATGGTCACGTTGCCGGTGAGGGTGTAGCCGTTTTTCAATCTGTCGGAGGGCCAGTCGCCGGCGATGTTACCAATGATGGCTGCGATCGGCGCAAGGTTCACAGGTGTTCTGGCAGGAATCTTGGTTGTGTCTCCCCCTGGAGGCATCACCACTCCCGTAGTGCTGGTAAGCGCAGGCAAGCTGACCGCTAATGGCGTCAACGAATAGGTGGGATTGTTGAGCACGCTCAGGCTAGCCATCGGAAGGTTGACAGCGGCCTGATCGGGATAGACGGTGGGGATGGAGTTGCTGAAGATGGCGAATCCGCCCCGCACCACGGTTTTGTCCGTCGCCCGGTAGGCCGCTCCCAGGCGGGGAGAAAAGTTGGCCTTTTGCGCGTTATATAAGGGGTTCGGATTCAGAACAAAGTTGCCGTAGAGGGGGCCCTGGTCGATGATGCCCCCGAGGCGGTTTCTTATTTCGTAAGGAACGGACGTGTATTCGTAGCGCAGGCCGAGGTTAAAAGTAAGTCTGGGCGTGTAGCGCAGATCATCTTCCAAATAGGTTGCGAGGTGCCACACCCGCAGCCCCCAGAGGGTGCCACCGCCGCCGGTTGGTCCAAAGCCCGGTAAAGTTGTCGCCCGGCTGTATGTGATGGGAGTTCCTTCCATCATGCTGATGAGGCCGCTAGGGCTGGGCGATCCGATCGCGAGGGTAGGACCACCATTCGTCGAAGGGATGGGCGCCACCAGGGCGGTGTTGCTGTTGAAGGTATAGACGCCGTTGGGGCCTGCGCTGGTTACGCCGAAACCGTTGTCCTGACCATAGCGATATTCAATGCCCATGCTCAGGTTGTGGCGGCCTTTGGTCCAGGTGATCTTGTCAGTGGGATCGTAGTAGGTCTCGACATACTTGGTGATAAAGGTGTCGGGACCCCAGGTGGAGAGGCTGCCGTCGGAGAAGGTGGTTTGCGTAAACTCCTGCGATGGTGGCAGGCTGGCTTCGATCTGGCGATTGACCGCGAACATCGCAACGTTGATGAAGTTAGGCGAGAAGAGGTGGGTCTCGCTTACGGCATAGTTGCGAGGATTGTTGATCTGCTCCGCGGAGAAACTTGGATCCTCGATGGCCGCCACGGGATCGGTCTCCGTCGACTCGTTGTTGATGTACGAAGCGCGGCCAAAGAGGATGTCCTTCTCCGAGAAGTGATGATCGATACGAACGGAAAACTGATTCACGTTGAGAGGTTGCTTGAACTGCTCGGTGAAGGTGTTGGCGCCGTAAATCCCGTTGGGGTTGTTGGGCATCGGATATTTGGCCAGGATGCCTGCGGCGACCGGGTTCAGCGGAACCTGATACGTGAAGCCATTCACGACGACGGAACCGCCCCGCTGCGCCTGGGTAGGAACGATCATGGTCGTCGGCTCACCCAGCCGCTGGCGAAAGCCGGCGTACTCGCCGAAGAAAAAGGTTCGATTGCGGAGGATGGGACCGCCGCCCGCCACCCCAAACTCATTGCGCTGGAACGGGGCAGCGCCGGTTGTTGAAAAATAATTGCTGGCATCGAGCGCAGAATTGCGGATGAACTCGAAGGCCGAACCGTGAAACTGGTTCGTGCCTGATTTGCTGACGATCTGGGTGATGGTTCCGCCGCCGCGGCCATACTCCGCGGTGTAGTTGGCCTGCTGTACTTTGAATTCGGAGATGGCGTCCAGGTTGAAGTTCCAGAACTGGATGGTACCCATCTCCTCATCTGTGGAATCGGCGCCATCCAGAGTAGCCACTTCGGTCTCGCCGCGATTTCCGTTACCGATCCATTGCGGTGCGAGCCAGCCCATGGATCCATTGTTGTCCTGCGCCATGCCAGGCTGCAGCATAACCAGGTTCTGGATGCTGCGTCCGTTGAGCGGCAGCGTCTGCACCTGCTGTTCGGAAACCAGTCCGGCCAACGAAGGATCGGTGGTATTGAGAAGCGGCGCTGCGGCGGTCACAATGGCAGTTTGGCTCTCGCCGCCAGGAACGAGCTTGAAGTCAACATTTCGTGTCTGACTCACGTCAAGGGTGACGGCGTCGGCGTGTGCGATGGAGAACCCCTGCGCATTGGCGGTCAGGTTGTACTTGCCAACGGGCAGATTGGACAGGGTGAACTCACCCACGCCGCCGGTAACGACCGATTTCGCGACCTGCGTGTCCACGTTGGTGGCGGTGACGGTGGCCCCGGCAACCAGGGCGCCGCTTGGATCCGTCACGGTTCCGATAATAGAACCAACGGCTTGCGACCAAATGGCCGGTGGAGAACAGAACGCGAAAACGAGGAGGCAAGCGACGCCTGGGAAAGCGTTTCCAATCTTGCGACAGAGTGCACTGGCGAAAGCAGCAATATTCATGATTCCCTCCCGATGCGGCTCGCAAAGGACGGTATGCGAGCCGGTGGCTATTTTGTGAGGGGCCCGGAATCTAAGCTGTGGCGCGGGTTTTTACCAAACCGCTTCTTTGCGTATCCGTGACTCTTGCGAAAGCCGGTCTTAGAGCAGCAAGCTTACCTCGCAAATTGCCAAAGGATCTTGCTTCGACGTGGAGAATTGTCCCGAGTGTAAGGACATCGGCATAAATTCTCAACATGAAATAAATCGATGCCGACATATCAATCGATAAGGGTGGTTGGCCCTTAGATATGTTGACGAGCGTGGCAGAGTATGGGAAAGATCCGCGTCTCGGCAACCGGGCGGCCCCGCGATTTCGCGGGGCCGCTGTCCCACGTCCGGGCCGGTGCGGAGGTCGTCATCGAGGACGGCTCATTGACTGTGACAGATGTAATGCGGCGACAGCATCACTAGTGTCCGGTTCGTTTGTTTGGGGATCTCTGTAAGTGCAGTATTGGGTATGGTTTCTGAACATTCGGGGGTGTCCACGATTTGAAACGGCTGATACGGTTTTGCGACGCTGAGTTTTGGTTTTGTTATGGGGGCCCGACTTTAGTCGTGCCCTAAATTGAACTGAAAGAGATTCGGCTTTAGATCCTGCGTAGGAACTCGATTTTGTCTCATGGGACAACTTTACGGGCTGCGGAAAAGCTCTGTTTTGTATCAGGGCACGACTTTAGTCGGGCCATAAAGGTTGCAAATATGCCGGGCTTTAGCCCCTGAGGGCATCTTTTTATCAGCGCAGAAGAGAATTCAGAGGATGGAAAACCGTACCTCAGCGGCTTCTATGAGACGGCTATGGAAGTGTCATTTACGGCACGGCTGAACCCGTACCCTTCCAGGACACAGTGCTCACGCAGACTCTTTAGCCCTGCCATTGCACATCCCACGCGAATGCCCGCTCGCAGGCAATTCTAAGCTGTTCACGGATGCAACCACTGTCGACCTCTGTCTGAGCCCATCCTCCGAGAACGCGGTCAAGACGCAGATTTGGTGCGCAATCCCACCTATGTCCTGATCGCCATCATCGAGAAAGAACTCCAACTCGACGCCTCGCTCTACACTTGTCTACAGATTCTCTCCGTCTCCATCTTTGAAAAAACACAGATTTCATGCGCCTTGCAGCAAACTATCTCAAACCCCCACCTGCAATGCCACGCTAACCGGCTCATTTTGTTCGATATCTAACCGAACACTAGTGCGACAGCATACCTATTGCAACAAGTGAACAAGCTTGACGGCGAATAGGTATCATGTCTGTCCCTGAGTCGGATGGGCCCGGTGAAGTCGGCTTGTCTTCGATCCGTGCCGGGCAGGGGAGCCACGCCTGGTTCGCAAAATACACGGCAGACCGCGGATGGACGGCAGGCGGCCAACAGAGATCATCGAGAGCATAGGAAGCCAAAGTCGGACGAAGTGTTACCAGACTCGATAGGGGGTGTCAGTGAGCGCGACCGCTGGCTTTCTTACGTTCAAGTGCTCGATCGAACCCGTATTGCTAAGCTTTTCTTATGCACACGAAACTTCAATCGCGGCCGGATTTGTTTCTACTCCTCTCCTTGCTGCTCGCCATCCTGTTGACTCCGGTGTTGGACCGCGATGGTTGGCGCCGGCTGGTGCTCGCGGGAGTGACGTTCATACCAGTCATCATATCCACCGTTAGGTTGTCGCAGATAAAGTCGTGGGTGTGGCCTTCGGTTTCGTTGATGCTGGTCAACATGGCCTTTGTGGTAGCAGGTAACACTTTCCGCAGCCGGGCACTAACCGGGATTCGATGGGCACTTCTGGCTGCGTTCTTCGCGCTCACGGCTGTGGGTCTTTTCTCGTATCTTCGGAGTTCTCGCATCGTCACACAGGCGCACCTCTATACGGCGGTGAACATTTACCTGTTGCTTGGGCTGCTTTGGGCGACGCTTTATTTGGCGATAGATGCGTTCGATCCGGGTTCAATCCAGGTCGGAAGCCACCCAGCCGAGCGTGAGACCAACCTGCTTTATTTCAGCCTCGTCACGCTCTCGACAATCGGGTATGGTGACATAGTGCCCCTTAGCGGGGAATCCCGCATACTGGCGGCACTGGAGGGCGTGACTGGAGTTCTCTACATAGCCATTACCGTGGCGCTCTTAATAAGCAGATTCAGAGTAGAGCCTTCGCCTGACCGACAGGACTGATCATGAGTGACCTCCGTGAGATCAGCGTCCCACAACAACTTCCACCTAGACGAAATCCGACGAGATAGAGTGACAGCATACCTATCTCGGAGAATCGTCGCTTTATGTGCGTTGCCGACCTATCTCTCCCCATACGCGCCGACTTCCTTTTCTTAGCGATGGCGCACAGTGGCCGGCAATTGTTACAGGGTGTATTTGTGATCCGGAGGATATACCTAGGAAAGTTACGGTGCGGACTTTGTCTTTACAGCCATGCAAAACGGACACGTGCTGGCGCAGAAGGATAAAGAGCAGACCTTAAATTCGATTAGCGCTGGAGCGCAGGACAACAGAACGTGGAGTGCCAATGGTAAGCCTGGTCACCACATGCTCGAAGTAAGGGCTTGGCGCGGATTACCCAACGGCGGCGATTGGGTGGTGGCCTGGTCACCGGATATCGTGGACGTCGTCAAGTAAATCATGAGAGGCGCCAGGGAACTCTGGGCTCAATCTCTTTTGTTCCCACGCCTGGTGACCGGATTGCCGGCATGGATCAAGAAAAATTGCTTTCCAGGCATGGGCGGATAAGACCTCCAACCGGTGTTTTTGAAACACGGCAAGGTCTCGTCTGAGGATCGTCCCCGAAACTTCCCGTTGACTTTTACCCATCATGGATGGTCCACGAAACTCCCCGTCAAGAATCGCAATAAAGCAGCGCTTTCGGCACAGAATCCTGGTTTCGTCGCCGGTAATATACTTTAGGCGTATCGTCGCGCCTGAGACCAGCTCCCAGGAACCCCGGAAAACCCATTTCGAAGGGCTTGTCTGAAAACCGGCGAGCCGCCTGAATCGGAGTCTCTTTCGAATGATTGGCCAAACCATCTCGCACTACCGCATCATCGAGAAGCTTGGTGGTGGTGGAATGGGTGTTGTCTACGAGGCTGAGGACACCGAACTCGGCCGCCTGGTTGCCATTAAGTTTCTTCCTGAAGACCTGGCTCTCCAGCCAGCGTCGCTGGAGCGGTTCCGTCGCGAAGCCCGCGCTGCGTCGGCCCTCAACCACCCCAATATCTGCACTATCCATGAGATTGGTGAGTATAAGGGCAAACGCTTTCTGGTGATGGAATTTCTGGAGGGCAAGACGTTGAAGCATTCCATCTCCGGCAAGCCTATGGAGACCGAGCTCTTACTCGATCTGGCGATTGAGATTGCCGACGCGCTCGACGCTGCTCACAGCGAGGGTATCGTTCATCGTGACATCAAGCCGGCGAATATCTTTGTGACCAAGCGCGGCCACGCGAAGATTCTGGACTTCGGTCTCGCGAAAGTGATGCCGGCCGCCAACAGGGTTTTAGCAGTGACGGTTCAGCAAACCACGGTTACCGAGGAGTACCTGACCAGTCCGGGCTTTCCGCTAGGCACCGTCGCCTATATGTCACCGGAGCAGGCGCGAGCGGAAGAAGTCGATCAACGTAGCGATTTGTTCTCGTTCGGCTCAGTGCTGTACGAGATGGCCACGGGTGTACTGCCCTTCCGTGGTGGGAGTTCTGCGCTCATCTACCGCGAGATTCTGGATCATGACCCAGTCCCCGCGGTGCGGCTCAATCCTGATCTTCCCCTCAAGCTGGAAGACATCATTAACAAGGCTCTGGAGAAAAACCGCGGGCTGCGCTATCAAAGTGCGGCAGAAATGCGATCGGATCTGAAGCGTCTCAGACGCGATACGGAGTCGGGGCGGCGTTCGCCCGGACTGATCACTGGCCCGGCCGCAGCGGCGACTGCATCCGATGCGGGGCAGGGTGAGGTAGCAGCTCGAAAGGCGACCGTTGGCTGGAGCCGCAGGTGGATCGCGGGCGGCGCGGCGCTTGCTCTCTTAGCCGGAGCGTATGCTTGGCGCCTGGCGATCACACGCAACGCTCCATTGAGCAAGCCACCCATGAGCTTGCATCAGCTTACTGCCAATCCCATGGGGCACGGCGCAACGCAGGCGGCGGTCTCGCCTGACGGCAAATACCTGGCGTATTCCGACGACTTGGGACTGCACATCAAACTTTTGGAGACGGGAGATACGAAGACGATTCCCTTGCCGGAGGAGGTGGCATCAACCCACGCTACGTGGCTGCCAGTGGCCTGGTTTCCCGACGGAACCCGGTTGCTTGCAAACCTGGAAGTCGCAGGCAGACCGCCGAGCATTTGGATTGTCTCGCTCATTGGTTATGCGCCGCGAAAATTCCGTGACGATGGCTACGCGCACTCCATCTCGCCCAACGGCGAAAGGATTGTTTTTACCAGTGCGAGCACGGCGTCGAGCGAGCACGAGGGGCAGCTACACCGGGTGTTTGGCGATCACACAATGTGGCTGGCTGAGGTGAATGGCCAGCCTCCGAAAAAGATAACTGAGGGCGATGGATCTACGGGATTCACGAAAGCGGTCTGGTCTCCTGACGGTAGTCGAATTGCTTACCTCGCAGTGCACCAGGTTTCGGGCGATTTGCAATGCACCCTGGAGAATCGCGACCTGCAGGGAGGGCCGGCCGTGTTAGTAAGGGCAGGCGCTAACTTATGCAACAACCCTGAAGGATTTTGGTGGGCGCCGAACGGCCGCCTCATTTTCTCGCTCGCTGAGCCCGCCCCCAACGGAAAAGATTCCAATCTCTGGGAGGTCAAACTTGATCCCCGCACCGGAAAACCCCAAGCCGACCCCGCCCGGCTCACGAACTGGGTAGGCTTCTCTTTTGCTTCTCCTACACTAACCTCGGATGGGAAGCGGGTAGCGTTTCTGAAGTGGAATTTTCAGACCAACGTTTACCTCGCTGAATTGAAGGCGGGAGGCGGCAGGCTGACAACTCCACGACGGTTGACTCTCGATAATCGCAATGACTCGCCTGCCTTCTGGACGAGCGATAGCCGCGCCGTGATCTTCTGGTCCGACCGCAACGGTTTGGAGCAGATTTTCATGCAGAATATTAGCCAGCAGACCGCCCAAGCCGTGGTCACGGGTCCTGGACAGGCCGGGATGCCCCGGTTGAGCCCGGACGGGGGCATTCTTTATGTGGAGGACAAACCCGACAACATCCTGCCTCGCCCGGGGAAGGATCACTGGAATCGCATCATGCGAGTGCGGTCGAGCGGGGAGACCCCGGAGCTGGTGATGGAGGTGCCGCGGCTGGCTAACTATGGTTGCTCGCTGTCACCTTCCGACGTCTGCTTCGTGGGGCAAAATAGCGAGGACGGGCAGAAATGCCATTTCGACGTGTTTGACCCAGTGACGGGGAAACGGCGCGAAGTACGCACCGTCACGATTCACCCAGGAGTCAACACCAATTGGATGCCGTCGCCCGATGGTTCGCGCCTCGCTTTTTCGGAGTTCAACATCCTGGAAGGCCGCATCCGGCTGCTCTCGGTCCGGGGTGATCCGGACCGCGATATTGTCGTCAAGGGCTGGGCAGGATTCAATGCTCTGGACTGGGCTGCGGATGGCAAGTCGCTCTTCGTTTCGAGTCAGTCACCCACGAGCGCAACCCTGCTGCACGTGGACCTGGAAGGTCACGCGACGCCTCTTTGGGACCAACGTGGGGCCTGGCGAACCTTCGGGGTCCCCGCGCCGAACGGGCGCGAACTAGCCATCGCCGGTATTACAAGGGACAGCAACGTCTGGATGATTGAAAATTTTTGACTATCCACCGGCCGTATTACTTATCCCAGTCGTTTCATGTCGGACTTCAAATTGATAAGCTGGTGCAAGTATTCGGGGTGAATTCCCAGAAGGCGTGCCGCCTCGGCTGGGCTGCCGTTGGCTTCGTCGAGCGCTGAAAGGACAAGCTGCTTTTTTGTCTGATTCAGAGTGTCGTGATAGCGCGCTGCTAATCCCGACGACTGCTCTTCCAGCAACGCGTCGGGCAGGTCTTCGGGGAGAATTTCGTCGGTCAGTCCCATCACGATTGCGTGCTCGATGGCGTTCTCCAATTCGCGAACGTTGCCCGGCCAACTGTATTGCATCAGCAAAGAACGTGCTTCCGCTGCGATGCCTTTGAAACCGCGGTTGCACTTAGCCGCGTACTTGTTAACAAGACTGAAGGGACATCCATAATAGGTAAAGGTCAAGGGGAATCTCGTTTCCCGTTGACTTTTACCTATCATGGATGTCCCCGAACTTCTTGCCGCCCGAACTTCTGCGAGGCTTCTGACTGAAATACTCTGCTACGATACCTTCGTCTGCAGCTAAATCTGGAATGGTCGTCCACTCGCCGTGCCTGATCCTCATCGTGTTCGCCGAGAAATGCAGGAGTTGTTGTCACGGCCGACGTACTCTTTGCTTTTTGCTAAAGCGAACCAATTTTCGAAACCCGGCTCGAATCCTATTTCGCCACTGAGTGTGTCAGAGCGGACTGCTGATTATCTTTGGCACAACAACCCTCTCGTCGATCCGGTTGAGATTGTCGAACTAAGGGGCCCGACGGAACTCTATCGCAACCATGACGGAGGAGCCCGAAGGGATTCAGCCCGCACCTTGGGCCGATCGTGGATCGAGCGTTCGGTACTTGAGAGTATCTGGGCAGGCACTGCGAAGTATCAGGGCGATGAACGACGCAAAAGGTTCTTGGAGTTTGTTCGAAGCGCAAACTTCGTACTCCCCGAGTGGAATGACATGACTTTCATGGTCTGCATGACCGTGCCGTCAGGCCGTTCTGTCGTTGCGGCGCGTGGACGCGGAAACTGGAAAGCGATGAAAACCGCTGCCAACAAAGCACGTCCAGGCAGCGCAGGGAGCATCCATACGGCCGCTGATGTGCTTCGAGAAGGTATGATGCCGACTCCTGGTTTGGCACAGTGTATTGTCCCGCTGATTGACGACATGTGGATACAGCCAGTTGATCCGAAGTCCCAGAAATGGCCCTTCGCCACTTAACTATCTCTTCGAGATGGAAAGCGCGAGACGGACGGGAAACATCCTCTCTAGCCCACCTTTCGCCATCCAACGCAATCGAAGTCTTTCCATTAGGGTCATTTCCGTCTTTCCTGCTTTTCTCCTTATTCGGCGCTATGATCTCGTCAGGAACCCCGATCACTGGGTGCCGGATTAGACACGTCGCAGCTGCCACAAATAGTCGCTCCTCATGGCCATCGCTCCCGGAACAAAACTCGGTCCCTACGAAGTGCTGTCCTTGCTCGGTGCGGGCGGCATGGGCGAAGTATACCGGGCGAGGGATACTCGACTTATGCGAGACGTGGCAGTCAAGGTCCTGCCCGACTTGGTCGCAACGGACGAGGTTCGCCTTCGCCGTTTCGCCCAAGAGGCACGTGCGATCAGTGCCCTGAACCACCCGAACATTTTATCCATTCACGACGTTGGCGCCACTGCAGGAACCTACTACATTGTCACTGAGCTGCTGGAGGGTAGTACGCTGCGGGAGAAGCTAGGCAGCGGAGGTCTGTCGCCACATCGCGCGACGGAGTATGCCACACAAATTGCAAAAGGGCTGGCAGCAGCGCACGAGAAAGGTGTCATTCACCGGGATCTCAAGCCGGAGAACCTCTTCATCACCAGGGAAGGGCGCGTCAAGATCCTCGATTTCGGTTTAGCCAAACTAAGTGCACAGGACAAACCAAGGTCCGGTGAGGACACAGTCACCCTCCAAACTTCGCCGGGAATGGTGATTGGAACGACCAGCTACATGGCTCCCGAGCAGGTGAGGAGCGAAGCGGTTGACCCTCGCGCCGACATCTTTGCCTTTGGCGCGGTGCTGTACGAAATGTTAGTCGGCCGCAACGCCTTCCAGCGCAGCTCCTCGATTGAGACGATGCACGCAATTCTGAATGACGAGCCCCCCGAGATTTCGGCTACCGCCCAACTTCAAATTCCTCCACCACTGTTGACCATCATGCGCCGTTGTCTTGAAAAGGACCGAGAGCAACGGTTTCAATCCTCGCAGGACCTTGGTTTTGCGTTG
>Ga0210391_10001461_pt1 | contig 21505 bp, 16 predicted proteins | sample IncBWC12OmetaG_FD_160573 | JGI IMG/M metagenome (GOLD analysis project Ga0210391, IMG submission 160573) | Forest soil microbial communities from Barre Woods Harvard Forest LTER site, Petersham, Massachusetts, United States - Inc-BW-C-12-O ...
CGGATGATTGTCGTGGCGCAGAAGAGAATCTAATGCGTCGCTGCTCGCCACACCCCCTCGGCGGGGGTGACCCCTGCACCCGGGGATAAGCCGGTATACTTGCCTTCGGTGGTCCTGATTTGTATAGTCCCGGACTAACCAATCGGACAGGCTTGGGGTATGCTTAAAAAATGGATGTAATGAAAACCCTTTTTCTGAATCCACCCTCGTACGATGACTTCGACGGGGGTGCTGGTTCACGTTACCAGGCGACGCGCGAGGTCTGGTCGTTCTGGTACCCGACGTGGCTGGCTTATCCGGCGGGCATGATTCCGGGCGCCCGGCTGCTCGACGCGCCGCCGCACAATTACACTGTCGAGATGACGATCAACGAGGCGAAGAACTACGACCTCGTCGTGATTCACACCTCGACGCCGTCGATACGGATGGACACGCGGACGGCGGAAGCGATCAAGGCGGCGAATCCGAATGCGATCATCGCGATGGTCGGGGGGCATCCGACGGCGCGTCCCGAGGAGACGCTCAAGCTTTCGCCGGCGATCGATATCGCGGCGCGCAAGGAATTCGATTACTCGATGCTCGAGGTGGCGGAGGGGCGAGACTGGAGCACGATCGGCGGAATCAGCTGGCAGAAAAACGGCGTGATGCATCACAATCCCGATCGGCCGGCGCTGAGCGACGAAGAACTCGATAAGCTGCCGTTCGTGACCGAGGTCTACGAAAAAAATCTCGACTACCTGAAGTACAACAGTCCGTATTGCCAATATCCGTACGTGTCGATGTACACGGGTCGCGGCTGCCCGGCGCGATGCACGTTCTGTTTGTGGCCGCAGGTCACGCAGGGGCATCGCTATCGCGTGCGGAGCCCGGAGAATGTGTACGAGGAAGTCGCGGCGATGAAGGCGAAGTTCCCCAAGATGAAGGAACTATTCTTTGACGACGACACGTTCACGGCCGACCCCGCCCGCGCGCGCAAAATCGCGCAGTTGCTGAAGCCGCTGGGAATCACGTGGTCGACCAATTCGCGAGCCAACGTCGATTACGAAACGCTCAAGATCATGAAGGAAGGCGGGCTCAGGCTGTTTGTCGTCGGCTACGAGTCGGGCAACGCGCAGATTTTGAAAAATATCAAGAAGGGCGTCGGGCTCGAGCGCGCGCGCCGCTTCACCAAGGACTGCCACGAATTGGGGATTCTCATTCACGGCACTTTCATCCTGGGACTGCCGGGCGAGAACAAAGAGACGATCGAGGAATCGATCCGGTTCGCGCGCGAGATGGACTGCGAGACGATCCAGGTATCGCTCGCGTCGCCCTACCCGGGGACGGAACTGTTCGACTACGTGACCAAGAATGGATTTCTCGCGGTCGATCCGCTGCTCGACGAGTCCGGCTATCAGAAATGTACGATCACTTATCCAGGCCTGACCAATGACGAGATTTACGGCGCGGTCGAGCGCTTCTATCGCAGCTTCTACTTTCGGCCGAAGTACATCTTCAAATCGGTGAAGAAGATGATGACGTCGATGGAAGAGACCAAGCGGATGCTGAACGAGGGGCGGCAGTTTTTGTCGACGATGCGCCAGCGACGGCATCAGACGGCGCAGCAGCAGGCGGCACAGCAACAGGCGTCGGCCTGACGGCGAAATCCATGGGCAAATAAGGGACCTTGCGCGAGGTCCGCAACAGATGTCGATGGGGTCGTCTGTGGATCAGAGTCGGGGCGCGCGAATCATTCGATGACAATCTGGATGGCATTACCGGCGGCGGCGGTGTGCGTGTCGATATTCTACTACGCCGCGGCCACGCTGGCAGCGATCAGGTTCGCCAGGCGCACGACTTCTCCCCTCCCTCCCCTGCCGAAGGTTCCGCCGCGCGTGACGGTGCTGAAGCCCCTGCATGGCAGCAGCAATTCGCTGGCGGCCAACCTGGTCAGCTTTCTGGAAATAGCGTATCCGCGCGTCGACTTTTATTTTGGGGTCGAGAACTACGAGGACACGGCCGCCGAAGTTCCGGTCGCGCTGCGCCAACGCTATCAGTACGCGAACATCACGCTGGTGATCGGCGAAGAGCCGAATTGCAGCAATCGCAAGATCGCGAAGCTGGTCAAAATGGCGGACCGGGCCGAGAAGGCCGAGGTGTTCGTGCTCAGCGACGCCGACGTATCGGTCGATCGCGACTACCTGAAGCGAATTGTCGGTGAACTGATCGCGGACGAGAAGACCGGCATCGTGACCTGCGCATATCGCGCGCGGCCAGGCGGCTCGTTCGCATCGCGGCTGGAAGCGCTATACGTCAACACGGATTTTCTGCCGCAAATTCTGTTCGCCGAAATGATCGAGCCGATGCATTACGCGCTCGGCGCGACTATCGCAATCAAACGCCCGGTGCTGGAGGCGGCCGGCGGATTCCGTGCGGTCAAGAATATGCTGGCCGACGACTTTTACCTTGGCAACTTCACCAACACCCGGGGTTATGAGATCAAGTTGTCCGACTCGCTGGTCACGCTGACCTGCGAGGAAAAGACTTTTGCCGAGTTCTGGAATCATCAGCTTCGTTGGGCGCGCACCTACCGCACCGTGCGCCCGATTAGCATCGCAACCATACTGATGCATGGCCCGTTCTGGGCGCTGGTGCTGCTGCTCACTTCGGGCTTCAGCGCTGCGGCGTTCGCAACGTTGGTGCTGGTGCTGGCGGCGCGCCTCGCAATGTCTGCGGCAATCGTCGGCAGCGTTATCAAGATGCCCGAGATGTTCAGCCAGCTGTGGTTGGTGCCGATCAAGGATTTGATAATGACCGGCGTCTGGTTTACCAGCCTACTCAGCAACAAAGTGATGTGGGCCGGCCGCAAGTTCAAGGTGATTCGTGGCGGCGCAATGCACGAAGTGAAGAGCTGACCCGATGATCCTCTACCTGTCGCTCGCGCTGCTCGCCAGCTCGCTGATGGCGCTCGGGCTGTTGATGATGAAGAGCCGCTCGACGTATCTGCCGGCGGCGACCGGCGCCAATGTGATCGGCGCAATAGTCCAGTGGCTTTCCGATCCGATGTGGTTCGGCGGACTCTCCGTGCAGACCGCCGGCTGGGCCTGCTACGTGATCGCGGTGTCGCATGCGCCGGTGTCGATGGTGGCGGTGATGATGCAAGGCGGAATCGCGCTGTTCGTCGTTGCGTCAGTGGTGATTCTCGGCGAGCGCGCGAGTCCTCGCGAGTGGGTCGGAATCACCGCGATCGTTTTTGGGATGCTGATGCTGACGGTTTCGCTCAACGGCGCCAGGACTATCGCGGATGCGTTCGAACCCGGCACTCTGCTGATCTTTACCGCGTTGCTGATAGGCGTGGGCTTGGCTCCCATGGCGTTCGCGCGGCTGAACACCAGTGGAGCTGCGGCGGCGATCCTGTCGGGCGTGGCGTTCGGACTCGGAGCAATGTTCACCAAATCGATGACGCTCGAGTTCAGCGCCGGCGCCGGAGCTGCGGCGTTTCGAATCGTGACCAGTCCGTACTTCTACTGCATGCTCGCCGCGAACATCTTCGGCATGGTTCTGCTGCAAAACTCGTTTCACTCGGCGCGCGCGATAATCGCGATGCCTTTGTCGGGAGCGCTGTCGAACATCGTGCCGATCATCGGCGGCATGCTCGTGTTCGGCGAACGTTTGCCCGCCAGTTGGATTGAAGCGGGGATGCGAGTCGGCGCATTCCTGTTGACGGTCACCGCCGGCGCATTGCTGGCCGGATCGGGCGTGCAGTTGCCCACTGAGCCAGTGGTAGTTCGCGCTGCTGCCGGAAGCTAGCCAGTAAAAATCTAGAAGTTCGCTTTCGGGACCGGCAGGCCCGGCACGTCGGCGCGGCCGCGGAAAATCGTTCCCTTGCGATTTGGATCGTCAGTGTTGTCTGCCGTGACGACATAGAGATCGCGCAAGTCGCGACCGCCGAAGACCAGGCTGGTCACCATCGTGGCCGGCAATTTGATTCGCTTTACGACGGTACCTTCCCTCGAGAAGTGGACGACCTCGCCGACGCGAACCGCCGCAACCCAGACGCCGCCTTGCGCATCGACGGCCAGCCCGTCGGGCATTCCCTCCGGCATTTTCGCAAAGATGCGACGGTCTTTGACGCCGCGCTCATGCGTGACGTCGTAAACCCACACGGCGCCGGTGCTGGAGTCTGAGTGATACAGATGCTTGCGATCGGGGCTGAAGCCGAGCCCGTTGCTGACCTCGATCCCGTCCCACAACTTTACAGCGCGGCCGGGCGGATCGATGCGGAAGAGGCTGCCCGGAATCGGCTTGTCGTTGCTCAGCGGATTGAAATTGATGGTGCCGGTGTAAACGCTGCCATGATCGTCGCTCGTGAGATCGTTCATGCTGATCGGCTTGCCTTCCCACGAGGCGAACAGGTCGCGGCTCTTGCCGGTCTTCTCATCCCAATGAATCAAGGCGCGGCCGGTGAGCACGAGTCCGCCGCTCTGGTTGAAGTTCATGCCGCCGACGCCCTTGCGTTTTGGGATGAGCGTTTCGACGTTGCCGCCGGGATTGCGCCGGTAGACGCCGCCGTTGGGAATATCGGTGAAGTAAAAACGGCCGAGGTCGTCCACACGCGGCGCTTCGAGCAGGCCGTAGCCGCTCGCGAGCATCTCGAATTCCATCGCTGCGATCCTCCTCCCGCCCGTTTAACACGGTTCGCGGCGCGCGGCGAGCCTCGGCGATGGTGGTTGCGGCGGTTCGCCGTATCAGTCCGGGAGATCGACTTCGATCGGCTGCGTCATCCGCGCGCGGTTCTGATCGTCGAGCCGCAGACGGCGATGGCACAGGTAGATCAGCACTGGCTGCAGAACTCGGGTCAGCACCATGATCGCCAAAGCGCCGCCGATGACGACGATTGCCAGCGGCTGCTGCGTCTGAGCGCCGATTCGCGTCGAGACAGCAGCGGGCAGCAGGCCGAGCGCGTCGACCAGGTCGGTCATCATCGTGGCGCGCAAACGCCGGTCGGAGCCGGTGATGATCGCCTCGACGAACGGAAGGCCCTGCTCCCAAAGCCGGCGGATGTAGAAGCTCAGCAGGATGCCGTCCATGACGGCGATGCCGAAAATCGAAATGAAACCAACGCCAGCCGACACGCTGAAGGGTGTGCCGGTGATGATCAGCGCGAGCACTCCGCCGAGGCACGCGACCGGAATCTGCGCCATGATAATGAAGGTGTCGATGAGCGATTGAGTCGCGCCATAGAGGACACCGGCGATGAGCAACAGCGCGAACGGCACGACTATCGCGAAGCGTCGATTGGCGGCCTGAAGTTCGCCGTACTCGCCGGACCATTCGAGATGCACGCCTTCGGGCAGATGGACTTCCTTCGAGATTTTGCGCTTGGCATCGACAATGGTGCTCTGCAGATCGCGGCCGCGGACCGAAAACCGCACCGGCACATAACGTTGCAGCGCTTCGCGGTAAATGAATGACGCGCCTTCGGCGGTCTCGATTTTGGCGACCTGGTCGAGCGGAACCTGGCCTCCGGCCGGCAGATTGACGCGAATCTGGCGTACAGCATCAAGGCTCTCGCGATACTCCGGCTTCCATCGCACGACCAGGTCGAAGCGCCGGTCGCCCTCAAGCACCTGGGTGACGGCCTGGCCGCCGATTGCCGCTTGCACGATCGCGCCGACATCGCCGACATTGAGTCCGTAGCGCGCGCAAGCGGTGCGGTCCGGGGTAATCTGCAAATTAGGCTGGCCCATCGAGCGCAGCACTACCTCATCGACAACTCCGGGAACCCCGCCGAGTGTTTCCCTGATGTCGTTGGCGATTCGTTCGTCGGTCGCGAGGTCGTCGCCAAAAACCTTGATCGCGTTTTCGCCGGCTTTCACGCCCGAGATGGCTTCGTCGATATTGTCTTCGATGTTTTGCGAGTAGCTGAAGCTGACGCCCGGAAACCGCTGCGTAAGTTTGTTGTCGATCAGCGTAACGAGCTTCGGCTTGTCGATCCCTTTGGGCCATTGATCGTCCGGCTTCAGATCGACCGAGAATTCAATGTTGAAGAATCCCGCCGTCTCGGTGCCGTCATCGGGGCGGCCGAGTTGCGAGACTACCGTGGTGACCTCAGGAAAGCTCTTGAAGACGGAACGCATCTGGTTGCACAGCTTGGCGCCATGCTCGAGCGAAATAGTCAGCGGCATCGTCGCGTGCGCCCAGATATTTCCTTCTTCGAGCTTTGGCAGAAACTGCCCACCCAGCAGTGGGAACAGCGACAGCACGCCGGCAACCAACAGCCCAACCGCGGCCAGAGTCAGCCGCGGCCAGTAAAGGATCCGCTCGAACATTCCGTGGTAGAAGGCGGCGATCGCGGACCAGATGGGATTGTGAATCGCACGCATCCCGCGCGCGAAGAAGTACGACGAGAGCACCGGCGACAACGTGACGGCGAGCAGAATCGCCGTGCCCAGCGCGAACGCGTAAGTGTGCGACATCGGCGAGAAGATGGCGCCTTCGACGCCGCGCATCGTGAACAGCGGCAGAAACGCGATCACGAAAATCAGCGTCGAGAAAAACATCGGGCCGCCGACTTCCTGTGCGGCGGCCAGGATTCTAAGCCGGTAACTTTCGTGCGAACGCTCGGGTGCGGTCAGATGCCGTTCGATATTTTCCATCACGATGACGGTGGTATCGATGATGATGCCGAAGTCGATCGCGCCCAGCGAAATGAGATTGGCGGGCGTGTTGGTCAAGTGCATCAGAGCGAACGCGCCGCACAAAGCCAGCGGTATGTTCACTGCGGCAATGATTGCGGCGCGCAAGTTGCCGAGAAAAAAGATCAGCACCAGGAAAACCAGCACCATGCCGACGGTGAGGTTTTCGAGCACTGTGTGAAGCGTGGTCTCGACCAGGGTAGTGCGATCGTAATACGGCACGACCTTGTAGCCGGTAGGCAGGATGCCCGAGGTGTTAAGGTCGTGGACCTTGGCCTCAACGCCCTTGAGGGTCTCGAGCGTGTTGCCGTACTTGCGCATCAGCACGATGCCGGTGACGACCTCGTTCTGATTGTCTTTGCCGACGATTCCGAGGCGCGGCGCGTAGCCGACCTCAACGTCGGCGACGTTGGACACCTTGATGGGCGTGGACTTGCTCGTGTTGAGCACGACGTTGCCGATGTCGTCGAGACTGCGGAAGAACCCGAGTCCGCGGACGTCGAACGCCTGCTCGCCGACGCTCATATAGTTGCCGCCGGAATTGGTGTTCGAGTTTTGTAGCGCCGCGATCAACGTCGAGAGCGGGACTTGGTAGTAGTTGAGCTTGTGCGGATCGACTTCGACCTGGAACTGCTTGGTTAATCCACCGAAGCCCGAAACGTCCTCGACGCCGGGCACCGTCTTGATCTGCTTTTCGAGGATCCAGTCTTCGACTGTCTTCTCGTTGGTCAGATCGTGGTCCGGACTCTCGACCGTGTAGCGGTAGATTTCGCCGATGGGATTGTCGGGCGAGATTGCCGGTGTGACGCCCTGCGGCAGCGTAATGAACGACAGCCGATTGATCGTCTCGACGCGGTCCCAGTAATAGTCGCTGTCCCAGGAGAAGTAGCAGCGAATGTCCGAGAGTCCGTAAAGCGAAATTGAGCGCATCGCCTCAAGATCGCGCATCCCGGCCAGACCGTATTCCGTCGGTACCGTGACTAGCTTTTCAACTTCTTCAGCACTGAGACCGTTGGGCAATGCGAGAATTTCGATGAGCGGCTGAACCGGATCCGGATACGCCTCGATATCCAACTGCGAGAAGGAAAAGATGCCGGCCAGCAGCAACATCAACGCGATGCCGACCACGACTATCCGCTCGCGCAATGCCAGCGCCATCAACGATCGGATCATCGCTTAGCCAAAGATTCCCGTTTGCGAACGCCTATACTGCCGGTTCTAGGAACTTTCTCCGTGAGCCTGGTGCCAAAGCGCATTCACCTGGAGGGTCTCACCGCTCACCACGCGGTCGCCGGCCTTGAGGCCGGAGGTAACCCGCGCGAAGCCGACCCTGCTCCACGACGCGATTGAAACCTTGCGATGCTCGAAGGTGCCGGGGCTCACCTCGACGAACGCGTAGTAATTGTCGATGTCGAATACGAGCGCGTCCTGCGGGACCACCAACGCCTCGCCGGGGCGCGTGACGATGCTCACCTTCGCGAGCATCTGAGGTTTCAGCTTGCCGCCGGGATTTTTTACGTCGCAGCGCAATTGCAGTGTGTGCGTGGTGGGATCGACGTTCGGACTGATGCGGTCGATCACGCCGTGGAAAACTTCGTCGGGGAATGCGGTCGTGACGGCGGACAGATCCTGGCCGACGTGCACGCGCGCGAGGTCGTCCTCGTAGATGTCGCCGGTAATCCAGACCTCGTTAAGCGTGCCGAGCGAGAACAGCACGTCGCCCGGATTGACCGCGGCGCCGCGCTGCACCTTGTTGTCGACGACGGTGCCGCTGATCGGCGCGCGCATCCAGACAGTAGGATCGGGCGCCTTGATCGCGTTGATGTCGGCATCGCTCATGCCAAGAAACTGAAGTTTGCGCCTGGCAGCGAGCGACAGAGCGCCGGCAAAATCCGACGAACCGCGGATGCCCGGCGCCGCGATCAGAGTCGAGGACTCGTGCGCCTGGAGATACTCGGATTCCGCCGTCATGAAGTCGGGGCTATAGAGCGCGACGATTCTTTCGCCACGCTGCACGTTGTCCCAGAGCGAGACGCGCGTCTGCTCGATTCGACCCTGCACGCGCGACACGATGGTCGAGACACTGCGATCGTCGTAAGTGATTTGCCCCGATGTTTCGAGGATGCCCGGCATCTCGATGTTCTGCACCTGCACCATCGACAGACCCGGGACGTCGCTCGCGTTGAACTGGATCAGCTCGACGCCTTGCTGCCGAACGAGTCGCACTACAGGAGTAGCTTCGGGGACTGCGGCTTCGGTGCCAGCTGAATCGCTGCGGCATCCGCCGAGCGAAATTGCGGCGGCCAGGGCGGCGAGTGCGATCAGGTTGAATATCCGGCGGCTCATTGATGCAACGGCGCTCCGATAGCCTGTTCGAGCGAAACTTCACCAGCCAGAAATTGGTTCGCCGCCTGCAGGAAATTCACGCGCGAAGCGTACTCGCTCTGCAGTATGGTCGAGAGCGTCGTGAAATCGATTTTACCACCCTGATAGGCGGTCAGCGCGACCCGGAAATTCTGGCGAGCTAGCGGAATCAGCGAATCGCGATAAAGGATAGCGGTTTCATAAGCGTACTGCGCGCTGCGGAACAAGGTCGCAACCGCCGCCGCCGTCTGGATTTTGATCAGCGCCTGATCAGACCGCGCTGCTGCCAGGCTGGCTTTCGCGCGCACGACGTCCTCGTCCTGCTTCATCCAGAAAAAAACCGGCAAATTGAAACCGATGACGCCAACCCAATCGCGTTGCTGAGGCGTTCCGCGAGCCGAAAATGGCGCGAAGCTGGGAACCAAATAGTCATCGTACTGAACGCCCGCGGTGAAGTCCGGCAGGTACTCCATCTTCGCGAGGTACAGCGCGGTATTGGCGTTACGCTCTGTCAGGGCGGCTTCGAGGATTTCCTGGCGGGCGGCGTAAGCGAGATCGGTAAGCGCGTCGAGCTGGACGGTGAGCGGTTCGAGTTTCAGCTCTCGATCGATGGACAATGGCGAGCCGAGCGGGCGATAGAGTTGCAGATTCAGAGCGGTCTCGTCGTTCGCGACGGCAGTTTGGTACTGATGTTGAAGCTGGCGAGCCGCGGCGAGGCTGAACTCGGCACTGATAACGTCGGTCTGCGGCACCGACGAAGCCGAGTAGGCCGTCTCGGTGACGCGGACCACCTGGTCGAGGTTCAAAACGTTCTCGGCGTTGACGTCGCCCAGCGCCTGGTCGAGGAGCAATTGAAAATATGCCGTCTCGGTCGCGGCTCGCACGTCGCGAACCGTCGCTGCGAGCATGAGATGCGCGATGTCGGCGGAACGCTCCGCCTGGTCGCGCTGATGGAGCGCCTTGCCGGGAAATTGGAACGTCTCGGTGAAATTGAATTCCCGCAGCGCCGCACGCCCAAGGGGCTGCTTGACGCTGTCGCTGTTGGTGTAAGTGAAAACAGGATCGTTGGGCGCGACGGTTTGCGAGATCGAATGAACCGCAGTGTCCCATCGATAACGCGCCGACTTGACCGCCGGATTCGCCTCGACCGCGATTTCGACGAGCTGCGCCTCGGACAGCGGAACGTCTGCGGCATGCGCAAGCGAAGCGACAAATGCAGTTGTCGCGAGCGCAAGCATCAGAGCACCGCCGGTCTTCATCGCTGGCATCCGAGCTCCCCGGTCCACGTAGTCCCCCAATGCTATACGTCGCCGTGACCCGAATCGGTTACATCAGCCGCGCCGGGTCTGCAATCGACAACCAATTAAACAGGTTTGAATGTTCGACCGAAAGAACCCTCTCGGATCGCACAATGCAATGATGAAGAGTGGATGGTTCGGCTGGAATGCGGGTCAGTTACCCGCGACTTTGGCTTTGACAGCCTCGTTCTGCATCGATCGTAGGTAGGTAATTGCTTGCCAGCGCTGTTCGACCGGCATTTCTTCAGCGTAGGAAGGCATCGATTCGTGGCCATCGCGAATGACGCCGTAAATGTAGCCGTCAGACCGATCCTTGTTCTTATCGGTCATCAGATTGTCCGGCGCCTTTGACAGAAGATGCGCGACAGGGCCGGCACCCTGCCCCGACATTCCATGACACGGCGCGCAGTAGGTATCGAACTGCACTTTACCCTTGGCGAGATTCTCGGGCGTCGGCTGCAGAGGGTTGTGCATCGTGGTCGCCGCCTGCTCGACGCTCATCGGCGGTTCTCCGCCATGGACGGGAATCGTGTCGGCGGGAGTGACCCGCGGCGACATCGCGTACGGCTGAACCTCCGGCCCGCGGTACATGTCGATACTCCACGGGAAACAAATCGCCGGCGCCGGCCTGGTCGCGATTGCAATCGCAACGGCCAGCATTATTCCCCCGACGCGAATCGTCCCGCCGTGCCGGATAGTCACGTTTCCTCTCGCGCTACTTCTTAACGACAATCACCCCGACCATACCCGCCTTCTCATGCGGAAGGCAAAAGTAGCGATAGGTGCCGGGCACCGTAAAGGTGTAGCTGAAGTCGCCGCCGGGCGGAATGAAGCCCGAGTCAAAGGCGGTCGCGCCTTTCGGAATCGAAGTGTCGTTGGGGTTCTGGACATTGGCGGCGGTCGAAACGGAATGCACCGTGTCGCCGGCGTTCACCCATCGGACAGTATCGCCGGTTTTGATCGCGACTTTTGCGGGCGTGTAGAACGGCTGATTGTCAGCCATGTTGATCACGACTGGAGTGCCCGCCGCCTTCGCGGGATCGGGCAGCAGAGCGAGCGCGGCTGCGATTGCGGCGGCCGCGACTACTATTGCGACACGAACAAACAGGCGCGCCCGAGGCCTCCGCGAAGCCCTGGCGATGCGTAGATCGATTGTAGAACTGGCCATTCTTCTCCTCTGTCAAAATGCCGGAGAACCATCTCCGGGTACTGATTATTCCGGGCTCGCGTTCACGCACTCTGCCATTAGCCAAGCTCATTGCGCGATCATGCGAGCATCACGGTACCTAAAGTGTAATGCTTAATTTGCGCGAGGCAAGAGGCCTGCGCTTAAGAAGCTCAACAGTGCAAGATTGAGCGTAAAAACAGCTACTTAGGCGGCATCGGCGAGCGGCTGGCTGGAAAATTCCAGTCCTCGCGCGTCGGCGTCGACGGTGACTCGCGTATTGTCGCGAATCTCGCCCGAGAGCAGCTTGCGCCCGAGCGCCGTCTCGAGCTCGCGCTGGATTAGCCGTTTCAGCGGACGCGCCCCATATGACGGATCGTAGCCATGTTCGGCCAGGTAGTCGCGCGCCTTGTCAGTCAATTCGAGCTGGATTTTTCGCTCTTCGAGCCGCTGACGCAGCCGCACCATCTGCACGTCGACAATCTGGCGCAGTTCGTCGCGGGTCAGCGGATGGAACACGACGACCTCGTCGACGCGGTTGAGAAACTCGGGCCTGAAACTCTGCCGCAGAACCTCGAGCGCTTGCGACTTCATCTTCTCGTAGTCCTGTCCCTTGAAGCCGAGAATAATCTGGCTCGCGATATTCGAGGTCATGATCACGACCGTGTTGCGGAAATCGACCGTGCGTCCGTGACCGTCGGTGAGCCGGCCGTCGTCGAGCAGTTGCAGCAGCACGTTGAAGACGTCGGCATGCGCCTTTTCGATTTCGTCGAACAAGATGACGGAGTAGGGACGGCGGCGCACGGCCTCGGTCAGCTGGCCGCCCTCGTCGAAGCCGACGTAACCAGGAGGCGCGCCGACCAACCGCGAGACGGTGTGCTTCTCCATGTACTCGGACATGTCGATTCGGATCATCGCGGCTTCGCTGTCGAACAGGAACTCGGCCAGCGCGCGCGCGAGTTCGGTCTTACCGACGCCGGTCGGTCCGAGAAAAATGAACGACCCGATGGGACGGTTGGGATCCTTGAGTCCGGAGCGGGCGCGAATCACGGCGTCGGAAACCGCCGTCACCGCCTCGTCCTGGCCAATGACGCGTTTGTGCAGATGCTCCTCGAGATGCGCGAGCTTCTGCACTTCGCCTTCGAGCAGGCGCGAGACAGGAATCCCGGTCCATCGCGCGACGACCTCGGCGATATCGTCCTCGTCAACTTCTTCCTTGATCAGTTTCTTGCCGCCGGAATTTTTCGCGATCAGCTGCTCTTCATCCGACGCCAGCTGCTTCTCCAGCGACGCGAGCTTGCCATACTGCAGCTCCGCTACCTTGTTGAGATCGTACTCGCGCTTGGCTTTCTCGATCGCGAGCTTGGTCTGTTCGATCTCGGCTTTGATCTTTGCAAGTTTCTCGAGCCCGCCGGTCTCGGTTTCCCATTGCGCCTGCAGCGTCGCGCGCTTGTCCTTGACCTCGGCCAGTTCCTTCTCGAGTTTCTGCAGCCGATCGCGCGACGCCTGATCGGATTCGCGCTTGAGCGCCTCGCGCTCGATTTCCAGCTGCATCACGCGCCGATTGACCTCGTCGATCTCGACCGGCATCGACTCCTTCTCTGTGCGCAGCTTGGCGGCCGCCTCGTCGACCAGGTCGATCGCTTTGTCAGGCAGGAACCGATCGGTGATGTAGCGTTTCGAGAGCACCGCAGCGGCCACCAGCGCCGAGTCCTTGATTCGGATTCCGTGATGGACCTCGTAACGTTCCTTGAGTCCGCGCAGAATCGAGATGGTGTCCTCGACGCTCGGCTCCTCGACCATCACGGGCTGGAAGCGCCGCTCGAGCGCAGCGTCCTTCTCGATATATTTGCGGTACTCGTCGAGCGTGGTCGCGCCGATGCAATGCAGTTCGCCCCGCGCCAGCATGGGCTTGAGCAGGTTCGACGCATCCATCGCGCCTTCGGCCGCGCCCGCGCCGACGACGGTGTGCAACTCGTCGATGAACAGAATTATCTCGCCGGCGGCCTCCTGCACTTCCTTCAGCACGGCCTTGAGCCGTTCTTCGAATTCACCGCGGAATTTCGCGCCAGCGATTAGCGCGCCCATGTCGAGCGCAACCAGCTTGCGATTCTTGAGGCCCTCGGGCACGTCGCCTTGAACGATTCGCCGCGCGAGGCCTTCGACAATCGCGGTCTTGCCGACGCCCGGCTCGCCGATCAGCACTGGGTTGTTCTTGGTGCGGCGCGAGAGCACCTGGATGACGCGCCGAATTTCCTCGTCCCTTCCGATGACCGGATCGATCTTGCCCGCCGACGCGAGCTTGGTCAGGTCGCGGCCATATTTTTCCAGCGACTGGTAAGTCGCCTCGGGATTCGACGAAGTCACGCGCTGATTGCCGCGAACTTTCTTGAGCACCGCCATCAGATTGTCGTGCGTCAGACCGGCTTCGCGCAGGATCTTCGAAGCGGCGCCCGGCTCGTCGAGCATCGCGATCAACACGTGCTCGACCGAAACGTACTCGTCCTTGAGCTTGCCCGCCTCCTGCTCCGCGCGCGCGAGCACGCGGCCCAGCCGCTGAGTGGCGTAAACCTGGCCGCTATCGGCGCCGCCCCCTGTAACCCTCGGAATCTTCGCGAGCTCGGCGCTGAGCTTGCGATTCACGCCGTCGGGATCGACACCGGCGAGCTTCAGGATCGACGAGGCCAGCCCTTCGTGGTCCTCCAGCAGCGACGCCAGCAAATGCTCAACGTCGACCGCCTGGTTATGCGCACTGAGCGCAGCGTTCTGCGCGCGCCCGAGCGCCTCCTGAAGTTTTTCGGTGTATCGATTGGCGTTCATGCGATCGTCGGTTTTACCCCACGATTAAACCTAACCATTTTTCAAGTCGGGTCAAACCGAAACGCGCGCAGATCAAACAAGCGCCCGGCCGCGGGATTCGCGGTCGGGCGCTCGGCGAACGCTCGTACTGACTAGATACTCACGATGGGGGTCACAGGCGGGCGCACCGCACGGCGATCCGTTCGCGCACGCCGCGTGGCCGACGGGACCGGCTCGAACGCGGGATGCAAGCTCGGCTCGCGCAGAGTGGTAGCCTCAGCCGCCTTGCCGGCCGGCTTTTGCGCGGCGACCAGGATGTGACGGCGCCCCTCGCGAATCAGCATTCCTCGCTCGGTCATCTCGGTGAGCAGCTTGCTGACCATCGGGCGCGAACTGCCGATCATCTCGGCAAGTTCTTCCTGCGCCAGCTCAGGCAGCAGCAAGGTGCCGCGCGAATCGGGTACGCCAAACCGTTCCGCCAATTCATCCAGCACAATCTCGAGCCGCTTGCGCAGCGACATTCCTAAAAACGTCGCGTACCGGTAGACGACCGACGACCACATCGAATTGATCGCTTCGGTGATTCGCAGCAGCGACTCCACTTCGAGGCTTTTGAGCACTTCGGCAATCTGATGACGGGTGAAGAGCGCGATCGAGCAGTTTGACAGCGCGGTAGCCGCGAACAGCTGCGAACGGCCGCCGGCCGCGTCGGCAAAATCCGCGTATCCGACGAGGTCGCCGGGACCGGCGAGCTCGACCAACACGGGATCACTGCCTGCACGCGAGCTATGCACCTTGACGAGGCCCGTCAGCACGGCGAAGACCACGTCGGCGGGCGAGCCCATCGAGAATAGCTCGGCCCCCTTGGGATAGCGCACGAGCATGTGCCGCTCCAGCAGAGCGGATGCAGCGGGGCGTGGCAGCCCCATCGCCAAAAGCCTCGAGAGCAGTCTTTCCTGAGCCTGCGCCGATAGTTGAAGATTCATACCGATCTCCCTTGCGCCCGCACCAATCTAACAACTGGTGTGTAATTAAACTCTACAAACTGTTAGCTCAGATGCAAGCCTACGTCAAGTAGCAATAGAGTAACTGTAAAAAATTATCGAACAGGCTCAGGCGCCGGCGATCGTCATCTCGGCTATCTTGATGGTGGGTGCAACGGTGGACGAGCGCCAGTTGAGGTCGTTGCCGATCATTTCGATGCTCGCGAACATGTCCTTCAGATTGCCAGCGATCGTGATTTCCTGCACCGGATACGCGAGCTCACCGTTCTCGATCCAGATTCCGCCGGCGCCGCGCGAATAGTCGCCCGTCACCATGTTGACGCCGAATCCGATGGTCTCGGTCAAGTACAATCCCTGCTTCACCGATCCGATTATCTGCGCGGGCGTATAGCTGCCGGGCTCGAGATACAGGTTGGTGGTCGAGACGCTGGGGGCTTCGCCCACCGAACGTGCGGCGTTGCCGGTGGGAGCGAGACCGAGCTTGCGCGCCGAATAGCAGTCGAGCAGGTAGGTCGCGAGCACGCCCTTGTCGATCACGTTCTTGCGGGAAGTCGGCAGACCCTCGCCGTCGAAAGGCTTGGAGCCAAGGCCACCGGGAATCAGCGCATTGTCGACGATGGTGACGCCGGGCGCGGCAATCGTTTTTCCCAACTGGCCCATCAGGAACGACGCGCCTTTGTACAACGCCGGTCCCGAGGCGGCGCCGATGATCGATCGAATCAAGCCGGCAGCCATGTCGGGATCGAAGACGACTGGCGCGCGCGTCGTCTTGATCTTGCGAGCGCCGAGGCGGCGGATCGCACGCTTCGCAGCGGTGATTCCGACCGACTCCGCGTCTTCGAGTTTTCCGAAGCGGCGATTCGACGTGTACCAGTAGCCCTGTTGCATCGCCTCGCCTTCCTGGGCGATCGGCCCCGCGCCAAGCGAATAAGACGTGCCGACGTACTGGCCGGAGAATCCCTGGCTGTTGACGAACAGAACCTGGCCGCGACCGGAGCTGAATTCGGCACCGCCGGAATTCTTGATGCGCGGATCGAACTTTATCGCCGCGTTCTCACTGCGTCGCGCGATCTCGAGCGCGCGATCCGCATCGACGATGCCGCTGTCAGGATCGGCGAGCGACAGTTCGGGCAACGACTTCGGGTGCAACGAGCTGTCCGGCAATCCTGCCCAAGGATCGGGAGCCGACAGACGGGCCAACTCGACCGTATTGGCGATAAATGCGCTGAGCGAATCGCGCTCGAGCTCAGCGGTCGATGAAGTCGCAGACGACTGGCCGCTGAAGATGCGCAAACCGAGCCGCCGCTCGCGCGAGCTCTTGAGCTTTTCGACTTCGCCCATTCGCACGCCGGCCTCGAGCGACTCCGCGCTCACGCACAAAACCTCAGCCGCGGTCGCGCCTTTTTTCTTCGCCTCGTCGAGCGCCCAGTTGGCGAGTTCCAAATCCAATGCAGCCATCGATATTTCCCGCTGTCAGGCGCGCGTGCCGCCGACCGTTATGCCGTCGATGCGAATCGTCGGAAGTCCCACGCCCACCGGCACCGATTGGCCGTCCTTGCCGCAGGTGCCGACTCCCGCGTCGAGCGCGAGGTCGTTGCCGACCATCGAGACGCGCGTCAGCACGTCGGGACCGTTGCCGATCAGCGTCGCGCCCTTCACCGGGGTTGTCACCTGACCGTCTTCGATCAGGTACGCCTCGCTCGCGGAGAAAACGAATTTGCCATTGGTGATATCGACCTGGCCGCCGCCGAAGCTGACCGCGTAGAGCCCGTTCTTCACCGACTTCATTATTTCCTCGGGCGTCGATTCGCCGTTGAGCATGAAGGTGTTGGTCATCCGGGGCATCGGCGAATGCGCGAAGCTCTCGCGCCGTCCGTTGCCAGTGGGCTCCATCTTCATGAGCCGCGCGTTCATCCGATCCTGCAGATAGCCGCGCAGGATTCCCTTTTCGATGAGCACCGTGCGCGAAGTCGGCGTGCCTTCGTCGTCGACGTTCAAACTGCCGCGGCGATTCGGGATGGTGCCGTCGTCGATTACCGTACACAGTTCGCTCGCGACCTTCTGGCCGATTCGATTGGCAAAGGCCGACACGCCCTTGCGGTTGAAGTCGCCTTCGAGGCCGTGGCCAATCGCTTCGTGCAGCAAAATCCCCGGCCATCCCGGTCCGAGCACAACGACCATCTCGCCCGCGGGCGCATCGACGGCGTCGAGATTGACGATCGCCTGGCGCGCCGCTTCGAGCGCGTACTCGCGCCAGCGGTCGTTCTCGATGAAGTAGTTCCATTCGACGCGCCCGCCGCCGCCGTAGGAGCCCATCTGGCGACCCTTGCCGTCGTCGGCGATCACGGTGACGTTGAGCCGGCACAGCGGCTGCACGTCGGCAGCGACTTGCCCGTCGCTCTTCACGATCATGACGATCTTTTTCTCGCACGCGAACGACGCCATCACGTTCTTCACCCGCGGATCGGAGGCGCGCACGACGCGATCGATTTCGTTCAGCAGCTTGGCGCGTTCCTGCACGGGAACATCGAGCGGCGTGCTGTCGAGATCGTACAGCGCGTGACGCGCGACCGGCGCGCCGACCTGCACCGCGGCGGGCGCCGTGCCGCGCTGGTCGGCGATCGCGCGCGCGGCCTCTGCCGCAAGACGCATCCTGTCTATTGTGACTTCGTCGGAATATGCGTAGCCGGTGCGATCCTCGGCACAGACACGAACGCCGACGCCGTGGCTGACGCTCTTGCTGGTGTGATTGACCATCGACTCTTCGAGCGCGAGGCCCTCGGCGCTGCGATACTCGAAGTAGAGATCGGCGTAGTCCGCTTTGCGTTCGAGCGCGCTGCCGAGGATTCGCTCGAGCGCGCCGTGGTTCATGCCAAAACGGTTGAGGAAAAATTTATCGGGAGCAACAAGTTCGTTAGACATTATTTTTGCCGCCTGTGAAATCAACATTATCAAAGCGCGCCCTCGCCAAGAAGGTGCCTGCTGCATTACGATTCACCGATGCCCACCCGCGAGACACTGGCGCTGGTAGACAGGCTGATGCTCGAGATGATCGCACAGCAGGAGAGCAAAGTGCTTGCGATGGCGCGTGCGATTCATCCGGGGCTCACGCCCGAGGACATCCGCAACCCGAACGACTTCGCCGACCTGATGGCGAGCGGCGAGTGGAACTTCGAGGACGGTATCCTGTCAGGTCTGAAGAGCGCGCACATGGCGCTGCGCGCGAAGCTGCTCGAGCGCATCGAGTAGCAAACCGGATATTTACTATGGCGCCGGCGCCGGCGGCGCGGGACAAGCTCCCTGGTTTTGCAGGATAATTGCCAGATCGGCAGAGTCGGTCAGCCCGTCGAGGTTAATGTCGGCCCAGCTTGAATCTCCTGAAAGCTGCTGGAAGAACTGCCACTGCGCGATATCCGCATTGTTCACGACACCATCGAGGTTAACGTCGCCGGGGCAGGCAGGCTGCGACGCCAGGATCTGCGCAAGCTGCACTGTCAGTGCGTTGTAGTTCTTTTTCTGCTGCCGGTTGAGTGGGTTCCCCGTCGCTAACAAGTTTGCATTGTCCAGCTTCGGCAAGGGTACGTTCTCGTTGATTTGGTAGAACTCCTTGGTCGACGTCGCGACACACGAGTTCGAAGATGCGTCATAGGCCTCGAAGTCATTGATCACGATCTTGTAGCCGGCGTTGCGAATCGCGAACGCCTCGAGCGGGTAGATGTTGGTTGAGATTGTCTGCGCGTGATTTGCCTGCCAGATTGCGACGTCACAGCACAGCTGCAACCCGTCCGCTGGTATACCGGCCGTGCTGGCGTCGGTCGCGCCTGGACCCCACCATATCCCGCTATTGTCCTCGCACACGCCTTTGGTCGGAGCGATCTGCGAGCAGGTGGTGGTGTTGAATTGGCAGGGACTGTTGATCTCGCCGTTGGCGTGGAGGTTCGTGCCTATCTGCGTAAAGTTCGTTTTGCGGCTGGCCGGCTGCTTGGGATTGAGCAGGTACGGAAGAAGGGACTGCGCGTCGACAGTGCGCGGGACGCTCTGGTGCACGTCGATGCCAGCGAGCTCGCCGAACAACTGATAAAGGTCCACGATATTGACCATCGCATTCACCTGGCGGCCGGGCTTCTTCACCGGCGGACCCGCGACGATCCCGGGACACCAAACGCCGGTTTGATAAACACTGGACTTCGACTGGCTGGCATCGAATGGCGCCTTCACCACCGTCCCCAGGCTGCCATTGTCGGAGACCATCACGATCACCGTGTTAGTTTGCTGCGGACGGTAGATCAGTTGACCATTCTGGCCCCGGCTCGCGAGCCCGGTCGCCACCAGCAACCGCCCTACTTCGCTGTCGAGCGCCTCTTCCATCTGGTTCGTGATGACTCTTTGGTCCAGCGAGTTCGAGCAATCAAGATTGCTGGTGTCCGGTTCGGTCGGAGGCAGCAATTGAATTGGCGGTTGCATGACCGGGGTGTGCGCCGTCGCAAAAGCCAGGCTCACCATCCACGGCTGACTCGCAGGCTGTTGATTGATCCAATCGATCGCAGCATCAACCGGATCGGTACCGCGATAGGTACGCGCTCGAATGTCGGTCGAGGGCACTTGCTCGATTGAGCCGTCCTCATTGTTTATCGTGAGCGGCGAAACGTAGTGCCCACTGAGCGTGGCAAAGTTGATGTAGTCGGGTGTCGGGCTGATGCACGGCTGGTTTGGATCGAAGATACCGCCAGCATCACGGCATACACGACCCGCAGCTTCCGCACCGGATTTAGTCGTCACTGCGCAAGTATTGTTGCCGCTGTAACAAGCCCCGGTATCCGCCCCGCCATGGTTTGCATCGCGGACGAAGCCGCATGACCAGGTTCCGGGCGGGGACACGCCGCCGGCCGTCTGATCGATCGACGACGGATCGCCGGTAGCGTCCAGCCATCCGTAGAAGTAGTCAAAGCCGAACGCCCGCACCATTCCGTAGCCGTACGGATTGTTGCTCTGGATTCCCATGTGGAATTTGCCAAACAGCGCGCTCTTGTAACCCCGTTGCCTGAGCAGGTCAGGTGCAGTCACCTCGTTCGGATTGACCATGAAATTCGCGAGATCGTTGTTGCCGAGCGCGGTGTAAACGTGGGTGCGCAACGGGTAGCGGCCGGTGAAGAGGGCAGCGCGACCGTTCGAGCACGCCGGCATCGCCCACAGATTGTGGAATTTGATTCCGGCGGCGGCGATCGCGTCGATGTTGGGAGTGGCGGCGGGAGTTGTGCCGCCGTACCCGAAGAGCTTCCACTGGTCGATGCCGATGTCGTCCACAACGATCAGCAAGATATTTGGCAGTGGTGTCTGCGCGGCACTCACCGGGCGGCAAAGTGCGACTCCGGCCAGCGCAACCAACAACGCGAGCGTAACCAGCGTCCGCCGCCTGAACGGCAGTGACGAGTCCATAGGCGCCCTGTGCCTCCCCTTTAAGAACGCGGGCGTCCTACTAGGCCGTACTATCTATGTCAGTTCATGCGGCGAAATAGGTCCGTGTATTCACTACATCAGGTGCGCAGAAACCAGTCCAGTTGTTAAGTTGGATCAACCGGCCGCCGCTGCTGCTCGACGCAGACGCTCGGCCCGTTAGAGTCGGATAGCCAAAAAAAAGAAAAGGCACGAAGAGACTATCTTCGTGCCTTTTTGTCTTTGTGAGGTTCTAGCTGTATCAGCCTGCGGCTGCCGCAGCTCGACGTGGACGCTCGGTCGTCGCGCCGTCCTTCTTTGCGGCTCCACGCTTGCGCGGCTTCTTCGACTTGGTCTGCTCTTCATTGCCGGTGAACTCGATCACCGAGAGCATCGCGGCGTCGCCGCGGCGATGGCCAAACTTGATCACGCGGGTGTAGCCGCCGTTGCGATCCTTGAAGCGCGGTGCGATCTCGTCGAACAGTTTCTTAACCGCCTCGTGCGATTGCAACGCGGCGAAGGCGCGGCGTCGCGCGGCGAGATCGTTCTGCTTGCCGAGCGTGACCATCCGGTCGGCGATGCGACGCAGTTCCTTGGCCTTGGGGTCGGTCGTCTTGATTCGCTCGTGGCGAATCAACGCGAGCACCATGTTTTTGAACAGCGCCTTGCGATGCGCCGAGGTGCGATTGAGCTTGCGGCCCGAGTTGAGATGACGCATCAGTTACTCCAAACCTGTCAGGTCGATTCGCGGCGTTCCTGCTCTTC
>Ga0210391_10001462_pt1 | contig 21498 bp, 18 predicted proteins | sample IncBWC12OmetaG_FD_160573 | JGI IMG/M metagenome (GOLD analysis project Ga0210391, IMG submission 160573) | Forest soil microbial communities from Barre Woods Harvard Forest LTER site, Petersham, Massachusetts, United States - Inc-BW-C-12-O ...
GACGAGCGATTGTATACCTGCGATGTAAACATTGCGTCACGCCGCACCGACTCGATGATTCGCGCCTTCGATATCGATGGCGGATCACCTGGCGATGATATAGGTTCTCGGTGCGCGTGCGGATAGGCGGTCGCGCTTCTCTGGACAACAAAGTTTCACGGAGCGAACGGATTCGTGTTGGACTGGTGTTCGCGATTGCGTTGCTAGCTGCTTTGCCGGCTCACGCACAGAAGCCGCCCGGGAGCCAGGCCGAAGCGAACAAAGCGGTTGTACGTCGCGCCTTTCAGGCCCGGGAGGCAGGCGACCTTCAAACGCTCAACGACGTCTACGACCCCAAAGGCCCCATTCACACGCCCAAGGGACAAACCATCGTGCAGGGCGGCCCGTTTACGGATCTGAAGAGTTCCTGCCCGATGTGCGCAAGACTGGCGAATCGCAAAATCACGATCGATCTGCTCCTCTCGGATGGCGATATGGTTGCGGTGCGCTCCACCTGGAGCGGCAAATATTCGGGGACGGTTCAAGGTAACGCAGTTGCGGATAAGAACGTTTCCGTAGTCTACGTAAACATCTATCGCATCGCGGACGGCAAGATCGTGGAGAACTGGTATTTGTCCGATTCTCTCTCGCTCGCCGAACAGCTCGGCATGAGGCTAGCGCCCGCCGACGCCGCTAAGTAGTGGGATAGCCAACTTGGCTGTCTTCCTACGAGCAAAGCATCTCGTTAGTCATCACTCACCGTCGAATCGACAACCACAACAACAACCCACACCACCCGTCACCAACCCGCGAATCCGTCGGCGATTCTGCCTTCGCGAAAGTTTTCCTCGTGTGATGACAGCCAGGTTGGCTATCCCACTCACGCCGCGCTCTTCAGCACTCCCAGCTTCACCAAACTCTCCGCCGTCGCCACAATCGCCTCTTCATTCGACCGCGGCGACCACCCCAGCAACCGGCGCGCTTTCTCGTTCGTCGCGCTTTTCTTCTTCCCCAACTCTGGCACGATCGACTTCACCGCCGGATCGCGCAGCGCCGCGAGCCGCACCAGGAAGTTCGGCACTTCCATCGTCGGCACTTTTCTCGCCGCCGCCCCCATTCTCGCCTTCAATACCTGCGCCACCTGCTTGATCGACATGAACTCCCCCGCCACAGCCAAAAACCGCTCGCCCTTCGCCGCGGGGTGCGTCATCGCAATCACGTGCAGATCCGCCACGTCGCGCACATCCACCACGCCGAAGTAAAGCTTCGGCGCGCCCGGCAAAGATCCGTCCATCAGGCGGCTGACGATTTGAATCGACGCAGAATAATCCGGCGCCAGCACCGGCCCGAACACAGCCACCGGATTCACCGTCGAAAGCTCCAGCGCTCCGCCTTCTTTCGCAATAAAATCCCACGCCGCGCGCTCCGCCAGCGTTTTCGATTTTGGGTAAGGCGCCACGTCCTTGGCGTTCGGATCCGTCCAGTCCTTCTCGGTGAACGTGATCGTCGCATTCTGCTCGGGCCTGCCATACCCGATCGCGGCAAACGAGGAGGTGAGCACCACGCGCTTCACACCCGCATCGCGCGCCGCACGCAACACTCGCAGCGTGCCTTCGCGCGCCGGAACGATCAGTTCATCCTCGTTCTTCGGGACGGCAGCCGGCAGCGGCGACGCCACGTGCATCACGAATTCGCATCCGCGCACCGCATCCGCCCAGCCGGCGTCTTTCTCCAGGTCCGCCGCGTAAAACGTGAGCCGGTCGCCCGCATCCGTACCGCCGGTTTTCAGCATCGCGCGAACTTCGCTCTCGCGGCTCAAATTCCGCACCGTCGTTCGCACCGTGTGCCCCGCCGCCAGCAGCTTCAGAATCGTGTGGCTTCCGATGAATCCCGATCCGCCCGTCACCAGAACTGTGCTCACTTAGCGCTCCCTCGGCGGACCATCAATAGGCCCGCGCGCATACAAAATTGGATGTAGTGGAAATTAGTTCGACCCGTGAAAAATTCGAAGATTGAGTGGGATAGCCAACCGGGCTGTCATCCTACGACCACCCTGCACAGTTGGGGCACTCGCGCGGCCGGATCCACAGTCACAAATACAAAATCTTCGCGCGGCCACAGCACAAGCCAATCTATCGGCCAGCCGAGTCCTATCCACAATTCTCTTCGTAGGACGACAGCCGGGTCGGCTGTCCCACCCTACTGCTCCGTAGGCATCACCGGCTCGCCGCCCCACAAATCCGCCCCGCTTCGGCCCACCTGATCGAGAAGGCTGGTAATCACGTCGTCCGGAAACCGCCGGTCGTACGCCACAGCCCAAGTGATCTGCCACGGCTCCAGCTGCGAAGAGATTTGCTGATCCGTTTTCGTAGCTGCCGCATACGGCCCAGAATCGATCAGCCCCAGCGTAACGGTATGCACCAGCAAGTGGATGCGTCCGTGATCGTAGTCGTACAAATTCATGTCGTTGATCTCGCCAAATTCCGCAATCTGCACCAGGCACGCCGCGCTCAGCAGATTGAACTTCAACGCGTATTTCCCGTGCGTGTCGTAGTGCAGCATCCCGCGATCGTCAACCTGTTGGACCGCGGCGTGATACTGCTTCACCGACCAGCCGAAAAGCTTCCTGTCGTTGTTCGCAATTGCCACGGCAGCGGCCGCCATCGCCACTCCGATGCCATGATGCCCGGAAGCGACGCAGATGTCCTTACCGCACGGGCCGTCCTCGAGCCGCTTTCTTTCCTCATCGGCGATCTGCTCGAACCACGTCCCCACAAGTCCCTGTTCATCCGCCTTGGCGACGCCCGAGTCGCGCACCTTCAGATACGCAATCGCGAGCGAACGGAGCGCCATGTTCTGCTCTTGCGACGCGTCCTTCGTCGCCATGTAACCGGCCATCGCGCGATCTTTCGCCGCCTCCACCAGAAGCGTGATCGCGCATCGTGCCGCGGGTCGGCTGCCCGTATCGCGAAACGCATCAGCCGCAGCCACCGTGCGCGCCGTCAGGTCGTGCAGCGCGGCGTCCGACTCCGGATAAACCGCATCCTGCACCTCGGGCGAGAGATCGCTCTTCCCCAGCCGCTTCGTTACCAGAAGGTCCTGCGAAATCGGCGGCATCGGCACGCACTGGTAGTCGACATCGTTCAAGTTAGCGGGATTGGTCTGCCACGGCGAGATCAGCGGAGGAGGTGTAGCAGCAAAACCTACAAATCCGAAAATCAAGACACACAACGCCAGAATGCGAACACACTTCATTGCAAACTCCACCCGTCACTGCAACTTCGCGTACTCCGCCTTCGCTTCCTTCAGGATCGGCACGTCCGGATCGGCATCCTTCCACAGCGCGAAGAAATCCTGATACGCGAGCCGCGCCTTCGCCAGCTCTCCCTGTAGCGCGTACGCGCGTCCGAGCCCCAGGTGAGCCAGTGCGCCGGGCAGGTAGTTTCTCACGACTCCCGGATGATCGATGATCTTCTGAAATTCCGCCGCGGCTTCCGCGCCCTTGCCCAACTTCACGTACGCTTGGCCGAGCACATAATTTACGAGCATTCCCTTTCCGCCGCCCGCGTTCGCCACGTCGCCATCCGCGAGTTCGTACTCGCGCGCCGGTTCGAGCAGCTCAATCGCCTTCGCGGGGTTGTTTTCGTTCAGCGCGATCTGCGCCCGAATCACGGGCTGATCGTAAGTATTGAAGCTCGTCGCGTTGGGCCGTTCCTTCGCGAGTTGGTTCGCCAGCGATTCCGCGCGCGTATTGTCTCCAGCCAGTGCGAAGACTCGCGCGGCGCGCGTGCGATACAAATACGAATTCGAGATCGCGGAAAACGCGCCGACGTCGCGCTTTGCTGCCGTCGCGTCTCCCACCAGTGCTTCGGAGAGCGCCTGGTAGTAGAGCGGGCTTGCCATCTCGGACTTGAGCCCGCCGGTCTGCGCCGTGTCGTATCCGCGCTTAAACGCCGCTCTCGCCTCCGTCATTTTTCCGTGGTACGCGTACGTTTGCCCTTGAACGACCTGCATCCCAGCGACCCCGATCGGTCCGAACTTCGTCGATCGAGCCACCTCCCGATCCATCGCCTGCTGATCGTTGCGAATGAACGCCAGCAAATAAAGTTGGGTGTTGAAACGGACCGAATCCAGCCCACGCGCCATGGCTTGCTCGATCGTGCTTTTTGCGTCGTCAAATCGGCCGAGTCCCGTATAGTTCCAGGCTCGCGCGTAATTCAGAATCACGTCGCTCTGCGAGATTTTCACCCCGCGACTGTTCCACTCCAGCGCTTCGTGCCACTTTCCCATCCGCTGATAAATCACGGCTAGGTTATTCGCCGGAACCAGATCTTGCGGGTAGGTGTTCGCCCACACCTTGTAGGTTTCGGCGGCTTTCAGGTCGTCGCCCTCGACGATCTGGTAGTAATGCGTATCCACGTAAAACCTTTCGCTCTCGCTCGCGCGATCGCGCAGCGCGTAAGCCTTGCGTGTGTATTCCTCCGCCGCTTCATCTTCGCCGAGATTCTGTTCCGCCTGTCCTAGATTGCCGTACGCGATCGCAAAATTGGGGTCGAGTTCGACGGCCTTCTTGAGATACGGGACCGCGTCGCTCTCGCTTTTGCTGTGGCGCGCCTCGATGCCCAGGCTGTAAGCCTTCAGAGCTTCGAGCGACGAAGTGGTGGCCTGCTCGATCGGCGTGTTGAACTTTTGCACCGATGCCAGCGATTCGCCAAGCTTTTCGCGAATTTGCTCGGCCGATTTTCCGAGCGCGGAGAGCACGTGATCTTTGTCCTGCGCTTCATTCGCGGCGGTCGCAATGTTGTCGCCGGTTTCGCAGTTCACCGCTTTCACGATCACGCTGTACGTGTTGCCGATCTGCGAGATCGAGCCTTCCAGCACGGCCGCGGCCTGAATCCGCTGGCAAACCTGGCGCGCGAGTTCGTTCTCGAGACGAGCGCCGGCGGGCTGGCTCATGTATTTCAGCGTTTGCTGGATTTGGCTGTCGGGCGCCACATGCAGATACGGCGATTGCGCGATCTGCGCGGCTAGGCCGGACGTCAGCGCACCGTCGAACACCGCATCGCCAGTCGTGTTTGAAAAGTCGGCGAGCACCACCGATCCCTCGCCGATTTTCTTCCCGCCGGGATGCTTGAAAAACCAATACGCGCCGCCAGCGAGTCCAGCGATCACGACGAGCGCGCCCACCACCAGCGGCGTCCGGCTTTTCTTTTGCGTGAGCGATGCGATCGCCGCATCCGACGCCGCATCCGCGATGAACGGCGCCACGGCGACCGGTGCGCCTCCCGATGCGGCTGCGCCCGCCGACGTTTGCGCGCCGGACGACACCGGAGCGCCAGCGATGGACGACGCTGCGCTCGTTCCGCTAAGCGGTGTGGCAGCAGCGATCGCTGGTCCGCTGCCGGGACGCGCCTGCGCTAAGGATGCCGGTCCGGACGGCGCAACCGCGCCGCTTTGCGGCACTCGCGATTCCGCGGAGTCGTGTGCGGCCGGGGTCAACATACTCGACGAAACACGCGTCGAAGCCGTGTCGCGCTTCAGCCGCGCAAGATCCGTCCGCATATCCGCGGCATGCTGGTAACGCATGCGGCGATCCTTCTCCAGCGCCTTCCCGATGATCTCTTCCAGCTTCGGCGGCACGTCCGGATTAAGCCGCGCGATCGGCGTCGGCGGATTTTGCAAAATCGCGTGAAAAATCACCGCCGTCGTGTTGCCACGAAACGGCACCGCTCCCGTGGCCATTTCGTAAAGCACCGCGCCAAAACTAAAAAGATCGCTGCGCACGTCCAGAGGCTCGCCCCGCGCCTGCTCCGGCGACATATACGCCACCGTGCCCACCGCCGTGCCTGGACTGGTAAGGTCGGCCTCGTTCACGCCGGCCACGGGCGAATCTACTGTCGATGCTGCCGAGCGGCTCGCGCCCCGAGTCTCGTCCCCGGACGCTCCAACCTGCTTCGCCAGCCCGAAATCCAAAATCTTCGCGTGGTCGCGCGTAGTAACAAAGAGATTCGCCGGCTTGATGTCGCGATGAACGATCCCCTTCGCGTGCGCCGCTTCCAGCGCATCCGCAATCTCGATGCCGAGTTCGAGCAGCAACTCGAGATCGAGAGGATTACCGTTGATCTTGTGCTTCAGCGTGACGCCTTCCAGAAACTCCATTACGATGAACGGATGCCCGTCCGATTGCCCAATTTCGTAGATCGTGCAAATGTTGGGATGGTTCAGCGCGGAAGCAGCGCGCGCTTCGCGCCGGAAACGTTCGAGCGCCTGCGGGTCTTGCGCCACATCGAGAGGAAGGAATTTTAGCGCGACGAATCGGCCGAGGTCGGTGTCCTCCGCCTTGTACACCACTCCCATTCCGCCACCACCGAGTCGCTCAATCACACGGTAGTGCGAAATGGTCCGGCCAATCGGCGAATCTGATTCGGGCATGGGTTGCGAGGAGTCTAGTGCCCCCACCACCCCAAGTCAACGCGTCGAATTGCGTACAATGGATCCAACGCGATGGAATGGGTTATCGAGGTCATTGTAGTGGAGGGTCGCGTGGCGTAGACACTTGTCTGTGGGCCTTTCGTATTTCCTCCGGGCGCGGAGCGCGTGCGTTGAGGCGTCGCCCTACTTCAACTTCGCATATTCAGCCTTTGCCTGAAGCAGCGCCGGCAGATCAGGGTCGGCGTCTTTCCACTTCGCAAACAAATTCTGATACGCCACGCGCGCCTTCGCGTCATCGCCCTCCACCGCATACGCTCGCGCCAGCCCCAGGTAGGCCATAATCCCGTTCGGATTGTTCACCACCACGCCGGCATGATCGATGATCTTCTGAAATTCCATCGCCGCTTCTGCGCCCTGCTTCAGCGCGAGGTACGCCTCTCCGCGAATGTACGGCGGATAGGCTGCCGGAATGATGTTGGACGTGCCGGTCTGCCCCATTTCATACTTCTCCGCCACTGCCAACTTGTCGATCGCTTTCTGCGCATCGCGCCCGTTCAGCGCGATCTGAGCACGCACAGTCGGGATGTAAATCGAGTTGATTAGAGTATCGGTCGCGGACATTTTCGCCAGAGCGTCCGCCAGCGATGCGGCTCTGGCCGAGTCCCCGGCGAACGCCAAACCCAGCGCCGCCAAATAGGAAACGTCCCGGCTGTTCGAAAGCGCGAGCGCGGCGGCCGCAGATTTCTTGGAAGCCTCCGGGTAGCCCATCAGCCCGGCGCGGATCGCCGCCTGCGCCCAATAGGTTGCCGCGGTTTCTTTTTCGTCGGCGTGTGTTGCGAGTTCCGCAGCTTGCCGGGTCAGCGCCTCCGCTGCTCGAAATTGCCCAAAATACGCGGACCTGTCGGCCTCTTGGGCTACGAACGTGTCTTCAATTCCCGGCTTTCCGCGCCCCCACGCCACTTGCTCGGCCATTGCTTTCGAATCGCCGCGCAGAAAAGCCAGTTGATACAGCCCGATGTGCAGATATCCAGATTCGAGTCCCTTGGATTGTGCGTCCGCGGCTAAGGCCGCCGCTTCGTCCAAGCGATTCAGCGATATGTACGACCCCACCAGGTTTGTGTAGTTTAGGCCGCTGGGATTTATCTTGAATGCCGCTGCGCCAGCGTCAAACGCTTTCTGGTAATCGCCGAGCTGCGAATCCACAACGCCGAGGTTGGTGTAGGTCACTTCGTCCCGCGGGTACGTCTTCAGCCACTGATCGTATGTCTCGCGTGCCTTTATCAGATCGCCGGTTCCGAATTCCTCGTAATGAGATTCGATGTAGTAGCGTTCACGTTCGCTGATCCGATCGCGTAGTTCGTATGCTTTCGCGATCTGCTGCACCGCTTCGCCTTGCTCGCCCAAGTCCACGTAGGTTGTTGCGAGACCCGCGTAAGCCATGGCAAAGTTCGGATCGAGTTCGATCGCTCGCTTGAGCAGGGGAATCGCCGAGGGAAACTCTCCAGCGGAAGTCAACGCGCGGGCTTTGCTGTAAGCCTGCAGCGCTTCCAGGGAAGACGTGGGCGCTTCTTGCAGCGGCGTGTCGAATTTCTTCACCGTCGCGAGAGATTCGCCCAGTTTGCCGCGAAGGTCCGTCGCCACCTTGCTTAGCGCGTCGAGCACGTGGCTCTTATCCGCCGCCGTCGCTTCGGCGCTGGCGATCGTGTCGCCGGAGGAGCAGTTCACAGCTTTTACGATCACCGTGTACTCGTTGCCTATTTACGCGATGGACCCGTCGATTGTGGCGTTCGCGTTCGCGCGCTGGCACACTTCCCGCGCCAGCGCAGCCGTCAGCCGCGCGTCGGAGGGCTGCTGCATCATCTTCAGCGTCAGTTGAACATTGTCGTCGCCCATCAGCGAGAGGAACGGCGATTGCTCCAATTGCACTGCAAGGCCCTGGCGCAACGTGCCGTCGAAAACTGTGTCGCCGGTTGTGTTGAGGAAATCGCCCAGTACCACCACGTCTTTCTCGGTCAGCTTCGGCGTCCGATGGAAATAAAAATAGCCCGCCACGCCCAGCAGCGCCGCCACCACTCCGGCGGCCGCGATCCACTTCCCGATACCCTGTTTCGCATCGGGCGCCACCGCTGAACTTCCCGTCCCCGAGGTGCCTGCCGCGGCAACTTCTGTCTGCGACGACCGTTTGCCCGAGCCCGGCTTTACCACTGTCGCGTCGCTTCCGGACGGAGAACGCGGCACTCCGCCGCTTCGGGCCGCGTCGTCATTCTCGGGTTCGTCGCCGGCAGGCCGCGCGACGCGTCCGCTGCTCGAGTCGCGCTTCAACCGCTGGCGGTCCGTGCGAATGTCCTCCGCGCGCTGGTAACGCAGCTTCGGATCCTTTTCCAGCGCCTTCGCAATCACGTCGTCGAACTTCGGCGGTAAATCCGGATTCACGCGCGCCAGCGCAGGCGGCATCCGGTTCAGGATCGCGTCGGTAATCACGCCGCTGGTCTCGCCGCGGAACGGCAGCACACCCGTCGCGGCTTCGTACATCACAATTCCAAAACTAAAAAGATCCGTGCGCGCATCGAGCGTTTTGCCGCGAATCTGCTCTGGCGACATGTACGCCACCGTCCCCACCGTCGTCCCGGGGCTCGTGAGGTCCACTTCGCTCACTGTCGGACCGTCTTCGGTGGACGCCGTTTCCTGGTGCACCAGCGTCGCATCCTCAGAAGTGTTGAGCTGCTTCGCCAGCCCAAAATCCAGAATCTTCGCGTGCCCTCGCGTCGTCACAAAGAGATTCGCCGGCTTGATGTCGCGGTGGATGATGCCCTTCGCGTGTGCCGCATCCAGCGCGTCCGCGATTTCAATACTGAGGTCGAACAGCAGATCGAGATCGAGCGGCCGTCCGTTGATGCGGTGCTTCAGCGTCGTCCCATCGAGGTACTCGATCGCGATGAAGGGATGGCCGTCGTGCTGGCTGATTTCGTAGATCGTGCAGATGTTGGGATGGTTCAGCGCGGAGGCAGCCCGAGCTTCCCGGCGGAATCGTTCGAGCGCTTGCGAATCTTGGGCGACATCGCGGGGAAGGAATTTCAGCGCAACGAAGCGACCGAGGTCCGTATCCTCAGCTTTGTAGAGCACGCCCATTCCGCCGCCACCGAGTTTCTCGATGACGCGATAGTGCGAAATTGTCCGACCGACCGGGGAGTCCGCTTCCGCCATGCGCGAAGATAATAAGTACGACCTGCACTCAAGTCAACGTGCCGGATTCGGCGCCGTGCGTGTGTCGTCGCTCGCCGCGTCCAGCTGCTCGGCAAGTCCGAAGTCCAGAATTTTCGCGTGACCGCGACTGGTGACGAAGATATTTGCGGGCTTGATGTCTCGGTGAACGATGCCTTTGGAGTGGGCAGCGTCGATGGCGTCGGCAATCTCGATGCCGAGTTCGAGCAGGAGTTCCAGATCGACCGGCTGGCCCCGGATGCGGTGCTTCAGCGTCACGCCTTCCAGAAATTCCATCACAATGAACGGATGCCCATCCTGCTGGCCGATTTCATGGATCGTGCAGACGTTGGGATGGCTCAACGCGGACGCCGCGCGCGCTTCCCGGCGGAAACGTTCCAGCGCCTGCGGATTCTGCGCCACATCGAGAGGAAGGAACTTAAGCGCGACGAAGCGGCCGAGGTCAGTGTCCTCGGCTTTGTAGACCACTCCCATTCCGCCGCCGAGACGTTCGATTACGCGGTAGTGCGAAATAGTCCTGCCGATCGGGGAGTCTGACTCATGCATGAGTTGGCACGAATCTATTGCGCCATCCAAACCAAGTCAACGCAGCGCGCGACCCACTACAGCTTCACGCTAGCAACGCGTGCTCTTGCGACGCCCTCGCCTACCTCACGCATCGGACTTCCGCAGAAGCAGCGCGGCACCGGCATTTCGTTGGCCTTGCACTCGTTCTCCGCGCCCCGTCCGCTACGCGGTTTCCGCAGCCCCGCGTCTTCGGGCCGCGCGTACGCCACGTCCATAATCGTGTCCGACTTATCGAGATCGTCGTCGATGCGAACCGAGCGTCGCCCACTGGACTTCCCCGTGGATTCAGCTCCCGCCGCCGGCATTGTTACTTCCATCTCGCATCCGCAACTTGCGTTCGAACACGTATAACGGTCACCGGTTTGATTGCTCATGGTGTGCCTCCAGGACTACACGGGCCGGGCACGCGAAAACGCGCGTTGCATCCACTATCGCCCCGCGAGCGTCGGTGCAACCATCGGGCAATCGCTGCAGTACCCTTTAGTTCTCTGTACGCCCCGCGAAATTGAGCGCTTGTCGCACCTTTTGACGTAAGATCCGCGCACAAACTCGTCCGGAGACTCCAAATGAAATTGAAATTCGCTGTGCTCACAGCCGTTCTCGCGATCGGCGCTACGTCCATCAGCGCGCAAGCGCTGGTCCCGCCACAGCAGACACTCGACAAGATCACCGCCAACGGCATTCGCGCCCACATGGAATTTCTCGCTGACGATCTGCTCGAAGGCCGCGGCAGCGGCACTCGCGGCTACCAGCTCGCGGCGAATTACGTCCGTGCCCAATTCGAACAGCTCGGCCTCGAACCCGCGGGTGACAACGGCACGTACTTTCAGCAGGTGCGCCTACGCCAGGTCCGCCCCGTGCCCGAACACGATTCGTTCGTAATCAAGCGCGGTGACAACAGCGTGGAGCTTAATTTCGAGAAGGACTTCGTGATGACGGGCGACTCCGCTCGCGAAGACACATCGGCTTCAGGCGCGATGGTCTTCGTAGGATACGGCGTCACCGCGCCCGACCAGCATTACGACGACTATGCGGGCGTCGATGTGAAGGGAAAAATCGTTGTCGCCGTAGTGAATGCGCCGCCGACGTTTCCCTCGGCCGAGCGAGCGTTTTACTCCGACGAGTTGATCAAATTCCGCAACGCGGCTGCGCACGGCGCCATCGGCTGCGTTGGCATCTGGACCGGCGAGCAATCGAAAAATACGCCATGGACGGCGATCGTGAGCTTCACGCATCAGCCCTTTATGAACTGGCTCGATAAGAACGGCACGCCGAACGACTACGTTCCCGAGATTCAAGTGTCGACACTCGTGAATGAACCCGCAGCGCAGGTCCTTTTTGCAAGCGCTCCCCATACTCTTAGCGACGCCATGGCCAGCATCACGGCCGGCAAGCCGCTCAGCTTCCCTCTTCGCGGCCAGCTGAGCCTGCGCGAGGGTGCGAGTTTCACGCCACTCGAAAGTCCAAACATCGCCGCCGTCCTGACTGGTTCCGATCCCACGCTGAACAATCAGTACGTCGTTCTTACCGCGCACGTCGATCACGTCGGCATCGGCGATCCTGTGAATGGCGACACGATCTACAACGGCGCCGTCGACAACGCCTCCGGCACCGCGGCGTTAGTCGAAATTGCGCGCGCCTTCGCTGAAGGCGCGGAACGTCCGAAGCGCTCCGTACTCTTCCTCGCCGTCACCGGTGAGGAGGCCGGCCTGCTTGGATCCGACTACTACGCGCACTATCCCACGGTGCCCATCTCACAGATCGTCGCGAACGTGAACATGGACGGCATCTCCGTGCTCTACGAATTCAAAGACATCGTCGCGCTTGGCGCCGATCACAGCACGCTGATTCAACCGGTCGAGGATGTCGCGCGCCACCTCAGCCTCGAAGTCAGTCCCGACCCGATGCCCGAGGAGAATTTCTTCATTCGCAGTGACCAATATTCGTTCGTGAAGCAGGGAGTGCCGGCACTTTCGATCTCAGAGGGGTTCAAGACTGTCGATCCATCTCTGGATGGCAAGAAGATGCAAGTCGATTGGATTCGCACGCGGTATCACACGCCACAGGACGACATGCAACAGCCTCTAAACTTCAAAGCGGCGCGCCTCTGCACGCAAGTACTCTTCGCAGTGGGATACGAAATCGCAAACGCTCCCGCCCGCCCGCACTGGAATGCAGGCGACATCTTCGGACAGCGCTTCGCAAAGAAATGAGGAACTACTGGACGCCGTTCACTCCGCGGACGCGGATGCGTTGCAAGAGGCTAATGAATTCGCCGCGACGGTTGTTGTTCATCGAGAGCGCCACGTAGGCGACCTGGATCAATTGGTGCGCCCACGGGCCAACGTCCGCCGTCCACGGAAACGGATCCGGCGCGCCGATGGCCCAGAAGTAATCGGGCTGCGCGCCGTCGGCAATCGGCAAACGGAAACGCGACGAAGCGTTTGGCGGAATCGGCTCGGTGCGCTGCGCCTCGAACACGTACCAGCTGATTCCCGGCCCCTGCACGCGCTCCATCGGCGCCAGATAAAACTGCGGCACCACGGAATACGCGCGCGGCCCCGAGTTGGTTTGCACGAAAACGATCCCGTTACTGAGCTGATCGGAATAAAAACTGTCGAGCGTGGCCTCGTGCCGGCAGTGATAGGTGAGCTGCAGCTGCGGGTTCGTCCCGTCGGTCGAAGGCGGCGGCGCGCCTGTGGCTTCGGCCGATTCAATCGCGGGCGATGGCGCGAACGTCGCGGTCACCACGCTGTTTTGCGCCTCTGCCATGCAGTCATCCGACGGCGGAAAGAAATAATAGAAGAGCATGTCCAGCACGCTCATGCCTGAGCCCGCGGGCCTGTGCATCTCCCCGTCGAGCCAGCTCGAATCGCGGCTCAGCAACGGATTGTCGGACATGGCGATCTGCAGGATTGATTGCGTCTTCACGTTTTGCAGCGCAAGAACTGCGCTCAGGTGAAACGGCGGTGCATAGTTGCGGAGATCGCGCGGCGGAGGCAGTCCGTTCGTTGCGGCTTCGGCCCAGTTGGTGGATAGCGTAATCGAAACGTTGTTCGCGAGCGTGTGGATGTTGCCGGCTCTGGGATCGTCGGAGGAGGAGGCATTGCCTCCGGCGCTCGTCGTGCTATTCGTGGTGGCTTTCTTCGGCGGCGATTGTTGATTCTGCGGCGACGCCCCGGTAGCAGCGCCGTTCTGCTGCGCCGCGCTAGTGCCGTCCGCAGGCGCTGGTGATGAATTCCCGTCGTTCGATGGCGCCGTGGAAGTCCCATCCTGCGCACACGCGCCACCAGCACACAAGAGCGCCGTCGCGAACACTACTCCCGCCACCCAGCTCCAACGCCCCATCAATCACCTCGAATCCCAAGGCCAGTCCGTCCAACCAGTCTGACAGTTCTCCGATGAAAACGAAACCGCCGCGGTCCGTGGAGTGGGTCGGCTCGCTGTCGCGCTCTAAAAAACGCCCGCACATCGGTCGCGTCCGCGTTAATTAGGCTTCCCCAGGTGCAAAAAAAACGCCCCGATTACTCGAGGCGTTTCGTAATCCGATTCTATTGTGCGAGTCGCGAAGAGCCGCGCTACTTCTCGGCCTTTTTCTTCGCCGTCTTACGGCGGCCGCGGCGCTTTCCCGGCGGCGTAGCCGGCGGTTCTCCCACCAGCTCAGCGGTCCACATCGACGTCACGAACTTTTTCACGCCGTGGTCGTCGAAATCGATCGTCGTCCGCTCCGTGTTGGATTCCGTCACCACACCCGCACCGTACAACTCGTGCTTAATGGCTTGACCTTCCACCAAAATATGCACCGCGCCCTCCTCAGGATTGCTCGCACGCCCCGCCGTCTGCGCTGCCCACTCCAACGTCAGTTGCGAACTTCACGGCGTTCACGCGTTACGAAAACGACTCGGGAAATTCCCAGCCGTTCAAGCACACAATAACCGCTACCGCTAACCTTCTGGATCGACTGCCAGGACTGGTGATATCGGAGGAGCCGGGTTGGGCCCGCCTCCTCCGAACCATGCTTTAAATCGGGCTATTGCTCAGAGGTTTTTTTACAGACCGACGACGTTCTCAGCCTGCAGGCCTTTCGGACCCTGCTTGACCTCAAATTCAACCGCCTGCCCTTCGTTGAGGCTCTTGTAACCCTCGGCCTGAATCGCCGAGAAGTGCACGAAGACGTCCTCACCGCTCTGGCGCTGGATGAATCCAAAGCCCTTAGCCGCGTTAAACCACTTCACTGTCCCTTGTTCTTTTGCCACTTTACTGCTCCTGATTATTCTTAAGGTGGATCGAACCACCTAGAAAGCTATTTGCCCCTTAAGCGCTTTGCCGTCGTTACAAAAAAAATGGCCGTCGAGCTGTGCCCGGCGACCTTAGTTGAAACGCATTCAAAGGTACTCAAGAGCAACAAACGCAACCACAGAGTACCACGGGACGTCCATTTCCGCAATGGCGTTCCGACCTTCCGAAGGCGGTGGGACGCGCCTCCGGCTCGAGTGATTCAGGCAGCGGTGCGCTTCCGGGCACGCGGTCTCGCTGTCGACGCCGGGCGCCTTAAACCCTGCGCCTGCGAGTCTGACCGCTGTGACGCGACGAACTTAACGTCAATGCCCAGCGTTCGGAGTACCGCATCGAGCGTCGAAATGCTCGGATTTCCGTTCTTTGAGAGCGCCCGATACAGGCTTTCGCGGTTCACTCCCGCCTCCTTGGCCACCTTTCGCATCCCCTTCCGCGCCTCGGCCACATCGCGCAACGCAACGAGAAATGCATCGTTTGAGTCCGCTTTAGCCGCGGAAAGGTACTCGGCCGCGTAGTCCGGATCGCGCCGCAGTTCGGCGAGGAGATCGGCTTTAAAATCTTCGTTTCTCTTCACGTTTCCGCTCCTTATATTCTCGCCAGAAGGCCTTCGCGCGCTCGATATCGGCGCGTTGTGTGGACTTGTCGCCGCCGACGAGCAGGATGATGTCTGAACCGTCGAGACCGTAATAGATCCGGTATCCCGGTCCGAAATCGACTCGAGTTTCCGATGCGCCTTCGCCAATCGGCCGCGAGTCGCCCAAATTCCCGCTCCGCAGCTTGGCAATCCGTGCCGTCACCGCGAGTTTTGCCCGCACGTCGGATATGCCGTCGCGCCACACTTTGAATGGAGCAATCGTCCGGCCCCGCGGCACAAAATAGAGGACTTGCCTCTCGCGAGCTTCCATAGCGATTCTTCCGGGGCCGATTGCCCGGTAGCTTATAAGCTACCGGACTAGATTACCACAATCGCGCTCCAGATCGAAGACGGGAATGCTGGCTCTCGAAACGGCGCGTCGCCTAGCTTCTAGCGCTGACGCTGGTGCGTGCTACGACATATGTAACGGCTTGTATCGTCCCGAGACGCGGCACCCCCTCTTGCATCCCACTGATTCGTATATAGTTATGCGTCCGTCCCAACCCGCAGTGCAACTATTCCCGTCGTAACGTGTTTCTAAGTACCGGGTCTCGCCAGAGCCCTTCAGCTCCATCACGTATCGCCCACTCCCAAACCAGCGGAGGACAATCAAGAGGATGCGGTTCGCCAGCGAGAATCAGGGCCACAAGACTACTCGGGCATTCGTCCGGCAGACGCTGCTTCCACGAGCCTCACAGTCGTGGCTTGGCGCCCCCGTCGCGCTTGCGCTTCTAGCGGCCTTGCTCTTCGCCCCGCGCGCAGGCGCCGACGCGGGCGTGGTCCTGAACGAATCCCTCGACACCAGCGTGGCGCGCATCACCGGCTCCGGCCACAGCGCCGTCTACCTCTCGCGAATCTGCCCCGACGGCTCCCCGATCAAAATGCGACTGTGCCGTTCCGGCGAACAAGGCTCGGTGCTCTCGAACTACACCACCCTCGGCGAAGATTCGCCCTACGAGTGGAACATCGTGCCGCTCAACGTCTACCTCTACGGCGTCGAAAATCCCGCTGATCGCCCGCTGATGAGCTCAAAGGAAATCAAAGCCACCCTCGAAGAGCGCTACCGCCAGAACTACCTCGCCGGCATCTGCGACACCAAAAAATGCCTCACCAGCAATTCCGCTGAGTGGCGCGAAATGGTCGGCGCGACGCTCGAACGCAGCCTCTACATGTTCGTCGTGAAAACCACCGTCGAACAGGACGAAGCGCTGATCGCCGAATTCAATTCCCGCCCCAACGTGAATCATTTTCATGGCGCGACGAACAACTGCGCCGACTTCACGCACCGCGTGATGGATTTCTACTTCCCGCACGCCGTGCATCGCGACGCGCTGAACGATTTCTTCATGACCAGTCCGAAAGCCGCGGCGCACTCGCTTACGAAATTCGCGAACGCCAACCCCGAGCTCGATCTTCGCATTGTGCATTTCACGCAGGTTCCGGGAACGATCAAGCGCTCCAGCGAATGCCGCAGCGGCACCGAAGAGGTCTACCACTCGAAGAAATTCCTCGCGACGCTGGCCGTTTTTGCGTGGGAGGCGATTCCAGCCGTCACCGCGTCTTACACGATCACCGGGCGCTTCAATCCCGAACATCAGTTCGAATCGCACCCCGCCGCTGATCTCAATTCCCCTTACCCCGATGCGCCCGCGTTTGCGCAGGCCGAGACAGTGAGCGTGCAGGAACTCGCGCAGGAAGAAACCGACCGCCGCGAATCGATCGTGGGCACCAAGGACGATTGGAAGGACAACGACGCAACCTTCACGGCGACGGTAAACGAAGCCGTGAATGACGAGATCATTCCCGATCGCAGCTACCAAAAGCACGTGTTCTCGATTTTGAATCGCGGCGGAAAAGTTTCCGCCGATGCGAATGGTTCGCTCTGGCTCACGCTCGATTCCAACACCACGGGCGTCGCGGTCGAGCCGGTGCGCGTAGGCATCAGCCCGAGCAATTTGTTTGCGGTCGGCTCCGATCCGCAGTTCGCCTACCAGCTGATGCTAGCGCGCCTCGATCGCGAACTAGCCGCTCCCAAGCATTCGCGCGAAAATCTGATCGAATATCGCCACGACGAATCGCTGTTAGCCGCCGTCCGAGCCCCGCTCCAAGCGCAGATGCAGCCCGTCGCGCCTCAGCCACCAGCGCGCTCCTCCATGAAATCCGCCTCGAAGCACGCTTCCACACTCCACACGAGCTTCGCCACGCAGAATTAGCTCGTACGCCAAAGTTTTGAGCAACTAGTAGCAGTTTGCATGTAAAGGCCGCTCTCGTCCTTCGGCCGGGAGCGGGCAGCCTTTGTCTGCGCGCCGCGCCGCACCCAAGACGTACAGGCTTCATCGGTCGCTCGTTCTTCCCATTTCCGCACCGCGGCGCGATGAGCTTTTCAGGAGCGATGCGAATAATCATCTCCGCCATCATTCTTGTCTCAGCGATCGTTTCCACGGGTGTTGGGCAATCAACCGCACCGCCCGCAGCAAATCCGCCCCCCGAAGCTGTCACGCGAATTCTCGACAATTCCGATTGGTGGTCCGTCTACAGCGCTCCCGATGAAGACCAATCCGCCATCCCGCAACATCGCACCGTTTCCGCCGCCAACTTCAGCGTTCTGGGCGTCAAACTCGACGAACACATGTTTGAGCACGCCGACGCGAAGCTCGGCCGCGCAACGCGAGTCCAACGCGGCGACGCTTCCACCGGTCGAACCCAAATTTGCTCCGCTTCCGTCGGCGAGCCTGTCGCCACGTACCTGATTTTCGAGCAGGGCGAAATCGACTTTTCGTTGTACCTATTCAAGGCGGGCAAACCTTGGAACGGAGCAGAGTTTTGCATTCGCACTCCGAGGGTGGGCGAACGCGTCGCTACCGCGACAGGCATTCACCCGGGCGTAGACCAAGCGACCCTCGGAAAGATTCTTGGGCGTCCGAGTTCGCAAGCGCCCTCCGAGATCCGCTTCGATTTGAGCGCGCTCAAACCGAATTCCAAAGACGATCTCGCGAACGCACGGCGAGCGAACCCCCACTTGTCCGAATCCGACCCGCAGAAAGACTATGGCTCCGTGAACGTCGGCCAAAGTTTCGACGCCCGGTTTACCGAGGGCAAATTAACGTACTTTTCCGCCTCATACTCCGAGACCGATTGACGCACAGGCGTTTTGGCGCGTTCGCCGCAACAATTGTCGGCGCCGCGATTCCGACCGCGCTACCATACCGACATCCGCTATGCGTTACCCCACCCGCAGAATTTACTCCCGCACTTCCCCGCTTCTATTTGTCGCCGCTTTCACGTGCGTCGCAACGTTATCGCTAGCGTCTCCACGCACCCTCAGTCACCAGGCAGGACCTGCGCAGCGCTTCACCGACAAATCGGATTGGTGGTCCTTCTACAGTTCCGATCTGCCCCCGGAACTCTTCGCCGCCGAAGAGCGCGCGGTGAATCTGCCGAGCGCGACAGTGCGAGGCATTGCTCTCAACCAGCCGTGGTCCAACGAACCGGACTCCACATTCGGGAAAGCAATTTGGGTGCAGCGCGGCGAGACCTCCACGAAGCGCGAACAAGCCTGTTACGTCTCCGCCGCGGACGGCGCTCCGACGTATCTGGTTTTCGAGAGCGGAGTTGAATCGAATGCGAGTTTCTATCTCTTTAGAGGCGGGCCCACATGGACGGGCAACGACCTCTGCGTCCGGTCAACTGCGGTGACCGAGTCGCTGCCCACGGCCTCCGGGATTCACTTGGGTCAAGACATCGAGGGAGTCGTCGCGATTCTTGGCGTTCCGAATCAGCGCACTCCCACCCAGCTCCTATACGCGCTACATCAGCGAGTGAAGCTTTCGGAAAACGAGCTTGATGCCATTCGCCGCGAAAAACCGACCATCACAGAAGACGAACTCAAAAAGTTGGCAACCGAACACCCTACCTACGAACTTCTGGAAGTCTTAGTCGCGCGCTTCGACGATAACGGCTTGAAGTACTTCGGCGCGACAGTGATGATCGGGGACTGACCTCGCATTTTCCGATCAGACTCCACACCACTCTCGCCGATTACTGAGGCCTTGTAAGACGCGCGCGCCACGCCACAGCGTCCGCGGGCCGATTCGCTTTCTGCGCTATCGTGAAAGCGAGCCTCGCTACCTGTGCGCGGCGGTATGGACCGGGCTCTGGACCCGGCTTCGCGTTCTGCGTCAGAAATTTGTAGAGTTCCTCGGCGATGGCCAGCGCGTGATCGGTCTCGTCCGCCTGCTGGTAGACGCCGATAAGCCCGTACAGCGTCAGATCCTTCTCGCTTAGCGCGGCCGAAACTTTGCTCTCCTCGCCCGGAATTCTCGAGTAGTAATCGATGCGCTTGTCGCACTCGCGCCACGCGGTCATCAGCGTTTCCTCCGCGTTGTGCCAGTCTTTCGCGTCTTCGTAGGTCTGGGCCAGATCGAGATACGCAGCGGTCAATCGCGGATCGTAGGCGTCACCCGTCGCCTCAAGCGTGTCGATGGTTCGCATGCTCGCGTCGGCTGCCCCCGCGTAGTCCTTTTTCTCACGATTTGCGTACACTTGGCCGCGGCGCGCCTCAAGGAGCACAGTATTTTTCGTGTCGGTCAAATGCGGCACATAGCCCTCGGCGTCCACATACTTCGCGAGCGCGTCGTCATCCTGGTGCGCGCGCAACGACCCATCGCCCTGCCGCACGGCCGTACCCGCAAGCGCCTTGTACGCCGCAAGAGTCAGCGCGGTGTTTCCAGATTTCTCCGCCGCGTCGGCCAGGGCTTGGCGTTTCGCTTGGATCGTATCGTACTGGCTGCCCGACATGCGCCCCATCACGCGCTGCGCTTCTTCGTAACGGTCGAGCGCCAAATCGTACGCGCCATTCCCGGTCGCCTTCGCTCCCTTTGCGATCAGATCGTCAAACTTCGCCTCGCTTGCCGACCGCAGCGCAAAAACGTGCGAGATCTCAATTTCCTGTCCGTTGTAAGCCGTCATGACCCATCGGATCAGCGCGGACGACGCCACCAACGCGAGCACAACCTCCAGCAGCACGATCAATATCCGCGTCGGTCTCATTGGTGAGCTCCTCGAACGAGGGGTGAGCGATTCGTTACCTTCGAGTATATTTGCGAACTCTCGAAACACCCGTAAGGTGCTAGCCTCTGTTCATCAGGTGTTACTGCCGTTCCGGCCACATCGTCCCGGGTCCCGTCCGCACAGTTGAAGCTGGTGTTTTTTTTCGCGCGCAGTCGCGTTTGCCGGGGTGTTCGATGAGGATTCGGCCCGCCCTTGGGCTCATTTTGTTAGTGGTGATCGTCGCGCTCGCCGCGCGTATCTATCAGTTTCGTAACGCGCCTCGCACCGCTCCTCGGTTACTCGGCAGCGTCGGATGGAGTCGGTCGTTCGGCGATCCCACCGGCTACTACACCTCGTCCGTGCTCGGTCCCGATGGCAGTCTTTACGTCGCAAATATCGGTGGCTCAGTCTACGCCGTCGATTCCACAGGCGGCGCACTGTGGCAATACCACACCGATCCCACTGATTCGATCGCCGGCGGCCTCGTGATGGACGAGCGCGGCAATCTTTACTACGGCACGCTCTCGAAGGAATATTCGCTCGACAAGAAGGGCTTGAAGCGCTGGGAGGCATCGTGCACCGGCCGCAAGGACTACACCGACGATCAAGGCGCCGCGATTGACGGCAACATTCTCTACGCCGAATGCGGGAACGACTTCGTCGCCTTTGACAAAGATCACGGCACGCAAATCTGGCAGCAGCCGGGGATGGATCGCCATACCGCTCCAGTCGTCACCGAATCGGGAACGGTTGTGACGGTCCGGCAGAACAGGATTGTCGCGTCCGATGGAAACGGGTCGACGCTCTGGATGTTTCCTCCCCCAGAATACGTGCCCATCACACCGGGTCCGGAGATGGTTCTCACGGCCGTCGCTCTCAAGCCGGACGGATACATCGTTGCCGCGGACGTACTGAGCAACAGCGTCGTTGCACTCGACCCGCAGGGCGCCGGGAAACAGATTTCCATAGTGCCGAAGCCCACGCCGTTCGATTCATCGCCGGCCGTCGCGCCGGATGGATCGATCTACGTACTCACCCGGACGAGCGTTCTGTATGCGTTTTCACCCAACTGGTCGAGCAAGTGGGCGCACCCGCTCTCGAGAGTTGTTCACGTCGGCTTGCACGCGGCGCCGACCATCGGGGACGACGGCACGGTCTACGTCTTGAGCGAGCAAACTGCCTACGCATTCTCACCGGACGGCACGCTCCAGTGGCAAACTTCGCTTCCCGGACCCGCCGGCGGCTCTCCCTCGCTCGGTCCAGATGGCTTGCTCTACATCGCAACGCTCGATGGACAAGTCTGCGCGCTGCAAACTGCG
>Ga0210391_10001463_pt1 | contig 21498 bp, 17 predicted proteins | sample IncBWC12OmetaG_FD_160573 | JGI IMG/M metagenome (GOLD analysis project Ga0210391, IMG submission 160573) | Forest soil microbial communities from Barre Woods Harvard Forest LTER site, Petersham, Massachusetts, United States - Inc-BW-C-12-O ...
AGGGGGCGTAGTGGTCGGGGTCGTTGAAGCTGGGGGCGACCCAGAGGCCGAAGATGTTTGCGGTGTGGAAGTTGGTGTTGTTGAGGGCGTCGACGTCGGCGCGGAGGGTCAGGCCGAGGGCGTGGGAGAGTTCGCGCGGAGTGTGGATGGCGGCGATCTCAGCGAGGTGGGGCTTAAGATTGGCGAGGCCGTTAGATTCGATGGCCGCTTCGTCCATGTAGGAGTGGTAGAGGTCACCGATCTTGCGTTCGTTGGAGCCTGCGGGTGCGTTGGCTTTCGCGGCGTCCTGGATAATGCTGGCGACCTGCTTGAAGCTGAGGTCGGAGAGGTCGCTGAAGACGTTGATGGAGGCGCGGTCTGCGGGGAGTTTCGTGCGGGCGATGAAGCCGCCGTTGGCGTAGAGGTAGAAGTTGTCGCCGGGGTGGACGGCTGGATCCATGTTGGGGATGGAGATGGCAGTGTCTGGCGTTTGGGCGGAAGCTGAGATTGTGACGGCGCAGAGGAGGAGAGGGAGGATGCGGCGGGTGAGGCTGGTCATTAGGTTGGATACTCCGTTAGGTGCTTCGGGTCGACACCGTTGACTTGCGTGACGGCTGTCGACCCGGATAATTATCGCTCAAGCGGTGGCAAAGGGGTGTTCGAGGGAGGGGCTCTGCGGGGTGAACATCTTGCCGCCGTCTTCGGTGACATGCCAGTCGTCCTCTAAACGGACGCCGAACTCGCCGGTGATGTAGATGCCGGGTTCGTCGGAGAAACACATGCCTGGAGCGAGCGGAGTGGTGTTGCCGCGGACGAGATAGGGCCACTCGTGGCCGTCCATGCCGATGCCGTGGCCGACGCGGTGGGTAAAGTGTTTATAGTCGGGACCATAGCCTGCGGATGTGATGACGTCACGGGCCGCTGCGTCGATGGCCTGGCACTGCACGCCGGGACGGGCAGCGGCGAGTGCGGCGGACTGCGCCTGGTGGACGATGTCGAAGACCTTGCGCTGCTTGTCGAGTTTGAGTGAGGTGGCGTCGCCGAGGACGAAGGTGCGGGAGATGTCGGATTGATAGCCTTCGACGAGGCAGCCGTCGTCAATGAGGACGATTTCTCTTTCGCGGATGACTTGCGGTTGTAAGGAGCCGTGGGGTAGGGCGGAGTATTCGCCTACCTGGCAGCTAGCGTCGCCGGTGACGCCGCAGCGAGCATAGGCGACGTCGACGAGTTGCGAGAACTGCCGGTTGGTCATGCCGGGTTGCGCGGATTCGTAGGCGGCTTTGTAGACGGAGAGGGTGATGTTGTTGGCGAGTTGCATCAGCGCGAGCTCGGCGGGGGTTTTGATGCTGCGGCAGCCGAAGGTGATGGGTGTCGCGCTTATGGCCGTAAGGGTTGGACTTGCGTGGGCGATGCCGTCGGCGAAGACGAACTGGGTGCGCTCCTCGATGCCGACCTTGCCGGTGGTGATGCCGGATTCCTTGAGAGCTCTGGCTAAGAGCTTGTATGGGTCTTCGTCTTCGTTCCAGGTGTAGACGCGGGTCGTGGAGGCTGACGGTAGCGTGGCGGGCCTGGCTTCCATGCGTTCGCGGACGCGGCCCTCTTCGAAGACGGGGCAGACGATGAATGGATCTCCTTTTGCGGGAAGGACCCAACAGAAGAAACGCTCGGACTGGCCCCAGCGGAGGCCGGTGAAGTAGGTGAGGGACGTGCCGGTGGCGATGACGATGGCGTCGATGTGACTCTGGTGCATGAGGGCGCGGGCGCGGTCGAGACGCTGCTCACGTTCGGCAAGAGTAATAGGTACGGCCTCGTTGCGGCGGTTGGTGAGGGCGGCGATGGCGGGCGGGAGATTGTCGGTCTGGTGCGATTGTGCGGCGAGAGTGAGGGCGGGCGTGGCCGCGGCTGCTGCGGCAGAGGTCAGGAGGAATCGGCGGCGGTCGATCATGGATTTGTTCATGGGTTGTCGTGATTGTAATGGGTCGGGTGAGCGGTAACCGATTGATTGGCGATTTTCGCGCGAAGGATTTGTGGCGGCTTCTTTCGCGATGCTACAGTTTGCTTCTGACCCGTGGTTGGGCACGAGATCGGTCTAAAGGTGCGCGGATGGCGATGATTACAACGGTACAGCAGCAAGGCGGTGGGGAAGTGAACGAATTTTCAGGCGTGGTGACGGACATTCGTGAGGAGTCGCGTGTGGCGGGCAGGCAGCGCTGGCAGATGACGTTGGACCGGACGGATTTTGTTGCCGGGGACGTTGGGGTGCTGGAGGCGGTGGCGCGCAGTGGTGCGAGATTAGTGGTGCCGGTGCTTGGAGTAGTGGTGGATGGGGGCGAGGTGTGGCATGTGGTGGAGAAGCCGCTTGCCGCAGGAACGACGGTGACTGGACGGGTGGGTGAGTTTGCAGAGTGATGCTGCGGGCGCTGAACTGTGGACGGCAGTTTGAGCCGGAGGATGCTTACTGGTACACTCTGAGAGGTCGTTCGACGGCGTTGTGCCTGCGAAAGCGGTGCGCGAGGCGCGTCTGGTGGGGGGCTGTAGCTCAGCTGGGAGAGCGCCTCGTTCGCAACGAGGAGGTCAGCGGTTCGATCCCGCTCAGCTCCACCAAAGAATGAACCATCAGGTCCAGCCGGCATCGATAACGAAACTCTGATTGGTGATGCTCGAGCTGTCTTCTGCAGCCAGGAAGAGTATGAGACGGGCGACTTCTTCGGGCATGATTATTCTTTTCAATGCTTGCCTAGCCAGGACTTTGGATTTGTATTCCTCTGTAAACCACAGCTGCTCTTGTCGCTGCGTGAGAATGGCGCCGGGCATGACGCAATTTACCCTGATATTGTGAACGCCTAACTCGTGAGCAAGCGTACGGGTCAAGCCAACGACGGCGGCCTTCGCTGCGATATAGACAGGTAACCCGGTCGACGGGATGGCCCAACTGATCGAGCTCATGTTGATGATCGATCCCCGTGCTGCCTTCTTCATGGATGGGATGACTGCCTGGGCCATGAAGAACTGATGTTTGAGGTTCACGGCCATCGCCTGGTCCCAATAGTCGGAGGTCACTTCTTCTATCGAGTGCCGAGAGTCGTTCCCGGCATTGTTGACGAGCACATCGACTGTCTTGAAACGGTTAAGGATGTCTTCAACCGATTCTTTGACTGCAGAGATCTCGGTAAGGTCGCAGCGGATATAGATAGGCGGAGGAAAGCCGGCCGATTCAATTTTGTGGACAAGCACGGCTGCCGCCGCATCCTGAATGTCGAGAAACGTGACCTGTGCATTTTGCATCGCGAACGCTTCGACGATCGCTTCGCCGATGCCGGTGGCACCGCCGGACACGACAACTACGCGATCACGGAGACTCGGGTAGGACGCCATCTCTTTGATATTCAATTTTTGTTGGCCCTCGGCCTTATTGTCCTCTTCCGCAAGCGGTCGCAGCCGAAATTTGTGCGTTGCGCTGCCGCCGCTCAAATCATAGACATGGGGGGCGGCCTGCACTTAGGACAATTAACGCTTCGAAAAGCCGTTCGTCCGCTATTTTGTGGGGCTGGATGCGGTGAATTCAGAGCAGCATGGTTTGGCTGCTGGTTGAAATTCCATGATTTCGGCTCGAGTCCCGTCGGGAGCGAAGAGGTTGTACTGCCACTTGCCATCGCGGCCAATCTTGGGGCCGGACGTTCTCTCGGGAATGCGGTCTTCAGAGTACAGAAGTTCGGCCGTCTTCTTCATGTCGTGCACGCCCAGCGAGAAGTGGTCCATTGCTCCGAGCGCATCCGCGGTCACAGTTGCAGGAATGCCCGTGGTCTCGGGGCCGCTCACCATCATGTACTCCAGCCAGTCGGTTCCGTCGGGCACCTGCTGCGAGATCCAACTGATGTCCTTGTCTGAGCGGCCTCCATACCAATAAGGGCGAAAACCGAGTACGGTGCGATAGAACGCATCTTCCGCGGACCGGCTGTGCACCATATATCCCACGTGGATGATGCGATTGCTGAGTGGGTTCGGCGGCACGGGGGTGGGCTTGGCTGGAGGTTGCACGAACTGGACTTTGTTGCCCTCCGGGTCGGTGACATCGAACCAATGGCTACCGTCGTCTCCACTTTGGACCGCGTGTGGCACCGTTATGCCGTGTGCGCCTAGATACTGCCGCAGGCCGTCGGCGTTTGGCGTGATGAAAGCCACGTGGTCCAGCCGGTTGATAGAGGTATAGTCTGCCGGTAGAGGGAGGACCTCGACGAACTGTACGGCGCTGAAATAGTAGCGTACGCCCTTGGGATTTTCAGGGTCAGGTCTCTTGACGCCGCCCAGGTCATGCACGTAGAACGCCTCGGTCTTGGCGCTGTCGGTGCTATAGACGCTCAAGTGCGAGATGCCGGTGATTGGCGGCCGGGAGTTCGCTGCTTGCCCATAGGAGACCACGGCGGTTGAGAGAGCAAGAGTGGAAAATGCAACGAATTGCGAAATCTTCATCTGACCATTCCCCTTAGGAAAAACATGGATTTAGCTGCGAATTGCCGATCGGCGCCCAAGCGCAGGCGTGGGCATCATAGAGACAGTTTCTCGAACAACGGTATACAGGGGGAGACGTCCTTTGGTCAAGCAATTCCACGTAGCGTTATCTAAATATTGAACTATATCGGCCTAGAGCTTGTCTCTATTATCGTGGTGAGGAGTCAAATCTCAGTGGAATCAGTTTCTTTATAGAGTTAAATGAACCAATTGTGGTTATCGGCGGGTTATTTTGGTTGCATCTATTTGATTATTTAATTTATTTCGCTTGACACTCGTTCGTTTGCCAATGTTCAATTGCGAACTATCTGTAAGGAAGCAGTGCGCGTGGAGGCGATGAATGAATCGTAACTTAAATAAGTGGAAAGATGTTCTAAATCCAAGCCTGACAGGACGACGGACAGCAATCTCTCTTTTTCTCACATTGTTCGTGTTTTCTTGCGTGTTTGTTATTCCGGGTTCAGCGCAGACTACCACCGGCACAATCTCGGGGACAGTGACGGATTCGACCGGCAGCGTGATTGCGAATGCCGCCATCACCGTGACTGAAGTGCAAACCGGCATCTCTCAAGCGACCCAAAGCAACGCCTCCGGAAACTATATCTTTCCGGCCCTGGCAACTGGCGACTACACACTCTCTGCGAAGGCCCCGGGGTTTGGCATGCAGACGTTGAGCGGTCTTCATCTGGATGTGAGCCAGAACCTCAATGCGAGCGTTCAACTTAAACTCGGCACTGAGAACCAGAGCGTGACTGTGACGTCGTCAGCCGCATTGGTAGAGTTGCGAGGGTCGCAATTAAGCACAACGGTCGACCAGCAGCAGATAGCGGAGCTTCCTCTGAATGGAAGGGCAGCTTACAGTTTGGTCCAACTTGTGCCAGGCGTTACGACTTTTACCCCGTCAGCCACCATCGGCGACTCTGCCGGTACCAAATTCAGCCTCAACGGAAATCGCACGAATGAGAATTCGTACTACCTTGACGGCTCGTTCGATACGTCCTTTATGAGTCAGGGCGGAAACATCATTCCGAATCCGGACGCACTGCAAGAGTTTCGAGTGCTGACAAATAACTTTGACGCCGAATATGGGCGTTATCCGGGCGGAGTCGTGAATGTGATTACTCGTTCCGGCTCGAACCAATTTCATGGTCTGGCATATGACTACTTGAGAAACAGCGCCCTGAACCTCAAGAACTACTTCGCCACCTTCGTGACTCCTCTGGTCCAGAACCAATTTGGTGGAAATCTCGGTGGCCCGATCCTTCGCAATAAGGCGTTCTTTTTCGGCGCCTATGAGGGGTTGCGTATTTCGACGCCTACGATTATCACCTCCGGGAGCGTCAATCTCCCGACTCCCGCGGAGGCGATGGGAGATTTCTCGGCGCTTCCGCTGGCCAAGCAGCCAAACGTAAGCTGCAATGGTGTCCACGGGGTCATTTGTCCCAGCTTGCTCGATCCGGTAGCGCAAAATCTTCTGAAGTTTGTGCCGCTCGCAACTCCGGCGGGCGTGTCTCCGCAACAGGAGGCACATGGCAGTACTACTGTTAATCAGTATCTGGCCCGCGTGGACTATCAACTCAATAGCAAACACCAGTTATCAGGTGAGATTTTTCAGTCTATTGGTTCGGTCATCAATCCTGGTCTCGACGGAAACCAGGTCTTGAACTACAGCACGGCGAAGCAGCTGGACACGACGACGAACGTAATAGCGAGCGATGTCTGGACGGTCTCGGCGAACAAGTTGAATACCTTCCGCGGGTTCTACACTCTGGACCATCCTCAAACACAGCAGGTCGTTCCTCCTGCGTCATGGTCTAGTTTGGGAAGCACGATTGGATACGGTATTTTGCCTGCCACCTCTCCAGTCATAGCGATCACTGGCTACTATCAGCAGGGATTGGCCGCGGCGGGCATAACGGACGTTGCCATGCAGACGAGCGGAATCGAGGACACCTTCAATTGGACCAAGGGAAACCATGAGATCAAGCTTGGCGGAGCGTACTTTTATAATCAGTACCGCGAAGACGGCATCTACTATGGGGCCGGATTGGTTACGTTTTCGGGGTCCTTTACTGGAAACGCCTTAGCCGATTTCGATGAGGGGCGGGCCGCTTCTCTGCGCCAGAACACCGGCGTCCATCATAGATTTCATCAGCCGGACCCCTCTCTCTTCGCACAGGACAGCTGGAGAGTTACACACAAACTTACTTTGAATCTTGGCGTACGCTGGGAGGCGTTTATTCCCTTTACAGGGGGGAACACCGTCGGAACGTTTGTGCCGAATGTGCAATCCACCCGCTTTCCGACAGCTCCACTTGGCTTGCTTACAGCAGGAGACCCGGGAGTGCCGGACGGCATTGTCAACACAAATTGGCACAACTTTGTACCTCGTGTGGGATTCGCTTATGACGTGTTTGGCAACGGCACAACCGCGCTTCGCGGGGGCTATGGCATCTTCTATGCGACCAGAGGCGCCAGCCAAATTGACAACACCGAGCAGCAGCCGTTTGTTCTGGACAATACGATTTCGGGGACCCCGAACCTGGTCGCTCCGTACACTCCGAATCTAGATCCTTTTCCCTATCTTTCTACTCCTCAGAGCCCGATCTTTTACTCGGGCGCCACTATTAGTGGTGTAGCACCAAATGCCGGCTTCCCTTATGTGCAGGAGTACAATCTCACGGTCGAACAGCAGTTGGGCGCAAGCTGGGGTGCTCGAATTGCCTATGTTGGCAGCGTCTCACGCAAGTTTTTCATTTCGCGCGACGAGAACGAGCCTGCGTACGTTCCGGGTGCTCCCGTCACAACGGCCGGCTTGAATGCTCGTCGTCCCTATGAACCGACACCGTCGACCTATGTCTTTGGGCAGATCGTACAAAATGATGATGCGAACAACGCTTCTTACAACGCTCTCCAAGCGACACTGACCCGGAGGTTCTCGCGCGGCTTCTCGCTCCTGGCGAGCTATGTCTGGTCAAAGTCGATGGATATCAGCTCGATCGATCCAGCTAATATCACTCTCACTCTGTCAAACCAGAATTTTCTTAAGGCGGATTACGCGAGATCTGACTACGACATTCCCAATAACTTTTTTGCTTCGTATATCTGGGCCATCCCGGGCACCAAACGGTACGGGTTTTTTGGCACCCAGATTCTTAGCGGCTGGCAGCTTAATGGAATCACGACTTTCCGCACAGGAGTTCCGTTTACTGTGACCTCCGGAGTGGACTCCAATCGTGATGGCATTGCTACTGACAGACCGAACGTTACTGGCAATCCAATTCTGCCGGGTGGCGCCAGCAGAACGGCAAAGATCAACGGCTTCTTTAACACTGCAGCCTTTTCGCAACTTCCCGCGGGAGTGCCATACGGCAATGCTTCGAGAAATATAATGATCGGCCCCGGATTCATCAATACGGACTTCTCTGCCTTCAAGGACTTTGCGATGTGGAGGGAATCGAGGCTGCAGTTCCGCGCGGAGTTCTTCAATCTGTTCAACAACGTCAACCTGGCTAATCCAAATGGCGTGATGACAAGTCCGTCGTATGGGAAGATTAGCGCGCTGTATGCGAATTATTCTCCACGAGTCATTCAATTCGCATTGAAATACCAGTTCTAAAATTCCAAACTTGAGGGGCCGCTCGCGGCCTCTCGTTTCGCAAGATTGTCAGGAATCTTGCTAGTGTGGTTTCTTGACGACGCTGAGTCAAAGAGAGCCACGTCAATTATGGACAAAAATCAACATCGAGGTTGGAGGAGTAATAAGTGAATTGGCGGATAGCTCTGAGGGGCACAGCGGTTCTTTTTTTGCTAGGCGGTTGCTTGTACGCGCAGGACGTCCCTCTTCTTGGCTTGAACCACGTGGGTATAGCCGTGAGCGACATCGACAAGGCCAGGCTTTTCTACCATGACGCGCTTGGTCTGGACATGGGTTTCGATCTTATAAAGCCAGATCTAACTCTCTTTCTGCAGTATTACAAGGTAAATGATCACGAATACATTGAGATCTATCCAACGCTCAAGCCGGACAATATCGTGCGCGAGACCCATATAGCGTTTTACACCGAGGACATTGAAAAGCTGCACCAAGCGCTGGATGCACGCGGTCTTCATCCGACACCGGTGAAGACAAGTCATTGGGACGGTAATCAGAGCTTCGATCTAAGACCCGCTCCGGCCCAGGACATCGTTTTTATGGAGTTCGTTCAATATATGCCCGGATCGCTGCATACGAACAACTTCGGAAAAGCGCTTTCAGCGAAGAGAATTTCGACTCACATGAGAGGTGTGGGCGTTCTGGTCACTGACCCGGTTGCCGCCGAAGCCCTATACAAGGCGATGGACTTCAAGGAAGTGTGGCGAGGTACGACGGATGACGGACAGACAAAGCTGATTGATATGCAGTTGCCGGGCGCGAGTGGTGACTATGTCGAGCTTGTGGAACGATCAACGAAGGCCAATGCCGAGCAAGCTGGCCAGGCCGGGCGCGTCATTCTGGAGGTAAGCGATATAAAGGCGGCGTACAGCGAGGCCAAGCAGCGAAACGCAACGGGCCTAACGTCTCCTGCACGGATTGCAGGCAAAGGCTGGAGCTTCGACGTATTTGACCCTGATGGCACGATGGTGTCTTTCGTACAGCCTCTGGCGGGAGCGCAGAAGGCGGCTGGACCGTAACAAGCAAACGTAGCCTATCCATGTTATTTGATGACTTCCGAAATTGCCGATCCACACGATCTGATTTGAGTAGAGGAAAATGTCCAAAGTCGTTTCGGTCGAAGCGCGCACCGTGCATATCACGCTGAAGCAGGCTACGGCTTTTGCTCGCCGGCAGGTGACCGCCCGTGACTACACCTTGGTGAAGGTCTGCACTGATGACGGGCTGGAAGGGATCGGCCACTGTTATGCCGGGCATTCGGGTGGAAATGTGGTGACCACGGCGGTCCGCCAGATGTTGGCACCAATGCTGATTGGTGCAGACCCAACGTCGACGGAATTGCTCTGGAAAGAAATGTATCAAGAGGTGTTGTTGCATGGTCGAGTTGGTTCGGTGATGCGGGCTCTCAGCATTATTGACATCGCTTTGTGGGACCGGAACGCGAGAGCAGCCAATCTGCCGCTCTATAAGTATCTCGGGGCGGCCTATGAGGGTACGGTCCCGGCATACGGCAGCGGTGGCTATTATCTGGAGGGCAAGACGCCCGAGATGCTGGGGGAGGAGATGGTGAGCTATGTCGCGCTCGGTCTTAGTGCCGTCAAGATGAAGGTAGGACGCGGCGACTTGAGATCCGAGGAGGCGAGGATTGCCGCAGCACGCAAGGCGATCGGGCCGGAGGTGTTGCTCATGCTGGACGCCAACAATGCCTGGTCCGATGTGCCGACTGCGTTGCGTTTTATAGAGCGTTTCGCGCCTTACAATCCATATTGGATTGAAGAGCCGTTTAGTCCCGATCAAATCGACAATCACGCCAAGCTGGCAGCGGCGATCAGCATTCCCGTTGCAACCGGCGAAATCGAAGCTGGACGGTGGAGATTTAAGGAGTTGTTGGACAAACAAGCCGCGTCGATCCTGCAACCTGACGCCGCAGTTTGCGGTGGAATAAGCGAATTTCGCCGGATTGCAGCCCTGGCCGACTGTTATGGCGTGACCGTGTGTCCGCACTGGTTCCATGGCCTTCACGTTCACCTGGTGGCTGCTTCACCAAATGGTCAGTTCGTTGAATATTTTCCCGACACCAAGGTATTCAATTTTGGCGAGATCATCGACCGTCAGTTGGAAGTGCGTGATGGAGGGTTGGTGTTGCCCACTGAACCTGGCCTCGGCTATCAGTTCGACGAGAAGGCGATTGCGCGCTTGGAGTCGGAAGAGTGGAAGTAAGGGTATTGGAGACATTTTGGTCGAATAGGGAGATGTGATGGAAGCGTGGTTAAGATCCGGGCGTCGGGAGTTTCTGAGGAGCGCATCTACGGCGGGACTTTCACTGTCTCTATCGGGTCTGCGCGGGTTCGCCGCGATAGGTTCGCAGACCGCTACAAAGATCGCTCCAGCACGACGCGAAGATGGTTTCAGGCCGCTCTTTGATGGCCACTCGCTCACGGGCTGGAAGCCGCAGCCGCGTGAGTTGGCAAACCCCAGCCTGGGGATTTGGACTGTGCAGGACGGAATGATTATTGGAGGCCAAGCCAAACCGAAGGTTGGGTCTTATCTTACGACCGAGGAGACATTCGCCGACTTTGAACTGGAGATAGAGTCGCGGACTGACTATCCGACCGACACCGGAGTCCTTGTGCGGACCAATCAACAAGGAAACGTAGGCTTCCAGATTTTGATCGACTACCGTCCACATGGCGCACTGAACGGCTATTACGGGAACAATATTGGGGCCTTTCACGCGTGTGATTACTGCTTTTCGGCACAGCGCGATCCAGAGGGACGTCTGATTCGGCTCATCCCCGAAAAACCTTCTGAGCCCATGGACAGCACTCATAATGCCCGGTTGGACTACGCTCCGCCTGCCGAACGCTTCCTTGAGGCCTGGAGCCTGAATGGGTGGAACCGATATCGCATACGTTCCGTTGGCGCAGTGCCCCATCTCACAACCTGGCTGAATGGTGTGAAGATCGCGGAGCTGGACACGGCCAAGATGAATGCGCCGGGCTGGGACCCGAGTAAGGTCGATGCGCTGGTTGGGCGAGCAGGTCATATCGCTCTCGAAGTACATAGCAACGGGCCAACAGATTGGCTGGGGAATGATCGTTGGAGGCCGGGAGCCGTGTGCCGATGGCGAAACATCCAGATCAAGACACTCTGAGGGGCCCACTGGATGAAGTTCCAGGAGAAATAGAGACGAGCCAGTATGATGGCGCGAAGGGAAATGACCTATGGATTTTGGTCTCAAAGGTAAGACGGCACTTGTACTGGGAGGCGGAGGTGGCCTGGGGCGGGCCATTAGCAAAGCGCTGATAGGCGAAGGCGCAAATGTGGCCGTTGCAGACATCGACCCGGATGCGATAGCTGGGACCGAGTCAGCATTGGCCGCGATTGGAGGCAAGAGCGTTGGGCTCGTTTGGGACATTTCGGATTTATCGCAGATCGAAGCACATATCTCGAAGATTGAAAATGAATTGGGAGTGGTAGATATTCTCGTGAATAACACAGGGGGCCCACCTCCCACGCCAGCCATTGGTCAAGACCCGGCATTGTGGTCCAAGCATTTTCAGGCGATGGTACTTTCGGTCATTACTATCACGGACCGCGTACTGCCTAACATGCGGGCACGCCGCTGGGGTCGAGTGATTACCAGCACGTCCTCCGGCGTTGTGGCTCCGATACCCAATCTGGGTATTTCGAACGCACTGCGCCTTTCGCTAGTTGGATGGTCAAAGACCCTGGCGCGTGAGGTAGGGAAGGACGGGATCACGGCCAACATCATTTTGCCAGGACGCATCGCGACCGACCGGATAAAGTTTCTCGATGAAGCGAAGGCTAAACGTGAAGGGAGAAGTGTAGATGAGGTATCGGCCGAAAGTACGAGCAATATTCCGTTGGGCCGCTACGGCAAGCCGGAAGAGTACGGCGATGTGGTGACATTTCTTGCCAGTGAGCGGGCTGCGTATATTAATGGCTCCGTAATTCGCGTAGACGGCGGGCTGATCGCGAGCATTTAGAAATTGTGGACCAATATCTGCAAGAAGCCTTGGGACGGGAAACTTCAAGATGGAACTAGACGAAAAACTAATTGAAACTCTGTCCGGCATAACGACGGCGACGCTCACTACGGTTTTGTTGAAGAAAGGCCTTCGCAATGTCTGGTTGCGTGGCACGAAACCGCTTCGCCCTGGTCAGAAGCGCGTTGTTGGTTCTGCATTCACGCTACGGTTCGTGCCGGCGCGAGAAGATCTGGCCACGCCGGAGTCATGGAGTTCACCAATTTCAACGCGCGGAGCGATCGAAGCGATGCCGCCCGGCTGTGTCGCCGTCGTCGACGCCATGGGAATTACCGATGCCGGCATTTTCGGCGATATTCTCTGTCAGCGCATGAAAGTGCGTGGGGTTGCGGGCCTGGTTACAGATGGTGTTGTGCGCGATGTTGAAGGCGTCCTTAATACCGATTTGCCAGTATGGTGCAGGGGAGTTGCGGCACCGCCATCCGTTGCCGGGCTCACGTTCGTCAGCTGGCAGGAGCCAATTGGATGCGGTGGAGTCGCAGTATTTCCATATGATGTGATCGTTGTTGATGAAGATGGCGCCGTCGTAATTCCGAGTGCGCTATTAAGCGATGTCGTGAAAGCGGCGGCCGAACAGGAGAAGCTGGAGGCATGGATCCTTGGCGAGGTGCGAGCGGGAGCCAGCCTCCCGGGTCTATATCCCACCAACGCGGAAAACAAAGCTCGGTATGAAGCTTTTCGCAGGGACAAGACAAAAGTCGGGGACTAAGAGGGAAAGTCTCTCTGTTGGCGGAGTTGAGAGGGCGGGAGGAAGAATGTCACAAGCTGGTTATGCCGCGCCGAATGTCTCCTCCATCAATGCCAGCGATGCGCTCTATAGCAAAATCGCGTGGCGGATTATGCCGATCGTTCTCCTTAGCTACATCGTCGCTTACCTGGATCGTGTGAATGTCGGTTTTGCCAAATTGCAGATGATGGGCGACCTAAAATTCAGCGATGGTGTATACGGATTCGGGGCCGGTATCTTTTTTCTCGGGTATTTCTTTTTCGAGATTCCGAGTAATCTCATTCTGCACAAGGTAGGCGCGCGGGTATGGATCTGCCGCGTGCTTGTTACGTGGGGGATCGTCTCTGGGTGTACCGCCTTTGTGCGAACTCCGTGGGAGTTTTACACGGTCCGCTTCTTGCTTGGGCTGGCGGAGGCCGGATTTTTTCCGGGTATGATCCTTTATCTGACCTACTGGTTTCCGTCACACCGCAGGGCGAAGATGATGTCGTTGTTAATGGCTGGAAACCCGGTTTCAGGGATCATCGGTGGGCCGCTCTCTGGATATATCCTGCATAATTTTTCTGGTAGTCAGGGTGTTGCGGGATGGCAATGGCTTTTCATTATCGAGGCCATGCCTGCGGTCGTTCTCGGCGTGGTTATTCTTTTCTATCTCGATGACCGTGTGGTCAATGCGAAATGGCTGTCTGAGAGCGAAAAAGTGGTTGTTGCTGCCGAGATCGCTGAGGAGACAAGTTCGAAGACGCATCATACTGTGCTTTCCGTTTTTGCGAGTCCGCGTGTATGGCTGATGGGTGCAATCTATTTCTGTATCACTAGCGGCTCCTATGCGATCGGCTTCTGGCAGCCGACCATCATTCGCCAGACCGGCGTCAAAGACGCTTTCGACATCGGGCTTCTGACCATAGTGCCTTATACTCTCGCGCTTATTTCCATGGTCCTTGTTGGCCGTCACTCCGATAAGATGCGCGAGCGCCGCTGGCACGTGGTTTTACCGAGTATCGTCGCAGCCCTTGGCTTCGTCTTTTGCACCCAGGCCGGCCACAGCACAATGGTTGCGATGATCGGCCTGACCATGGCGGTGGTCGGCGTCGTGACGGCGTTGCCGATGTTCTGGGCGTTGCCGACGTCTTTCCTTGGAGGTACTGCCGCCGCAGCTGGAATAGCGCTGGTGAACTGCACAGGCAATCTTGGTGGTTTTTTCAGCCCCACGATTATCGGGGTCTTGAAGACCTATACCGGCACGCTGAACTCCGGGCTGTTTCTAGTCTCCGGATGCATGGTGGCTGCGTCGATTTTGATCGTTGCAATGGTTCCGGCAAAGTTGGTAAATCGTTGATGACGGTATTAATGGTTCGAGGGAACGCGAGATGACAAAGGGTTTACGCAAGGGGCTGACCAGCTACGGTGACGCCGGTTTCTCGTTGTTCCTCCGCAAAGCTTTTATCAAGGCCATGGGCTACTCGGATGATGCGCTCGAGCGGCCCATCGTCGGGATAACGAATACGTTCAGTGACTACAACCCGTGTCATGGCAATGTGCCGGACCTGATCGAGAGTGTGAAGCGCGGAGTCATGCTCGCAGGGGGTCTGCCGATGGTGTTCCCCACGATTTCGATCGGCGAGAGCTTCACTTATCCCACATCGATGTTCCTGCGCAACCTGATGGCGATGGACACGGAAGAGATGGTCCGCGCGCAGCCGATGGATTCTGTGGTGGTGATTGGAGGTTGCGACAAGACGCTTCCGGCACAGGTCATGGCGGCCGCGAGCGTAGACCTGCCGACTGTCGTGATCCAGACGGGGCCGATGGTTGTTGGCCATCACAGAGGCGAGGTGCTGGGCGCCTGCACGGATTGCCGCCGGTTCTGGGGTCAGCATCGCGCCGGAACGATCGATGTGTCTGAGATCGAGCTGATCAACGGACGCCTTTGTCCTTCCGTCGGAACCTGCATGGTGATGGGAACGGCGAGCACAATGGCCTGCATCGTTGAGGCGCTGGGCCTGGCGCTCCCGATGAGCGCCGCTGCACCCGCCACCCATGCAGATCGCCGACGCATTGCAGAGGCAAGCGGCAAGCGCGCGGCCGAGATTGCGGTTTCCGGTGCGCCGAAGCCTAGTGACCTGATTACCGACGCCTCTGTACGCAATGCGATGATCGTGTTGCAGGCGATTGGCGGATCCACGAACGGACTGATCCATTTGATAGCGATGGCTGGCCGCGCGGGTGTGAAGGTCGACCTCGAAGCCTTCGACGAACTGGGGCGGAAGGTCCCGGTGTTGCTCAACCTCAAGCCGTCCGGCACACACTACATGGAGCACTTTCATCATGCAGGCGGCCTGCCTGCTCTGATGCGTGAACTCTCTTCTCTTCTTGATCTCGATGCGCTCAGCATCTCCGGCGGCACGATCGGCGATGCGATTGCAAACGCGGAGGAGGTGCCAGGACAGGACGTGATCAGCAGCCTTGCCTCGCCACTTAAGAAAGAAGGGGCGATGGCAGTCCTGCACGGCAATTTGGCCCCGCATAGCGCTGTCATCAAACAATCGGCGGCCTCCACGAAGCTGATGCGCCATACCGGTCGCGCGGTGGTCTTCGACTCCGTCGAAGATATGACCACGCGCATCGACCTCCCGGACCTTGATGTTAAGGCCGATGACGTTTTGGTGTTGCGCAATGCCGGGCCAAAGGGAGCGCCTGGCATGCCGGAGGCGGGATATCTTCCGATTCCGATGAAGTTGGCCCGCGAGGGTGTGAAGGATATGGTGCGCATATCCGACGCTCGGATGAGTGGTACCGCGTTTGGCACGATCGTATTGCATATCTCGCCGGAATCGGCAGTTGGCGGGCCGCTGGCGGTGGTGCAGAACGGTGATCAGATTGCGCTCGACGTTGAGGCGCGCCGAATTGAACTACTGATTGATGACGCCGAGATGCAAAGCCGGCTTACGGCGTGGAAAGATGCGCCGCCGCATCGCGAAAAGCCGACTCGAGGCTATGCCAAGCTGTTTGAAGATACCGTCTTGCAGGCCGATCAGGGTTGCGATTTCGATTTTCTTTTGCGCGAGGGAAGTACGAAGGAAGATTCCTAAGCGTTAGTCGAATGTTGTCTAACATGTTGTCCGGAGGAAGAAGCTGTGCGAGTTCGTACCCGAAGGGACTTTATTAAACTCTGCCGCGATGCAGGAGCAGCGGCCACGGTCTGCGGTCTATTTCCACGTCTCGCAATGGCTGACGCGATGGGTCTTCCGCCCGGCATCCAGCTCTATTCGGTGCGCGAGGACCTCGCGAAAGATGTTCCAGGAACGTTCCGCCAACTTCATGAGATCGGATTTCGCGAGGTGGAGACCGCGGGATTTGGAGCTTACTCGGCCAAGGATTTTCGAAGGATGCTGGACGATGCTGGTCTTAAGGCGCCAAGCGCACATCTTCGATTTGCCGGAACGGATTTCGGACCGCTCTTTGAGACAGCAAATACTCTCGGTGCGCGCTATGCGACAAGCTCAAGTCAGGCAACAGCGAATACGCCACCGCCGCCCCCATCCGGACCACGGCCAGCCATGGCACCCTTGGGGCTCGATGGCTTCACTAAACTGGCTGCGAAGATGAACGATATTGGAACTCAAGCCAAGGCCGCCGGGCTTCAATACGCCTATCACAATCACAATTATGAGTTTGAGAAGATGCCCGATGGGTCTTTTGGTTACGACGTCCTTATCAACAATACTGACCATGATTTGGTGAAGTTTGAGATCGACTGCGGCTGGATGTGCGCTGGAGGCGCGGATCCCGTCGCGTACTTCGCCAAGTATCCCGGACGTTTCAAGATGGTCCACATCAAGGAGTTTCAGGCGATGGATAACCCCTCAATCAGTTTGAGTGGCCCGACTCGGCCGAAAGGCACGGACCTAGGACAAGGATTTATCGACTATAAGAAGATATTTGCAGCTGGCAGGAAAGCGGGGATCGAGCACGCTTTCTCTGAGCAGGAAGAACCCTTTCCGGTTTCGCAGATGGCCTCAGCGAAGGTCGCTTATGAGTTTCTGCATGCGTCCTCTTAGCTATCCGAGGTTTCGTTAGAGATTGGACTGCGGCTGTGATTTTGCTGCTCTCTATTGAGGGGGAGGCGCCGTCGAGGGTGGCGTGGGCTTGCCATCGATTGTGTTTGGCTCCATCAGTTCCGTCCGGGTCCCATCGGGATCGAAGAGGTTCGCCTGACGCTTACGATTGACTCCTACATGCTCCACGATCGGCTGGTTGTAGGTCTTGAAGTAGGGTTTCGTCTTCAAGGTTTCTACGCTGGTCGCGACATCGGGAACTTGCAGGCAGATATGGTGTGCGGAGCCTCTATGGGGCGGATCCGGCTCGTCCGCAGAAAGCATGAATTCGAGATAGTCATCTCCGTCCGGGACCTTGAGATTCACCCAGGAGAGAACTTTTCCAGTTGAGCTGCCCCGCCATGTCTCCTTGAAACCAAGGACCTCGGTGTAGAACTTGTACTCAGGATCCAGCTTGGTGACGATGATTCCCACATGCGTCATGCGTTTGGAGATTTGCGAATCACTCGTGTACTTGCCATAGGCGGCCACTGTCTTTCCATCGGGCATGTACTGCACCATCTCTACCTTATGACCCGCCGGATCGATAATGTCAAAGCTGAGATTTCCAATCCTTGCTTTATGCGCTTTATCCGGAACCGGAACGCCCTTCGATGCGAGGTAAACCCTGAGCGCTTCGATGTCGTCGGTTTCGAGAGAGATGTGGCTCAGTCTGTCGGAGTTCGCTTGTTGTTCAGGGTACAGCTCAATGTACTGGTGATCATTGACTTTGAAGAATGTCATGATGGCCGAACCGTCTGGGTTCTTCAGTGAATAGGGCTCCTGAAAGCCGAGGAAGTCCCCATAAAATGCACGGGACTTTTCATAGTCATGAGCAAACAGAGCATAGTGCGATATTCCAACGATGCGCGGCCTCTGCGGCGTCTGTGCACAAAGGACACCTGCTGAAACCAGCAGGGCCGCGAGGCACCTGCTCGCGTTGTGCGCAGGATGATTGAATAGTAGTTGAGTAAATTTGCGAAATTTAGTCACTTATTTCTCCGTTTTTGCAGCTGTAGAGCATCGATCTTCCTTCACATCAGACCAATCGTGAACATTTTTTCTGCCCACGCGGAGACCCTGCGAGCGCCTTCTCTGAAGGGGTGGTCGATGGTGGTGCCGATGCTGTTCGGTGAATCAGAATGTGCTATTCCAGTAGGCTTGCTGGCCGAGGTATCGATCGTCCGGCAAGTTCTTTAGCAAAGCGCGGCGAACCTCCAGGGGGTTCATTCCTCCTTGGGTCGAGTAGAGTAACTTACCGTCCACACCAATCAGCGCGGTGTAGGGAACGCCGCCTTTCCAATCTGTACCGCCGAAGGCGGTGACTGCCTCCGCTGAGTCGTTGCTGTCGAAGAGCAGGTTCCGATTGATTGCGTGCTGCTTTTGCAGGAACCCCAGAACAAGTTTCTTCTCGTCAGGGCTGTTGATGCTGACGGTCACGATCTGTACGCGGCGATCGGCATACATACGGACCATTTTCTGCAACTCTGGAAACTCCTCCAGGCAAGGGCCGCACCAGGTGGCCCAGAAATTCACCAGAAGCAGTTTGTCCGTGCCACGATTCTTGACTAAAGTCGTTAGCTCGGCAGGAGTGACCATACTGACGGTCACTGGCTTTTCGTCGTCCGCAGCGGATTGCGCCTTCGCAGTTTCCTCTTTAAAGGCCCACTTTGTAGAGCAACCCATTGCCGGCGTGTCTTTCACCGCAACTGGTTTTCCGGCAAGCAGATCTTCGATTGCATCCCTGGTTTCGTGTTTGGTCGCGAGTTGCTCGCGGGGATTGCTGTCGATGCGGCCTTCGTAGCGCAGGATCCGCTGCTGATCAAAGACGAAGACGTGCGGTGTCGCTGTAGGTCCATACTTATGTGCAACGGCCTGTGTTTCGCCGTCGTACAGGTACGGGTAATTCAGCCCCCTGTACGCTGCTCGTTGCTTCATGTCCGCGAACGAATCTCCGAGGTCAGTGAAACCCAGCTCGCTGTATTTTTCAGCGTTTGGATCATTGCCCATAATGACGACCACAGCGACTTCGCGATTTTTATAATCGTTGTAGAGCTGCTTAATTCGCTTCTCGTACATCTGTGCGACCGGGCAATGATTACACGTGAAGATGACAACTAAGACCTTACTGGACGCGTAGTCCTTGAGGCTGTGCGTTTTCCCATCGATTCCCGGTAGAGAGAAGTCCGGCGCGGGCGAGCCTATTGGGAGGATCGGTATGCCAGCTACCGCGGGTGGGGCCTTGTCCCCATCCCCTTGCTGTGCGAGCGTGGTCGAACCGGCGATAAAGGCCACGCCGAGAATCGCCACGGATACGACCGGTAAAAGTTTGGAAAGATTCAATTTGAGATACGCGGGTCTCGGGCGATCGGTTGGCATTCGCTGCTCCTTCGAAGATTTTCTGTGCTGGGTGACTGACTCGGGAAACACGTTCAGCCGCCATCTGGTGAGCCACAAAAGAGGGACCTAGAATTACCCCGCTGCATGACTCGTAGAGTCGCCGGCTTGCACCGGGTGCCCTTGTAAATCAAAACGAGGGCAGACCCTTCTTGTTTAGCGCCTATCAATTTAGTTCGAAATATGCACAATTAGCAAGAGAAATATTCCATATAGCCGAGAAAGAATTCATTATTGAACAATTTGGGCCGTTTTTTTGCCGATATTAAGGTTAATATTTTCCTAGGGCAAGGTTTAGTTTGAGGTGCTCTCGTCGCACCTGGCAAATCAGGCGATCCTTTCTTCGATCTCCCGCATGCGCTCACACCCACCACGCGGCTGTGGGTTGTTCCTTGATTACGATCTCATTGAGAAACTGTGCTGCCTTTCTCAGGCCCTCTTCGGGCGAGAGCAGGCTGTCCTCGTGTTCGATCGAGAGGACATTGTCATAGCCGATCATGCGCAACGTGGAGACAAACTCCTTCCACCACTCTGCGCCGTGGCCGTAGCCACAGGTGCGAAAGATCCAGCTCCGGTTCCGCTCGTCGGTGTAGGGCTTTGTGTCGAGCACGCCGGTCCTCGGCAGATTCGCTGAGTACATCTGCGTGTCCTTCGCGTGGACGTGGAAGATCGCATCTCCCAGCAGACGGACCGCTGCGATTGGGTCGATGCCCTGCCAGAACATGTGGCTCGGGTCATAATTGCAGCCCACTGTCGGGCCAGTAATCGATCGTAGTCGCAGCATCGTTTCGGGACTATACACCACGAATCCAGGGTGCATCTCTACTGCGATCTTTACCCCGTGGTTTCGCGCAAACGTTGCGTGCTCGAACCAGTACGGCGCGACCACCTCGTTCCACTGCCACTCCAGGACCTCAAGGTAGTCCGGGGGCCACGGGCAAGTTACCCAGTTGGGAGCGATTGCATTCGGCGAATCTCCCGGACAGCCGGAGAAATCGACGACCACCGGCACGCCCAGCTTCTCGGCGAGCAGGACGGTGTTTCGGCTGACCTGTCGGGCGACCTGTGCGTGATCTCTGTTCGGATGCAAGGGGTTTCCATGGCAGCTCAATGCACTGATCGTTGCGCCATGATCGGCCACTACACTCCTGAATTCCGCCAGCGACGCGCTGTTCTCGAGCATTGACAGCTTGCAGTGTGCGTCGCCCGGATAGTTGCCTGTACCTAGCTCTACGGTGTTGATATCGAAAGCTTTCAATTTTTCCAGCACTTGTTGTAGCGGTAACTGCGACAGCAGGGCCGTAAACACGCCGACTTTCATAAGAGTCTCCCTTTGATGCCAAATCTATTCGTCATTTCGGAGCAGGTTGTGTCGAGCCCGCCGCTGGAGGACGCGATACGGCGTTGGTTTGTCCCTTGCGGAATTCCGGATCCATCTCTGCTATGTCGACGCGGTAGCTGACGGTGTTTGCGGTTGGGAAGCCGGGAGGGACCTTCTGGGTCACCTTGCCTGTTGCGGCCCACTCGGTCCCTCGTTGAAACGTTGTGATGAAGCCGACTCCGCTGAGTGCGACTGCGTCATGGCCAAGGGTGGTGTGGAAGACCCTTCCTTTTCCGAATTTAAGGACCATAAGCATGGGCTCGTCGTTGCCGGTGCCTTTATTCTGCGGGTCGGAGTGGGCGGTCGCCAGAATAGTCATGTTTTCGCCCGGTCCTCGAAGCGTGCCATAGAGCTCATCCGGGGCGTGCATCCATACGGGAGGGAGGCCCTTCATGATCGGGTGTTCCGGGTCGCGAACGGTAATCTGGAAGGGAAGCCGAGCTCCGTGGGCGCCGGCCTTTCCTGGAGTTGTCTCAGAGACCAGTTTGCCGTCCTTTATGTACCAGCGCGGGCCGGCAGTTTCGGTACGGCCTCTCCAGCCACCTATGCCTGTCATCTGGTTATAGGCGGGCCAGTTGGGAAAGGCATTGTCGGCTGCATGGACAACGACGAATCCTCCTCCGTTCTGGACATATTGCTCGAACTCGGAGCGCAACTCACTCGGCCAATCTGCCGAGTCCAGA
>Ga0210391_10001466_pt1 | contig 21480 bp, 17 predicted proteins | sample IncBWC12OmetaG_FD_160573 | JGI IMG/M metagenome (GOLD analysis project Ga0210391, IMG submission 160573) | Forest soil microbial communities from Barre Woods Harvard Forest LTER site, Petersham, Massachusetts, United States - Inc-BW-C-12-O ...
CCGCGGACCCGTATTTTTCACGGCGGAGCGTCCGGGCCGTCCTGTGCGTGCCACTCTCGGGTCGCGGCAAATTCATAGGGGCCCTTTACCTCGAGAACAGTCTTGCGCCACGGGTCTTCACACCGGGTCGAATTGCCGTTTTGAAGTTACTCGCCTCGCAAGCGGCAATGTCCCTGGAAAATACCCGCCTGTATCGAGATCTTGCCGAGCGCGAGGCGAAGATTCAGCACCTGGTCGATGCGAATATCGTGGGGATCGAAATCGTTGATCTCAACGGCACGATTCTTGAGGCCAATGACGCCTTTCTTCGAATCGTTGGCTACGACCGTGCGGAACTGGACGCGGGTGGCTTACGCTGGACCGACCTGACAACGACCGAGTATCAGGGTCGAGATCGTCAGGAACTGCTTACAGAACTTCTGAGTAGCGGAAAGCTGCACCCGTTCGAGTGGGAATATATACGCAAGGATGGCGCCCACGTTCCGGTTCTGTCGGGCGCGGTGACCTACGATAGCGGGAGGCGGGCTGTCGGCTTCGTGCTGGATCTAACGGAGCGAAAGCGTGTCGAGGAAGCATTGAGGCAGAGCGAGGCATACCTTGCTGAGGCACAGCGGATGACGAACACCGGCAGCTGGGCCTATAACTATGTCCTGGGTCGATACACGTACTATTCTGACGAGCAGTTCCGAATCTATGGCCACGATCCGCGGCGCGGGCGTCCGCCGGATCTTGAGGAAGTGATAGCGAGATTCCATCCGGAGGACCGGGCTCAGTTGTCCGAACTGATTGAGCGCATCGTGCGCGATAAATGCGAATTCACCGCTGAATATCGCATCACCTTGGCGGACGGAACCGTGAGGCATCTGAATTCGATCGGACATCCGGTTGTCAGCGCGTCGGGCGAACTGCTGGAGCACTACGGCACGGTAATAGACGTGACCGACCGCCGGCGCGCCGAACAGCGGCTGCTGGTGCAACATCATGTCGCGCGGATACTGGCCGACGCCGAAACGATCGAGGAGGCCACGGCGGAGATCCTGAAAGCGGTGTGCGAGTGCCTGGGGTGTTGCATGGGAACACTCTGGGGAATCGATTGGGAGGACGAGGCACTCTACTGCGCCGCGATCTGGCGGACTCCAGTCGCTTCATTGGATGAATTCGAGGCAAGTACGCGGATTTGCCGATTGCAGCGCTGGAACAGCCTGGCAGGTCGGGTTTGGGCGAGTGGTGCCGCCGCGTGCATTCCTGATGTCGTCGGCGATCCGAACTTTGATCGCGCTCGGGTAGCCGCCGATGAGGGGCTGCACGGCGCCTTCGCCTTTCCCATCGTGCTGGGCGGCGAAGTTCAAGGCGTCATAGAGTTCGTCAATCGCGATGTCTGGCGCTCGGACCAGAACCTGCTGGATACGATGACGGCGATCGGCAGCCAAATAGGGCAGTTCATGGAGCGCAGGCGGGCTGAAGAGGCGCTGCGGCGTGCTCAATCGGACCTCGCCTATGCGACGCGAGTCATCACCATGGGCGAGTTGGCCGCCTCCATCGCCCACGAGGTCAATCAACCCCTCGGTGCCATGGTGACCAGCGCGGGCTCGGGTGCACAGTGGCTCGCGGCGCAGCCACCGGATATCGGCAAGGCCCAGAAGGCCCTGGAACGCATCATCAACGACGGTAAGCGGGCGGGCGATGTCGTCAAGCGGATCCGAACGATGATGAAGCGGCAATCCCCCCACAAAGAGCCACTGGACGTCAATGACGCGATCCGCGAGGTGATCGCGCTCACCCAGCACGAACTCAGACGGAATGACATACACCTGGCAACACGGCTCGGAGACGATCTACCGGCCGTTCAAGGCGATCGGGTGCAACTTCAGCAGGTACTGATCAATCTGATCATCAACGCCATCGAGGCCATGAGAGAAGTAGGAGACCGTTCCCGCGATCTGACCATCAGTTCATGCTCGGAGCAGCCCAATACACTACGCATCGAGGTCCGCGACTCGGGCGTAGGCCTGGACCCGGCGCATGCGGCCCACCTATTCGAACCCTTCTACACGTCAAAAGCCGAGGGTATCGGTATCGGACTGTCGATAAGCCGATCCATTGTGGAGGCCCATGGGGGACAACTCGCGGCACAGTCCAATGTGCCATACGGCGCGGTGTTCCGACTCTTGCTGCCCGTGGGGGAGTCTGGCCTATGACAAGTGGACAAGCCGTGGTCTATGTGGTCGACGACGACCCGTCAATGCGAGCCGCGCTCGAGGATCTCGTCGGCTCCATTGGACTGCAGGTACGGGCCTTTGCTTCCCCGCAGGAGTTCCTGGAAAGCAAACGGGCGGAGGGCCCCTGCTGCCTCGTCCTCGATGTTCGTTTGCCCGGAATGAGCGGGTTGGCGTTCCAGAAGGAACTCGCCAGAGCGGGTTCCGATCTTCCCATCATCTTCATCACCGGCCACGGAGACATTCCGATGAGCGTGCGCGCGATGAAGGCCGGTGCCATCGAATTCTTGAGTAAGCCATTCCATCATCAGGAATTGCTGGATGCGATCCACACGGCCATGGAGCGCGATGCCGAGAATCGCCAGCGCGCACTGCGTGTTTCCGAGTTGCGTGACCGCCAATCCACCCTTACGGAGCGCGAGCGCCAGATCATGAAGCTCGTCGTTTCGGGAAAGCCCAACAAGCAGATCGCCGCGGAGCTCAGCCTCAGCGAAATGACCGTCAAGGTGCACCGCGGTCAGGTCATGCGCAAGATGAAGGCGGGCTCGCTACCTGAACTGGTGCGCATGGCCGACCGGCTGGACGCCGCGAACGTCATCCCATAGGCAATTCCAAAGGCGTAGCCGAATTGCACCAAAGGTTCGCGCCGCCCGATCGCGAACTAGTCCACTGCACATCCCTGCATCAGTCTCCTACGTACGTTCAATGGTGATACCCGCTGACAAGTGGTCTGCTATCGCCACACACCAACGGCGTGCGGTTCGGACATCGGGAGCTGCGATGAAAGCGATCACCAGACACTACATCGATGGGGCATTTGTTGAATCTCATGGTCAGGAGGTCATGGACATCGTTCGGCCCACCGACGGCCAGGTCATCGGCCGCGTGACGCTCGCTGACGAGGTGGACACGCGGCTGGCCATCGCCGCGGCCAAGCGCGCCTTCGATACATTCGGGCAGACGAGCAAGGAGGAGCGTGCGAGGCTGCTGCGGCGGCTTCACGAGGCGAGCACTGCGCGCGTCAGCGATCTGGTCAGCGCCATGGTCGAGGAGTACGGCGGGGTTGTACAGTTCTCCAGGATCATCGTCGAGACCGGCGTCAATGCCTTCCGGGAAGCCGAGAAGGCCTTGCAGGGAATTCCGCTGAGTCGGAGCTGGGGCAAGACGACCGTAACGCTGGAGCCGGCCGGGGTCGCGGGCCTCATTACGGCGTGGAATGCAAATACCCTGTTCATCGGTCTCAAGCTCGCGTCGGCAATAGCGGCGGGCTGTACGGTCGTCATCAAACCCAGTGAGTTGAGCGCCCTGCAGACGCAGATATTCCTCGAGTGTTTGCACGACGCGGGCCTCCCCAAAGGCGTCTGCAATGTTGTGACGGGCCGCGGTGATGTCGTCGGAGCCGAGCTGGTTCGCCACCCGGACGTAGCCAAAATTTCATTTACGGGATCGGTGGCCGTGGGACAGGGGATCATGCGTGACGGCGCCAGGACCATGAAGCGCGTTACGCTTGAGCTGGGTGGCAAATCCCCGACTATCGTGCTGGATGACGCCGACCTTAAACAGGCGATCCCGACTGCCCTGATCATGGCCTTTCTCAACAGCGGACAAGCGTGCGCCGCGGGGACCCGGCTCCTCGTCCCGAGGCGCCACCTGGACGAAGTCAAGCGGGCCATCCTCGCGGCCGCATCGTCGTTCCCTGTAGGGGATCCGGGCGATCCGAAAACCGCCATCGGGCCAATGGCGACGCAGAAGCAGTACGAGCGCGTGCAGACCTACATTCGCAGGGGCATCGAGGAAGGTGCGCAGATCCTGGTTGGGGGAGAAGGCCATCCCGATGGGCTCAACGCAGGTTACTTCGTCAGGCCAACCGTGTTTGTGAACGTGACAAACGATATGAGCGTAGCCCAAGAGGAAATCTTCGGGCCGGTCCTGTGTGTCATCACCTATGACACGGAGGAAGAAGCGATCGAGATCGCCAACGACTCCAACTATGGTCTGCACGCCGCAGTCATCGGCACGGATCTCCCCCGTGCGCGCCGCATTGCCTCGCAGCTGCGGGCCGGGCGGGTGGTGATCAATGGCATGACTGACGATCCGCAGGCGCCCTGGGGCGGATTCAAGTACTCGGGTGTTGGCCGGGAGTATGGTCGATACGGAATCGAAGCATTTCTTGAGACTCGGGCGATTCTCGAGTCCTGAGGTCGTTTCACATGAGTAAGCACGTTGCAGTTTCGACAGCGGAAGCCGCGGATCGCCTCGCGATTCGGGAACTCATCGAGGCCTATGCGCACTTCGCCGATCGCCGCGATGCCCGCGCCCAGATGGCGCTTTTTACACCGGACACGCACTTCGTCGTTTATATGAAGGCCAAGGACCCACACCCCACTCAGGAGCTGCACTCGCGTGAAGCGCTGGCTCCGGTCTTCGCAGCGCTGACACAGTATGAGGCGACCTCCCACTTCGTCGGACAGAGCACGGTATTTACCTTGACCAATGAGCGGGCTACCGGCGAAGCCTACTGTTTGGCGCATCACATCACCGTCAAGGGCGCGGACAGACGCTTGATGGTCGCCTCGCTGCGCTACCTTGACGCCATGGTCAAGTCCGGGGGTGCCTGGTTCTTTGCCGAGCGATTGCTGTACGTGGATTGGGTCGACGAACGTCCTCTCGCGACTAGCGGGTGAGGTTGACTTTGGCCAGGTCGATGAGTTGTCCGGCGCGCCCATCCAAGACTGCCCTGAGCATGAAGAGCCCGAACTTGTGAGCTTCATCTAGCGTCGTCGTCGGCGGCATCACCAGCTCCTGGCGAGCGCTGACGACGTCAAGCAGGGCCGGCCCGTTGTGCGCCAGGACTTCGGCCACGGCGGCTTGAAGATCCTGGGGCCGCTCGACGCGGATGCCCTTGATCCCCATCGCCTGAGCCATCGCCGCGAAGTTCGGATTCTTGAGATCGCAATTGCTGTCGGGGAATCCCGAGGCCTTCATCTCCAGCTCCACGAATCCCAGCGTCCCATTGTTGAGCACGACGATTTTCACCGGCAGCCCCGTTTGCAGCAGCGTGACGAACTCCCCCATCATCATCGTGAAGCCACCGTCGCCCGAGAGCGAGATGACCTGGCGCTGCGGAAACGCCGCCTGCGCGCCCAGGGCCTGAAGCATCGAGTTGGCCATCGAGCCATGATTGAACGAGCCGACCAGCCGTCGGCGCCCGTTCATCTTCAGGTACCGGGCGGTCCACGCAATGGGTGTCCCGACATCGCACGAGAAGATCGCATCGTCCGCCGCGAGTTCACTGACGATCCGGGTCACGTACTGGGGATGGATGAGTGTGCTGTTGGGGCCGCTTTCTGCCAGTGCGTCGAGATCGGCGCGCGCCCTGCGGTAGTCCTTGAGGGCCGCGTTCAGGTGGCCCGATTCCGCCTTCTCCTCGATGAGCGGCAGCAGGGCCTGCAGCGTCGGCTTCACCGAACCCAGAATGCCCAGATCCAGCGCACAGCGATTGCCGAGCGCGGCCGCGCGCAGATCGATTTGCGCGATCCGGGCATCTTCCGGAAAGAACTGCCGGTAGGGGAAGTCTGCGCCCAATATCAGCAGCGTCTCGCATTTCTTCATCGCCCAGTAGCCGGAGGCGAAACCGACGAGCCCGGTCATGCCGACATCGAATGGATTGTCGTATTCGATGTGCTCCTTGCCGCGCAGCGAGTGAACGATCGGAGACTTCAGCTTCCCGGCCAGCGCGACGACTTCATCGTGGGCGCCCGCACATCCCGCGCCGCAGAAGAGCGTGACGCGATTGCTGCTGTTCAGCAGCTCCGACAGCGCCTGAAGCTGCTCCGGTTCGGGCTGCACGACCGGCTGCGCGGGCAGCAGCCAGTTGGGCACCGGCTGCTCGAGCGTCTGGAGTGCGACATCACCCGGGATCACGACCACGGCTACCCCCCGCTGACCGACCGCGACGCGCATGGCGCGCAGCAGAATCTGGGGCAACTGGTCGGCGCGGGTGACGAGCTCCACGTAATGGCTGCACTCCTTGAACAGGTTTTCCGGATGCGTCGCCTGGAAATAATCGATGCCGATCTCGCTGCTCGGAATATGGGCCGCGATGGCCAGCACCGGCACGTTGCTGCGGTGGGCATCGTAAAGGCCATTGATCAGATGCAGGTTGCCGGGACCACAGCTGCCGGCGCACACCGCCAGCTCGCCCGTCAGATGGGCTTCGGCGCCGGCGGCAAAAGCGGCGCCCTCCTCGTGCCGAACGTGAATCCACTCGATCGACTTCAGACGTCGCAGCGAATCCGTAAAGCCGTTCAGCGAGTCCCCGACCACGCCATAGATACGCTTGACGCCCGCTCGAGAGAGCGTCTCGGCCATGAAATCCGCGGCGGTTTTGCTCATAGGAGATCCTTCGATGATCTAGGTGGCGTAGTTCTTCAGAATGCGCAGGTCGGTGACAGAATACGCCATGCCCAACCGGTAGCCTCGGCCCACGCGCTCGGGGGCGATCAGGTGCATCTCCTCGCCCTGTACCTCGGGGATCCGAAGCTCCGCGTTGCCGGCCCAAACGTCCACGATCGCAAGATTATCGGTCAGTGACATAGTGAGCTCATCGACCGGCGGCTTCTGCTGCAGTCCCGCGGCCAACTGCGGGAAATAGCGCCGCATGACCGTCGGGCGATTGAAGATCGTCGCCGGGTTCGCGATCTTCTCTTCGAGTTCAATGCGCGCGGTCGCCAGGCGCTCGCCATGAGCCGCCACGCTACCGCCGAAGCGGCTGCCCTTCGCCAACGGGGCGGCGGCCGCGCTGGGCGCGGCAAAGGTCCGTGTCTGATAGATGCTGCCGAGTTTCTTCGGGAACCCCTGCGCCCAGCCGCGTGCGATCGCGGCATCGTTGTCGACGAAGATGAACGGGCAATAGTTGACGGGCTTGCCGTCGAAGACGGCCTCGACCAGGACAAAGGCCTCCCGGTACTGATAGCGCGCCGGATCCGTCACTTCGTCGTTGGAGCCGGTGAACTGCCAGTCCAGAAACCAGAAGAAGGCGCGCCCTTTGGACTTCGGGTCAGCCGCAACCCCCGGGGGAAGCAGCGTCTGGATGGCCTCCTGATGGGTCCAGTATTCGATGGCGAGACAATCGCTGGAGTAATGCCAGGGCGGCAGTGTGGCCAACGCCGATTGACCGCCCGGGGTGACCGGAACCGCAAAAGCTTTGAGTGTCATGAGAGGTCCTTTTGGCCAGGGGTGCGATGCAGGACGGAGCGGAGTATTCCCAAAACCACGAGACTGACGACGAGGAAGGCGATCGCGAGGACGAGCGAGGCACCCAAGGAGCCCATCAGGCCCTGCAGACCGGTCCAGGCAGCCATCAGTCCGAAGACCCCCGCGATGAGTGCCGATCCGGCACACACCGTCAGCAAGGCGACGACGAGCAGCACATGGTGGAGTTCGCGCTTCAGATCCTCCACCACCCGTTGCTTGACCGCTTCCAGGCGCGCATGGATTCCCGCGATGCGGCTGCGGATCACCCGTTCGAAGTCCTGCTCGAGCCGGTGCTCCACCTTCGCGACGCTCTCTTCGACCGCGACGACCCCGGTGTCAACGGCCGTCTGCAGATCCCCGACGAGCCGCGCCTCGAGGGATTTGAGGCGCTCCTCGACGGCGGCCAGATGCTCCTCGAGATGGACCGCGGGATGCTGCAGGAATGACCACAGCGCCGGCAGCAGTCCTCTCAACAAGCGTTCATCGGGCATCGCGTTACCTGCCGGTCGCAAGACCTATTTGGGGAAATTCTCGGACATCATTTCGAAGACATCCCCGGCCTGACCGTGCAGCACGGCCCGTACGGAGTACATGGCCATACCGTAAGCCGCCTCGGCGGCGATGAACGGCGGCATGACGAGTTCCATCGGCGCCACTTTGACGTTGAGCAACGCGGGTCCGCTGACCGCCAGCCATTCATCGACCGCGGCTTCGAGTTCACCGGCATCGGTGACCGTGCGACCCCACAGGCCCATGGCCTGCGCGACCTTGCCGAAGTCCGGATTCTTGAGATCGGTATATGCCGGCAGCAGGCCTTCGCTCTTTTGCTCCAGCTCCACAAATCCGAGCTTGCCGTTGTCGTACACGGCAATCTTGATCGGCAGTTTCTCCGAGACGATGGTGATCAGATCGCCCAGTAGCATCGTGAGGCCACCGTCGCCCGCGACACAGACGACCTGGCGACCCGGCTGGCTGGTCTGCAGGCCGATCGCCGTGCCGAGACCGCTCGCCATGGTCCCATGCAGGAGGCTGGCAAACATCCGTCGCTTGCCGTTCGCCGCAATGATGCGCAGCATCCACACGCCACAGGTACCGTCATCCGCCGCGAACAGCGCATCCTCGGCCGCCTTGCGATTGATGATGGCGCTGAGGTACTGGCCGTAGATCAGGCCGTGCTTGCCCGGGGTCGATCGAGCCGCCTGCGCCTTGAGTGCCTTTTGGTGTTTCTGCACATAGTTGTCGCGAAAACTGGAATTCGTCCGCTGTGCAATCCGCGGCAGCAGGGCCTGCAGGGTGTCCTTGATGTCCCCCACCACACCCAGGTCGACCGGATGGCGCTGCCCGACCCGCATCGGGTCGAGATCCACCTGAATGATGGTCGCGTTCTTCGGATAGAACTGCGACCAGGCAAAATTGGTTCCCAGCAGCAGCAGCGTGTCGCAATTGAGGATGGCCTGGTAGCCCGATTCCATCCCGAGAACGCCCGTCATGCCGACGTTGTGCGGATTCTCGTATTCCAGAACGTCCTTGCCGCGCGAGGTGTGAGCCACCGGCGCATGCAGCAGTCCGGCCAGCTGCACGATCTCATCGTGCGCACCCGCGCATCCGGCGCCCGCATAGATCGTGATGTTGGTCCCCTTCGCGAGCAGGCTCGCCATTTCATCCAGATCGGGCTCGCTCGGGCGGATGAGGGGAACATTGCTGTGCACCCGATACGGCAGCTCATCGACCGCGGCGGAGTCGGCGACATCGACCGGTAGAATCAGCACCGCGACACCGCGGCGCGTGATCGCCGCCTGGCATGCCATCACCGTCAGACGTCGCGCCTGCTCAGGCGTCATGACCATTTCGCAGAACACGCTGCAGCCCTTGAAGACCGCCTTGAAATCCACCTCCTGGATGAAATCAAAGCCGAGCTCACGTCGGACCACCTGGCTTGCGATCAGGATGACCGGGGCGCGGTTGCGATTCGCCTCGTAGAGCCCGTTGATGAAGTGCAGGCTGCCCGGACCGCAGCTACCCGCGACGGCCGTGAGCCGATTGTTCAACAGCGCTTCGCCCTGCGCGGCGAACGCGCCGGCTTCCTCGTGCCGCATGTGCACGAACTTGATGCCGGCCGGCGCCAGGTTCGAGGCGAAGGCGTTCAGCGTGTCACCGACGACGCCGTAGCAGTGCTCGACGCCCGCCTCCTTCATCGCATCAATGACGACTCGCGCTACCTTCTTGCTCATGGTCGGGCTCCGTTGGCTCTGCGGGGGGCTGCGGCCAGCCTCTGCGATGCCGGTGGCGCGAGACATCCCCCGGATGGGTGGGGCTACACGTCCGGCATGATCTTTCCCAGTTCCATCGCCTGACTCGCCGGGACTTCCTGGATACCGATCACGATCTGATCATCCGGCGCGTCGGTGGCATGCTGGAGCAACTCCCACAGTCGCTGCAGCAGCCCGCGCTTGTACTCGGGCGATCGACCGGTGCGGATGAGCAGCGTCAGTCCCACGGTCGCCGCGCGCTCACCGCCCGTGAAGCCACCTCCCGGCGGGTATTCGTGAAAGACGATGTGGACCCAGTTCCTCGGGACACCGGCGAGTTCGCAGTGCAGGGTGGTGAGCTTTGCGGCCAGATCCGCTTTGCCAGGTTCATCCAGCGCGCCGGTCTGCGTCGTGATCGAATAGAGGGGCATGGTGGTACCGATGTTGCTCGGTATGCCGCGGCGGCTTTACCCCCCGCATGGGGGATTGGGGCTCATGACGGGGGTCACCATGATCGGGGCACCAAGCCGCCACCTCGAGAGTGACCCGTGGACAGACGAAGATTCCTGCTGGGCGCAGCACCCGTTGGCCTGGCGACTCTCGTTCCAGCCGGTTGCGCACGCGGTCCAGGATCACCGAGTCAGGCGTACGCCCCCACCTATTTCCGTCCCGCCGAGTGGGAATTCGTCCTGGCGGCCGTCGCGCGGCTGATTCCGGCGGAGGGTGAGGGCCCGAGCGCGATGGAGGCCGCCGTGCCGGAGTTCATCGATCGGCAGATGGAGCTGCCCTATGGCCACGGGTCCTATTTCTACATGAAGGGCCCGTTCCTTCCCGAGAGTCCCGCGACGCTCGGCTATCAGCTGCGATTCACCCCGCGGGAGATCTATCGGCTCGGAATCGAAGACGCCAGTGCCGCCGCGCGCGCGGGCTACGGGGCGGATTTCGCGCGCCTGGAGGCGGCCCGGCAGGACGAATTTCTGGCGGCGATGCAGACCGGCCATCTCGCCTTCCGAACGGTGCCTGCCCCGGTGGTGTTCGCCCAATTGCTCGAGAACACCAAGGAAGGCTACCTCGCCGATCCCATCCACGGTGGCAACCGCGACATGGTCGCCTGGCGCTGGATCGGCTTTCCCGGGGCCCGGGCCGATTTCACGGACTGGATCGATCAGGCGGGCACCCAGTATCCCTATGGCCCGGTCTCCATCGGCGGTACCCAGACGTGACCACCCCCCGCAGGCTCAAGGCGGTCGACGCGGTCATCATCGGCTATGGTTGGACCGGCGCCATTCTGGCGAAGACGCTGACGGATGCCGGCCTGTCGGTCGTCGCGCTGGAACGCGGCCCGGCTCGGGATACGTCCCCTGATTTCGAGTACCCCCGGATCGCGGATGAACTCAAGTACGCGATCCGCGGTGACCTGTGGCAACCACTCGCCGATGAGACGGTGACGGTCCGTCACACGCCGAACGACGTCGCCGCGCCCTATCGCAAGTACGGCTCCTTCGTTCTCGGCAATGGCGTCGGGGGCGCCGGCGTGCACTGGAACGGCCAGCTCTGGCGCGCCTCGCCCGAGGATCTCAACCTGCGCAGCCGCGTCGAACAGCGCTACGGCAAGAAGTTCATTCCGCCGGACATGACCATCCAGGACTACCCGGTCACCTTCGCCGAACTGGAACCGCACTTCGACCATTTCGAAAAGGTCTGCGGTACATCCGGCGTTGCGGGCAATCTGCGCGGCCAGATCAAAATCGGTGGCAATCCCTTCGAAGGGGCTCGCAGCGATGAGTTCCCGACGCCGGCCCTGCCAGCCATTTATGGCGCCCAGCTGTTCGAGAAAGCGGCGGCGGAGCTGGGCTACAAGCCCTTCCCGACGCCGGCTGCGAACAGCTCCATCGCCTACACCAATCCCTACGGTGTGCGGCTGGGGCCCTGCAACCTGTGCGGGTTCTGCGAACGCTTCGGCTGCTTCCTGTACTCGAAGGCATCCCCCCAGACATCGATTCTGCCGATTCTGGCTGGCCGCACGAATCTCGAAGTACGCACGAACTCCTACGTCACCCGGATCCTGCTCGACAACACCGGCAAGATCGCGACCGGTGTCCTCTATATCGATGAGAACGGACGCGAAGTGGAACAGCCCGCCTCACTCGTCGTGCTGTCGGCGTTCCAGATGCACAACGTGCGTCTGCTGCTGCTCTCGAAAATCGGCACGCCCTACGATCCGGCCTCCGGGAAGGGCGTCGTGGGCAGGAACTACGCCTACCAGATGTGCGCCCAGACGACGGCGTTCTTCAGCGAAGACGTCGAGATCAATCCGTTCATTGGCGCGGGTGCGGCCGGTCAGCGGGTCATCGATGAGTTCAATTCGGACCATTTCGATCATGCACAACTGGGCTTCATCGGCGGATCACTGATCTACGCGGGCGCGACGGGCGGCCGGCCCATCGATCAGATGTTGCTTCCGCCCGGAACACCCTCCTGGGGCAAAGGCTGGAAGGCCGCGATCCGCAAGCATTACCGCCATTCGGCGCCCATGGGAACCCAGGGCAGCGTGATGGCATATCGCGATCGGTATCTGTCGCTGGATCCGACCTACACGGACTCTCACGGCCTGCCACTGCTGCGGATTACCTTCGACTGGCATCCGAACGAGTACAAGATGGCGGCCTACAGCACCGCCCGGATGGAAGAGATCGTGCGCGCCATGAAGCCGCAGCGGCAGGCGACGATACTCATGCGCCCGGGCAATTCCTACGACGTGCGCATCTATCAGAGCACCCATACCACGGGCGGTGCGATCATGGGGTCCAATCCGTCCAACAGCGTCATCAACCGCTATTCGCAAAGCTGGGAGGTGCCGAATCTGTTTGTGTACGGGGCCTCGGCCTTCCCGCAGAACATCGGCTACAACCCCACGGGCCTTCTGGCAGGGCTCGCCTATTTCTCGGCCGAGAAGCTCAAGAGCGCCTATCTGAAGTCCCCCGGGGCGCTGGTCTCTGCATGAGGGCCAAGATCATCCTACTGTTGGGGGCCGGGGCGCTGGCAGCGCTGGCCGTCGTGATGGTCGTTTCATACATCGGTGACCGGAACGCCGGCGAGCAGGTCTCCTACACGCCTGCACACGATGCGCAGCTGATCGCCCGCGGCGCGTACCTGGCGAAACTGGGTGATTGCGCCGCATGCCACAGCATTCCCGGCCGACCCGCCTTCTCGGGCGGCCTGAAGATGGTGACGCCGATCGGCGCCATCTACTCGACCAACATCACCCCGGATCCGAGCTACGGTATCGGCAGTTTTTCCTTCGCGGACTTTGACCGGGCATTGCGCTACGGTGTCGCGGAGGGACACAGCCTCTATCCGGCCATGCCCTTCACGTCCTACTACAACACCAAGCCCGAGGACGTGCGCGCGCTCTATGCCTACTTCCGGTTTGCCGTCGCGCCGGCGGGCATTGCAAACCGCACGAGCGATATTCCGTTTCCGCTGTCGATGCGCTGGCCACTGACCTATTGGCGCTGGCTCTTCGCCTCAAGGCCGGCTCCGTTCACCGCCCCCGCGGGGTTCGATGGCTCGCAGGCGCAGGGCGCCTACTTCGTCGATGGGCTCGGGCATTGCGGGGAGTGTCACACACCGCGCAACGTCTTCATGCAGCTCAAGGCGGCCACGCGCGAGGGCGGCGCGGCCTACCTCAGCGGCGCCGTGATCGAGAGCTACTTTGCGCCGAGCCTGCAGACCAAAGGACCGGGGTCGCTCGCAGACTGGAGCGAGGAGGAAGTGGCCGACTTTCTGCGAACCGGTGCCAATACCCACGGCATTGCCTTTGGCTCGATGTCGGATGTGATCATCCACAGCACTCAGTACCTCTCGGAGGCGGACGCGGCGTCGACCGCGCACTACCTCAAATCGCTCGATGCTCCCGGGCAGGCGGGACAGCCCTATGTCTATGACCCCAGCTCGGATAAGGCCCTGAAGCGCGGGGACGCGAGCGCCGAGGGCGCCTTGATCTACCTGAACAACTGCGCGGCCTGTCACCGGCCGGACGGACGCGGTTACGAGCGGGTGTTCCCGGCGCTCGCGGGCAACCCGGTGGTCGAGGTCGGAAGTGCGGACTCCGTCATCTCCATCATCCTGCGCGGGTCCACGACCCCGCGGACGGGAAAGGCGCCGGCGCAGTTCACCATGCCGGGATTCGCCTGGCGGCTCTCCGATGTCCAGGTGCTGCAAGTGGCGAACTTCGTCCGCTCGAGCTGGGGCAATCGAGGCACCAAGGCACAACTTCAGGACGTGGCGCGACTGGCTCCCCCTCGCGCCCCCACTCACGAGGGTCTCTGACATGCGCGTCGGGCTTTTCATTCCCTGTTACATGGATGCCTTCGAGCACGAAGCCGGAGTGGCAACCCTGGAGCTGCTCGAGCGGCTGGGCTGCGACGTCGAGTATCCGGTCGATCAGACCTGCTGCGGGCAACCGATGACCAACACGGGTTGCCATCAGGACGCGGCCGCCGCCGAAGCGCTGTTCGTCAAGAACTTCGCGGGCTATGACTACGTGGTTGCGCCCTCGGGAAGCTGTGTCCATCAGGTGCGCGTCAACCTGACCGCGATTGAACAGACCGCGGAAGTCCGCGCGGTGCGCGAACGGACCTTCGAGCTCACGGAGTTCCTCCACGACATTCTCAAGGCGAGCGAGTTTCCGTGGGCGCATTTCCCGCACAAGGTGGGCATCCACTACAACTGCAATTCCCTGCGCGGCATCAATCTCGCGAGTCCCTCGGAGATCAGGGCCCCCTTCCTCTCCAAGCCCAAGGCGTTGCTCGAGAAGGTATCCGGCATTGAGTTCGTGGAGCCGGCCCGCTGGGACGAATGCTGCGGGTTCGGTGGGACGTTCAGTGTTTTCGAGCCGGCGGTCTCCGTCAAGATGGGCCAGGACAAGATCGCGGCGCATTCACGCGCCGGTGCCGAGTACATCGTGTCGGCCGACTCCTCCTGCCTGCTGCACCAGAAAGGCTGTGCCCGGCACATCGGCAATCCGATCAAGGTGATGCACATTGCCCGAATTCTCAATGGGGTTTCAGCATGAGCGGCACGAACTCGACCACTGAGTACGCGAGCCGGGTTCTGCATCCGGAAGTCATTGGCGATCATTTCGAAGGCGCCCGCGACGCCGAGGGTCATCCGCTCGTGCATGCCGAGGGTACCTCGAAGCCGATCCGCGAACGCAGCACGCACGAACCCCAGCCACGAGGAGCTCGCGACCGCGGCAATCGCCCCGTGGATCAGGTGGAAGCGTCGGAGCGTTTCCTCGCCGCCACCGAACACGAGAAAGCCCATGATGAGCGCCTGTGGGATATGCGCCTGAGGCGCGACAAGGTCGCCCATGCGCTGCCCGAGTGGGAGGACATGCGCTCGCTGGCGTCGCAGATCAAGGAACATTCGCTGACCCATCTGGACCGCTACCTCGAGCAATTCGAGGCCGCCGCGAAGGCCAACGGCGTCACAGTCCATTGGGCCGCCGACGGCGCCGAACATAACCGCATCGTTCACGACATCCTCAAGTCGCGAAACGCCAGGACCCTGATCAAATCCAAGTCGATGCTCACGGACGAGTGCGGGTTCCGCGCCTACATGGCAGGAGTCGGCATCGAGGTCGTGGAGACGGATCTGGGTGAACGCATTCAGCAGCTCGACCACGAGGAGCCGAGTCACATCATCGGGCCTGCCATTCACAAGACCCGCGCCGATGTCGCGGAAGTCTTCGCGAGGACCTTGGGCTCGGACCCCGACGACGACGACATCCTGCATCTGGCACACGTCCAGCGCGAGACCACCCGACCGCTGATCCTGAAGGCGGATGCCGGCATGACCGGCTGCAACTTCGCGGTGGCCGAGACCGGTACGGTGGTGGTCTGCACCAACGAAGGTAACGCCGATTTGTCGGCGAACACGCCGCCGCTGCACATTGCCTCCATCGGCATCGAGAAGATCATTCCGCGCTTTGAGCATCTGGCGGTGTTCCTGAGGCTGCTGGCACGCAATGCGATCGGCACGCCCATGACCCAGTACACCTCGCACTTCCGCGCGCCGCGCGTGGGTGGCGAGTTGCATTACGTGATCGTGGACAACGGTCGAAGCGAGCGACTGGGGCTGAAGGAGTTCTGGACGTCGCTCAAATGCATCCGCTGCGGCGCCTGCATGAACACCTGTCCGGTCTACCGGCGAAGCGGGGGCCTGAGCTACGGTGCCACCTATCCGGGACCCATCGGCATCATTCTCGATCCGACCATCAATCGCCGGAAATACTCATCCCTGCCCTTCTCCTCGACGCTCAATGGATCCTGCACGAACGTCTGCCCGGTCAGGATCAACATCCATGAGCAGATCTTCGCCTGGCGCAAGGTCATGTCAGAGGAGCACCGGCTGCCCTTCGTGAAAGCCGAAATGATGAAGGTTTTAGGCTATGTCCTCGCGCGGCCGGCGTTGTACCGGGCGGCGCTGGAGTCGGCGGATGAGGCGCTGCGACTGTTGCCGCACTTCATCGTCGCCAATCCGCTCAATACCTGGACCGATAAGGGCCGCGACATGCCGGAGACCCCCACTCAAACCTTTCACAGCTGGTGGCGGCAGAACCGCGGCCGGGCGAGGAATACGCCATGAGTGCCCGGGAAGATATCCTGTCGCGCATCCGCAAGAACCGGCCGGCCGGAAGTCATGAGCTTCCGCCGCTCCCCCACTTTGCCATCCAGGGCGGCGAGCAGAAGCTGGAGACGTTTTCCAGGATGCTCAAGGCCATGGGTGGACAACTGGTTCGATCAGATTCGATTCCCTCGGTGCAGGCATGGATTCGGGAGCAGTTCCCGGGCGCCAAAGTGGTTTGCTCGGCGGTACCTGAAGTACCGGGTGACCGGCCCCTCTCGCAGGTGCGCCAACCGCAGGATCTTGCGGACGTAGACATCGGTGTAGTCCGGGCTGTCCTGGGTGTTGCGGAAAGCGGCTCGGTGCTCTTTACGGAAGCGGAACTCAAGGTCAACACCCTCGCCTATCTGTCACAGCATCTGGTCGTATTGCTGCATGCCGATGCCATTGTCGAGGGTCTCCAGCAGGCCTACGAAAACCCGGCTTTTCGGACTGCCCACTACGCGGTCTATCACACCGGGCCCTCGGCGAGCGCAGACATCGAAGGTGTGCTGTTTCACGGCGCGCAAGGCGTGCGGTCACTGACCGTGATCGTGGATCAATAGGGTGAAATTACACGCAGGGGTGCGGCGCGCGATAATCTAACCCGAATGCGCGTCCTGTACCTGGCCTGCGTGGCACTCGGATTCATCGGCTGCGCCGTTGCCGCATCGCCGCAGCCCGACATCACTGAGTATTTGCGCACTTCGTTCGGTCCGGCCCAGGGTGCCCCGGCGATCGTGGGAGTCATTGCGCAGACGACCGATGGCTTTCTCTGGCTGGGCACCGCGACCGGAGTCTACCGGTTCGACGGGGTCCGCTTTCAGCGCATCGAAACCGTGGGAGGTGTCCCGCTGCTCGGCGAGTTCATCACGGCGTTGGAGGCTCCCCGCTCCGGTGGCCTGTGGATCGGCTACCAGTATGGTGGGGCGAGCTTCCTGAACGGGGGGCAACTCAGGAATTTCCGGCCACAGAGCGGTGGTTTGCCCTTCGGCTCCGTGGGCTCCTTTGCCGTCGATCACGACGGCGTCGTTTGGGCCGGCACTTCCCGAGGAATTGCGCGGCTCAGCGGTGATCGTTGGATCGATGTCACGCCCACCTTGGGGTTGCCGTCTCCCAATGCGAGTTACATCAAGGCTGACGATTCCGGCAATCTTTGGATTGAATCAGCCGACATGCTCACCGTGCTGCGCCGGGGCTCCAGCCGGGTGCACGTTTATGATCTGCCGTCCTACCGCTCCTTTGAGCGGGATGCTGCGGGCCGCATCTGGAATCTGGTGGGCGGCTGCCTCTATCTCCTTGACCCTTCCCGCGACGATGTCCCGCCGTGCCGCCGCATGCCCAAAGAGTACAGGGACATCTGGATCATCGACCGGGCTGGAAATGTGTGGCTCGAGGGTGACGAAGGTCGTCTCGTCATCCTACCGACGCCCGCCGTTCCCACTGATCTTCCTGCCCAGGCGCAGGAAGCCGCCGCTCCGCCATTGTCGCGCACCCGATCCTTCAATGATGGGATCGAGCCGCTATCCGCGTTTCTCGATCGCGAGGGAAATGCCTGGTTCGGCACCACCGCAGGCCTGGAGCAACTTCGCGTGCCACGCCTGCGACGCTACGGGCCATTCGAGGAGACCATCGTACTCGGGGCCGGCAATCACAACACCCTGTGGGTGGGGACGTCTCACTATCGGGCCTCCCCCGGCGATGACTTCTTCCAGCTGAAGGAGGGCAGCATGGTGCCCTACCGCGGCGGGCCTACCATGCTGACCGCCTCGTACCGCGATGCTACCGGGGTCCTGTGGATGGGCGGGTACGGCCGCTTGTGGAAGCTGACTGACAGCACCTGGGAAGAGATCCCTGCCCCTCCTCCCTCGCTGGTGGGCACGGATCTGGGCGTGCTGCGTCGGACGCAAGCGATCGGCCGGGATACACGAGGGGACTTGTGGCTCTCAGTCGTCAGACAGGGCCTCTTCAGATTGCGGAATGACCAGTGGGAGCGTGTCACGGTGCCCGGAATTCCGGCGACCGAGTATCCCATGGCGATATACCCCGATCGGGACGGCTCGGTGTGGTTGGGTTATGCATTGGGCCGTCTGGCGTCGCTGACCCGTGATGGGTGGCATCTGTATACCGAGAAGGACGGTATTCATCTGGCCGCCGTTCAGGTGCTGGAGCGGATTGACGATCAGCTGTGGATTGGCGGTGAGCGAGGCGTGCAGCGCCTGCGCGATGGCCACTTCGATCCGCTGCCCGGACTGGACATTCGCAGCAGTGTGACCGGTCTGCTGCAGGCCAGGAACGGCGACCTGTGGCTGGACACCGCCACGGGGGCCCTGCATGTCGCCCGTCAGGAGCTCAGGCGCCTCGAAGGCGACGCTTCGGCGACGCCTGCGGCTGAGCGGTTCGATGAATTCGACGGGATGCCCGGCGTGCCGATCGGCGGCCGCCCCGAGCCGACCGTCATGCAGGGCGACGACGGCCGCATCTGGTTCGAAGCGGCCGACCGTTTTGCTTCGCTTGACGCCAACGAGCACCCCGATGCATCGCCAGCCCCTGACGTCATCATGGGAGACATCACCGATGACGGCCGCCAGCGAGAACCCGCCGCCTCGCTGGCATTGTCTTCGAATGTCCGCAATGTCGCGATCGATTACACCGCAACCAGCCTTGCCATCCCCAGCCATGTTCGATTCAAGTATTGGTTGGAGAATTTCGACAGGAGTTGGCAGGAGGTGGGGACGCGGCGCACGGCTTACTACAACAACCTGCCTCCCGGGCACTATGTCTTCCACGTGACGGCTGCCAATGGGAGCGGGACCTGGAATGCCCGAGGCGCCTCGATCGCCCTGACGGTGCCGCCACTTTTCTACCAGACCCTGTCGTTTCGAATCCTGGTCACGGCAGTGGCAGTCCTGCTGCTCGCCGCCCTGCTCTTCGGTCGGGTGCGGCAGATTACCGAGACTCAGCGCAGGCGTCTCGAACAGCGCCTGGATGATCGACTCAATGAACGCACCCGGATCGCTCGCGAGCTGCACGATTCCCTCCTGCAGGGCTTCCATGCCCTGATGTTTCGATTGGAAGCGGTCAGGCAACTGCTGCCGGATCGTCCGCGGGACGCGCGGGACGCTCTCGATGGCGCAATGCGCCTGGGTGATGAGGCGATCGTCGAGGGACGCGAAGCCGTCGAAAACCTGCGTTCCACCTGGTTGGGCGAAACCGATTTGAGTGCGGCGCTCGGGAGATTGGGCGCGGAGCTCGGCGGTGCCATCCCCTCTCAGTCAAGGCCCGAGTTTCGCGTGGTGGTCGAGGGTCAGACCCGTGAACTGACCGCAAATGTCCGTGACGATGCCTATCGGATCGTACGCGAAGCGGTACGAAACGCTTACCAGCATGCCCGGGCTCGCAACATCGAAACGGACGTCACTTTTGGTGAAATGAATTTCTCCATTCGGGTGCGCGACGACGGGATTGGCGTCGACAGCCAGATCCTCACGCAAGGTCAGCGGGCCGGTCACTGGGGGCTGCCGGGAATGCGGGAGCGCAGTGAGAGTCTTGGCGGCCGGCTGCAGGTCTGGAGTGACGGCAACGCGGGCACCGAGGTCGAGTTACGCATACCGGCCGAGGTTGCGTATCTTCGCGTGCGCCGCTAGTGCCTTCGAATCAGACGATTCGCTTGCGGCCAAACAGGCGTGCGTCCAAGGACCACGCACCCGGCCCCAACATTGCGAGCGACAGGCCGAGTGCCGCGGCGACCGCCAACGATGGATCGATGCGCCGCGCCAGGCTGATCGTGGCTACCTGGATCACCGTCGCGACCACGGCGGCAAACGGCGTCCAGAGCCCGATCCAGAGCAACACCACCGCGCTGTCGACCAGGCAGCGCTCGAGCACGCGGGCCGCCGGCGCAAGATCTCCGGTTTCATGGGTGGCCGCCGCCAATGCGAAACCGGTCGCAAGTCGCAGGATCAACAGCCCCAGTCCCGGCCATGAATTGGGGAACGTTGAGAATAGCCGCTGCACAGCCCATTATCGGACCTGAGTGGACGGCGACGGAAACCCTCAAAAGGGTGACGCCCACCTCACCCCGCGCGGCTAGAGGGAAATTATCCCGCGCTTGAGTCCCAGACTCGTGGCGTGCGTTCGATCCCGGGCCCCGAGCTTCTCCAGAATACTCTTGACGTGCGTCTTGGTCGTTTCTTCATTGATGTCCAGGCGTGCGGAGATCGCCTTGTTGGCATACCCCGATGCCACCAGTTGGAGTACTTCGATCTCTCGGGCCGTCAAGGCGACATCTGCGGCGTGCTTCGCGATCTCGGTGGCCACATCGGCCTGGATGCGCTTTTCTCCGCCGCACACCAGTCGAATGGTGTCGAGTATCTCCGTGCGAACCAGACTCTTCAGAACGTAAGCCTGCGCGCCGGCCTTCAATGCCCGCTGCGCCAGCACATCTCCTGAATAGGTCGTGAGAACGATGATGCGCGCCGCCGGCTGCTGGCCTCTGATGGCGATGATGGCATCCAGCCCATTCATATCGGGCATCTGCAGATCCATCAGGGTGACATCAGGATTGAGCTCCCGATGCAGTTGCACCGCTTCCTTCCCGTTGGCAGCCTCGCCCACCAGCTGCATGTCCGGCTGGGTGCCAAGCAGGGCGCCAATCCCGGACCGCAACAACGGATGGTCGTCGACGCAGAGAATTCGGATCACACATCAATGCTACGCCGCCCGTGTAGTGCCTGCATCCTCGAAAGACCTCGCAGGATTCCACAATCCACGCCCCGCTATCTACAAGCGCGCACTGCACCGCGCGGCCTACCCTGCGGCACATGTCGCCACTCGATCAGACACCTGCGTCGACTCTTGATCACAGTGCGGTCATCGCGCCGGATTGGACGGTCATTCCGGATCGACCCGCGGAAGATCCCCGCCCGCCCGCCACTACCGGGACCTGGGCCGTTCGGCGGGCCATCGCCCGCGCCCGCGCCGCCCTGGTTGCGATGCGACTCGAGGAAGCCTCCAAGGCGATCGGACAACTCAATCGTCTTTTGTGCCCGCTTGCGCGTGCCCGGCGCGAGCGCTATCTCCCCACGTTG
>Ga0210391_10001468_pt1 | contig 21477 bp, 19 predicted proteins | sample IncBWC12OmetaG_FD_160573 | JGI IMG/M metagenome (GOLD analysis project Ga0210391, IMG submission 160573) | Forest soil microbial communities from Barre Woods Harvard Forest LTER site, Petersham, Massachusetts, United States - Inc-BW-C-12-O ...
TGGAGATGCACCCGAAATCAGGACTCATTTACCTGCAAGGAGACCGATGCTTCGCCACCAATCCTGAGATCTCATGACGTCAAGACGGGCAGGCCTATCCTATCGTACGATGGCGGCAAAACTTGGGAATGGGCAGATCAATAATTGCACGTTCGGAGCTTTGCAGCGACTGACATTCCAGCGGTCGGAACTTTCCCGAATCCAGGAGAACGTGACTTCCAGTGCGCCAGTTGTGGCCAACAATATCTCGAATCCGCGTTCGTTCCTATCAGGTCGGGATTTTGGGTAACACAGCCACTCACTTCTCCTTTGAAAAGCGATAAGATTCCTGACATGTTCATGATTGCGATCTCCAGGAAGAACCGACAGATTCCATCTTGGCTGCTTAACTAAAGTCCGTAAGTGGAGAGAGCACGGCGCGAATTAAACTGTTTCATTATGGTGCGACCAACCAATGGCCTACTTGAAATGACTCAAGAAAAGAGACCAGCGACAACAACGAGTGGACAGAAGCAAAAACTGACCGCCCACCATAGAGTGCTAAACCTCAACGTTACGGGTGGTTTTCTGTCCGGCGTGCACTTGGAATTCGCCGATGGCTTGAACTGCCTCATTGGAGGTCGCGGAGCTGGGAAGACAACGGTCTTGGAATTTCTGCGCTTCGGCCTTGGGCTTATGCCCGATCCTAAGGTCAGCGCTGCCCGTTTCCGAGCCATCGATGGTTTGGTAAAGGCAAACCTTGGAAACGGCAGACTCACGATTGAGCTGCGCACGAAGACAGACATGAAGTACAAAGCCGCGCGCAGCGTAGACGATACAGTCCAAGTCTTAAATGAAATAGGAATAGCTGTTCCTATCTCGCTTGATCGGGATCAGATATTCGGCGCAGATGTGTTTAGCCAGAATGAAATCGAAGAGATCGCATCCAGTCCTGCGGCTCAGGTGGAGCTTCTCGACCGCTTTCAAGAAAGTCAGACCACAGCGATTGATCGTGATCTGGAGCTATTGCAAAGGCAGCTCGATCAGTCAAGCACCGATCTTCGACGCATTGATGAGGAAGTAGACGACGCTCGGGTTCGAGCTTCCGAGCTTCCAGTGGTCCAGGAAAAGCTGAAAGGTTTGGCTGAGATTGCGGGTCCCGATGCAGATCGAATCAACGCGGCTCACGCTTCAAAGAGCCAGCGCGCGCGCGAACAAAAAGTGCCGGAACTGACAATCGCAGCTCTGCAAAAGCTCGTGCGCGAGATCGCCGCCAGTCATTCGTCTTTTCAAGTCGGTGTCCAGGCTCAACTCGACATCCAAATTCGACAAGGCGCTAATCGCGAGCTCTTTGAGAAGCTTCAACAAGATCTGGAAAGCTTTTCGAGCCACGTGGCGTCCTCGGTGAAATCCATCGAGAGCAATGCTCGATCCGTTGAACATCGCATCAATGTTGACGCAGCTGTCCTTGCAGAACGGCACGCGATTCAGGAGGCTGAGTACAGGACAATCATTGCCGCCTCAGAAGAACAAGGCGAACGCGCGGCCGAGCGCCTGGCGTTGCAAACGGCCCTCGCCAGCGCGCAATCTGCCGCTAACGAACAAGTTGCTAAAGAACAGCAGCGGCTTGAAATGCTAAAGGTCCGGACAGAGTTCCTGAAGCGAGTTTCGGAATTGTGCGATCAACGTTTTGCACTGAGAAAACAGATTGCGGAGCGCCTGTCGGGCCAATTTCCAAGCATTCGAGTGACCGTGGCACAAGCTGCTGAGTTGCAGGACTATCAAGACCTTGTCACTGAGGCACTCAAAGGCTCGGGCGTAAGGCAAGGCCCCACAGCAGAACGATTGTGCCAAGTGTTTCTGCCAACCGAACTAGCTGAAGTCGTGGCAAATAACGACGTTAGTACATTGGTGCAACGATCTGGATTCGACCAGGAGCGGTCCAAGAAGATCTTGAACGCATTGCGCAATGGAGGTACTCATTATGCCATCGAGACGGTCGCTTTGAATGATAGGCCCTGCATCGAGCTTCTCGACGGAGACACTTTTAAAGAGTCGACGCATTTGTCGACCGGACAGCGATGCACCACGATCTTGCCTATTTTACTGACGCAAAGCGAACGCCCGCTACTAATCGATCAGCCTGAAGATAATCTCGACAACGCCTTTGTGTATGAAACGATCGTCCGGGCACTGCAAACAATTAAGGGCGCGCGCCAGGTAATCTTTGTCACACACAATCCGAACATACCGGTCCTTGGCGAAGCCGAGCGTGTTTTCGTATTCTCCTCCGACGGCCAACATTCCACTCTCAAACAAGTCGGCACAGTGGATGAATGCAAGGTGCAGATCGAAAACATTCTGGAAGGTGGGCGCGAGGCATTTCTAAAGAGGAAAGTTCGGTATGGACACTGACGAGTTGTTGGCAGAACTGGCAGCACCCGATTGGTCTGTCACACTTCGGGCGGTCGGCACTGCCGAAGCACGCGTGAAAGGGTCCATCATGGGCGATCCCAAAGTCGAGGAGATCGTCAAGAAACTTGCAGCGCTCGCCGGTCACGCGAAATGGGAAGTCCGGAGGGCCGTGGCTAATGCTGCCGCTCATGCACCTCACCCAATATTTGAAAGCGTTTTAGCGAAGCTCGCCCGAGATGACAACACTCGCGTACGCCAGGCGGCGGAAAGCGCCGCCCTAAGAAGGCGTGACTCACGCCATGCGAGCACGCTCGGGAAGCAACATGAGGATCGCATCAATTCGACACTCGATGATATTGAGGTTCGCTTCGGCCCAAGGGGTCGCGAGGCTGTGAAGCGAGCAGCGGAGCAAGTCGCGAACACCTTCGCTCGAGAGTTGTACCACGAAATTATTAAGCTCGTGACTCCAATAGCAACCTCGGCCGACCGTTTGCGACAGCAGCTTTCAACATCCAAAGCTCGTGTAGAAATACTTTCGCAAGAGGCCGATCGCATTGACAGGCGTGTGAAGCAGCTTCGTGCAGTATTGGAGGGCATGCGCGCTTACACTGCGCAACCCGCGCTTACTTTCACGGTGGAGAGTTTGCAAGAAGTCATTCAGGATGCAGCAAATGTGGCGCTCGAGAGTGATCGCAACAAATCGTCCCGGCCATTGATCAACATTAATGTGCCGGTAACCATTGAAGGCGAGATCGTACGATCACGGTTCCTTCAAGCCCTTACAAATGTCCTGCTGAATGCCATTGAGTCCTACGAAGATGGAGCTTCGCTAAAAGCCATCGAAGTTAATACTGATATCCAAGGCGAACTAGTTGCGATAACAGTTCAGGATTCAGGATGCGGCATGTCGCTTGAAGCCCAGCGCGATTCCCTTACGCTGTTCGCGACTAGCAAACCGAAGGGAACGGGTTTCGGTTTGCCGCTGGCAGTGAAGATTATAGAGTCCGAACATGGAGGCCGACTGAGTATCGAGAGCACAAAGGGCCACGGGACGATAGTTCGTATTCTCATCCCAAAGCATCATTCCGCGGAGCTTCTATGACGGAACGACATCTCGTGCTGATCGTCGAAGACGATGCAGAAACCGCAAGCGATCTCCACCAAATCTTGTTGTCGCTCGACTGTGACTGCATCACAGCGGACAACCGGAAAAGTGCGCTAGAAGAGCTTCGAAGGAGATCTTTCTGTTTCGTTCTGCTGGACTTGCAGATCAAAGATACGGCAGATTCCATCAAAGGTCATGTCGCACATGGCAAGGCGCTTCTTCGTAACATTCGAGAGAGGCACGGAGATCATACCGGCGCCGCCTACCGGTTGCCAGTACTGGTCGTGAGTGGATTTGCACGCGAACGTGACGAGGCTCTAGACGTTATGAAAGGTGGCGCCCACGATATAGTTCAGAAGCCCTTCGACACCGGTGCAGTATCTGAAGCGGTAACCCAAGCACTTCAGGCCAGTGGTCGTCTCAGCCATGCGCGATGCAATGAGCCGCTTACCGCGCAAGTTCCCAACCTGAAAGAGGGCATCGTAATCGCGATCCCAGGCGATAGAATTCGGCGTCGGACCCGCCTAGTGATTGGCGGTAAGACGATAGAACTCCCTGATTTCACTCTGAAGGTGCTGTTGCATCTCATGGTAGCTCAACGAAAGGGAGAGCTGGTTAACAAGCGCGACATGGGTGCGACGGATGATCAGGGCTTCAAGGGCATTTCCCTCTTGCGTAATGAACTCAAACCAATCTTGGGAGCCGTAGACATCATCAAGAGCCACTACCACGGTAACTACGGCCTCGAGCCAGGTGTGACAATCGGCGAGCTGTGTTGTGACAAGCTACTTGAGATCGGCGACCAAACAATATCAGAGCTTGCCAAAGTACTTCAGAATCAAGCACTTGGCCCGCCCAAAAAGGCTGAAGGAAACTCGGGAGAGTTTCCGACACACCGCCGCCGTCGCTAAGAATACCTAATGCATTTAGAGTTTCGGTAACTGCCGGTCTTGTTGGCGCTTTGCCAACCAGACGACGAAAGCGCCGTCGGTTTGCTCTGTAGACTGTAGGTGCTCAATCACGTGTCAAGGGGAAGCCTGAATGCCTAAATGGGCGGACTACGGAATTTCTGCGGTGCGCTTCAATAGTGCACACACACATATCGATCGTGTCCTGGTGCATCCGGACAATGGCGAAACCATTGGTGCTGGGTCTCAGTACGCCCGGGCTGATATTGTTAGCTCGATCAAGAATGGCACGACGTTCGTCACAATATTCAAGGGCAGTAACGACAATTGGAATAAGGGACAACCTGTTTACATCATCAAGGTCAATGGGACCGAGTACATCAAGACTGTCGATAATGGTAAGGCAGTCGACAACTTGGACAATTTACCCGAGTTCTGACTGGCTGTTTCGGCCAGACTCATTCCCAATGGACAAGGAGAGCTAAATGGCAAAACACAGGGTGGAGTTTGATGCGCACAAAACTGCTAAGAAAGAAACCGAGGTCGAGTTCAGGAAGAGGGATGGTACACCTGTGGATTTCATAGCAAAGAAGCCGGTCAGAGTGCCGGTACACGTGAAATTCACCGCAAAAGATAAGACGAGATAGGATTTCCGAGAGGATAACCGTGGCCGACAATAAAGTGGTTTTCATTGCCTTCGCCATCGAAGACGAAAGGCAGCGCGATTTTCTGAAAGGGCAGTCACTTCATTCCAGGGCGCCTTATCAATTCGTGGACATGTCCGTTAAGGAACCCTACGACAATGCGTGGAAAGATCGAGTTCGCACACGCATCAGGCGATCGGACGGCGTAATCGCTCTCGTGAGCAAGAATTCGCTGAAATCAAGCGGACAAAAATGGGAAATAGCGTGCGCAAAGGAGGAAAAGAAACGTATCCGCGGTATATGGGCCTATACGGATGATCGCACCAACCTGGATGGCGTGAACACGTTCGTCTGGAGTGATAAGAACATTAGCGATTTCATTGATTCACTTTAAGTGATGAATTCATGCGCAAAGCATTAATTGTTGGCATCGACCACTATAGCCATATCAAGTCCTTAACTGGGTGCGTGAATGACGCTCACGCCGTAAAGGCAGTGCTCGAACGGCACGCGGACGGAACGGTAAACTTTGTCACGCCCCGGCTGCTCACGGCATCAGGTCCCTCTGATGCGGTAGAGAGGAGTCAGCTTAAGGAAGCCGTGCGCGAGCTTTTTTCCAGTGACGCGGAGATTGCCCTTCTATACTTCGCAGGGCACGGATATATTGAGGATACCGGAGGATTCCTCTGCGCCAGTGACTCCAGGACAGGAGATGACGGATTCTCATTGGCAGAGCTGATGACTCTCGCCAGTAATTCGCACGCGCGAAACAAGATCATCATCCTAGACAGCTGCCACAGCGGCATTGCCGGCGACAAGCCGACAGCTCCGGCAGTCACGGAAATTAAAGAGGGCATGACGGTTCTTACGGCGTCAACTGCTGAGCAGTATGCCGTGGAAGTGCCAGGTGGCGGCGCCGGAGTTTTCTCGACCTTGTTTGTGGATGCCCTACGCGGCGCGGCTGCCAATTTGGTTGGCGATGTCACGCCAGGCAGCGTGTACGCCCATATCGATCAGTCGCTCGGGCCGTGGGCGCAACGCCCGGTATTCAAGACGAATGTGAAGACGTTTGTGTCTCTCCGAAAAGCGACGCCACCGATTGTGCTTACCGATCTCCAGGCTCTCGCAGCCCATTTCCCCGAACCCGGCTACATCTTCAAACTCGATCCCTCTTACGAACCTGAACGTTCAGAGGAACAACGGAACGATCCCAACATACCGCTTCCTGATCCTGAGAAGACGGCCGTCTTCGCCGTCCTGCAAAAGTACGTGAAGATAAACCTAGTCCGCCCGGTTGGCGCTCCCCACATGTGGCACGCCGCCATGCAGAGCAAGTCGTGCGAACTGACGGTTTTGGGAGAGCATTACCGCAAACTCGTCGCCAACAATCTAATCTAAGGTGAGCGCCCTGTGGACCAACATGAAGTAGAAAATCTACTCCACGAATTGCTCGAACCGCTCGCAGCGATTGAACATGAACGCTGGTCCCATTGGCAACAATACCTCCACAGCAAGGGCGTCGCTCAACCCGACGGTTCGTTGCTGATACCCGCCAATCTGGTCGCTCGGTGGCAGAAGCAAATCGATGCGAAATATGACGAATTAAGCGAACGCGAAAAGAAGAGTGACCGGGAGCAGGTGCGCAAGTACCTTCCGCTAATTGCAGCGGCACTGAAGCGTCACAGAGACCGCTAGTAAAAAAAGCGGCTGCCTGAATTGCTGGTCCGGCGGATGACTGGGGATTAGGTTGCTTCGATTTCCTGTTCGGCAGTCCCTCTGCCACATACCTAAAATTCCTAACTAGCCCCAAGCAAGGAGCATGCCGTTGGGTTCTCGCGGGGGCGGAGCAGACCTTTTCTATGAAGGACAGCTGACTGTCGGTCAGCCGGCAGCCAGCCTTCTGAGAGGGTCCCACATGCCGACTTCACAGGACTTATCTGCATCTCAGGAATGGAAGTAGGGGTCAAAACACACAACGTCATTCGAGGCGGTCTTCATCTCGTAAGGTTTTCGAGCAAGGCGGTCGCAGAAAAATCGCCAATCGGTCGCACGAGACCTGAAACGATATCCGTTCCCACGGAAGCAACGATCGAATCTGGCGGCTGATCGCACTGGTGCCGGCACCACTCCCGAAGGCTCGGCGTGAGCCCTTGAACTGCCACCAGCAAGGACAGAAAGCTCCCGCGCTCACTCGGATTCCCTGTATCCTGCAGGGACTTCCAAAGCGAATCCTGTAGATCCTGATCTCTCCCAACGCGCCGCAGGATAGGTCGGTAGAATCCAGGCGCAAAGTAGCGAAGATTGGGCCGACAGCCCCGCAGAAGGAATCGAATAACCGACGATGCTTCCTCGCTCGTTCCTCCTGCACAGATGAGCGCCATATCGACGGAGTAATGGATCCGCCATTCACCATTAACGTAGCAGTTCGATCGAAACTGCTTCATTTCCTCAGCGAGCAGGCTGTTATCAGGATCGATTTCGCAAAGCGCCCAAATCGCACGATCGCCATGCATAGAGAACTGTCGGTGCATCTTTGAATCAATCTCATCTCGCGTCACTGAATCGTCAGAAAAGTCGCGTGCTAGAAGCTCTATCGCCTTCGCTGGATCATTCTCGGTCTGGTGCCCAATTGCGAATAATGACTGCAAGCAGAGCTCACGCAAAAGTGCTGATCTTGGCTGGACTCTTGCAACGAACTCGAGAAACTGTGGGCGAACCGCCACTGTTCTCGCTTCGCGAATGAATTCCAAGGCCTCAGCCCGGGGTGCCGGGTAATTGTCCGCCAGCTTGCACAAGGTCGCCCAATCGGACATGCGGTCCCGATCAGAAACGCATTCCCAGAATTTTTCACGAAGCACTACGTGCAATTCTGTCCAGTGTTCGAGAATGAATTCAATCAGTGGATAGTTGCTTCTGAATCCTTCGGATAACTTTATGTGCGCATGGCGACCTGATTGATAAACTTCAGGAATCGTAACCATTGCGTCGAGCGTACCAAGTATATGCAAGCCGCAAAAAGCTGCTTGCCGACGCTCCTCATGATCTGGACCGTAGCAAATTATTTCTTTTAAAAGCCTTGCTCTCGCCTCTACGAGTCCGCCCCCGGAACGCACCAGATTTCGATAATGGGCGATAGCCATCTGTGTTTTTACACCGGCATCGGCCTCAAGGTCATACTGCGCGAGGACCGAATCAGCCCAGGGTAAATTCCCACTGTGACCCGCCAGAAATGCAACGATTATCGATCGGAAAGTAGCCGGTAGTGGAGTTGCGGCGGCAATGAGGCTTGCCTGCAAGGTTGCGTTACCGTTAATGAGCATTGCAGCCGCCGAGAGGTTTCCATCTCTCAAATTCAGTTGTTGTGCTGCGAGCCGGCGCACGGATTCGAAGCTCTGATAATTGCCGATCAAGATGCTCTTCAGATTGGAATCCCAGATTGAGTCACGTTCCGCAAACGGAATTGCCGCTTCTACAATTTCGCCACTGTGCTCCGGTTGTTTCAATTGCCAAAGACCACTCAGAACGAAGTCTGGCCGCGTGCATTGGGGATCGCGCAGAAGGACCATCAGGCGCTCATGACACATCTCGGCGTCTGGAATGATTCGCGGTAGGAGAAATCCAATCTCTGCTGCTTTAGGCGTCATTGCCAGTTCGCTCAATGCGGCGGCAACTTCCGGGTCGTCCATGCCCCAGTGATCAACGAGAGCCTCAGCAGCCCAAAACGGAAAGGATTGGTTTAGGCCTTCGAGAAGTCTCTTCTTGCCAATTTCCGTCCATCCGATCCTCACAAAATACGAGACCTCTCGTAAGAGGATGGGTTGGTTTCTGAGCAACCATCGGTCGATGGCGTCAATGATTGTTTGATCACCCGCGAAGCGCTTTGAAAGACTTTCGCAGTGGTTGAGCCACAGGTAATGCTTTTGGTCGTCATCTATGAGGGCCGCGATCGCACGGGTAACGTCCTGGTCCTTTGCACATCCTTCGAACAGGATGCCGAGCGCAACCTCCTGATCGATCAGTTCATCGCCCCAGCTATTGGGCTGAATTGCTTCTAGCGCTTTCACCCTGATCTCGGTATCCCCTGGCCAGCCGTGTGCGAGTGCCCATACCAGCGAGCCACCGTGAGACCAGCGGAGACCAGCACCTCGGGTCGCCCAACGGAGAAGCAGGTTCCGATCCGCGATTGACTGGGTACCCATCAGGATCTTCTTGCGCAATGCAATCATCCGAAGATCAGCGCTAGGTGAATCTTCGATCTCACTCAGAATACGGGGCCACTCCGGATAATCCGGCCAGCCTTTAAATAGAGCCTCGAGCGCGGCAGCTTGCGCCGAAACTGGATAGGGCTTCCGCAATTGGCAGATGAGACGACCTCCAATTTCTGGGAATCTTCCCGCTAAGCTCGCTAACGCTTGTGTTGCTTGACCCGCAACCATCTCTTCGTCGTCGAGAAGCATGCGAAACAAGGCGTCAACCACTTCCGGTGAAGGCGCACGTTCAGCAAGCGATGCTGCGATTCCATAGCGCGATTGTCTCCCGGGAATCCAATCTCGGATGCGAGCCTGAACAACGTCGCGAAGTCGAGGTGAAAAGAGACCAAACATCAACAAATGAAGGAGATTCTTGCGATGGATTAACCACGGGCCGCTCTCAATTTCACTGATCACTTCGCTGACTATCCTCTTGGACAACGCGGCCGGGCATTGAAAATCTCCCGTCGCGACCTCGCAAAGGATGGGAAGAGTAATGAATCGATCGGATGTAGACCGAGTGTGATTCTCGATTGCTTTTGCAAGTTCGGCGACTTCCTCCGGGCGTTGGGTTAGGTGTAACAGAGAAAGTAGCACCTCGCGCCAAGAAGGCTTGGTACAGTGTTGTCCGACAAACTCGCATTGCTCGTTGAATGGCATACGAGCAATGTGCTCAGCAGCAAGATGCTCTTGAAACGAACGATGCAGGAAGCCCAATTCTTGCGGGCCCTTTCTAACGAGCAGACCGAGCTCCTGTTCTCCAAAGCTGAGAAGGATGCGAGACTGTCGTCGGGCCTCTGCTCGGTCTAGTCCGAACCCGAGAATTTCGTTTTGAAGAAACTCACTTATTGCGATTTCCGCAGTCCGACCGTCAACCAGTCCTGCCGGATGGTTCGACTGCAAACAGAAGGCTAGATTCGCAAACACGATCCGGGCATCTTCCGGCGATAATTCTGATTGGTCCGGCGTCACCATTGCGGCACGCCTTCTAGCGATTGGATGCACAGAAATCAAGTGCTCCACAAGGCGGCCATAAGCGCGAAATCGGCTGCTGGGCAGAGGCAGACTCGATCCCTTGAGATAAAGCAAAAGGCCGAGAAGCAATGGAATCTTGGCGAGCTCACCCAGATCGATTGAGGATCGCATCTCCGCCATAAATCCCGCTGCTGCCGCCTCGGCAAGCTGTCTCTCGGAAGAATCAGAGGCGTTAAGGGCACGAAGCTGCAGTTGAAACCATTTCGTCGCAAATTGTTCTTGCTGAGCCGCAGTCAGTTCAGCCAGTTGCCCTACGGACCAAGCCGTACGTTGAATACCGAGACGCTCATATCCCGTTGGGCGAGTCGCCGCGATCACACGGCAGTTTCTCTGCTCGACAAAAACCTGCAACTGGGCCAAAGCGTTGCGCGCGGCATCTTCATTGCTATATTCATCCAAACCGTCAATCAGCAGGAGAAGACGCTCATCATCAAGAGCCTTCTCGATTACAGGCCATAGCCGCTCCTCACTCCAGAGGTGAAGCCAGGAGACAACAATGTCGGGCAGCGAAAGGACCGTTCTCGCTTCCTCCATTCGTTTCGTCCAGAACGGAAACGACAGCCAGACGGGCAGGAATGTGTCGTGAAACGACGAGGCCTGCCTCAGTACCGGACTTTCATTGAGCAAATCGAGAGCCACATATCGCAGCAGCGCACTTTTGCCAAGGCCCGGCCCACCAATCAGAATTTGATGGGTCTCGTTGGTCAGCCAATCATTCAGACTTCGGCGTTGGCGAACTATTTGATTCGATGGAGGGGCGGAAGGACGGGAGGCGTCGCCCCTGTCGCCATGTCCCGGGAACGCTGCATCCGATCGCTTGGTTGGCTGGAGAATTTCCGCATCCATTGGGCCGCTGTCGAGACGGTCCTCATACACATCCGGCAGGACATACCGGTCGCGCAGCGGAGTCGCAGTCTTTGCGCCTAGTTCAACGGGGAGCCCAGGGTCGTGGGCGGCAAAAATACGTGTGTAAAGCGTACCGAGTCTTGCGCGCAGTTCAGCAACTTCTGGTCCAGTAATGTGATTGCGCAGCACTTCAATGGCTTCGGGCGGGCAGAACTCTTCAGCGTAATTACGCCCGAAGAAATCATCTACGATCGCGGCTTGATTCTTGAGGAGAATGTTCAGTTCAGCGAAGTCCCAAATTTCCAATCCAATCCCCTTTGTTCTAAGACGCTCCCGCTGTTTTTCAATTTCATCCGTTAATGTCTTTGACTGAAGGCTGTGGCTTGTGCACAAAACAAAGCTGACCGCACGCGAGGCCCATTCACCAGCCAGAAATAGATCCACTGCCGAGCGTATCTTCGTTGGGGTGAACCTCTTCTCGCGCTTACATTGCAGAGAGCGATATTTCCGGCTTGCCCTGTAGATCGAATAAACGTCAATGCCCTCCTGCTCCTGTCCGGGAGTTCCGTACAGTCGGCAGCATTCAAGGTCAGCGTTCAGCCGTTCGAGCCGTAAACAGAGGCGTTCAAAGTTCTCCCATCTTAGTTCCAAGAATGGCAGAGACTGAATCCGGGTTAGGGTCGCAGGTTTCTGGGGGAAATCCGTTGGGTGTGCCAACAGATGAGACGGAACGGGAATGAGATCCGAATTCACTAGGTGATGCAATATTAGCGTAGGCGCCTTGAAGATCGGTATCGGCAAACGTGCTTCTCGGAAGTGAAAGAATGCATTCCCAGTCCGACCGCGAAACCACGTTCACGAACAAGCGTAGTGTGCCAACTGTGTGCAGGATTCATCCCGGCAGCACAGACGACTGGCAAACAACCACCGGCTGACTGTCGGTCAGTAAAATATTGGCACGCATCAGGGCGTTGTATCCTTATTTATGTGCCAGATGTGTGTGGGTCGTCCGGTCCAGGAAGACGATTTCTAGCAGTGGAAGTGTGAACCTTACTTGAGCTTGCGGGCGATCTCAAAACGCTCTGCGAATTTCACGATGGACATGTTTAGGGCCTCACAAATGGCCACAAGATCCAAGAAGTCGAGCCGCCGCTCTCCAGTTTCATACTTACTGACAAAAGCTTGCTTTGTTCCGATAGCCTTTGCCATCTGATCTTGTGACAGTCCCTTTTGCCTCCGGAGTTCACGCAGGAGGCCGAGAAGGATTGTTCGCTCACGTTGTTTTCTGCTCGACCTTTGTGCTGAAGACGCCATCGGGCGCCAGCATAGGGAGATCGTAAGCGGTACTCCAAAATGGATTATTTGCCTATGTTTTAGCGGGTCACCTGCAGCCGTCCTCGAATCGCCTTGAAAATTCGACCAAGGGCAACCTGATGGCATCACAGATCCTCTTCAACTCCAACATATCTATTCGTCTCTCACCTTGTTCGTACTTGCTGATACGAGCCTGCGTGACCCCGAGCATCTTGGCAAGCTCCGCCTGACTCAATTTTGCTTCGATTCGGATACGGCGAAGGAGCTGCAGGAAAACCTTTCGATCGCGCTGCCTCTCGGCAGAGTGTCCTCCGATACGCTCCATATCTCTGGAGCATAGGAAGTGGTTGACAAATACTCCAAAATGGATTATTCCAAGACGGATTGGAACTTGATTGCGTCATTGAATCCTCGTTTTTCGCGATGTGCCTTCGGAAGACTCATTCAAGGGGCCGCGAAGCTCTTGTTACTGAGGAAAATCGACGACGCCAGGCCCGGTTGGGGAGGACCCATGCCTTTATCCGATGAAGAACTGGTAGCCGTCTTTCTCTCTCCTTCTCGCCTTCGAGCCCTTACTGATGAAGACCTAATGGCGGCCTTGCGCATGGGCTGCAACGACGCCCTGGCGATGTTGTTTGAGAGACACAGCGCGCTCGTCTTCCGGATTGCCCGTGCCATCCTTCACGATGACGGCGAAGCAGAAGAGACGGTCCAGAAGGTATTCTTGGATATCTTCCGGGCCGTGAACCAATTCAACCCCGATCGCGGAACCTTTAAAACTTGGCTTCTTCAGTACGCCTACCACCGCAGCATCGACCGTCGGCAGCATCTCCAGTCCAACCGGTTCTATAGCCGGGACGAACTGGACGACCTGACGCCGGCGGAACTGTTTCATGGACCCGGACATTTGCTATGCTTGCCTCCGCAGGAAGTGGTCTTCCTCGTGGAGCAGGTTCTTGCGACCCTCGAATCGCGCCAACGCCGAGTGATCGAGCTCACCTATTTCGAGGGTTTGACGGCGGAAGAAGTCGCGGCAAAAACGGGCGACTCGGCCTCTTCGGTCCGTCACAATCTGTATCGCGGCTTGGCAAAATTGCGGGATGTCCTGCAGGAGACGAGCAAAGCCAGGGGAAAAGAGAAGACAGCCACCGAGCCGACGCTGAAAGGGAAGAGGATCCTCGTTGAATACCCATGAACAATACGAGGAACTGTGCGCTTTGGCTGCCAGCGGGCAAGCCTCGCAGGACGAGTTAACAGAGCTAAGATCTCATCTGGAGACTTGTCCCACCTGTCGCAGCGCCACGTACGACTTCTCCCAGATCAGCGCTCAGGCTCTCTCCCAATTGGCAGCGAAGCATCAGCACTGCCAGATTCCCTCCGGAATGACGCAGAGATTCATGGCTCGGGCCAGGTCCGAGGGGATCGAGATGACCCGCGAGAACGTGCCCCAGACCCCGGCAGCAAATCGTCGTTGGTTTTTCGCGACTATCGGTGCTGTGGCAGCAGCAGTCCTGATTGCTGGGTTTCTGATAATCGGCAGGCAGAAATCCTCTCTAGTTGTGGTCGAACATCGGCAATTGCCAGCTAGCCAGACGACCGGGCCTTCTCCAGGTACGGTTTCCCGAGACAGCGGGGCCGGAGATGCAGGATTGCAACGACAACTGGCAGCGGTCCGGTCACAAATGAAGTTCATGTCGGCGACGATTCAGGAACAACGGGCCGAGATCGAATCCGAAAGGAAGGCGAGCGATGATTTGAACTCGCGCCTTACCGAAGCAGAGAAGGGAAGTGCAGTCAGTCAGTCTGAGCGAGCCCAGCGGGACGTTCGCATCGCGCATCTTGAGATGGAGATAGAGAAGGCAAAGTCCGAAAAGAACGCGAGCGATACGACGCTTGCTCTCCAAGAGGCCGAGCTTCGTGAACTTCGAAAACAAATCTCCGACACAGCCGCAGCTCTGGGGGAACAACAGGAACTCGCTGAGAAGGGAAGTGATGTACGCGACCTCGTGGTCGCGCGCAATCTCCACATCATCGATGTGCACGACCGGGACGGAAACGGAAAGAGCCAGCGAGCCTTCGGACGGATTTTTTACACGGAAGGGAAGTCATTGGTTTTCTATGCGTACGATCTCGCCGATCCACGGAAACTGGATGCGAAAGTTTCGTTTTATGTCTGGGGCGAGCGACTGGGGGCTGAAAAACCAATCCGAAGCCTAGGCATCTTCCACAACGACGACGCGAACGATGGGCGGTGGGTTCTGACGTTTGATGATCCTCAGGTCTTAGCGCAGATTAATTCAGTCTTCGTCACGGTGGAATCGTCGAAAAAGACAATCAAAGAGCCCGGCGGAAAGAGGGTACTATTTGCCTTCCTCGGGGACAAGCCCAACCACCCGTAAGCTTCCCGCAGTCCGGTCAGCTTCTCGAGACGTGAATCTCGCACCTTTTCGACATTCACGATCCCTAGAAACTCCCACCAATTTTAATCACCACAAACGCGTTTATCGTTACCTATGTGGTGAAACTTCCTACAAGTCGACTTTTGGGCAATCTCGGTGACCTCCGGTGATCTCTTGCTGAGTCGGATTTTGACCGCACAGAGCCGGATTATCGGCCTTACCTCCGATGGACTCGTTTCCAATTCGCCGGGGTTGTACCCGTTACACGACGAAACGTTTTAGTGAAGTGGCTTTGATCGGCAAAGCCGTTTTGGATGGCGATGTCGGCCAGAGAGTCCCTGCCGTCAAGCAGCAATTCCTGCGCTCTCTTCACTCGATTCTGAAGGCACCATTGATAGGGTGGAAGTCCCGTCGAAACCTTAAAAGCCCGAGCGAATTGGGATTGGGACAGACCGACTAGTTTGGCGAGTTCGTGAAGGCCAATATCCTTTGCAAAATGCGTTTCAAGGAACTCCAATACCCTTTTCAATTGCCACCGGGCAAGCCCGCTATCGGCAGATCGAATCGAGGCTGCTTGCGAGGCGAATAGAGCGGCCATGAGAGCCATCGTGAGACTCTCTCCGTACATCGGATTCTCTGGAAGATCGCTGATGCACTCCTCGGCGAGCAACGATGCGCAGTGCGTAACCCTCTGGTCATAAAGCATGAGCAAGGGATCGGCCGCTTTGGAGTAATTCAGATCATCTCCCAGGATATTGGGCAGCGCATCCAGATCGAAATGGAGCCGAAGATCAGTCGTAGACTTGATGTTGTCGGAATAACCCCAAATCGTCATATCGGCCGGAACGAATACGGTATGTCCGGCATCGTAGCGGTTTCGAGGCGTTGGCCGATTCACGTTTAACCTGGCCTCGCAGTACCCGCCGACCTCTTCCAGAACGATTGCGACGGTCGTCTGTTTAGACGAGATGTCGTGCCACACTCGCCCTGGATTCAGATGCTGAACGACATGACGAACCGTAATGTTGTTCCAGCATCGCGACCGATGCTCGAACTTCCTGATGCCGTGTGGCGAACGAAAATCAAATGGTTCCGGTCTATTCATATCGCTAACACCTCCTGAGACAAAAAATCAGAAATAGCTAACGACGCCACATTCTAGATTAAATCCCCAGCGTCGTGCTTGGACAGTATTTCCCGGCCTATATCAGTGCGGCTCTCCGTAGCGAAATTGGAACAAGGATGCACGAAAGCGACAAGAAGAAGGAGATACCTCTGACGGATGCTCAGAACAGGTTGTTGGTTCTAGAAAGGTTCATCAGGAGAGACCGAGAATGCCTAGAAAGTTTGACGGCAAGATCGCGCTCGTTACGGGGGGTAGCTCTGGAATTGGACTCGCGATTGCCCAGCATTTCGCACGCGAAGGCGCGTTCGTTTTCATTACCGGACGGCGACAGCGCGAGCTCGAAAAAGCTGCGAAGTTGATCGCGCCAGAGCCGGCGGCAATTCAGGCTGACGTAGCAAACCTCGTCGAACTCACCAGGGTCTATCAGCAAATCGGTCAGAAAACAGGTCGGCTGGACATACTGGTTGCCAACGCCGGGAGCGGAAGCTTCGCGCCCCTTGGAGCTATCAGCGAAGAACACTTTGACCAGACCTTTGATGCCAACGTGAAAGGAACTCTGTTCACGGTTCAAAAGGCACTTCCACTAATGCCAGACGGCTCCACAATCGTTCTGATTGGGTCAACAGCAGGGAGCGAGGGAGTCGCTGCTTTCGGGGTTTACGCAGCATCCAAAGCGGCCATTCGATCTTTTGCTCGGACTTGGGCGACCGACCTCAAGGAGCGAAAGATACGGGTCAATGTCATCAGTCCGGGGCCGATCGAAACGCCCGGACTTGCGGAACTAGCCTCGGATGACGATTCCCGCCGAGGAATGTACGCCGCATTTGCCCGTCAAATTCCTCTCGGGCGCCTGGGGCAGCCGGACGAAGTCGCGAAAGTGGCTAGCTTCCTTGCTTCTGAGGACGCGAGCTTTGTGAATGGAATCGAGCTTTTCGTGGACGGCGGGGCAGCGCAGGTATAGGCACTTGCGACTCTCGCAGCGTCGTTCAACGCTCGTCAACAACTCTTGAAGGAGTTTCATTCTCATGGCGACAACATCATTAGGCATTCACATCATCGTCAACGGTTCGACCAAAGCCAGCGCAGCCAATGGCCAGGAAAAATGACCGTATGTCTCTGGCGAGTGGTGCACCTGATGCTCGATACAGCCAACGAGGCGGGACGTTGTGACCGCCCTGGCCGCTACGGCACTTTCGATGAATCCGATCTCAGTATCGGGGCTGATACACGAATAACGAGAGGGAGACGTTCAAATGGCACAAACAGTCGAAACATTGCTACGCGGAAACATACATGGAGTCTTCAGCGAACCCGACGCCGAGAAGCGGCATAAGGCCATCGCAAGACTGTGGGCTGACGATGGCGTGTTCGTCGATCACAACGACCGGTATGAAGGGCACGCACGTATTGCGCTTGCAGCCGATGCGCTCGACAAGAAGTTTCCGAACTTCATCTTTACGGAGCGGGGCGAAATCATCGCAATTCCAGGCGCTGGCAAGCTCAATTGGGGATTCGGTCTCGCTGGAGCGGAACCCGTTATTACTGGCAGCGACGTGCTCGTGACCAAAGGTGACAAGATCGGCGCTATTTATACGTTCCTCGATCCGCCAAAGAAATAGTCTGAATCGCTCAGCCCATTTTGTTCCAAGAATAGCGATTTGTGACAAGAAGGGATTCGCATCGCCACATTAGGCTGTCGTCGTAGGTCAGATTCGCTTTCACCGCCTGAGCGTTGTCTCGCGGGAAGGCGGTACCACAGTCATCGCCGTTGGCGCTGAACTGATGTACTCACGAGGTCCGACCGTGCAAGGAGAAACACGATGAGTTCATCGAAAACAGGCCTGAATGCGCTCCTGACGCCGGAAGAGTGCGTCTTGGTTTTGATCGACCATCAGCCGTTTCAGTTTGCGAATGTCAATAGTCACGAACCGACGATGGTCATCAACAATGTCATCGGCTTGGCGAAGGCAGCGAAAGCCTTTGGCGTGCCTGTCATCCTGACAACGGTCAACGGCGCGCGAGGCGGCAAGATCATCAAGGGAATTCAGGACGTCTTTCCCAACACTGAAGTCATCGATCGAACCTTCATCAATACATGGCAAGACGAGCGCGTAGTGAACGCCGTCAAAGCCACCAAACGTAAGAAGTTGGTTCTCGCCTCGTTGTGGACGGAGATGTGTCTTGCTATGCCCGCAATCCAGGCCCAAGGGGAAGGGTTTGAGGTCTATATCGTGACGGATGCTTCTGGGGGCGTCTCGCCAGAAGCGCACGATATGGCGGTGCGCAGAATGGTTCAGGCCGGCATCGTACCGCTCACGTGGGTCGGGCTGTTAGGAGAATGGCAGCGTGATTGGGCGCGTGAGGAAACTCTACCAGAGCTCGTTAGTTTGTTCATTGAGCATGGCGGTGCCACGGGTGTGGCCTATGCCTGGGAGCAGCAGCTCCTCAGTGAAAGCAAACAAAAAACTGGCGGAAGGTAGGTTGTTTCGAGGCCAAGGTTGAGCAAGGCCTCACAAATTTCAAGAATGTAAGAAAGACGCATCGTGCCAACTGTCGGATAGCGTCATCGCATTGAGTCAAGTGTATTCGGAAACCACAAAGGGCTGAATCTGCTGGGCTAGAAAGGCCACAAGGCGACCAAATGACGTTAGGGGGTTCAGTTGAGTTGGTTGTTTTAATATTCGGCCTAAGTTTTTCATCCTGGGCGGCGCCGCAGCAGCTCGATTCAATTCCCATCCCTGGGACAAAAGCCTTTCCAGAAAGCATCACCTCAAAGTCGGACGGGACGCTCTATGTGGGCCGTATCGGAGATGGTGGGATAGTCCGTATCAATCCGCACACCCACGAAAATACGATCTTTGTTCAACCAGGCGCGTTAGGCTCGCGCTCGATTTTGGGAGTGTTCGCAGATGAAGCGTCCAACACGCTCTGGGCTTGCTCGAACGACTTGAGCGCCTTGGGCGCACCTGCGACGGGCAGCGACACCGGAAGCGCGTTGAAGGCTTTTGATCTCAGAACGGGGACTGGAAAACGCAGCGTCTCGTTGCCTGGGAGCCACGCATTTTGCAATGACATCGCTGAGGATGCGAAGGGCTCTCTCTACGTCACGGACAGCGCAAATCCAACCATCCTAAAACTCTCGCCCGGTGCTGCCACGTTCGAAGTATTCGCTCGAGATTCCGCGTTTTCTCCGCCGAAAAGCGGCGGCGCAGGGCTCGACGGCATCGCCTTCGGCAGCGACGGCAATCTTTACGTTACGACCTACGCGGCCGGCTGCCTCTTTCGGGTGGAAGTCAAAACGGGAACCGCAGGGCGCATCACCGCACTCTCGGGTGACCATCAACTGAAGTTTCCCGATGCGCTCCGAAAGCTCGGCAACAACAGTTTCCTCTTGGTGGAAGGGGCGGGAACATTAGATCGCGTCGTGATCAAAGACAACAGATTCTCGGTCACTCCGATACGAGGCAACTTTTCTACTCCAACATCGGTTGCGATGATCGGCGCGACGGCGTGGGTTAGTGAGGGCAATACTACTTACTTCTTCGATCCTTCAAAAAAGAACCTAGCGCCCCCATTGCCATTTCGAATCTACGCAGTTTCGTTGAGAAAGGAAAACACCAAATGAAGCTTCGACTCAGGTCGTATCTCAGGCTGTCGCTTTGCGCCCTTCTTATGCTCGTCGCTACAAAAAGCGCGTTCCCGCAAGGCGCGACTGGTGCCGCGACGCCGTACCCGAAGGTGACGGATGAACGACTTGAGCATCCGGCAGCGGGAGATTGGCTGATGTATCGGCGGACATATGACGGTTCGGGATACAGTCCGCTAGGTCAACTCACGCCGAGCAACATTCACCAACTGACGCTCGCCTGGTCGGTGAGCACTGACCTCCTTGGTGCACATGAAACGACAGCAGTCGTCAATCACGGCCGGATGTTCATTACGACCCCTCAAAACAACATTATTGCGTTTGACGCCAAGACAGGGGCCCAACTCTGGCGGTACGCTCGGAAGTATCCGGACAAGTTGTTTCAACTCCATCCGACCAACCGCGGCGTCGCGCTCTACGGTGACTACGTCTACATGGCGACTACTGATTGCGCGCTCGTGGCTCTTGACGCTGCGATGGGCAAAGTGGTCTGGGACGTCCCGTTCGATGACTACAAGACGGGTTGTTACTCGACCCTGGCGCCGCTCGCAGTGCGGGGCAAAATCATCGCCGGCTACTCCGGTGGCGAGCTCGGCGTTCGGGGCTCCTTAAGCGCGTTCGATGCGGTCACCGGAAAACGGATCTGGAAAACCTATACCGTGCCTGCGCCAAACGAGCCAGGAGGCGACACCTGGAAAGGCGAGACCTACAAACGGGGCGGCGGTTCGACCTGGATCACAGGGGTCTATGATCCTGCTTCTAACACGCTGTACTGGGGGACAGGGAATCCGGGGCCGTGGGTCGGCGATGATCGGCCCGGAGACAATCTGTATACCGACTCGACCCTTGCTCTCGACCCAGATACGGGAAAGATCAAGAGCTATCACCAGTACACTCCGCACGACAGCTTCGACTGGGATGAGGTCTCGGCACCGCTCCTGATCGACACGGAAGTCGATGGAATGCTCACCAAGACCGCAACTCACGCGGGTCGCAACGGCTACCTTTGGATTCTGGATCGTGATCACCTGAAGTTCCTACATGCCTTCCCGTTCTCCGATAACAACGTCTTTACATCGATCGACCCGAAGACCGGTCGACCCACCATCGACGAGTCCAAGCGACCGGGGGCGCATCAGGGCGCAGAGTTCTGCCCGAGCATTGGAGGCGGCAAAGACTGGCCGCCCGAGGCGTGGAGCCCGCAGACGAAACTTCTCTACGTCCCTGCTAACGACAATCTCTGCGCGTACCTCCCAAAAGGTAAAGCCCCGGACGATGCCTCTAAACCGTTTTATACCGGCTACGATTTCGACAGCATTTTCGGATCGATCCGTACACTCCCAGGCGCGTCTGACCACATTGGAGAACTGCAAGCCTGGGACCTGAACACTGGCAAGCGCGTCTGGCAGCACAATTTCAAGACCATGCTTTGGGCGCCGCTACTGGTCACGGGTGGCAACATTCTCTTCGCCGGCGGGACTCCGGATCGTCAGTTCAGGGCATTTGACGCCCGTACCGGTAAACAATTGTGGAGCTACCCGCTGCCGTCCGGTGCCATCGGTGTTCCCACATCATTTGAGGTCGACGGCGAGCAATATGTCGCCGTGACGACAGGCTGGGACCTGGACGCACGAGGCGTTCAAACCGGTGTCGACAAGATCCAAGGGACAAATACGGCGGTTCCGCAGGCCGGGACTGTACTCGTGTTCAAACTTCGCTAACTCGTACCCGGGTGGGTTCAAATCACTCTTCATAAAGAGAATACATCATGAAGATGGAGAATGAGTCGGAAAATAAGGCAGGAGCGACG
>Ga0210391_10001469_pt1 | contig 21471 bp, 14 predicted proteins | sample IncBWC12OmetaG_FD_160573 | JGI IMG/M metagenome (GOLD analysis project Ga0210391, IMG submission 160573) | Forest soil microbial communities from Barre Woods Harvard Forest LTER site, Petersham, Massachusetts, United States - Inc-BW-C-12-O ...
GCTTCGCGATGTGGTCCCGGCCCGGACCGTGACAGGTTTCACAGGATATCCCGGTGACCAGGGTGTTTTTTTCATAACTGTTGGTAAAAGGATCTGAGGAAAGCGCTCGGATAGACGTCGCATGACATTCCAGGCATCCGGGGTTTACCGGCCTGCTGAAGTCTGCCGTCCCGTCGCCATAGCCTGGACTGTTGATCCACTCATGGCCCGCGGTCCAGTAGCTGATTGGAAGCTCGAATAAGCGGTTGGCATCCCAATAGAGAAAGGTCTGTCCACGCTTGCCCGAACCAATCACAATATCCATCGGCTCGGTTCTTGTCTGACGCCTCGATCCCCAGCCCGTCACCGCGCTTTGATAATAGCGGTCATCGCTCGCTTTGATTTGGAAGAAGAGGTATGGTTCGTCGCCCGTCTTGGCCGGGTCGACAATCATCAGGGTCTTCGCTCCGCCAGGCAGAGAGAAACTCATCGAAGCACGAGTCACCAATTGCGATGTCAGATGATGCGAGGTGTGCAGGTAGGGGAGCGCCTGCTGTTTGTGGCAGGCGAGGCAGGCTGCGTCTCCCGCAGGTTCTGTGGCGTCGGCCTTTGCCTTGTCTGCCTGGTTGGAGAAGGCAGAAAACGGAGAAAAGAGTATGACCAGCAAGATGATTGAGGCAAGAGAGCGACCAGCGTAGGACCCTGTAACTCTGCTACGGATGGGTCGTTGTGAAGCTGGAGGGATCAATCGAAAGCTCCACAGGACAACTAGCTCGTCAGGAAGAACTGCAAACCTAAGCCAAGCGGGTCAAGTCCTCGCTTGGTTCATTGAGTAAGAGCAACACTGGCTCTTTTCATTCGATTTTACAAAACGGAGAGGGCAAAATACTTCTTGTATTCGAAACCGGGAATGAATTGTTCGTAAGTGAACCATCACCCGCCCCGTCCTGCTTTTGATGGAGGTTCGAATGATGATACGAGCATCCGCGAGTATGATCCTCCTCGCCGTTCTCTCCGGCCCGGTCCCCGCACAGTCCCACGACACATCCAACGACAAACCTCCCGCATTTGACGCCGCAGATGTCCATGTCAGTCCATTTCGCAGGGTGCCGTTCATGAATGGGAATGTGCTTCGTGGCGACCGGTATGTGTTGCACCAGGCCACCATGGTGGATCTGATCGCCACCGCTTATGGCGTGGACGCCAGCACCGTGCAGGGAGGGCCCATCTGGCTCGAAAGCGACCGCTTCGAAGTCATCGCCAAAGCTCCTGCCACCACTCCGCCGGCGACAGTCAACCTGATGCTCCAATCTTTGCTGTCTGATCGATTCAAACTCGTCTTTCACAATGGCAGTCAGCCTCTCCCCACGTTCGCGCTCACCATCGGAAAGGGGCCGCCGAAGTTGAAGCCGGCAGAGGCTTCGGGGGATGGCGATTGCAGGTTCCAGGAACCGCCACAGAATCCAACACCCGGTACGTTGCCCTCCATCGCATTTTCCTGTCACCACACGACCATGGAGGAATTTGCGCGTAACCTGCACAATTGGGCGGGCGGCTATCTGACTGACCCGGTCGTAGACTCCACCGGCCTCAAAGGCTCGTGGGATTTCGATATCAAGTGGACCCCGCGGCAAGTGCTGCAGAACGCCGGCCCCGTCGGTATCTCTATCTTCGACGCTGTGGACAAGCAGCTCGGGCTCAAGCTGGAGCACCTCACTGCTCCCCGGCCCGTGCTCATCGTTGACAGCGTGAATGAGAAACCCACCCCGAACGCGCCCGGCCTGGAAAAAATCCTCCCCTCGCTGCCGCCGCCGCAATTTGACGTCGCGGTGATCACGCCCAGCAAATCGGACCGGATGCTTAACGTCGGATTCAATGGTGGCCAGATGAATGCGGAGGGCGCCACGCTCAAATTTCTCATGACGTTTGCCTGGGATTTCAGCCCAGGCAATGACGAGGCGCTGGTGGGCGCGCCCAAATGGCTGGATTCGGATCGCTTCGATATCCGGGCGAAGGTCGTTAGCGATGCCCCGGCAAGCACCGGGCCGGCCCTGCGCATAGACATTGACGACCTTCGCCAGATGTTAAAAACTCTGCTGGCCGATCGCTTCAAGTTGCAAACCCACATGGAAGAACGGCCCGGAACCGCCTATACCTTGATCGCGGTAAATCCCAAACTCATCAAAGCTGATCCCTTGAGCCGTACGCGATGCAAAGAGGGTCCGGGGCCCGACGGCAAGGATCCGAGGATCGCGAACCCGGTGCTCAATCGGCTGGTTTGGTGCCAGAACATGGACATGGCGCAAATTGGAGATGAGCTGCAAAGAGTCGCAGCGGGGTATATCTATAGCCCGGTCCTGGATGGTACGGGCATTCAAGGCAGGTGGAATTTCACGCTGAGCTTTAGTTCCCTCGGTCTGATTAAAGGTGGCGGAATGGGGAACGGTGGTCCGCCACCGGGCGCATCGGCCACCGCTGCACCGACAGCAACCGACCCCAATGGCGCTCTTTCACTCTTCGATGCGGTTAGCAAACAGCTCGGGCTGAAATTGGAGAAGCAGAGGCGTTCAGTGCCAGTGTTGGTTATTGATCACATAGAAGAAAAGCCCACCGAAAATTGACGGCAAAGGATCATGCGGTGCCGGGATTGTGGCTCTCTGAGCTAAGTTCTTTGTTTTATCGAAGGTGCTCAACCTTGACAGCTAAGTCCTTTGTTTTATGAAGATGCTCAAATTTTCGAATTAATTAATTTGAGCATCTTGCCTCCTCCTATAGGTCGGGCCGTATCAGGGTTGCAAGATCGTGCCGGCGGCGGAGTTCCTCGAAATTAATTCACAACGGAGCGCGGACGCTTGTCGCGGCCTCGATCAACCCTGGCTAAGCATGCAATCGACCTCCTTGTCCGGAAAGTGTGCGCGTTATGGGGGTGAGACGCTCGCTGGAGCCGATGGTACGTGCTCTCGAGCGCTCTGTGCCGAATCAACCACGCTGCTGATTGAGACCGGTTCTGCGGCTCTCTGAGCTAAGTCCTTTGTTTCATGAAGGTGGCCAACTTTTTTATTAATTAATTTGGCCACCTTGCCTCCTCCGTGATCACTCCTGCGGTCAGCACAGGCTTATCACCGGCGGTTTCCCCCGGCCTCGAGTGGCTGAGTCTGCCGCCTGTGTAGTTCCGTCTGTGCCGCATCAAGTCCTGTCCCGCGTCAAATCCGTGCAAAAAACATGTGCACTAAGCGCACTAATTGCACTAAGTAAGGTGGGAGCGTGCTTGTTATCCTTATTAAGAAGCTGTCACGGTGTGCAATCGCCGTTTGAGGCCGGTCCAAATAGTGACGGGGTTCCGGGAATGGTGCGCGTTAAGCGTGAAAAGCCCGCTTCTCCAGGCGCAGGCCGGTCCGTTTTTCCGGTGACAAACGGAACAATACGGCTGCCTACTCGCTCGTAACAGCGATGGTCCCGCTTGTCATTCGGAATGCGCGGAATGCGGCATCCGCGGCCCTCTGGCCTCGGTTGGCCTGAGTTTTCCGGTGATCTAATGTTAAGTTGTCAAAGACCGCTCAACCACGAGGACGCCTGAGCATCCCCTGATTACGCCGCTCAGCAGGCCCGCCTCGCGGGGCGCAGGCATGCTGCGGACAGGCGTAGTCCCTCAGTTCGATGTCATTTATTATGGCTGCACCCGAGTCACCATGCCGGCAAGGGCTGATGGATCCCGGAGTGGGGCGGCGGATGCACGGGCATAAAACACCGGGGCATGGCCAAGCAGCGCAGCTATGGTAATCGGCGCCGACGTTAAGTTCCTAGGTACAAAATAGTACGGTTTCTGCAAAGCTACAATAGATTAAGAAGATATCTTTGGTAACCATGACGGTTTTCTGTTCGTTCATCGTCACCCGGAGAATTGATTGCCCATGTGGCGCCGTACTTACCCAAATCCGTAGACGGAGCCGGCATCGCAGGTGCGGGGCATTTGAGACGGAGTTTACTCCGTCTGTTGAAGTTGCTTTCAAGTGGTGAAAGTCCCCGGGTTCCTCAACGGGGAGGACGCAATCCTCTTCTTTAAGGCTCGATGGTATTTGGGTGGCTAAGGTGGCTTAGGGACTCTCCTTAGTCAATCATTTGTTCTTGGTCGAGCCCCTTCGTCCAGGCATTCCAAGTCAAGGGCATTTTCGCGGAGTTTACTTCAACTTTCTGAGAGTGCTCTCAACGTGGTGAACGTCCCTAGGTTCCTCCTTTGCCGGGCCGCCACTAACTAAGTAGGATCGTTGAAGCAAGGGTAACGTTCCGTCTGTCCAAACCAGGTCGCCCCCGCCAGGTCTGTCCCAGATGCCGAAGTGACCCTCCGGCAAGCAGCCTAGACCTCAGGCGGCAATTTATAACGGACGATGAAATCCTTGCAATTCCGAGTGACGAGAACCCAATCCTCATCGAGCAGGACCTGTTTCAACTCCCAATCCTTCCAGCCTGACTTGCCTATCCAGACCACGTGAGACGCCTGAGGGTGACCGCGTTCGCGTGCCACCAGTGCAAGTTCAGCGCTGAGGCACTCGTCGATGAGGAGTTTGGTCATCGACGCTTTGAGATTGCCCCCGTACGTCTTGAGATCACTTTCACGTTCGGGGGAAGGGAGCTCTTCTGGCGCGGCCTCCCTCGTTGCGGATTTGCCTCTACATAAAGTGCAGCAAGCTCGACCTGCTTCCGCTTGAGACTCGGGTGAGCGGAAAGTATTCGCTCCATGGGGATGCCAGAGGCGACGGATGCAGCGACGTCGTAGACTGGCACCCGCGTTCCACGGATGACCGGGGTTCCGCTCAAGATCTCCGGGTCCACGACCACGATGTCCCGAGCAGCATGAAGACGGTCGAGCCGTTCCTCCACTTCCTTGTGGAAAGCGGTCAGGTCGATGGTCAGGAACTCATCCTGAATGGTGTCAGGTCCTGGTGTCGATGCGCTCGCCCGTGTGATCGTCCTCTGCCGTTCTTCCGAGGTCAGCCGGTTCGCCGCGCGAAAGTAGAACGAGATAAGGACACAGGCCCGGCTCTTAAACGATCGGGTCTGGGTGGCGGTGTAAAGCGCTTCCGGCAGGATGTGCTCGTCGATCATGCGATGGACATCGCGCACAGAGACGCCGGCTACAACCGCGGCTTCCGATGGAGTCAGGTTTTCAATCATGGCGGTCAACTCCCCTACTGACCAATGTACAAAAAGTATCCGACGCGTCGGAAGATATAATTTAGGCGGTAAATCTGTGTTTTCGCTGTTCAGCACCCTCCCAACACCCTCGTGGAAGGTGACGCTCCTGAACCGCCTATTCTTATAAATTCCGGAGCGAATCCGAGTCGCCACGTATGCCAATATTTTGGGCTTTCGGATGATTCAGGACGAAGTAATCCCGGTCCTCAACGCGGTGATTACTTCGTCCTGGATCTCTCTGGATCTCTCACTTTCCTTTCGATTTGCATAGGTATCTGTTCCTTACTAGAATGATTAAGGTAAGGATTATGGAAATTGCGATGAGCACCGAGGCAACACTCACCAGCAAAGGGCAGACGACAATTCCCAAGCCGATTCGCGACGGTCTTGGGATCAAGGCCGGAGACAGAATGACGTTCACGTTGCTGCCGGACGGGGTTGTGGTCATGCGAGTGAAGAACAAGCACCTGTCCGACCTAGCTGGACTTCTGCATAAGAAGGGCAGGAAGGCTGTGCCCATTGCGCTGCTGTCGCGCTGATGCTCGGCGTTGATACGAACGTCCTCGTTCGCTACCTGGTCAGTGATGACCGGTCCCAGTATGAACGAGCCCGGCGATTGATCCATCGCGAAGAAGACATCGGCGAGCCGGTGTTGGTGAGTCTATTGGTGTTGTTGGAGATGGAGTGGGTATTGCGCAGCCGGTACGGGTTGACAAAGCCCGACATCGTCGCCGCATTTTCTTCTTTACTGCAGACTGCGGAAGTCGTTTTTGAGGATGAGCCCTCGGTGGAGCACGCCATTTACGTGTGGAAGGACTCGCGCGCCGAATTTGCCGACTGCCTGATCAACGCGCGCCACCGCCGATTAGGCTGCCGCGCCACCGCGACATTCGATCGCAAGGCACTGAAGCTTGCCGGATTCGTTGAAGCGTGACGGAGTTGGTTCGAAACGTAATCGAAAATAAATTCAAGTTCCGGGACGCTGGTGTTCGAGCGGAGGCTGGACAAGGGGCGGGGTGACGGACGAAACGTCGCCGATCGTCACCCAGTCTTGATATCGCAAGAGTCCGGCCCAGGTAGGCGGAGCTGCCGCCTGGTAGTGAGTGTTGCGTGGTGGAAGGTGACGACCACTGCGAAGCGTACACAACGATTGTGTGGGGTAGGCTATTGAGCCGCGAAAGATACTATGCCGCTGAGTCTGAGGCCGTGGACATCGTCGAAGGCAACATGTGTGGACCCGCTATGCGAGGGTATCGCTCAGCCGTGGTCGAAGATCCTATCACGCACAAAATTTCCCGCCTGCCCCGCCTACCCGGACCCGCAGTTACACTTCAAAGCCTGCATCGGCGGCGCGGGAGAGACGAAACGTAGCCCAATTTTAGACGGAAGGGCTCCCGAACGACGGAGTACGTTTCGTCAGTCACCCGTCGCCCGTTTCGTCGATCTGTTGTCCATGGCGCTTCAGGAATGACAACAGGCTGCCGAAGGAATTTGATAGCGGGTCTCGAAAATCAGGCATCATGGCGGAGAACTTCGGGAGCGGGCAAGAGAGGCAGGGGCTAAAGCCCAGAGTTTTTCAAGCATTTTTCGGCCCGACTGAAGTCGTGCCCTGATACAAAACAGAGCTTTTGCGCAACCCGTGAAGTTGCTCTCTGAGGGAAGTTGAGTTCTCACGCAGGGTCTCTAGCCCGGAAGCTTTGAGCGGATTACGGCACGGCTGAAACTGTGCCCTTCCATAAGACCCAAGTTCTCCCGCAGGGGCTAAAGCCCAACATATTTTCAATGGGTTTGCGGCCCGACTAAAGTCGTGGCCTGATACAAAGCCCAGTTTTAGTGCCTTTGACGGATAGATCGTGCTTGCCGCCAGGGCCGCACTCCCCCCACGAGCTCCGACGGGGACAGACTGAATGTTTACCACGTTTCGACAGAACATGCTGGTGGTAACTGTAAAGGTTACGTTCAGCTTGCATGCCAGGACATTACGCCTTTAATTCCGAAAGCCACAGCCCGGCCTAGCCCAAGAGATCTTAGGCTAGGCCGGCGGTGCGAACGAACGTTAAGTTAAACGACGGAGGGCAAGCGGTCGTAGCGATCCAGATTCATCACCTTGTTCCAGGCGGCGACGAAATCCTTGACGAACTTCTGGTGTGAATCGGCACAGGCGTAGACCTCCGCCGTGCCGCGTAGCTGGGAGTTGGCGCCGAAGATGAGGTCGGCGCGGGTAGCCTTCCACTTCACCGCACCGGTCTTACGGTCGCGGCCCTCAAAGGTGTCCTTCGAGTCCGTAGTGGGCTTCCACTCGTACTTCATGTCCAGCAGGTTCACAAAGAAGTCGTTGGTTAGTGTCTCCGGACGCTCGGTGAAGACGCCAAACTTCGTGCCCCCGAAGTTCGTGTTGAGCATGCGCAGACCGCCGATCAGCACGGTCAGCTCCGGCGCGGTCAAGCGCAGTAGCTGAGCCTTGTCCAGCAGGGCGACCTCGGCAGGCTCCGAGTTCTTGTAGCCGTAGGAGCGGAAACCGTCGACCTTCGGCTCGAGCGGCCCGAAGGACTCAGCGTCCGTTTGTTGCTGCGAGGCATCTGTGCGGCCGGCTACGAAGGGCACGGTGGTCGCGATACCGGCATCCTTGGCCGCTTTCTCGACACCCGCAGCACCCGCGAGGACGATCAGGTCGGCCAGCGAGATCTTCTTACCGCCGGCGGCCGACGCGTTGAACTCGCCCTGGATCTTCTCGAGCGTCTTCAGCACGCGGGCCAGCTGGGCCGGCTGGTTGGCCTCCCAGTCCTTTTGCGGAGCAAGACGGATGCGGGCTCCGTTTGCGCCGCCACGCTTGTCGGAGGCACGGAACGACGAGGCCGAGGCCCAGGCAGTCGAGACCAGCTCGGAGACCGAGAGGCCAGAGGCAAGCACCTTCGCCTTGAGGGCGGCGACATCCTTATCGTCGACCAGCGGGTGGTTGACCTTGGGAACGGGATCTTGCCAGATAAGCTCCTCGGCCGGAACCTCGGGCCCGAGATAACGGGCGCGCGGACCCATGTCGCGGTGGGTCAGCTTGAACCACGCGCGGGCGAAGGCGTCGGCGAACTTCTCTGGATGCTCGTAAAAGTCACGCGAGATTTTCGCGTAGGCCGGATCCGCGAGCAGCGCCACATCGGTGGTCAGCATGGCCGGCTGCTTCTTCTTGTTGGGGTCGTGGGCGTCGGGCACGGTGTTGGCGCCGGCGTCCCCTTTGGGTTTCCACTGGTTCGCGCCGCCGGGACTCTGGGTGAGTTCCCATTCAAATTTGAAGAGGTGGTCGAAGTACTCGTTGGACCATTGCGTGGGCTTGGTGGTCCAGGTAACCTCCAGGCCGCTGGTGATCGCGTCCCCGGCGATGCCGGTCTTGTAGGCGCTGCTCCAGCCGAGGCCCTGGTTTTCAATCGGCGCTGCTTCGGGCTCGTGCGCGAGGTGGGTGCCTGGGCCGGCGCCGTGAGTCTTGCCGAAGGTGTGGCCGCCCGCGATCAGCGCGACCGTCTCTTCGTCGTTCATGGCCATGCGGCCGAAGGTGACGCGGATGTCTTTGGCCGCACCTGCGGGGTTTGGCTTGCCCTCAGGGCCTTCAGGGTTCACATAGATGAGCCCCATGGTGGTGGCACCGTACGGGTCGGCCAGATCGCGCTCGCCGGAGTAACGCTTGTCGGTGCCCATCCAGGTGGCTTCGGCGCCGAAGTCGACATCGTGATCGGGCTCCCAGGTGTCTGGGCGGCCGCCGGCGAAGCCGAAGGTCTTGAAGCCCATCGTCTCCAGCGCGACGTTGCCGGCCAGGATCATCAGGTCGGCCCAGGAAATTTTCTTGCCGTACTTTTGCTTCACCGGCCACAGCAGCCGGCGGGCGCGGTCGAGGTTGACATTGTCAGGCCAGCTGTTGAGAGGAGCGAAGCGCTGCTGACCGCGTCCGCCGCCGCCACGGCCGTCATACGTGCGGTAGGTGCCGGCTGAGTGCCAGGCCATACGGATAAACAGCGGACCGTAGTGGCCGAAGTCGGCGGGCCACCAATCCTGCGAGTCGGTCATGACAAAGGCCAGATCTTTCTTGAGGCCTTCGTAGTCGAGAGTCTTAAACTCCTTCGCATAGTCGAACTCTGCGCCCATGGGGTCGGAAAGCTCGGAGTGCGCGTGGAGCAAGTCCAACCTGAGATGGTTCGGCCACCAGTCACGATTGGTACGCGGGCCGCTGGGTGCAGCCCCCGGGCCGGCTGCGGTCTGCCCGTGGTCGACCGGGCATTTCGCTGCGGACGCTCCCTGCGCGTTCAATTCGGATTTCGCTTCGGACGTAAATTCGGTTCCTTTGCTCGCCATTCAGTGTCTCCTTATTGGCGGGGACAGGCGCCCCGCTGTTGTGCTGCGTTTAGGTCTAAGGATTTCCGCCTTCGAATTCATTGTGAAAAATCGGTCCGGTACCTACTCGCCTACGGCCCTTGGCGCGAGCGCATTTTGTGCACAGCCCGCGGGCAATGAGTTCGCATTCGCGTAGGATCCGCTTACCGAGCGAGCCCGAGGCAGGCTTAGGCACGTCGTACCATTCCACGTCCTCTACGTTGCCGCAGCGGTCGCAGATGAAGTGATGATGTCGCATTGTTTTTGCATCGAAGCGCGCGGCGCGGCCTTCCACGGCCACTTCACGCACCAAACCTGCTTGCACCAGATCGCGCAAATTGTTGTACGTTGTGGCCCTTGAGGAGCGCGGATCCACGCGATTGACGGCCTCGAAGATTTCTGCAGCTGTGGGATGGCCGGTGTGCTCCATCAGGAATGCCATCACGCAGTGCCGCTGCGGGGTGCATCGTAATCCACTACTCTCCAGACAGCGCCGAATCGATTCCGAGTCCATGAACTATATTAGATTCTGTCTAATCTCGGATTTTGTCAAGAATCTGCCTTACGGGTTCCCGCGCGTTTGCCATCCGTAATAAGGGCAGCACTCATTGTCGAGCGGCGAGGGCGAAGACTGCACAGGGGATAGAACTGCAGATCCCTCGGCCTCGCTCGCGATGACAAGGGGAGGGCCGCGCATTGAGACGACTTCCTCGAGCGGGCCGCCGCCACGAACACGCTCTCCGGATCGCGGAACTATAACCTGGTTTGTTTACGTTCCTGATGTGAGATTGTCGGGACCCGACGGGACGTTTACGTCATAGCGCCGAAATAATAATGGCAAACGTCCCATCTCTTCTGGAGAAGCTACCCCGAGGCAAAACTGTACTGGAGCCCGGACTTGAGAGAATCCGCTTGGGCGGATGGACGGTTGAGAAAAGAAACCCCCAACCCTCCGTTCCAGGAATTCTGGAACAAATCAAACTGCAAACGCCTGATTCATGAGGATGTTCCAGGCTTAACTATTTTTGGATTTAACTTGCGACATCAAGCTTTTGATTTTTGACGGCCATTCCCATGCTGGTGGCCACGTTCAAAAGCATCGGGGCAAATTTCCGCATGATCTCTTCCAACTCCGCGTTGCGGGTCCGCAACGTCTGGGTCTCGGCGTCGCGCCTGGACAAAACATCGCGCAATTCCCGGTTCTGGCGGAACACTTCCCGGGTCGATTCCAACCGGTCCAGGATCGATTGCAATTCTTCTTCAGTCACCGGTTTCGTGTTGGCGGATGAAAGATTGTTCTTGGGTGGTGCTTCAGTTGCCAGGCTTTCTTTCCACATAGATTGTCTCCAATATCGCGGTTAAAGTTGCGTCAGCTGCGGCCCATTCTAGCTTAGGGTCAGGATGACTTGAAGTTGGTTGCTCCGCCGGCTGAAGAATCTTTCCCGAAAAGGGCCTTGAGCGGGGGAGGTACTTGGCCCTTTGGATGCCACCGCAAGCTAATCGCCGCTGTAATTGTGCGCAAAGCGGACGAGCTGCTGTCGAACTGGGTGGCGCCAGTCGCCCGAGTATACTACCGGCAAGCGTTCCATCAAACCGAATATTTGATGCCCTCCGCCCGGAGCGCAGACTTGCCTTTCACCCGGCGGCTAGGTCGCGGTCTAAGGCCGTGTCATTTTAAACCCGGAAACCGTACCTTCCGTGTTGTGGGCAAAACGGATTCCGTAGATACCGTCCGTCGACTTCAACTTCTCGGCCGTCACCACCTGGCTCTTGTCGTAGCTCGCCACCACGGTGCCGTTGATGGCGCACTCCACCTTTCCCCCTTTGACAGACACTGCGATTTTCTGTTCAACCGGCTGCCCCGGGCCCGCAGCTTTATGAACCGCGGCGTTGCTTTCTCCGTGCCCGTTCATCTTGAATGGCTCCGGGGCAAACCCACGCACGATAAAGCGTCCGTCGCCATAAGCCTCGCAATACAGTTGGGTCTCGTGATCGGTGCCCAGATCGTTGCCCGCAATAAAAATGCCGTAAGGGTGTGGGTGGTCGTTGAGGTTCATGTATTTTGCTTCAGTAAAGGTGGCAGAAACGGTGTAGTCGCCGGTGGCCTTATTCGCCGGGTCCCAGAAGCTGGCTGCCGGGCCCGTGACCACCTGCAGTATGTTGCCCGTTTTGCTTAGCTTCGTGTCTGCTATGGTTTGTCCCTCACTCTTGGCATCTGCGTCCACCGCGCCAACCCAGCCGGGGACCGAGATCCCTCCGCCGGCAGCCGGGCGGGAAGCATCCTGCCCGTACCCAGGCGCCGTGCCGGCAAGAAGCAAGAGAGTGGCTGCTGTCGTGCTCAATCCGCGAAGAAAGCTCATTAGGTGTCCTCTCAGTTGCAGAAGTTGACACGCAGAGATTGTAGAGATCTTGCCTCCCACTCACAAGCGAGGTGCACCTTACACTGTGCACTTACTGGAAAGCATCCCAAGCCACGCCTGGGCTGAGATCAGCGGTTCAGCTGTACTCAACCCCAGGGAGCGGCAACAAATAATCAGCGTTCGAACTTAGAAGTGGAAAGCCACTTCTGCAGTTAACGCTCGCGGTGTCACGTAGTGTGTACCGCTGAACGTCGACAGGAAGTTGTAAAGCGCATACTTATTGGTGATGTTGACGCCGGTCAGGCGCAAGCTCCATTTGTATGTGTCTCCCTTGAAAAGGTTATCGTCTCCAATCGACGCGTCGAAGAGATTTCTGTGCTGGATGCGTGGAGGATTATGGTCGTTGTTGCCCGTCCCCGGAGCCGGAATGCTTACCAGGGTTGAGCTATACCCCGAAGCCGGGCAAGGAGTAGGCAAAGGAGTCGTGGGAGTCGCTCTAATTCCATCGCAGGTCAGTCCTGCTTCAAATTCCTCATCCGCCGTCAATCCGCTCAGATCAACTGCCGGCTGGCCATTGAGCGTAGTCGAGGTATCCCCACAGGCGGTGTTCGGATCATTCGAAGCGGGGTTATAGCAGGGAACTGATCCGGCAACAAGACCACTGTCGAATCGCCAGTTGAAACCTATCCAGGGCCTCAGGAATTTGTTCCCGGGTATTTGATATTGCACATGCGTGGTCTGGTTGAACCTCTCGTCATGGTCGATACGGAAGGGATATCCGCTGCCTCCCACCGTCGCTCCAGCGCCTGCAGACTGCGGCGGGAAGAAGCGGGCAGCAACCGATGACATGACAACAAACGCACTGAAGTTGTGATAGTTGGGGACATCCGCGCGCAGGGCAAAGCCCGGGATCTTTGAATTGTGCCAGTCGATGGGAAAGGTTATGGGTGTATTGCCGAGCACACTGAAGTCAAAGGCGTTGTGTGTGTATTTCCAGATATAGTCGCCGCTGAACACAAAGTTCTTGCCGGCAGCTTGTTGGAAGCCGGCGTGGAACTCATTGCGGTAACCAGGTTGAAGCGTTCCTGAAACCCCAGGCGAACAGAGGAGGAGCGGCGAAAGCACGGGATTGGTGCATCCGGAGCTTGATAACACCAGGTTTTCATTAAACGGCGTTTCCAAAGTACGAGCATAGGAAACGCGCAGCACGGTATTGGATTGCTTTATGTTGTATGCAATCCCGACGCGGGGCTCTGCCTGGCGGGCCGTCGTCAGCCCGTTGTAGAGATCTCCACGGATACCGACGTTGAACAGCCAGCCTCCCTTCTTGACTTGATCTTCGATGTAGAGGGCCATCTCCTTAACGTCGGTGTGGCCGAAATAGAAGTAGGAACTGCCGCCGCGTGTCAGGTCGTAGGGAGCCAGTACCGCATTGTAGGTGCCGTTAGGGTTGACCGCCGGATCATTCGACGCCAGGCCAAACGCTGCGCACTGAGTTGGACTGGAGAACCCAGCCTGCGGGGCATTGTCGGTAAGATTATCGACGCAAGGCGAGTTGTAGGTGGCCTCAACGACGCCAAGACTGTCGTGTTCGCGCAGGAAAGTCTGCGAATAGTTTGCACCCAGCTTGATGTTATTGATCCCTTTTACATAGGAGAAATCCGCATGCACGCCGGCGTCGGTCAGACTTCTGGACTGAGCAATCGAGGAGGTCTGTAGATTGGAAGGTCCAAGGTCGGCCAGGGGATTGCCGCTAGGGTAATAGTTGTACGCGTCCTTCCGGATGTAGGGGCCGAAGTTGAAGATGGAGTTGGCGCCAATGGTGCGGGTGTAAGTCGGAGCAATATCGAAGGTTTCGATCTTTGAGCGTTGATCCGCGTTGCCTACGCTTGAGAAAATGGGGTCGGCGCTGCTTCCGCCGCTCACCACATTCTGCACGTTCAAGTTGTCATAGGAGTTGGGCGTTTGGAACCATGAACGGCTGTAATTCAGGTTGACGTGAATCGAGTCGACTGGCGTAAATTGACGATCCACCCGGTCGAAAATATTTTGCTCGTTTCCCTTGTCGTGGAAGACCACGAATTCAGGAGGATCGAGGAATCGCCCGGTGTTCAATCCGTCTGCCTCAAAGAAGTTGCCCCAGTTTTGCCCACCGTACCCCACATCAATGCCTCCGGTGACCGACCCAAACGCGCCATAGGAAGTGCTGATGCTGCCGGTGGGCGTGGTTAGCCCCTGCCCAGACCGGGTCGTGGCCACGATCACCAGGCTGGTTTTGCCGCCGAACTCTGCCGGTGGCGCTCCGGAAATAACTTCGATGGATTGAATCGAGTTCGACGGAAACTGGTTCGAAAAAACCTTGCTCTGCTGGTCGGTAATCGGCTGCCCATCGATCGAAAAGGAGTTGGACGCATGGTCGCCAAGCCCGTGGAAGAGGCCATTGGAATCCGCGGCGACTCCCGGTGAGGTGAGCGTAACCAGGGAACTGAGCGACGAAGACTGGCTCTCCAGAGGAACCCTCTGAAAAAGGCCGCGGTCAACGTCGGTGTGGAACGTGGAATCATCCTCGACCAGATCTCCGCCGCCTTCGACGGTTACCGTACTGGAGGCCACGCCAACTTTCAGAATGGTAGTCAGACTGACCGGTACGGTAGAGCGCACATCTACGTCCTGGGACAGGGAAGCGAACCCAGTCGCGCTTACAGTCAAGTGGTATGGATTGAATGGAAGGCTGGTCAATTGATAATGCCCAGCTTTGTCGGTCGTGACTGTCCGCGAGTATTCGCTGACTGGGTTGGAGATGGATACAGATGCACCGGCAACAACGGCGCCGGACGGATCGGTCACGGTGCCGATGACTGTGCCGGAATTCGATTGAGCAAGCAAAGCGGGAATGGTCGAGAAAAATACGACAGAAAATAGAGAATGGCGAAACGCACGTCGTAGAGACGAGTGCATAGAGGCGACCTCCTGAATTTAACCTGAATTTTGACCCGGATTACGAGATAGCAGGGTCTACAGGTGGAGGCCGTATGTGGTGGGTTAGGGTAAAGAAGGAGCGAGGTCCGCCTGCCGAGGGTTCAATCTCGATTGCCGTCGTGTAGTGTTGCGGCGCAGGAAGGGTGACCAGAGCTGTGGGGGAAATGCCGGCATGCGCAACCACGCAGACGGCACAATCTGGGTGGGCCAGATTTTCAAAAGAGTGAGTGTGGGCGACCTGGATGGTTGCGCCGATGAAGACCAGGGCTATGCATAGAAGCCCAAAGAGCAATGCTCTTCGATTCTGCAAGCGTGGTTTCAATTTCAAGCGGAGCACGAGATACCCAGGAGACAGAGTCCTACGATTACCAGCAATCATATCAAATTCTCGTTCTCACTTACCCTGCACCCGTAAAATCTCCTCAGAAAGCAAAAGAGGAGTGTCTCCTGAATAGAGTTCACGTTATCGATTCACACACCGGGGGAGAACCCACCCGCACCGTCATCGAAGGGGGCCCGGATCTCGGCAATGGCGATCTTCAGCAGAGGCGGCAAATTTTTCAAAGGAACCACGAAGCATTCCGTCGCGCGCTGGTCACGGAGCCGCGCAGCTCTGAGGCGATGGTAGGTGCGTTACTCTGCGAACCCTCCCAGGCTGACTGCATCACTGGCGTAATTTTCTTCAACAACAGCGGATGCCTCGGCATGTGCGGCCACGGAACCATGGGCGTGGTGGTCACCCTCGCCTATCTGGGCAAAATCAAACCCGGCCGCCATCGAATCGAGACCCCAGTCGGTATCGTGGGAGCGACGCTCAACGAAGACGGTACCGTGACCATCGAAAACGTACCCAGCTATCGCTATGCCTCCGCAGTCAAAGTAGACGTGCCCGGATTTGGTCCAGTCACGGGCGACATTGCCTGGGGTGGTAATTGGTTTTTTCTGGTAAAGGATTCTCCCTATAGCCTCGACCGCGACCACATCGACCAACTCATTAGCTACACCTGGGCTGTTCGCCAGGCGCTCACCGCGAACAAGATTTGCGGTGCGGACCAGGCGGAGATAGACCACATCGAACTCCACGGCCCTGGGTCTTCTCCAAACATTGACAGTCGTAACTTCGTGCTCTGTCCCGGCAGAGAATACGACCGCTCTCCTTGCGGCACGGGCACCAGCGCGAAGTTAGCGTGCCTGCATGCGGAGGGCATCCTCGCTCCCGGTCAAGTATGGCGTCAGGAAAGCATCATCGGCAGCGTCTTCGAAGGACGCCTGCACGAGAGGGATGGACAGCTGATCCCCAGCATCACGGGCTCTGCGTTCATCACCGCCGATTCGACCCTCATCCTCGATCCCAGGGACACCTTTTGCTGGGGCATCCCGGCATGACCCGGTCCTTTGACGCTGTGATCGTTGGCGGAGGCATCGTCGGCGCTGCCTGCGCGCGATCTCTTTCTCAGCAAGGCATGCGCGTGGCGTTGGTAGAACACGGAGAACCAGGAGGAGGCGCCACCGCTGCTGCGATGGGCCACATCGTCGTCCTGGATGATTCACTCGCGCAGCTGGCTTTGACTCGCTACTCGCAATCACTTTGGCGGCAACTGGCGGCAACCCTGCCACCGGATGCGGAATACACCGCACGCGGCACGCTTTGGGTAGCCGCGGACGATGAGGAAATGCAGCAGATCTGTCGCAAGCACAGTGCCTATCAGGAAGCCGGCATCCCCTCCGAGTTGATCGACGCGCAATCGATCGCCGGCATCGAGCCTGCGTTGCGTCCGGGTCTCGCCGGCGGACTGTTGATGCCCGAGGACGTGGTTGTGTCTCCTCAGCCGACGGCCCGCTTTCTACTGCAGCAGGCAAACGCAACCCTGGTAAGAGAGAAAGCGACTGCCATGGGCAGCGGCAGAGTAACGCTCTCTAACGGTGACGAATTACAATCGCCCATCCTCATCAACGCCGCCGGGGAAGGGGCGCCCGCATTGACACCGGGGCTTCCCGTGGCCAGGCGAAAGGGTCATTTGGCAATCACCCAACCCTATCCGGGATTTCTCCGCTACCAGGTGGTCGAACTTGGATACCTGAAGAGCGCGCATGTAACCACCACGGATACCGTAGCCTTCAACGTGCAGCCAAGGCAGAACGGGCAACTGCTCATCGGCTCCTCGCGCCAGTTCGGCGTAAAGAGCAGGGAAGTGGAACAGGGCATCATGGCTCGCATGTTTGAGCGTGCTACAGAATATCTGCCGTCGCTGCCGTCGCTCTTGATCGATCGCACCTGGACTGGTTTTCGCTCAGCGACACCAGACAAGCTCCCATTGATCGGGCCCTCAATCAACGATGAAACCGTCTTTCTCGCCACCGGACATGAAGGCCTGGGTATCACCACATCCTTGGCCACAGCCCAACTGCTGGCAGACCTGATTGCAGGCAGAACACCCGCGATTCCAATTGCCCCCTACCTGCCCTCACGATCGACTCTGAAAGAGGATCAAGGTTAAACTGGGTTAGGCGCGCGCTTACGGTCTGCTGAAAAACGCCATGCTTCTGGAGGGGTGAAATTCGTAACCGGGCAGGATAGATGTAGGTGCGGGAGTTGCAGGGGCTAAACAGGCTGCGGAAAAACTCGGGACCGGAGAAGAAAGACGTACCTCAGGGGCTAAAGCCCGACATATTCTCAAGCATTTACGGCCCGACTAAAGTCGTGCCCTGATACAAAACAGAGCTTTCCGCAACCCGTAAAGCTGTCCCCCAAGACAAAGTCAGTTCTCACGCAGACTCTAAAGCCCGGGATTTTTTCAAGCCGTTACGGCACGACTAAAGTCGTGTCCTGATACAAAACCAAGTTCTTATGCAAACTCTAAACCCGGTTGCTGTTTAGAAGATTACGTACACCAGGGCTAAAGCCCTCAACTCATACAACGGAACGTTCTCGCGGGTTTAAAAACCCGCTTCCCCGGACGAAAGTCCGGGGCTGGCACATAAACCGCTTTTGAGGAAATAAACAATGCAGCTCGCAACAGAACAGAAACCCGTATCGCTGATCGGCTTTAGAGACGGAGCCGAAGGAGCCGCATTTACCGGGATGAACCCAGCAACCGGCTCCGCGTTAGAGCCAAAATTTTTCTCCGCAACTGCAGATGATCTGGAGCGCGCGGCAACGCTCGCGAAAAATGCCTTTCCCATTTACGGCAATCTATCCGGCAAAAAAAAGGGAGCCTTCCTTCGCCGCATCGCCGAAGGCATCGAGGCAGCCGCTCCTGCAATCATCCAGCGGGCCAACCTGGAAACAGCCTTGCCCGAAGCCCGCCTGCAAGGCGAGGTGGGAAGAGCCTGTAATCAGCTCAGACTCTTTGCAGAATTAGTGGAAGAAGGTTCGTGGGTCGACGCCCGCATCGATTCCGCGGATGCCAACCGCAAGCCCCTGCCCAAGCCCTCCATCCGTTCAATGCACAAGCCCCTGGGGCCGGTCGCCGTTTTTGGAGCAAGTAATTTCCCCTTAGCCTTTTCCGTCGCCGGAGGTGACACGGCATCCGCCCTGGCCGCCGGGAATCCCGTCATCGTGAAGGCCCATCCTGCGCATCCCGGAACCAGCCTCCTGGTCGGCCACGCCATTCGTGAGGCCGTAAAGGCGAACGGCTTGCCGGAAGGCGTATTCTCCATGCTCTTCGATAACGGTGTGGATGTAGGCATTCAGCTGGTGAAGCACCCCGCCATCAAGGCCGTCGCCTTTACCGGATCCTTCGCCGGCGGCACCGCCCTGATGAAGTTAGCGGCGGGACGGCCGGAGCCGATCCCGTGTTATTCCGAGATGGGCAGCGTGAACCCGGTCTTTGTGCTTCCCGGCGCCCTGAACAAGCGCGCAATCGCCATCGCCGGCGGTCTCCAGGGCTCTTTCACGCTGGGCGCCGGGCAATTCTGCACCAAACCGGGCCTGGTGCTGGTTCCCCAGCAAGACGGCACGCCCGCCTTCATGAAGGAATTAAGCGACAAGGTCAGCACCACCCCATCACAAACTCTGTTGACGAAAGCCATCGCTGACCGTTACACCTCGGCCGTCAAGGGTCGCGACGCCACCGTTCTGGCCGAAGGAGCCAAAACCGAAGGTAGCCCTGGCTCTGCGACCGTACAGGCGTCGCTGTTCGTTGCGGACTACAAAGATCTGGTCGAAAACCAGGATCTGGCGCAGGAGATCTTTGGCCCAACCACCGTCGTCGTCGGTTACCAGGACCGAAAGCAATTACTGGCCGTCGCCGAGCAGTTGGAAGGCCACCTGACCGCGACCCTGCAGGCGGACGAGAGCGAACTGGCAGAATACTCTGACCTGATCGACATTCTCACCCGCAAAGTAGGCCGCCTGATCCTGAACGCCTATCCCACCGGCGTAGAGGTCTGCCACGCCCAGGTCCACGGCGGTCCTTTCCCCGCCACCAGCGATGGCCGCTCCACTTCGGTAGGCACCCAGGCTATCTACCGCTTTACCCGTCTGTTCTGCTACCAGTCTTTCCCCGATGCTGCGCTGCCGGATGAGCTGAAAGGCGCCAACCCGCTGGGAATTATGCGCCTGGTCGACGGAGACCGAACCAGGAAACCCTCCGCGTAGCGTCCTGCTATGTGGTAAAGGTGACGATCGAGCTGCCGCCCTAGTAAACTCACTGGCGACAGCTCGAGGTGGGAAATGAATAACCGCAGGGACTTTGTCAAGATGACCGGTACCGTCTTAGCCGGATCTGCCATACCGTGGACTGCCACCAGTTACGCGGCTATTGTCGGCGCCAACGACCGCGTTCGCGTAGCCTTGATCGGCGCCGGTGATCGAGCCAAGGGAGCCCTGGTGCCTGCCTTCCAGGACCACGCCAAGGAGCTTAACTTCGAATTCGTAGCAGTGTCTGATATCTGGAACCGCCGTCGTGACGAAGGCGCTGCGTTCATCCAGAAACAATGCGGGGGAGGTCCCGTTGCCAGCATCCGCAACAACGACGAGCTCTACGCCCGCAAAGATGTCGATGCCGTCATCGTCGCCACCGCCGACTTTCAGCATGCCTTGCATGGAGTCGAAGCCGTCCAGGCCGGCCGCGATGCTTACGTGGAGAAACCCACCGCCCACACCATGGAAGACGCGCGTGCCTTCCGCGATGCGGTCAAGCAAACTGGAAAAGTAGTCGCGGTCGGCACCCAGCGCCGCAGCACGCCCAGCTATCAGAAGGCCTACGAATATATCCAGTCGGGAAAATTTGGCGATATTGTCGCCGTCGAAATGACCTGGAACGTTAATCAGCCAGGCCGCTGGCGCCGTCCCGGAGTCGTGCCTTTGCTGAAAGAACAAGACACAGACTGGAAGCGCTACCTCCTTAACCGTCCCTACGAGCCCTTCGATGCCCGCAAGTATCTCGAGTTCCGTCTCTTCTGGCCGTATTCCTCCGGAATTCCCGATCAATGGCTGGTGCATCAGATCGACACCGTGCACTGGTTCACCGGCTATCCTCACCCGCGCAGCGTGGTCGCCAATGGTGGTGTGTACCTATGGAAGGACGGCCGCAAGAACTGGGATACCATGACTGCTGTCTTCGACTACGGTCCCCTCGATGATCCAACAAAAGGCTTCCAGGTCATCTATTCCTCGCGCATGACCAACTCTGCGGGAGGAGTGAAAGAGATCTACTACTCCAACGGCGGCATGCTCGATATGGATAAGCAGTGCGTCAACTCCGAAGGCGGAATGACTGCCAAAGCCGCGGCTGAAATGGGCATGAAGCAAAATCTGCTGGGTGATTATTCTCTGAGCGATACCGTCGTGAAAGCAGAGACCTCGGCCAACACTGGCAACGATCCGATGACCTCAGCCAATATGCGCAACTGGATGGAGTGTGTCCGCTCCCGCAAGACACCCAATGCGAGCATCGATGCCGGCTACAGTCATTCGGTGGCATTGTGCATGAACATTGCCGCCATCCAGACTGGCCAACGGGTCACGTTCGACGACAAGTCTCAGCGCGTAATGGCCGGGGACAAGGTCTATGAATAGGTGGCTCGTGGGCTGCCTGTTGGCAGCCTGTGCGCTGCACGCAATGGCGGCCGTTAAAGTAACAGCAGACGAGGCGCATCAGCGCGTCGACATCACCGTCGACGGCAAGCCTTTTACGTCGTATGTCTGGCCAACGACGCTCAAGAAGCCGGTCCTCTTTCCACTGATCACATCGGAGGGCATTGATGTCGTCCGTGGCTTTCCATTGGCGCCGCGGCCAGGTGAGCGTGTCGATCATCCCCACCACGCAGGAATTTGGTTCAATTACGGTAACGTAAACAACTTCGACTTTTGGAATAACAGCGACGCGATTAAGCCCGCCGATCGCGAGAAGATGGGCACGATCCACCAACAAAAAATCCTCTCCACCAAAAGCGGAGATCGGGGAGAATTAGTTGTCGAATCGATATGGACCGCGGGCACCGGGGAAAACCTCCTGGAGCAGAAAACTCGCTACATCTTTTCCCAGCACAATGATGAAAGAATCATCGACCTGATAGTCACCTTGCACGCCTTTGAGCGGGTCGTCTTCAATGACGACAAGGAGGGTTTGCTGGGCATCAGGGTTGCCCGCTGGCTAGA
>Ga0210391_10001470_pt1 | contig 21465 bp, 16 predicted proteins | sample IncBWC12OmetaG_FD_160573 | JGI IMG/M metagenome (GOLD analysis project Ga0210391, IMG submission 160573) | Forest soil microbial communities from Barre Woods Harvard Forest LTER site, Petersham, Massachusetts, United States - Inc-BW-C-12-O ...
CATTCAAAATGATGGAGCTTCCATCCTTAAGGAGCGGAAGCGCCTTTTGCACGGTGAATAGAAGACCCTTAACGTTTGCATTGAACGTCGTGTCGAAGTGCTCCTCGGTGATTGCCCCGAGCGGGGCAAATTGTCCGGTACCGGCATTGGCGAATAGAATGTCGATGTGCCCCTTCTGCTGCTTCACAGTGGCGTACAACCGGTCAAGATCGGCTAGATTCGAGACATCGCCCTGCACCGCGGTAACGTTATTGCCAATCAGATTTACTGCCGCGTCGAGTTCGTTTTGACGGCGGCCCGTGATGAAGACGTATGCACCCTCCGCAATGAAGCGTTGTGCCGTGGCGAGACCGATTCCGCTATTACCTCCGGTGACGACTGCTACCTTTCCTTTCAGCTTAATCATTAGCTCTCTCCTGATTGATTTCCGATTTATCGTCTCAGATTCCGTACAACGTAGTGCCGATCAGTCGTGAGCAATGCACTCACAGTAGTTGACACCGCATTTGCTAATCAGTCCCCGGTGGAAGCGGTGAGTGGATTTGCGCGCTGCGCTTTCTCCAGGTGAGCAGAAATCCTGCGGCCACGATGGCGACACACGGAGCGAGGGCGTGCTTTTCTTCCAGCCTGGTGTAGAGGCCGCCGAATAGCGCACCCAGCAGAAAGAAAAAGCAGATCAAGTTCAAAGCAATAGCCTTGTCGCGGTTCTCAGTCGCCTCACGACCCACCATCCATAGAACCAAGCCTGAGATTGCCTCGCGAAGATTGGCGGTGATCATTGCTGAGTTGAAGGACCATGGACCGACGCTGTCAAAGCTGGTGATTTGGAGGGCGGCGACGAAGGAGATCATTGGAACAACGCACGCGTTTGGCAAACGAGCTCCGACGATCGCAAGGACGGCGAGGGTCACAAGCTCGAACGCCTGGCAGATCAGCGTGGCACGGAAGGCCCGTTTGTGTCGTCGCACGCCAAGCAGGCGAGCAGCCGCTACACCGAGAGCGAAAGCCGCAATGGGTGGCAGATGTCGCGCTGCCCGCGCCCACTGGCCACCCGAGGCAAAAACCGAGAAGAAGATTACGTTTCCGGTCTGCGCATTTGCGAACACATGACCGTGTACCAGGTAGGAATATGCGTCCATGTATCCGCCGGCCATTGCGAAGAGACAGGCAATCACAAGAAGGCCGGAGACATCCTGGAGCCTCTCGGCGGAAGCAATCGAATTCTCCGGTTTTGAAGGAACTTGAAGTTGCGGAAGTGTGGAAACGTCTTCCTGCATAAGATCTCCTGATCAAAAATCAATCTTTGTATGAAAGCCCAGGACCACGGCATTTTGAGAACTGCCTCCGCAATTCATGTAGTACTGAACCACAGGTTGGAAAAACACAGCATGCGGTAGCTCCAGGAGAAGGTTTACTTCAAACGCGTGCTCCGCGGGGTTCGCGGACAAAAGCGGCGAAGAAACCGGAAACGACTGATTGATGCCGCTGCGAACATACGCGACGCCAATGGTGTTATGGAGTGATATGGGCAGCGGCTCGTTCAAGCGCAGGCCGATCGTCAGGTCCTGATTATTTCGAGTTCTGTCTGGAGGAGTCCAGTCGGCGCCGGCCGTCAGATCAATCCCACGGTCGGTCTCGGGGTCGGTACGATAGAGCGCCTGGCTGGCACTTCCGTAGATCAAGTAGTTTCCGGAGACCGGCTTGTTGCTTGAGGTCGATGCGAACTTTCCCGGATTATAGGCAGCGCCAAAGCGATAAAGACCGGCGTAGCCTTTGCGGGCCTCGACGTTATCTTGGGCACGGACGGCGGATGCTTGTCTGCCCGGGCTATAGCCGATTTCAGACAATGACATTGCATTACCGCGGAATTGCGGGACGAAACCCGTCGGGTTGTAGTTGTAAGGGTTCCGAACTGCCGCGGACACCATATATTTAATGTAGAAGTGCACGGTGGGGATGACACGTACTTCGGCCGCAGGCGTCGAAGGAGGATCGAAATTCTCATAGGTAGAAGCGTAGAGATTTCCAAAGGCGTACTGCAAGGGTTCGAAGATGAAGGATGGGGCGAAGAGTTGGGTGCCATAGAAGTCCTGTCCGGCGAACTGGCCCGCGCGCACGATGAGCCGCTCGCCAAGAATTCTCTTTTCCATCCACCAGGAATCAAGGCGAAAGCTGTTCTCACTTGCCATACCGCTTGGCCCCGTAATGGTTCCCAGATAGGTGCCAAGATTGCCTCCGCCTTGCCACACTGCCGTGATATGAAAGGTGAGACCCGGGGTGTGCGTGAGACGGGAAAAATCCAGATCCACCGTTCCACGAACCCGGTCCCAGACCGCGAGCCGCTCTTCCTTCGCGCTGCGAACATTCCACAGTGAGTCGCTCGTGTAGGCCAGGTCAAACCTCACTCCTTTGTCGAATAGCTTGGTACGTTTGCCGTTCCACTCGCCAAACAAGTGCGGTTTTACATCGGCCGCGTGCTCACTTTGGTCGGCTCCGCTCAATCCGTCTTCAGGTGCCTGAGACTGCGGCCATGCCGACGCGAAGGTGCAGCTGAGCAAGATTGTCAAGACACAACCCTTCCAAAGCAGACTGCAACGCATGTAAACCTCAACGGAGGATTGCGATCCGCGCAACCATCGGACAGCGCACTCGCCTTGCGATGGCTCAAGACCGAAAGAACGCTTGAAGCTCGGTCAACACGGCTTGGGGCTGCTCTTCGGGAAGCAGGTGTCCGCAATCCAAAGCTTTCCCGGTAACGGAAGTCGCTTTCGCGCGCCAGGTCTCCAAGACGTTCCACATTTGTCCTACAACCCCCTTGGCGCCCCAGAGCGCAAGAAGTGGAGCAGTAACTTTGTGACCGGCTTTGTCGTCCGCCTCATCCATCTCGAGATCGATACCGGCGGCTGCGCGATAGTCTTCGCATGCAGCATGGATGGTGCCGCTGCAGCAGTAGCATCGAAGATATTCCGCCATGGCTTCGGGGGTTACCGCCCCGGGCGTCTTCCCTTGCACGGCGAGGTGCTCTCTCAAGTAGTATTCCGGGTCTAAACCGATGATGTGTTCGGGCATGGGGAAAGGCTGGATCTGAAGAAACCACCAAACATAACGTGTTGCGAATTCCTTATTGGTGTCAGCGTACATCGTGAGTGTCGGCGCGATGTCCATGACACAGACCTTATGTACGCTCTCGGGATGATCGAGACAAAGGCGATGGGCAGCGCGGGCACCGCGGTCGTGGCCCGCTACGAAGAACTTGTCATGGCCGAAGTGCCGCATCGTTTCCACCTGGTCCTCAGCCATCGCTCGAAATGAGTACTTGATGTGGCGGTCTCCACCATCGGGCTTGCTGGAATCGCCGTAACCGCGAAGGTCAGGTATTACGACCGTGTAGTCGCGAGCGAGATCCGCTGCGATCTTGTGCCAAGTAACATGCGTCTCAGGATGACCATGAATTAGGAGAAGCGGAGGTCCGGACCCACCAGTGAGTGCGAAGATCTCCGCTCCGCCTGTCTTCACTGAATGAGAAGTGAACCCAGGAAACATAGTGCGGGTTGTCGCTTCCGAAGGAGGCGACGGCAAGGGCGATAGCGGAGCACATGGCTGATGATAATCGTCTCTGCCGAACGCCGCGCCTATTCCTGGCAGAATTCCCAAAGTTGCTCCCACAGAAGTCATCGATAAGAACTGACGACGATCCATTTGTGTTCTCCTCTACCCGAAATTCCAATTGCAGCAAGCGTCAAACGCACACCCTGCGTTGTATTTTGTGGCTCCAACGAACCACTAAGTCCTTATCGCTCTCTTCGGATCCACTCGCTGATGTACGGTGGACAGTTGCGGAGTTCGATGCCCTGGACAACGCACGCTCCAAGAAAGCGCACCGCCTCTACGTCCACGCGTGTGACTTCCTTCAAATCGAGTGCGACGTTCCCGGTAACTCCATCGAGTTCTCTCTTCAATTCCAAAGCTCCTTCGGGATCGATTCGACCGCTGAGTCGAAGAATCGTTGTTTGCCTTTCGGAGCTTCGGTCAATTTTGAAAGTCACGTCTGGTTACCAGCAGCTGCAGTAACTGCACGAGCGAGTCCACACGTAAGGAGTTGAATACAGAATGGTTATGGGCGGGGTGGATGGCGGAAATCGTCATATGGCGAAGTTCGCCATTTGCTTGCGCCCGTAGGAAGCGAATAAGGACTAGGCGGTCGGTCGGCACGCCGGTACCAAGACCGGAAATAACCTTGTTGCAAAACCTCCACAGTGAAGCTCAGAATCGCGTCGCACCCGTTCCGATCACTCGCTGGTCCTTTAGAAGCAGTCAGGCGAATGCAGAACAAGTAGCGCGTGCAGCGAGCAATCGGCGAGTCCGGCTCGGAACAGGAACAAAAAGGCGGGGTATAGGATGCGCCGATGAACTGGATGGCCGACATAGCGTTCACAACGAAAAATAGCTTCGCCGACAGAGTCCGGAAGTCAGTCGCACGATTTCTGCTGGGAGGTATAGGGCTCGGGCTAGTTACTTTCCTAAGTTCCCGGTTTGAACTTCGGCGCGGTGCCGTCTCGCTGCTTTATCTCACGGTCGTAGCAATGGTTTCGTTAACTGGAGATCTCGTTGCGTCCGCGGGCATCGCGATTACAGCTATTTTGTGCTTGCAGTATGTCATTGCAATTCCGCCTTCAAGTCCTGAAATCAGCGGTCCGCTGGAGATTGCGGCCGTTATTTCGTTTTTTGCGACTGCCACCATCATTACTCGTCTGATTTCCAAGATGCATAAGTCGCTCGCGGAGAATCGTGCGTTGCGGGAGCGGCTCCAGACGACCATCGACACGATTCCAACGATGGTAGCCTGCACGAAACCCGACGGATCAACGGAGTTTCGCAATAAGCGCTGGCAGGAATTCCTAGGCTCGGAGGAAACGGATGCCTGGGACGCGGTCCATTCACATGATCGCCCGGGGATCGAGAAACGTTGGCGGCAAGCGATTGCGACCGGAGAACCATTCGAGGCTGAAGCTCGTTGGCGCCGCCGTGACGGCGAATTCCTGTGGATGCTTGCGCGCGCTGTACCGGAGCGTGACGAAACCGGTCAGATTATTCGTTGGTATGCAACGCTGACGGACATCGAAGATCGCAATCGGGCGGAACAGGCTCTGCGGCGCAGCGAAACGTATCTGGCCGACGCTCAGAACCTAAGCCACACGGGCAGTTTTGCCTGGGACGTCAAGCGCCCTGGGCCCATCTACTGGTCCGCAGAAATGTGCCGGATCCATGGACGCGCTCCGGAGCAGGGGGCTCCTTCGGTCGAAGAAGACAGGGCGTTGCATTCCCCTGAAGATTGGGCGGGATTGATGGATGCAGCCCAGAGAGCAGTCCGCGAGAAGGTGGACGTTGACTACGATTCCCGGTTGGACTTCCCGGATGGGACCACCAAATATCTTCATATCGTGGCGCATCCGGTGGTCGATGCCTCAGGCGATGTTGTTGAATTTGTTGGTACGACAGTGGATGTCACTGAGCAACGGAATGCGCGGGAGACTTTAGAAAAAGCCTTCGAGGAAATCAAAAAATCAGAAGGGCGTCTTCGAACCATTATCGACACAATCCCGGCAATGGCCTGGTGCGCACTACCTGACGGCTTCGCGGAGTTCCACAATAAGCGCTGGCTGGACTACACCGGTCTCTCCGACGAGGAGGCACGGGGATGGGGTTGGAGCACTGCGTTTCATCCTGACGATTCGCAAGCTGCGGTAGACGACTGGCGTGACATCGTAGCCTCAAAACAACCTGCCGAAGGTGAACGTCTCATTCGGAGGTTTGATGGAGAATATCGACGGTATATGTACCGTGCCGAGCCGTTGATGGATGAGCAGGGAAACGTCGTTCGATGGTACGGTACCATCACAGATATAGAAGACCGCAAGCGCGCTGAAGACAGCCTTCGATCCAGTGAACAGAACTTTCGTCGGATCGTTAACAGCATTCCCGGCTATGTTTGTGCTTTGACGGCGAGTGGCGAGATTGAATTCGTCAACAATCAAGTGCTGGAATATTTTGGTAAGACCCGCGACGAATTAAAGAACTGGGCCGTGTCCGACACCGTTCATCCTGACGATCTTCCTGAAGTAGTCGCTACGTTGAGGACTTCGATCGAAACTGGGCAGCCGACCAATGTTGAACTCCGCCTTCGCCGTGCTGATGGAATATATCGCTGGTTTTTGCTACGTCGCCTGCCGCAGCTTGATAGCCACGGCCAAGTCGTCCGCTGGTACACGCTGCACACCGATATTGAAGACCGAAAGCAGGCGGAAGACAATATTCGCCGAAGTGAAACGGAGCTGCGACAGATCTTGGAATTCGCGCCGCAGTACGTCACCGTATTGGCCCCTGATCGCGATCGCACACCTCTGTATGCCAATCAAATGGTGCTTGATTATCTCGGGTTCACTCTTGAGGAGTGGCGGATCACCGATCGTCACAACTATTTTCATTCAGATGATTGGGAGCGCTTGACTCGCGAAACTCAAAGTAAATTCCTAGGTGGCCTCCCGCACGAATTCGAAGTGCGTATTCGAAGAAAAGACGGGGAATATCGTTGGTTTCTGACGCGCTGGAACCCGCTCGGAGATGAACAAGGTCGTGTCACACGTTGGTATTCCGCAACGTTCGATATTGACGATCTCAAGCAGGCGCAACAGCGACTTCAGAACGAGAATATTGCGTTACGCGAAGAAGTCGATCACGCATCAATGTTTGAGGAGATCGTGGGCTCCTCAGCGCCTCTCCGCGGGGTCCTATCGCAAGTGGCGAAGGTGGCGCCCACCGAGTCTACGGTTTTAATTCTTGGCGAGACTGGAACAGGAAAGGAATTAATTGCCCGGGCAATTCACAATCGATCGAACCGTCCAACTCGCGCATTCGTTCGGGTGAATTGTGCGGCAATCCCACAATCCCTGATCGCCTCCGAACTCTTTGGGCACGAGAAGGGTGCATTCACCGGGGCGACGCAGCGACGTTTGGGAAGGTTTGAACTGGCGCACGAAGGAACGATCTTCTTGGACGAGGTTGGAGAACTTCCAGCCGAGACTCAGATAACTCTGTTGCGCGTGCTCCAAGAACGAGAATTCGAGCGCGTGGGAGGAAGCCAGCCGATCACCGTCGACGTACGCGTGATTGCGGCGACGAACCGTAACCTTGTGGCGGCAGTGGACTCCGGCTCTTTCCGGCAAGACCTCTTCTACAGATTGAACGTTTTTCCGATTACGGTTCCACCGCTGCGGGAACGCCCGGATGATATTCGGCTGCTGGTTGAGTATCTGATTGAGAGGTATGCCAAGAAGGCAGGAAAGAGGATCACCAACATCACCAAGAGAACCTTGGAACTGTTCCATGCCTACGATTGGCCCGGCAACGTTCGGGAGCTGCAGAATGTCATCGAGCGAGTCATCGTCCTCTGCGAAAGTGATACATTTTCCGTGGATGAATCATGGCTGAAATATGAATTACCTCAAGAACAGAGACTCGCGACGGGGGTAGAGCGGGGACTTGTTCGCTTAGACGCTAGCCGAGAGAAGGAACTCATCGAGACAGCGCTGGAGCAATGTAAGGGCAGAATCGCAGGTCCAGGCGGCGCAGCGGAAAAACTGGGAATCCCACGTTCAACTCTCGAATCGAAGATCAGAACCCTTCGGATCAACAAGCACCTATTCAAAGCGCAAAGTGCGTGAGTCGCTTTTCGACGCAAACATCTCCGTCCGACGAGCGCAAGCAAATGGCGAAATTCGCCATATGACGATATCCGCCACTACTCTGTGCTTGTAACTGTCCTGTATCCAATTGCCCACGTATGGCCTCGGTCGTGCACTTACAGCTGCCGTGGCGCATGAATGGAAGAGGCGACAAAGAGTAGGGCCGAAAAAGAAGAATGCGAACTTACGTCTGAGGAGGGCGGCATCAATGTTCAAACACCCAGCTTTGTTGGTGGCGATGACAGTTCTCGTAGTGCTTGCTGCGCTCAGCACCGCTAGAACGATCCAAGCACAGGGCGCCCCTGTAAAGAATATCGTACTGGTCCACGGGGCGTGGGCAGATGGTTCTGGCTGGAGAGGCGTTTACGACATCCTTGTCAAGGATGGTTTCAATGTGAGCATTGTTCAAGAGCCCGAAACGTCCTTTAACGACGATGTTGCCGCCACCAAACGCATTCTCGCTTTACAAGATGGTCCGTGCATTCTTGTAGCGCATAGCTACGGCGGCGCCGTAATCACCGAAGCTGGCACTGACCCATCGGTTGTTGGGCTGGTGTATATCGCCGCTCACATGCCCGATGTCGGAGAAAAAGAGTCGGAAGATGGAAAGCGCTTCCCCAGCGACCTCGCCAAGTCGGGTGCGATAAAAAAGACACCAGACGGATTCACGTACATCGATCCGGAGCAGTTCCACGAATACTTCGCGGCCGACGTTCCTGCCGACCAAGCCGCATTCATGTCGCGGTCGCAGGTGCTCAACTTCGCGGACAATTTCTCAGCGACCATCACTACTGCCGCGTGGCGTACGAAGCCCAGTTGGATGTTGGTGCCAGGAGCAGACCGAACCATTAACCCCGACCTCGAGCGGTGGTACGCCACGCGAGCCAACAGCCACAAGGTGGAAGTCGCGGGCGCGAGTCATTGCGTCTACATATCCCACCCGAAGGAGGTTGCAGAGCTGATCGAAGATGCTGCGACGCACGCTCGGCATTGACATCGCCATGTGCCAAGTGCTAGTTTCTGCGCTCTGAGCTCAGCGACGCTTTTTTCCACGTCCGAAGCGGACGCTGTTTTGAGCGAGCAACTTATGTACATCGCGGTTGATTCCACGTCTAAAGCGTCGATTCAAGTAACGCCGAACTAATCTAACCTCGGAAATCGCGGATTAATCCGCAGCGCAGTACATAACCATAAAAACGTTCTGAACGCGGCGGGTGCAGGCATCAGCGCCTGCGTGCAATTTGCAGGTTGCGCCTGCACGCCATCCGCCTGGGCCCCCAAAATCTTAATGCCATCTTTTCGGCGGCATGCCGAAAGCGAAGCCCCAGTTACGACGGGCAATCGATCTTTTGCAAAGAGGTGATTCGATGACAGCGCAAACCGCACAGCCTGCGTTCCGTTCCTGGACAACGCGTCGCGATGAGAAGCGACGGCGCATGCAACGAGTACAGTCCTGGATGAACGGCCCGGTGCTTCCCAGTGAAAGGATTGTTGATGCCTTCGAAGCCGTTATCGTCAGTGGCGACAGTATCGTGCTCGAGGGAGACAACCAAAAACAGGCTGATTTTCTTTCGCGCTCTCTCGTCAAAGTCAATCCGGGAAAGCTTCACGATCTGCACCTGATCATTTCGAGCATCAGCCGGCCAGAACATCTCACTCTGTTCGAATTGGGAATTGCAAAGAAAATAGATTTTTCATTTGCGGGCCCGCAGAGTCTGCGTGTGTCGCAACTGCTGGAGGACGGCAAACTCGAAATTGGCGCCATCCACACGTATGTCGAGTTGTATGCGCGGCTGCTCGTGGATCTGGTACCGAATGTGGTTCTGGTATGCGCCGAACAGGCTGATGCGGAAGGCAACCTCTACACTGGGCCAAACACCGAAGACACGCCCGTGATTGTCGAAGCAGCCGCGTTCCACGATGCGATCGTCATCGCACAGGTGAACCAACTGGTTGATAAATTGCCGCGCGTGGATATTCCCTCTTCCTGGGTCGATATCGTCGTCGAGGGCGATAAGCCGTTCGCAATAGAACCACTGTTCACCCGGGATCCCCGCCACATCGATAATCTACAGATTCTTATCGCCATGATGGTGATTCGGGGCATATACGAGCGCCATCAAGTTCACTCATTGAATCACGGGATTGGCTTTGATACGGCCGCCGTAGAACTTCTGCTGCCCACTTACGGCGAGTCACTTGGACTGCGGGGAAAAATCTGCGAACACTGGGCACTCAACCCACACCCCACGATGATCCCTGCGATAGAAAGTGGCTGGGTCAAAAGCATTCACTGTTTTGGCAGCGAAGTTGGAATGGATGCATATGTTGCAGCGCGCCCGGATATCTTTTTTCTGGGACGGGACGGCAGCCTCCGTTCGAACCGCGTTCTATGTCAGCTTGCCGGGCAGTATGCAGTCGATGGATTTATAGGTTCGACTTTGCAGATGGACGCTGACGCAAATTCTTCGACGGTGACAATAGGTCGACTCGCCGGCTTTGGCGGTGCGCCGAACATGGGGCATGATCCGCATGGCCGCCGGCACAGTTCATACGCGTGGCTAGATCTAATTACCGAGAAGAAGCCGGTTGTTCGCGGTCGAAAGATCGTTGTGCAAACTGTCGAGACGTTTCAGAAGGGCGATGTTCCCGCATTTGTTGAGACTCTCGACGCAGTTCAGGTTGGTAAGCAGGCGGGAATGCCAATCGCTCCAGTCATGATCTACGGCGACGATGTAAGCCACGTCGTAACCGAAGAGGGCATCGCATATCTCTACAAGGCCGAAGGTCAGGAGGAACGCCGCCGCGCTCTCGCGGCAGTGGCAGGAGTCAGCCCCGTCGGTTTGAAGGCTGTCGCTTCAGAGACTGAAGCGCTGCGGAAGAAGGGCGTGGTCGCATACCCGGAAGATCTCGGAGTTCGTCGTCTGGATGCGAAACGTTCTCTGCTAGCGGCGAGAAGCATGGAAGATCTCGTGGCTTGGTCCGGCGGACTGTATAACCCACCAGCACGATTCCGGAGCTGGTGATGAAGACGGACTTTTTCTCCAGCACGCCGCTTAAGACTCCCTGGACCGATTCCAGTGATCAGGCGCAGGCAATCCGGCTAGCGGCCCTCGCGCGTCAGGCGTTGATTGCCGAGGCAGAGTTGACCCCAAAACCCGGATTGGTCGACCGTCGCGGTGCTGGCGCTCATAGCGATCTGTCACTCGCAATCATGACGCGGTCTGCCCTTGCGATTGAACCGTACCTCCGCGAGATGGCGCTCATCTCTGGCAGAAATTATCCCAGCCAGCTATTGCGGGAACGGCTTGCCGTCATTGGCCGCGAGGCGGAGCACGCGATGCTCAAGGAAACGGGCGGGAGTAACGCGCATAAGGGCGCCATTTGGATCTTGGGCCTGCTAACCTCCGCTGGCGCGATGCAAGACGAGGGACAGCCGCCGGCCTCGATGATCGCTGGAACCGCGAAGAAGATCGCGTCATTTGAAGATCGTGCAACACCTCGACTCGTCTCGCATGGTGACATGGTTGCGCGGAGATATGGTGTCGCGGGCGCGCGCGGCGAAGCTCTCGGCGGCTTCCGCCATGTTGTTGAGATCGGCCTGCCAATACTTCATTCGAGGCGCGCCAGTGGCGCGACCGAAACTGTGGCTCGCCTCGACACTTTGCTCCGCATCATGTCCTGCCTGGACGATACATGTTTACTCTACCGCGGAGGAGAAGAAGCGCTCGTCACGGCGAAGGCCGGCGCTGCTGCTGTCGATAGCGCCGGTGGCAGTGGGACTGCGCTCGGAAAGCAGCGATTGCAGCGTCTCGAGCGTCGGCTGCTGGAGCTCGGAGTCTCTCCGGGCGGAAGCGGAGATCTTTTGGCGGCAACGCTGTTTCTTGATGCGGTTGAGAGAGGACACAACGAAGTGCAAGCGGATCAAAGCGAATCGGAGGAGACATATGGAACAAATTGAACTCACTTATCCGGCGAAACGAGCGGTCCCCAAGAGAGCCCATGTTGGCGTGGTGGGTTCCGGGGATATGGAAGTCCTATTGGAACCTGCCAAAGGCACATCTGCTCAGGTTTCCATCCGCACGAGCGTCAACGGTTTTGGCGCCAGTTGGAAAGCAGTCTTGGACCGGTTCTTCACCAAGTACGACGGGGCTGCCCGCATCCAGATCAACGACGCTGGCGGAACGCCAGGGATCGCCCAGCTGCGTCTGGAGCAGGCGGTGGAGGCGAGTGAGCAATGACCGACAAAAATTCTGCTGCAGACTTCATCCACCGCCAGAGCTTTATTGAGCTCGACGCACGTGAGCGGGCCACGGCACTGTTCGATGCGGGAACATCACGCGAGTTGCTTGGACCCTTCGACCGCGTGGAGTCCCCTTGGCTCGCGATGCAGGGCGTCACACCCCAGGAAGACGACGGCTGTGTGGTGATGAAAGGAAGGATTGCGGGCCACCCAGCGGTGGTCGTTGCGCTCGAAGGCGCGTTTCAAGGCGGGAGCACGGGAGAGGTGTCCGGAGAGAAGATGACTGCCGCTCTCGATCTGGCCTATGCCGACAGCAAGAAAGGAACACCGACTAGCGCGGTGATTCTGCTCGAGACCGGTGGGGTCCGTTTGCAGGAAGCCAACCTTGGACTCGCGGCAATCGCAGAGCTCATGGGCTCCATTCTGCTATTGAGAAAATATGCGCCAGTGATCTGCCTTTCGGCCGGCACGGTCGGCTGTTTTGGGGGCATGTCGCTTGCGCTAGGGCTAGCCAGCTACGTGATTATGACGCGCGAAGCTCGACTGGGACTAAATGGTCCCAAAGTGATCGAACAGGAAAACGGAATCGATGAATTTGATTCGAGTGACCATGCACTGGTCTGGGCAATCGACGGCGGCGAACAACGATTCGCGACGGGCCTGATTGATGCACTCGTGGAAGACGACACGCCCCAAGTTGTGGACGCGATTCGACGGTTCGTTGGAAACGGTGTTCCGGCCGTGCATCGGAGCACGCAGGTAGAACTCTTTCGCAGTCGTATTAAAGCCCTCGATACTTCGCGACAGTGGGATCCCAAAGAACTGCGCACACTGTGGACAGCAAAAAGCGCTACGGAGGGAAAACAATGAGCGAATTTACCGGCATTCGAGGAACCGTGTGGTTCCGCGCGCTCACAGGGCAAGCGTCACCCATGCCTGGTGATCCAAAGTCCGTCCTTACGTCGGATGCACCGATCGGCAAGGAGCAAGCCAGATTCCTGTGCGTTGTTCCGGATCCCCATGGACGATTCCCTTGCGCCAGGCATGGGGAAGTGGGACTGGAAGAGGCTTACACCCTCGCAGCGCGGGTTCGCGAAGTGATCGACGAGAGCAAGAACACGAACAAGCGTCCAATCGTCGCTATTGTGGACGCGAAGAGCCAGGCGTATGGCCGGCGCGAGGAGACCGCCGCCATCTTTCTTGCTGCCGCTGCTGCTGCAGACGCTTACGGCTCGGCGCGGCTCGCAGGTCATCCTGTAATTACATTGGTCGTCGGCCAAGCACTCTCCGGAGGCTTCCTTATGCACGGTTACCAGGCCAATCGCATTCTGGCTTTTGACGACGACGGCGTCATGATCCACGCCATGCACAAGGCGGCAGCGGCGCGCATTACGCTTCGTTCCGTGGAGGAACTGGAGAAACTAGCGAAGACGATTGTCCCCATGTCGTACGACATTCGGGATTATGCAAAGTTGGGGCTCCTCTACAAACTACTTCACGTGGAAAATCCAGAAAAACCATCTGCCGAAGATATTCGGAACGTACAAAACGAACTAATCGGGGCCATCGCGGATGCGCGCAGCGGCCCGGTCGATCTTCGCAATCGACTCGAATCGAAGGGAGCACAGGAGATGAGAAAGGCATCGCTGCTCGTTCGCAGCAAGCTCGAAGCACAGTGGCAAGAGACCAGGTGATCGAGCTACTTGCCAATTCGCTCGTGCCGATTTTTATTGACCTGATATTTGGCTATGCGGCTGGCTTGCGAAAGGTGGTGGATAACAAGGATGTAGAGACCCTGGTCAGCTTTCTCATGAAGTTTGCACTACCTTGCTATTTGTTCGTCACCATGGCAAGCACACCGCGTCAGCTCTTGTGGGATCAAGCGAAGCCGGCCCTGGTATTTGCGATCGTGTATGTGGCTCTCTTTGTTGCGACCTACTATGCATCGCGGCACCTATATAAGGATACGGCTGCAAACAGTGCCGTGCTGGCGCTGACGCTAGGATTTCCAAATGCAGCCGCGGTAGGGATTCCTCTTCTCCGGGCCGTCTACGGTCCTCGGGCCTCCGTCACTGTTGGCGTTGCCCTCGCGGTCGGCGCGATCACGATCACCCCGATTACCCTTGCGATTCTGCAAAGCGGTACCAGTGCCGGCGGGACACTCTCTCACGCAGGTCGCGTCCGTGCATCCCTGTGGGGTGCTCTCAAAAACCCGGTATTTTGGGCTCCTCTGCTTGGCGTTGTTATAGCGGGCGTCCAGTTTCACGTGCCAGTTTATGTTGAGAAGGGCCTAATCATTCTCGGTGCAGCGACTGAAGGCACCGCATTGTTCGTAACGGGTCTCATTGTATCGGCACAGCGTTTCACCCTGAACTGGAGCGTGGGATGGGCTGTTTTAGCCAAGAATGTGATCCAGCCCGCTCTTTGTCTCGCAGTGGTGTTTCCATTGGCTATGCCTCTAGAACAGGCCAGATACGTGGTCTTGCTGAGTGCCATGCCGTGCGGTTTCTTCGGCATTCTCTTCGGCGAAAGTTTCAACGCAACTCCGAAAGTGGCAAGCTCGAGTCTGATTGCGAGTACTGTCCTCGGTATCTTCACACTCGCGGGATGGATTGTTTTCCTCGACCACCTGCATTAGGACGCCTCATGTTTCACTGCGAACCTCATTCTGTTCGAACACATGATTTGTTGGAGATAGACGCGGGCCAGCTCATCTGTGCGCTGGCGTCTGCGCCTCAGTGGGTCGAGGAGAGTTTGCGAAAAAGTCCGTTTGTCGTCGTTCGTCGTGATCGAGCCACTGGGGAGCAAATTCCGGTCGGAGTTCGTGGAGCGGAAAGGAATCAGCGGTGGGCCACTTTCTGTCATCCAACGTTGGTAAAAAGCATCGTCACACCTCCGCAACTCCTAAGGCGCACTGTTGCCATATCACGCTCAGATCTCATGCCTGCTTTTCGCGCCTTCACCATTCTCAAAGATCGTTGGATGGACTTCAATCGTCCTTGGGGGCCGGGAGGCAGTGTTGGCTTCGAGCTTGCGACCAACACGCATGTGGTAAAACCTGAAAGCGATCTGGATATTGTTCTCTATGCGGAAAGACGAATGACGGTAGAAGAGGCGAAGTCTCTTTGCGATCGCGCGATGGATCTTCCTGCAGTCGTTGATATTCGCGTGGAGACACCTGCATGCGGCTTCTCGCTCATCGAGTATGCACAAACAGAGTCATCCAGCATTTTGCTGCGCACGCCCAGCGGACATTTGCTTGGCGACGACCCTTGGGGCGATAAACTCAAACTGTCCGATGCGGCAGAATCGGCAGGCGAACGGTTCAACGCGCCATGAGCGTAGCTTTCCTATTTCCGGGACAAGGATCGCAAGTGCCGGGCATGCTACATGACCTCCCGGATCATCCCGCTGTCGCTCGAACGCTCGATGAGGTTAGCGAAAGCTTGCACGCCGACGTTAGAGAACTTGACTCCGCAGAAGCCTTGCAGTCGACCGTCTCCGTCCAACTTGCGTTGTTAACCTCCGGTGTCGCGCTGGCCCGTGCTCTCTTTGAAGAAGGCGTCAATCCGGAGGCAGTCGCAGGCCTTTCTGTAGGAGCGTTTGCCGCTGCAGTGGCGGCCAACGTTCTGAATCTTGTCGATGGAGTTCGGCTCGTGAAGGAGCGCGGGGAGGACATGGTGAAACTCTATCCCCAAGGCTACGGTCTCGCCGCCATCATCGGGTTGACGGAAACACAGGTGTGCACACTGGTCAACAACGCATACACGGAACAAAATCCGGTATATGTGGGCAACATCAACGCTCCTCGGCAGATCGTCATCGCTGGTTCCAATGAAGGTATGGACAAGGTGTTAGGAGCTGCCCGAAGGAGCGGCGCTCATAAGACAGTACGCCTCAATGTGTCCGAACCCTCGCACTGTCCGTTACTTCAACCCGTGGCGGATGCCCTAAAAAAGAGCTTGCAGGCGATACATTTACAAGAGCCGAAGATGGTCTACGTTGGCAACGTAACCGGAAGAGCGTTGCGGAGTGCGGAGGCCATCTCGGAGGACTTAGCCACCAACATTGCGCATGGTGTTCGCTGGTACGATGCGACAACTGTCCTCCAGGAACTGGGCTGCAAACTTTTTCTTGAGATGCCACCTGGGCATGTTCTTAGTGAACTTGCTGAGCAGAACCTCTTCGGCGTCCATTCGGTTCCAGTTGACCCGGCTGTGCTGCCCAGGATCTTGCGTTTGACCCAACTAGAGGAAGCCAATACGTGAGAAAGGGTTCATTAACTGCGCGAAATGCGAAGATTCGCTCGGACGAGCCAGCCGCGAGCCCACGAGTGAATAGACCCTCGCTTGATTTTCGCGAGAGCGGCCAGCTTCACCGGCACCTCGTTCAGCAGACGATGACCCTGGAGCCTATCCGGACCGCCGTGGTTCATCCGGTCGATACCGACTCCTTGCTAGGCGCAATCGAGGCCGCCAAAGCGAATCTCATCATTCCGGTGCTGGTCGGACCGGCCTCCAAGATCCGAGCCGCAGCGAACCAGGCCACGATAGAAATCTCCGCTTATGAACTCGTGCCTACAGAACACAGTCACGCCGCGGCCGCTCAAGCGGTTGAACTCGCTTGCGACCACAAGGTCGAGGCGCTGATGAAGGGGAGCCTCCATACCGACGAATTCATGGGTGCGATCGTTCACGAGGAAAAGCTCCGCACGGCTCGACGCATGAGCCATGTCTTTGTCATCGACGCGCCGCCCTACCCGAGGCTGCTCTTCGTCACCGACGCGGCAATAAACATCTACCCGGGTGTCGAAGAAAAGGTCGACATCGTTCAGAACGCGATCACGCTGGCGCGCGTTCTGGGCCTGGACCAGCCAAAGGTTGCCATCCTGTCCGCGGTGGAAACAGTGTCGCCAAAAATCAAGTCCACACTCGACGCTGCAGTGCTTTGCAAGATGGCCGATCGAGGTCAAATCACTGGCGGCATTCTCGATGGCCCGCTCGCCTTCGATAATGCGGTGTCTGCGGATGCCGCAAAGATCAAAGGTATCGTTTCTCCCGTTGCAGGCCGAGCGGACATTTTCGTCGTGCCCGATCTAGAGGCAGGGAATATGTTGGCTAAGCAACTTGAATACTTGGCGGGCGCGCGACTAGCGGGCATCGTGCTCGGGGCACAAGTGCCAATCGTCCTGACGAGCCGCGCTGACAAGGCGCCAGCGAGACTGGCGTCCTGCGCGATCGCTCTTCTGCTCGCGCGCAACACGAACGGGCAGATCAAGTTTGAGTTCGGTCGCGTCCTTGACCGCGACGGGCTCTCAAATGAATCACACGCTTCCGCTCGTTGAACTGGTGTTGAACGGGGAAACCACATGAATAAAGACAGTCCTATACATTCAAACGCAACCGCTGTTGGACAATGGTGTCACCGGGGCGCGACAACGCACGACACGCCATGAAGAATGCAACGGCAGCCGAAACCGCAGATGCGCGCGCCGCGGCGGTGAGCATCAGCAAAGCGCGGGGGATTCGCTCGGCCCATCCGTCGAAGAGCTAAGATCGCTCGCCAGGGTTAGACCGGCCGGGACACTGCCCTGGCTAGGTTTTGACCGAATACAGCCAAACGGATGGATCTCGCGCGGAAGCAATGTCGAATCAACGCACTGGATAGTGTTGCATCGACCGGTTGCGCTGGCAGCACTTACCAGTGACTGACTTTCGCGTCACCAACCCAAAGGTTAAGGAATCCCTTATTCTGGCATCTCCTCGATCCCGCGCTATACTCGGACCACTCGACATTCTTGTCGACATCGGTGTTCCTGCCGAGAAGGAGGTGATCCAGTGAGGTACGGTTTGCGTTGATGCATTAGAGGAGGCGCTTGTCAGGTTGCCGAGCGCCTCTCTCCTTTTCAGGCTTATTAATAAACACAGTTTATAGATTTAGCCTCGCGTGTAGCGTCGTCTCCACCGCGGATAAGCTATCGCGCAGGGCCTCTTGATGAATACGACGGGCTCCGGTTCAGCCGGCGCAGGGCGAACGATCGTAGGCAGTGGGTCCCAAGAGAGATCGAGCTTAGACTTCAACTTCACTGTCTTGGCGTGCTTGCTGTAATCGCAGAAACACCTCCCTACGTTCTTCAATCCCCCAACGACGCGCCCACGACGGGTTAGCTTCGCCGTTCTCAGCTCCCCCAGCTGGCCCAGATCAATAGAACGGTCTTCTTTAAGACCTTGTTTCATGGCGTTCAGAAACGCTTCCAGAGCTTTCTCGGCCTTCTTTGTCGTTAAGCCAGTTCTGTCGACTATGGTCCTGGTGATATCGCGTTTATTCATCGTATGAGCTCGTAAGTGTCGATGGATGCGTTGTTGCTGGTAGGTTTCTCTCTCTCCACTGCCTTTCAGAAGGTGTGAGGTAGGAAGACTCGATGGTTCAGCCGGCGGGCAAGGATCCAACCGACCGCTATTTCTAGAACCCACCAAGGGAATCTTCCTATCAGGCGAACCGACGGAGATGCTCGCGGCCCCCTCACAAACTTGTCTTACAGAGCTTCGAGGAACTGGTAAATCTGAAGAGCTACGTCCTTCTCATTCCCACTGGCGGCGGCACTCGCAAGGGCTCGGGAGAGCTTGGCTCCAAGCGCTCCGCGGGTAAGTTCGTTAGACATGGCCTGGAGTTTAGCTGGCGAAATCTTGTCCTGCTTCGACTGCTTGAAATGCTCCAATTGTTTGGACAGTTCAACGATGGCTCCCACAATGACTTCATCGTTGACTTGGACTCCTTTGTAGACATCTGGATGCTCCTTTCCTGCTTGATGCACTTGGCCAAGTACTTCGATTGCTCCTTTCATGTTGTTTTCCTTTGAAGTGCTGCCGCGAGATTCTGTGCAGACGCTTCAGTTTGTTTTAGTTTTTAATACTTGATGCTGGGAAGCCGGTCTTCTTGTCGAAGACCGTTCCTCAACTCCGTTTCGTTCGTGAATCTTTGCAATGCACTCGCTAGAAGCCCGCTCCCCGAAAAGTTGAGTGCCGCTATTGACGCAACTTACCAGCCACGATTGAGTTGGTCCTTCGGTCAGCCTGCGGACATGGATGGTGAATGTCGGTCGAATTACGACAGCCGGATTGCAAACTAGCTCACAGCGTTTGATCGCTGCTACGATGGCCTTACCCAGGAACAGTTTCTTCCCCTTGCAGGGGCCCCTCTTTTTCTCCTTCATTGTCTTTGCGATAAGTATCCTTGAGTTTAGAGTCTTGCTGCTCTCGAGAAGCGTGTTGGCAAGGTAACCCGACCACTGCTCAGAGGGTCTTAAGAAGAGTATTTACCCCTTCTATTTTGGTTAATATAGTCATCACACAGCCCTAAATCACGCATGTTATTGATTCTAAAGCCACCTATTCCGGGAACTGCGTGTTCTGGAGGCCTTACGGCGGGAGGCTAATTAGGTGGTTCTTGCCCCTCTATTTTGACTAGTTATAGGAGAATTGGGTCCACAAACACTGGTGTGAATGAAAAAAGTGAGAGGTTATGTATTCCTATTCAAAACAGTAACTTACAGCTATTTCTGATCAAGTTATTTCTTCACTACATAGGCGCTGGAAGAAATGACCGTGCTCATAATCATCAATGTTTATGGGACTTGCAGAGCCATACATTGATAACAACCAATAAAACATCGGCTATTTCGCAGTTCTAGCTGGTCGGCATTCTGCTGATGGGTCAGTTTCCGATTGCGCGACAAACCAGGATTTAGCATGCCAGAATGTCCCAACGAGCCTGTTGGCTCGGAATAGCTTCCGGTTAGCCCGTCATCCGGACAAGATCTTGGTGCGTCCGATACGAGACGACTTGTAGGGACAAATCTTGGTTTCTACCATTTGGAAATGGTCAGCGCGTGGGTGCCGTTTCCAGCACCTTCAGCTTCTCTTTGGCATGGTCATTCGCCGGGTTCAGCTCCAGCGATTTTTTGTAGTTGTCGATCGCCAATTGCTTCTGCCCGGCCTTCACGTACGCGTCGCCCAGGCTGTCATAGGAGTTCCACGAATCTGGAAACACCTGCACACTTAACTTGAAGAGCTCAGTCGCCTCAGGCAGGTGATTCTTCTGCATCAGGTCGTATGCCCATAGGATTAAGGCATCCTGATCGAGCTTGAAATCCGGCCGGTCTTTCAGCATCGCAGCATAGATCGCTGGAGCATGATCGAAGCCCTGCCGTCCCAGCTCTGCACGAAAGGCATCGAGAGTAGCCGGGATTCCTTTGCCTGCACGAAAGTCCACCGTCATCATGTGCGGCGGAACCCCAACCTCCGCAGGAGTCTTCTTCAGAAACGCCATCGCCTGCGCATCATGCTTGAGATACGCATCCAGGAACTCCAGCGTGTAGCGCGCGACCCAGGCATAGCCGACAATCCCATCCGCCCGCGAGTAATCCGCTTTGTGATTGCTCAGGTAACCCTTCCATATGTCCTCATTTCGCTGGTACATCGAGCTGTGCTGCGTGTGCACCAGCGCCATGTCGTCTACTGTAATCAGATCACCGTGCGTCCACGCATTGAGCACGTTAGGGCCGTCGGTGTCTTTGTTGATGGTGTCTCGAGCCTGTTTCTCCAGAGAAGTCGGCCCCTGCGTGAAGAAAAGCATCGGTATCGTCATTTGTTCCGGATGCACATCGGTCGCCGCTTTCACCAGCCCCGGGAAATACCGCATGCTGCCGTCGAGCGCCACCAATGCGTCGATGCGGTTGTCGCGCGCTGCTGCAAACAGATTTGAGATCCCACCCCAGCTAAACCCAGACACGGCAATCTCCGACATGTCCGTGTTCGGGAGCGTCTGTGCGTACCCAATCAGAAAGGAGATGTCCTGCGCCTGCGCATTGATGCCGTTGAGGTCGGTAGCCATACTCCGCGATGTCGCGCCCATATCGGGGCTCGCCACCACTACAAAGCCGTGGCTCGCCAAGTATTCGCACAAGTCTGCATTCTCCCAAGACATTGAGGAAAAACTCGGCGCATAGATCACCACCGGAAACCGTCCCGCCTGCATCGGAGCATTGCGCACCGCCCACATCGAATCCTTCAACGTAAGCTTCATGCTGTCGAGCCACTGCTTCCAATCGGGCGAAAGATCAGGTCTCTCAAAGCTGATCTCCGTAGCCAGCAGATCGCCGTAATCTCCTACCGTCATCGGTTTGCCGCTGTTCTTCTCCGCCGGATACCAGATTAGCGTCTGCAGCGGCCGCGCGCGCTCTCCTTGATACGGCTTGCCCAATTCATCGGTGGCAGAATGAAAGCTGCGCGAGAAATCAAACTGCTCCACAACCTTCAGTCCCACGGCAAACGGTCCGGGCTTCTGAGTGAAGTGAAAACGCTGATCCCCGGATGCAACCACCGGAGCGATTTGGGCATACGCGGCTGCAGCAAAAGCGGTAAAAAGAAACGCGACTGCAAGAACCTTTGAACGCATCGCACGTATTTGTTTCTCTTGCGG
>Ga0210391_10001471_pt1 | contig 21454 bp, 23 predicted proteins | sample IncBWC12OmetaG_FD_160573 | JGI IMG/M metagenome (GOLD analysis project Ga0210391, IMG submission 160573) | Forest soil microbial communities from Barre Woods Harvard Forest LTER site, Petersham, Massachusetts, United States - Inc-BW-C-12-O ...
GTCTGCGCCCGCGCGACCTGGGCCATCGTCCACAGCCCGTGCAGGATCCGCCCGGGCAGGCCCACCGCGCGTGCGAACTCCTCGTCGACGTGGATCGGGTTGAAGTCGCCCGACGCGCCCGCGTAGCGAACCGTCAGGTACTTGTCGGGTGTCACCCGAAGCTCTGGGATCTGCTCGCCTGTCTGAAGCTCTGCCATCGCGATCACACTCCTCGCACGATGTTCGTCCACGTTCCGCGGCACACCTGCTCGCCGCGCTGATTGGTCGAGATCGACTCGAACACGTAGTAGCCACGGGCGTCGTCGTCTTCGGAGATGTCCTTGACGCTCGCCGTCGTGGTTATCTCATCGCCGGCCACCACCGGCGGTCCCCACACGAACTCCTGGCCACCGTGGACCATCATCGCGAAGTTGAGCTCGATCTCGGGGTCGAAGATCGGCGGTCCGACAGCCGGCGCGCTGTAGACGACAGCGAACATCGGCGGCGCGACGACGTCGGCGTAGCCGGCCGCGCGGGCGGCCTCGACGTCGAGGTGGACGGGGTTGGTCTCACCGACCGCTCGCGCGTACTCCCTGACCTTCTCGCGGCCGACGGCATACACCACAGGCTCGTAGGTCTTGCCGATCGCTTGCGTGTTGACTGGCATTGGTGAGGAGAACTCCTTGCTGGCGTCGTTTGGCTTTGGGGGTGCGCTGCGGCGCGCCAGTTTATGCGCAGCACGCCGCAGCGCGTCTCCAGGTCTCCGCTAGAAAACGAGATCGTCCTCGGCCGGGCCGGCCCCCACGCCCACCAGCTCGCCACCGTCTGTGGCGCCCGTCTCGTCCTCGTCGGACCCGGCGGCCGCCTGCGAACGCTCGCCGGGGCTGTCGAGGAACTGGACGGTGTCGGCGACCACGCTCACCGCCTGCCGGCGCTCCTGCTCGGCGGTCTCCCACTCGCGCCACTCCAGCCGTCCGTCAACCGCGATGCGGCTGCCCCGTCGCATGTAGCGGCTGACGGTCTCGCCGGCCGCGCCGTAGGCGCTGACGTCGAAGAAGTTGGGCCGCTCGACGAGCTCGCCGTCGGCGTCCTTGTAGCTCGAGTTGCACGCGATGCGCAGCCCGCACACACTGGTTCCGGAGGGCAGCGCACGCAGCTCGGGGTCGCGGGTCAGACGCCCGACGAGAACGACGCGGTTGATCGTGAAATAGGACATCTTTTGGTCTCCATTTGTTGGGATGGTCCACCCCCCGACGGCCAAGCTACGCATCCACGGGGACGGTACCGTCGGCGACGAGCCGCTCATCGCGATCGCCGCAGGTGAGCGCGGCGATCGGCACCGCGGCGATACGCCCGGCCGCCTGCGTCTGAGCGATCGCCCGCGCCAGCGGTCGCTCGACGTCGGGGGCGACGAGGTAGAGCGCGCCCGCGACGCAGCGACTGCGCGCCCACGCGCGGCAGATCTCGAGCAGGCGGCGCGGGGCCTTGATCGTCAGCTCGACCTCGACCGCCACCGGCAGCCGCAGGTGCTCGAGCGCGTCCTGCGGCCACAGAACCAGGTCGGGCCGATGTACAAGTGGCGTACCGTCGGGGCCCCGACCGAGGAGCGCGCTGGCGAGCGGTGTCGCCGCTTCGCGCTCGTCGCGGCGCAGCTCACGCTCGCCCATGACGTAGTGGTCGGGGTAGGCGTGCTCCAGCGCGGCGGCGACGCGGGCGCATTCGATCGCGTGCGGTGCGCCGGCAACGCTGACCCGACACGGCTCGAAGCCGTGCAGGCCCGATACTCGAAGCCCTGGCCGCGTTGCCGTGTACAGCGCTGGGCGCCCCGCGAGCAGGCGCTGGCTGCACAGCAGTCCCCTGCTCTCGGCGGCTTGCAGGCGGGCGCGCGCGGACGCGAGGGTCGATTTCCGGTGTACTGCCAATGCGTCGGCTGTGACGACTCCGAGGCGGACTGTCCAGCGCAACAGCGCCAACTGCTCAGGTGAAGTGGGGTTGCTCGATTGGACCATGTCGGTCCTCCTTTCGTTCGATGTTGGGTTCTGTCGCTGGGCCTCGCCTCACCCGGCCTAGCCCGGCCCGGCCGGCCCGGCACGCTCGCGCGAGCCGGGCCGTGACGCGAGGCCGTACCAGGGCGCCGAGCTGTGCGCGGCTCAACGTCCTCGGGCCGGCGAGCGCATCCGGGTGATGCGGGCTTCGCCTCCGTCGCCGAGCACCAGCACCGCGGCCCAGCCGCGGGCCAGGGTCATGACCCGGTCCGGATCGAGCCTCGGCTCGCGAGCCCTGACACGCGTTGTCCTGCCGTCGCTGTGACGCGAGACCTTCCATGTGCCTCGGCGTCCTGCGACGCTCGCGATCAGCTCCGCGGACTCGGGAACCACCTGTCGGTGAGCGATCAGGACCGAGAGGTTGCCGAGGATCTGCTCGAGCAGTCGCTCACGCCCCGCAGGCCTCAGGTCGGACAGCTCCTGTGTGCCCAGCACGAGGCTGAACCCTGCTGAGCGCGCACGGCCGAACAGCCTGACCACCTGCTCGGCCGCGATCGCGGAGAACTCGTCGATGACGACGAGCGTTGGCTGCGGGCTGCCCTGCAGGGCAGCGACCGTGGTCTGGAGGTCCTGCACGATCGCGGCGCCGAGCATCTCGCTGAGCAGCGGACGGCTGTCCGATTCGAGGCTGAAGTAGACGACCGCCCTGCTCTTGACTGCGCCGAGCAGATCGAACCGCTGGGCGTCGGGTGTTTGCGGCTCGAGCCAGCTGCCGACGTCGGACTCGGCGAGGATCGCCAAGCGGTCACGCACTCCCGCGAGCTCGCTGTGCTGGCGGGGCGAGAGCGAGTCCAGGTAGCTGAACGTGGCACGCGCTTCCGGCTCCGGCAGCTCTCTGACGAGCAGCTCCAGACGGGCAGGCTCGAGGTGCTCGACGATCGCGTTCAGGCTCACCTGCGAGCCCGTCGCGCGCAGCGTCCGCACCACGTGGCCGAGATACCGCTGCGCCTGGCGCAGATAGTGCGGCTCGGTGAAGCGCTCGCCGGCCAGCACCTTGTCGGCGATCTCGCTCGCGCCACCTCGAGCGTATGGGTTGTACACGCGCTTACCCTCGGGCGTCCACTCCAGGAACGAACGTCCTGCCGCCAGTGCGCTTCGACGCAGCTCCTCGCGCATGCCGCCATCGCCCTTCGGATCGAGCACGACCGCGCCCATCCCTCGTTCGATCGCACGGGCTGCGATCCACGTCTGCGTGACGGTCTTGCCGGAGCCCGTCGCGCCGACGACCAGTGCGTGCGTTCCGCCGGCGTCTCCGCCGAACGGGATCGAGACCCCGCGGTGGCCCTCATCGTGGCCGACCGGCAGCTCCTGAGCGTGCAGCCGCCGCTCCGTACCGATCAAGTCCTGAATGCGAGGCCGCTCCGCGAGCGCCCGGGCCAGCGAACGCACGAAGTCGAGCGGACCCGTGCGACGGACGGCGATCTCGGCGAGATCTGCTCCCGCATCGAGGTCTTCGCGATGCCAGCGGCGCCCGCGCCAGCTCGCGAGCAGGCTGGCGGTCGCGATCGTGAGCATGGCGCCGCCATGCAGCGGCCGTGCCACGATGCACACGGCGAGCACGCCTGCCGCCCAGCTCCAGTGCAGGTGTCGAGCGCGCATTGCTCGCGCCGCGAGGATCCCCAGCGCGACGCCGAGAACGCCGTGGATACTCAGTGAGAGCAGAGAGCCGATGAGTTCATCGACGCTCGCCGCAGGGTCGACGGGAACTTCTGAGAATGCATGCGAGGGCATTGCGCCACTCCCTTCCGGGCCCCGCGAGGTCGCGAGTCCAATCGGACCGGCGCGAGCCGGCCACGGTGGTTAACGACAAGACGGCGAGCCGCCTGGCCAGCCGTCTTGGTGCTGCGTAGCGCTGCCGGCGCAGAGTCAGCCGGTAGCTGTGTCTCGCCGCCGGCTCAGATGAGCCGGTAGCCGACGCCCCACACGTTGATCACCCAGCGTGTGGCGCCATCGGGGGCAAGCTTGCGGCGCAGGCGGCTCGCGTGGCTGTCGACGGTCCGTGTCGACCCGCCGGAGCGGTAGCCCCACACCGCTCGCAGGAGCTCCGACTTCGCGAACACGCGCTCCGGCTCGCGCGCCAGGTGCACGAGCAGGTCGAACTCCATACGTCGAAGCTCCACCTGGTCATCCTCCACGGTCACGACGTGCGCGCCGGTGTCGATCGCGAGCGGCCCAACCTCGATCAGGTGCTCAAGACGTGGTGCGGGCACGCTCCTGCGCAGGACCGCCCGCATGCGGGCCCTGAGCTCGAGGTAGGTGGCGGGCGTCCGCAGGAAGTCATCGGCACCGGCTTCAAACGCGCGCAGCACGTCGAGCTCGTGGGCGTCTGAGCCGACGACGATCGCGGGCATGGCGCGATCCCACGGCCCCTTGAGCCGTCGGGCTTGGCGTATCTCGCGCAGCAGCCCGACCGCGCCACAGCGGGAGTCGAGCAGGCCGAGCACCACCAGCTTGGGCGCGCTGGCGCCGGCGAGGATGCGGGCGTGTTCGGCGGTGCGCGCGAGCTCGACGCTGAAGCCGTCGGCGAGGAGCTGCTCTGCGATCGCGCGACCGACGCGCGGGTCGGCCTCGACCACGAGGATCGGCGCGTCTGGCGCGGGGCTCAGCACAGCTCGACCTCGCGCGGGCTGACGCCGAGACCGCGGCGCGCGATCAGCGCGAGCACGTCGGTGTGGATCCACGGGGTGGGTGTGCTCTGGCCGCCCTCGGGAAGCAGCCCGACGCGGCGTGCCAGCCAGCTCGTCTCACCGCTCTGGTTGCCCTTGCGATCGCGCTTGACGCGTCCACAGCGGATGGCGATCTCGCTCATGCTGAGCTGCTGGCGCTCGACCGTTGCGAGCACCACCTCGCGCAGCCGCCGGTTGAGCACGATCGGGCTGTCCTGGACGCGGGTCAGCTCGGCACGCAGGACGGTGGTGGAGATCGCGTCGCTGCGCCCGTGCAGCGCGAGCGCATGCAGCGTGAGCGCACGTACCGGCTCGTAGCTTTCAAGCGAGGCGATCGCCTCGCGCACGCTGACCGGCTGCTCGCGACGGCACCAGCGCAGCTCGGGTATCGACAGAGCGCTGCGTATCTGCTCCAACGCGAAGGCAGACCCCAGCCGGTCGACGAGCTCTGCAGAACTCGCGTGAGGTGGAGTCCGCTCGAGTTCGCGCGAACGCGCGAACGGCGCGATGCGGCTGTCCTGCGCGTCGAGCGCGCGGCAGCCTCCGCGTCCGTTCGCGGTGTCCTGCAGGTATCGGCTGCAGACGAGCGCCGCGTTGCCGGCAGGCTCGTCGGCGCCGAGATGCGCCACGAGGCGTTGATCGCCGCCGCTCGCGCTGTCGCGATCGACGACCAGCTTGCTGCCGGCGGCGCCGGGGCGTTCGATCACCTCGCGAGGCTGACCGTGAGGGTCGGTGTATCGGTCGAGCAGTCGGTCTCGAGCGCTGCGTCGTCGTGGCGAGCGTGTCTCGCGGCGCCGCATTGAGACGTCGGTTGCGCGGCTCGAGCCTGGGCGGTGCTGCGGACGGGCGCTCGGCGGCAACGTGGCGGGCGAGGTCGAGGTGGGGGTCATGGCTGTCTCCTGCCGGTCGCTGGTGGCTGCGGCCCGACGCGTCGCGCCGGGTTGGGTTCGGCGGGCTTGTAGGAGCGCGACGAGCAGCCGTCAAGCGGCGGCGAGAGCGATCAGGGAGGCGGGGACGGCGCTCCGAGAACCCCTTGGGGTTCTCGGAAATCTCGATCGGCGCGGCGCGGTCCAGGCGAAGTTGGCGCGAACGCGTTCATCGAGGGCTGAGGATGAGGCCCGGCGAGGGGCTGGGGCAGGTCAGGGATGCGGAGAAGAGGAGCATCGAGCCTAGCCGGCGGCTGCGGGCGCGGCAAGCGTTCGTCGTCTGCGAGCGCTTGCTCAGTGCCGTTGCCTGCCCGGCAGCCGCGCCGTTTGGCTCTCCGACGCGCAACTGCGCGATCGCTGCGCGCAGTCACCTCCTCTGGAGGGACTGGGGCGGCTGCGGTCGCGACTCACCGTGGGAGAGGGCGACTGCGCGCGAGCCCCGCGCAAAGGCGCGTGCGTGGTGGGCGACTGCGCGAACGGCGGCGCGCCAACTCGATCAGCGTCCGTCGGGGATCTCGGTGGCGGCGCGCACGATCGCGCGGTAGACGAGGTCGATCGCTCCGCGCATCCCCTCCGGGCTTCCCACGAGCGTGCCCGCGACGCTGAGCGCCGTTCCGATCACTTCGAGTGCCTCGCCGTCGGTTCCCGGTTCCGGGTCGCGGCAGGCGGCGAGCGCCATGTCGAGCATCGCTCGTGCCTGCTCGGCGGCGCCGCTGAACATGGCGGGCCCGACGAGGCTCGCGTAGCCGTACACGCGCGCGAGTCGCCCGGACAGCTCGATCGTGGGTCCGCGGCGCACGGGCCCGACGGGGGGCAGCTCGCGATCGTCCAGGAGCGCCGCCATGGTGCCGCCAAGCACCGTCTTGGTGGTCGCCTCGTCGAGGCCGGCTTTCCAAGCGACGCGCAGGGCCATGTAGAGCGTGGTGGCCGGCAGCCCGTAGGGAGGATCGGACGCGAACACGATCCGCTCGGCGGGTACGCGCGCGAACAGCTCGATGACGTCGATCGGGAAGAAGCAGGACATGTCGTAGAGCACGCCTGGGTGGTCGGCAAGGCGCGTTGTCAGGATCCCCTGGTCACAGATCGCGCCGTGGGCGAGGATCAGCACGGCGCCGGGATGACGCAGCGCGAGCTCGACGAGCCCCTCGGCGAGCGGCGGCAGCCCGCGGCCGGCGTGGATCAGGATCGGCACGCGTGCATCCTCGGCGAGGCCGAAGACCGCGTCCATCTCGGGTCCATCGAAGTCGAAGTCCTGTGCGCGCGGATGCAGCTTGATGCCGCGCGCGCCCTTGGCCAGGCAGCGCTCGGCCTCGGCGAGCGGGGCTTCGGCGGGGTCCAGTCGGCAGAACGGGACGAGTCGGCCTTCGCTTTCGGCTGCCCAGCCGAGCACACGGTCGTTGGGCACGCTGTATGAAGGCTTGCGCTCGGGGTCGTGCAGCGGGAACACGCACGCGCGCCGCGCGTCGGCGCGGTCGAGCTGGGAGAGCAGCTGCTCGAGCGTTAGTGAGCGCCCGTCCTCGTCGAGCCCCAGGTGCGTATGGGCGTCGATCACTTCGGCGTTGGCGGGGCGCAGACGCTCGGCTTCTGCGAGGAACGGCTCGAGCGCGCTCGCGTAGGCATTGTCGTTCACGCCGTGCACCCTATTGTGTCGAGCGTGGCCTGGGAGGTGGTGATCGCGGGCGGCGGCTTCGGCGGCTTTTACGCTGCGCGCGCACTCGAGCATCGGCTGCCGGCGCAGAGCGCTCGCGTGACGCTCGTCAGCGACGCGAACTTCATGCTCTACACACCGCTGCTCCCGGGCGCCGCCGGAGCGACGCTGGACCCGCGTCACGTGGTGGTCTCGCTGCGATCGCAGCTGCGGCGAACCGAGCTCGTGGTCGGACGCGTGACCGGCGCCGACCCGGTGCGTGCGACGCTGGCCGTGCAGCGCCTCGACGGCGTGCAGCTCGAGCTCGCGTACGACCAGCTCGTCGTTGCGCTGGGGTCGGTCTCGCGGACGCTGCCGATCCCAGGGCTCTTCGAGCACGCGATCGGCTTCAAGTCGCTGGCGGATGCGACCGCGCTGCGCAACCAGGTCCTCAGCTGCCTGGACATCGCCGAGTCCGTCGAGGACCCGGCGTCGCGCGCCGAGTACCTGGGGTTCGTGTTCGTGGGCGCCGGCTACGCGGGCGTCGAGGGGCTCGCCGAGTTGCAGGACTTTGCCGCGCAGGCGATCGAGCTGTACCCGCGCTGTCGCGCTCAGGGGATGCGCTGGGTCCTGATCGAGGCCACCGACCGGATCATGCAAGAGGTGCCGCCGAGCCTGTCGGCGTTCGCCGAACGCGAGCTCCGCGGGCGCGGGATCGAGGTACGCACGGAAACCACCCTGCGCGAGCTGACGGCGCATGCGGCGACGCTCGGCGACGGCGAGCAGATCCGCGCGCGGACGCTCGTGTGGACGGCCGGTGTCAAGCCCAGCCCGGTGCTCGCGAGGCTCGGCCTTCCCCTCGGCCGGGATGGGCGCGTGATCGTCGACCGCACGTTGTGCGTGGATGTCCATGCGCTGGCGGCTGCTCGCAAGGACGATGCCGTCCGTGGCGTCGCCCACGTGTGGGCGATCGGAGACTGCGCCGCCGTCCCTGACCCCGCGAGGCCTGGACAGCCGTGTCCGCCGACGGCGCAGCACGCGATCCGCCAGGGACGCCTGGTGGCGCGCAACATCGCGGCGACGTTCGCGGGCGCCCGCAGGCGACCGTTCCGCTACCGCACTAAAGGCGTGGTAGCCGAGCTCGGCAATCGCGAGGCCGTCGCGATCACGCTCGGTATCCGCTGGCGCGGCATGCCCGCGTGGCTGATCGCGCGCACCTACCACCTGCTGCTGATGCCCGGCATCGGACGCCGGCTGCGTCTGCTCGTGGACTGGAACGTCGCGCTGCTGTTCGGTCGCGACGTCTCCGCGCCCGGGCGTTTGGGAAGTCCGACGCCGCTCGATGACGATTGAGGCGCGACCACGCAAACCTGCGTTGCCCGTTGGGGACATGCTCACCGCGCCATCGCCCTGGCGGCGTATCCTGATTCGCAGATGCCGATCGCGGAGCAGATAAAAGTCGATGTCCAGGGCGCGATGCGCGCCGGTGAGAAGCAGCGCGTGGGCGCCCTGCGCCTGGTGCTCTCCGAGCTGCAGAAGGCCGCCAAGGAAGGCTCGGATGACGAGCTGGCGGTGCTGCGTCGCGAGCGCAAGCGCCGGCTGGAATCTGCGCGCGCCTACCGCGATGGCGGACGTGAGGACCTGGCCGGGACCGAGGAGTCCGAGGCCGAGCTGATCGGCTCGTATCTGCCGGCGGAGCTCTCCGAGCAGGAGCTGAGCGAGATCGTGACGCAGGCGGTGAGCGAAAGCGGCGCGCAGTCGGCAAAGGACATGGGTACGGCGATGAAGCAGGCGATGGCGGCGGTCGATGGCCGCGCTGACGGGAAGCGGGTGTCCGAGCTGGTGCGAGCGGCACTGCAGGGATGAGGACCCAGATCGAGCTCTCGAATGTGGTGGCGGCCGAGCTCGCGGGCAGCCAGGACGTCGTGCTGCGTGCCCTGGAGGCCCATCTCGACTGCAAAGTCTTCCTGCGCGGCAACCTGCTGACGTTCGAGGGCGAGGAGTCCGAGACACACGCGGGCGAGCGCGTGGTGCGCGAGCTGGCCGACCTGATCGCGCGCGGCCACCAGATCGGCCCCGGCACGATCACCGCGGTGACCGGGGCGCTTGATGCCCACGAATCACCGGCGCGCGTGCTCGAGGATGTGGTGTGGCGACACCGCGGGCTGCGCGTGGCGCCGAACACGGTCAACCAGAAGCGCTACGTGGACTCGGTGCGCGAGAACACGATCACCTTCGGCGTGGGACCGGCGGGGACCGGCAAGACGTTCCTGGCTGTGGCGATGGCGGCGGCCGCGCTGTCGCGACACGAGGTCAACCGCATTATCCTGACGCGCCCGGCGGTCGAGGCGGGCGAGCGCCTGGGCTTCCTGCCGGGCGATCTGATGGCGAAGGTCGATCCGTACCTGCGTCCGCTGTTCGATGCACTGCACGACATGCTCGACCCGGAGAAGGTCTCGCAGCACATCGAGCGCGGCGTGATCGAGATCGCGCCGCTGGCGTTCATGCGCGGGCGAACGCTCAACGACTCGTTCGTGATCCTCGACGAGGCGCAGAACACGACACCTGAGCAGATGAAGATGTTCCTGACGCGGCTCGGCTTCGGCTCGAGGATGGTGGTGACAGGGGATGTGACGCAGGTGGATCTGCCGCGTGAGCAGCAATCGGGTCTGATCGTGGTGGGGAACGTGCTCGAGGCCGTCGAGGGGATCGAGTTCATTCGCTTTGGCGCGGAGGACGTGGTTCGCCACAAGCTCGTGCAGCGGATCGTGGAGGCGTATGACGTGCACTCCCGCGGTGAGCCGCCGGTGCAGGCGGAGATCGGTGCGCGCGCTGTCCGTAGTGCTTGACAGGCGATGATCGACGTCGAGGTGCTGGGCGCGGCGCGCGAGGCGGTTCCGTTGGCGCCGCGTGAGGTGCGTCGCCTGTGCGTGCTGAGCGCCACACGCATGGGCGTCGAGCAGGCGCACGTGGCGGTCGAGTTCGTCGACGCGCAGCGAATCGCGCAGCTGAACGGAGAGCATCGCAACAAGCCGGTCCCGACGGACGTGCTGTCGTTCCCGATCGACGGCGCCGCCGCGCGCTCGTCGACGGTTGTGCCGATCGAGCTCGGTGACGTGGTGATCTGTCCCGAGCACACGGTCGACGTGCGCGAGGCGGTCGTACACGGGATGCTGCATCTGCTGGGCATGGATCACGAGACCGACGACGGCGAGATGCTCGAGCTCCAGCGCGAGCTGCTCGCTGGAGCGGATGGGTGACGCGCGCCGGCTTCGTCGCGCTCGCCGGCAGGCCCAACGTCGGCAAGTCGACCTTCACGAACGCTGTGGTCGGCGAGAAGGTCGCGATCGTCTCCGATCGCCCGCAAACGACCCGGCGCGCGATCCGCGGCGTGCATCAGAGCGGGGACTGTCAGATCGTGCTCGTGGATCTGCCGGGTGTCCAGCGTCCGCGCGACGAGCTGACCGCGCGCATGGCGCGGCGGGTTCAGCAGGAGCTCGACGGCTCGGACGCGGCGCTGTTGATGCTGAGCGCGGAGCAGGGCGTCGGCCCCGGCGATCGCTTCATCGCGACGGCGCTTGAGTCGGTGACGGTGCCGGTGACGGTCGCCGTCAACAAGGTCGATCGGCTGTCGCGGGCGGCGCTGCTGCCCGTGCTCGAGGAGGCGGCTGGGCTCGTGCCGCGCGCGGAGGTGTTCCCGATCTCGGCCCGCAGAGGTTCGGGCGTCGGCCCGCTGGTCGCGCACCTCGCGTCGCTGATGCCCGAGGGTCCGTTCATGTTCGCGGCCGGCGCGAGCAGCGACCAGCCGCGCGAGCTGCTGCTGGCGGAGCTGATCCGCGAGGCGGTGATCCGGCGGACGTTCCAGGAGCTGCCGCACGCGGTGGAGGTTGTGCTCGAGGAGCTCGAGTATCCGCACGCGGGGCTGGTGCGCGTGCGCGCGCTGATCTGGGTCGAGAGCGAGTCGCAGAAGGGGATCGTGATCGGCGCGCACGGGCGCATGGTCAAGGCGATCGGCACGGCTGCGCGTCGCGAGCTGCAGCGCGTCGTCGGCGAGCAGGTGCACCTCGAGCTGTCGGTGCGCGTGCGGCGCGACTGGCGCGCCGATGGCGGACTGCTGGATCGCCTCGGCATCACCTGAGCGCCCGCCTGCTGCGTTCCAAGATCTGCACACGATCGAGCTGTGTGTTTTCCCGCCGATCTGACTTGTTCAGCTTGTGGGATGTATGTTTGGATAGGTTCTGCGCTCGGGAAGGCTGAGGGAGAGGGTGTGCATGTCGGCGAAGTACGCGATATTGGGACTGGTGATCGAGCGCCCCGGCTACGGCTACCAACTTGCACAGCGCCTGGATGAGCGCTTTGGTTCCTCGTGCTTCGCGCCCTCGGGCGTGTACTCGGCGCTCGACCAGCTGAGCCGCGACGAACTGGTTCGCGCGGCCGGCGAGCTCGGCCCCGGCCCGGCGCGGCGCTCGGCGCCGCGGATGATCTACGAGGCGACAGAGCGGGGCGTCGAGCGCTTCGAGGCGTGGATCCTCGGCTCCTCACCGACGCCGCCGCTGCGGGACGAGCTGCACATGAAGATCGCGCTGTGCCGGCCGGGCAACCTGCCGCGACTGATCGATCTCGTCTACGGCCAGGAACTCGCGTGCATCGGTCGCCTGCGCGATCTGACGCAGGGCTCGGAGTCACGTGCTGCCGGCGCTTCGGCCGGCGCAGAGCCCGCGCCGCTGGCAGCGGAGCCCCAGGACTGGTCGCGGCTGATGCGGGCGCTCACGCGGGACGCCGAGATCGCGCTGTGGAAAGCGAGGATCGAATGGCTGAGAAACGCGAAAGAGCTGCTCAGGCGCCTGCACACACAGGCTGAACGACCGCCGACGCAGAGCTCGGTGCTCGCGAGGCACGGCGCGATGGCTGCGGCGACTAGTCAGAAATGAATATTCAGGGATGCCTTGCGGGCGGGCGCGGTACGCAATGATGCTGCACAGACGATGAATGACGTGAAGAGCGCTAGAGCCGTGACGATCGAGCTCTCCAAGGCGCAGGTCGATCAGGTGATCCGTGCCGCGGGACAGGGCGGCACGATGTCGGTTCTGCTGTCCGCCGTGAGGGACACGAGCTGGAGGCTCGCCGCGGCTGCCGGGGACGGAGAGCTGCCGGCGCAGATGGATGACCGGCGCCTGTCGCGCTCGCTGCTGGCGGGGCTGCTGGTGCTCTCGTGCTTTCCCGCGGACGGGGGATATCTGGGCATCGCGGAGCTCGCGCGCAGCTTGCGAATGAACACGAGCACGACGCACCGCTATGTGACGACGCTGTTGTCGGTTGGCCTGTTGGAGCGCGACGCGGGCACGCGCCGCTACCGGCTCGCGTCACCCTGAGGCAAGCTGCTCGCGGGCGCGCCCGAGCTTGCGCTCGAGGCGTTTCGAGATCGCACTGACGGCCTCCAGGTCGATCTGCGCGTTCCACACGAACGGCAGGCCGACGACGTCGAAGCTGCGCCGGCGCAGGCGCGCGAGCTGGTTGTGCTGAAAGCGCGCGCGATCATGGACCGCGATCGCGGCGCGCACGGCCGAGTCGGTGACGTCGCCGGTGCCGTCTGCGAGCGTCGTGATGCGGCCGACCTCAGCTGGTGTGAAGCGCCGTGGCAGCAGTGCGTTGACGACCACGGCGTCGAGGCGGCGGCCGAGTCGTGCGTGCAGGCCGTCCTCGAGCTCGAGCGCCTCGGTGACGGCCATCTCGGTGCCGAGCGCGACGGCGAGATAGCCGGAGCGCGATGGGCTCTGCAGCAGCTCCTGCAGCTGGCGCGTGTGCCCGGCGATCGGGCCGACGCGCGCGATCGCGCCGAAGGTTCCTGGCGAGCTGAGCATGCCGAGGGCGTGGCCGGTGGCGGGCGCGTCGAGCACGACGAGGTCATAGCCGCGCGCCCCCCGACGGCCGGCGGCGCGTGTCAGCTGCGAGACCTTGACCATCGTCACGAGCTCCTTGGCGCCCGGCGCCGCGGCGGCGAAGTACTGGAAGGTGCCGCTGGAGGCGAGCACGCGGCCGGAGACGCGTCCGCCGAGCACCTGCAGCCACTCGAGCAGCGCCCGGTCGGGGTCGATCGAGATGCTCGACAGGCCGCGCTGCAGCGGCGTCGCTGTTCCCGGCGCCGAGGGTGGGACCCCGAACAGTCGAGGCAGCTGGCTCTCCTGGCCGACCTCCACGACGATCGTGCGTCGCCCGGCGCGCGCGGCGAGCAGGCCGAGGGCCGCTGCAATGGTCGTCTTACCCACGCCACCCTTGCCGGTGACGACGAGCAGCTGGCGCTCGAGCACGGAATGCATCGCCGTGGCAGTGTGGCTCATACCCGTCACGAGCGAGCCGAGGCGCGGGACCGGGCCGGGTGCGGGCACCTACAATCGTGCGGATGAACGCAGCAGAAGGCAACGCCGACGCCGCTGGTGACGGGCTCCTCGACCTTGGTACGCCGATCTCCTACGACGGCGAAGGTCTCGTGCCGTGTGTGGTGCAGGACTGGAGCAGCGGCGAGGTGCTGACGCTTGCGTACATGAACGAACAGGCGTTGGCGCGCACGCGCGACACCGGCGAGCTGCACCTGTGGAGCCGCTCCCGTCAAGCGCAGTGGCACAAGGGGGAAACCAGCGGCAACGTGCAGGCGGTGCGCGCGCTGAGGATCGACTGCGACGGCGATGCGCTGCTCGCGCTCGTCGAGCCGGCGGGCCCGGCGTGCCACACGGGGGAGCGAACGTGCTTCCACCGCGGCGGACTCGACCCGGGCGCGCCGTACGAGACGTTGCCGGCGCTCGAGCGCACCGTCGCCCAGCGCGCGCGAGAACGTCCGCAGGGCTCCTACACGGTCGAGCTGCTCGACGACCCAGCTCGGATCGGCGAGAAGGTGATGGAGGAGGCCGAGGAGGTGGCGCGCGCGGCTCGCGAGGAGTCCGATGCACGCGTCGACGAAGAGGCGGCCGACGTGCTGTATCACCTGCTGGTGCTGCTGCGCAGCCGTGGGCGCGCGCTCACGGACGCTGAGCGGGTGCTCGATGGCCGTCGCTCCTAGTCTCGTGAGTCAAAAGTTCGACGGCGTTTCCCGTCGCCTGCCCGCGCCTGACGTCCGCCGCCGTCGGGCCACGTGCTACCGGCACGCGGACCGCCGCCGTCGACCGTCAGATCGCGTCCATCCATCCGGCAAACACTCCCCGAACTTTTGACTCACGAGACCAGCGCGCCGGAGGCGAGCGCGCTCGACCTCGCGCCGAGCCTCGAGCAGGCGCGGGTGCTCGCGGGTGCGCACGACCTGATACCGCTCTCCTACAGCTTCATCGAGGACTGCGAGACGCCGGTCTCGGCGTTCCTGAAGCTGCGCGCGCTGGCGCCGGGCGAGCCGGCGTTCCTGCTGGAGTCCGCCGAGCAGGGGCAGCGAGTCGGCCGCTGGTCGTTCATCGGCTTCCGACCGCGGACGGTGCTTCGCTGGTCGCTTGCCGACGGAGGCGACCCGTACGCGCTGGCAGCCGAGCGCGTCGCGCGCTTCGACCAGGCCCCGCTCGACGACGCCCGCGCCTCGGTGCCTCCATTCATCGGTGGCGCGGTGGGCTTCTTCGGCTATGACCTGGTGCGCACGGTCGAGCCGCTCGGCGAGCCTCCTGGTGGGTCTGAGGGGGATCCGCTGGGACTGCCGGACATGGCGCTGATGCTGTCGGACGCGCTGGTGGTGTTCGACCACCTGAGGCATACGGTGACCATCATCGCGAACGCCGACCTCCAGGCGGAGCCGGACATCGAGCGTGCCTACGAGCAGGCAGCGCGCACGATCGGGGAAATCCGCGGCGTGCTCGCCGGCCCGGTTCCGCGGGGTGAGACGGCTGGCGCAGGCGACATGCCCGCGCGCGCGGCGCCGGCGTTTGAGTCGAACATGCCGCGCGAGCGCTTCGAAGCGATGGTGGCACGGATCGTCGAGTACATCTACGCCGGCGACGCCTTCCAGGTCGTGCCGTCGCAGCGGTGGTCTGCGCGCGTGCCGGTGCAGGCGTTCTCGATCTACCGCGGCCTGCGCGCGGTGAACCCGAGTCCGTACATGTACTACCTGGACTTCGGGGACTTCCAGGTGGCCGGGGCGAGCCCGGAGCCGCTGCTGACGGTCAACGGCCGACACGTCGCCACCAAGCCGATCGCGGGCACGCGTCCGCGCGGCGCGACGCCGGAGGAGGACCGGCGGATCGCGGCCGAGCTGCTGGCCGACGAGAAGGAGCGCGCCGAGCACGTGATGCTGGTGGACCTCGGACGCAACGACCTCGGGCGTGTGTGCGAGTACGGCAGCGTGGTGGTGGACGAGCTGATGGAGATCGAGTCCTACAGCCACGTGATGCACATCGTCTCGTCGGTGTCGGGCACGCTGCGCGAGGAGGTCGGCGCGATGGACGCGCTGCGCTCGGTGCTGCCGGCGGGCACGCTGTCGGGCGCGCCGAAGGTGCGCGCGATGCAGATCATCGACGAGCTCGAGCCGGTCAAGCGCGGAGGCTACGGCGGCGCGATCGGCTACCTAAGCTACGCGGGGGATCTCGACACGGCGATCCACATCCGCACAGTGGTGGTCAAGGACGGCGTCGCCCACGTGCAGGCGGGCGGCGGCACGGTCGCCGACGCGAAGCCCGAGTACGAGTACGAGGAGTCGGTGGCGAAGTCGCGTGCGGTGATGCGTGCGGTGCAGATGGCATGCGAACAGCCCGACTGGTCGTAACGCGGATGAAGGTGCTCGTCCTCGACAACTACGACTCGTTCACGTACAACCTCGTGCAGTACCTGGGGGAGCTCGGCGCGGAGCTGCACGTGGTCCGCAACGACCGCGCGAGCGTGGACGAGCTGTTGGACGCTGACTACGAGCGCTGCGTCGTCTCGCCGGGTCCCTGCACCCCGGTGCAGGCGGGGATCACGCTCGAGCTGGTGCGGCGGATGCCCGAGGCGGGGGTGCCGACGCTGGGGGTGTGCCTCGGCCATCAGGCGCTGGCGCAGGCGTTCGGCGGGCGCTGGAAGCTACACGCACCGGTGCACGGCAAGGCGACGAGCATCGAACACGACGGCCGCACGATCTTCCGCGGGCTGTCCTCACCGTTGACGGTCGGGCGCTACCACTCGCTGGTGGTCGACGAACACCTGCCGGATTGCCTGGAGGCGACGGCGCGAGGTGACGGCGTGCTGATGGGCGTGCGCCACCGCGAGCTGCCGGCGGAGGGCGTCCAGTTTCACCCCGAGTCTGTCCTCACCGAACAGGGCCGCGAGCTGCTCGCCAATTTCCTCGCGCCAGCTGCTGGGTCAGTTTGAGCGGGCGACCCGACGCCAAGCCGCCCAGCTGAGTCCGATCAGGACCCCGACGCCGGCGACCAGGCCGACACTCGCGATCGCGTCGGCATGCAGGAGCCCAGCAAGTCCGAGGCCTACGATCGCCGCGACGATCGAAAGCCAGAACTGTTGAGCGCGTGTGATTCCCATCCGAAGCGTCTCCCGTAACGCCTGCCGCCATCGCAAGCGTCAGACCGTATCACCATGGCTATACAGCGGGGCGATGCTGGACGTGACAAACCCAGCATGCCACGACGCTCAATGAGGCCGATCCAATAGCGAACGCAAGTACTGACTCGCGCCCGGCGAGATGTTGCGTGGCCAAGCCTGAGCTGTAGTAGACCCCGATCAGAGCCCCCTCGCCGCCAACGGCGATCACAAATTGCGCGATATTGCCCCAACCGTCCGATCGCCGGCAAGAGCGCGTGGCACATGATGCACCGGCTGCGCGAGGCGATGAAGCGCGATCCACGCGCTGGCCTGCTGAGCGCACAGTGGTCGCCGACGAGAGTTGGGTCGGGGGCGAGGCGCGCTCGCGTGTAATCCCGAACGTTGCCGAGAACTATTTCGGGTGGCCGTGATGTGCGCCCGCGAGGGCGCCGAGAATCCCGGCGCCAACTTCGTGTAGCTCGTGGTGAGTGCGCCCGGCACGTATCCCGGCGGCGCGTAGTTGCCTCGCCCGATGCGCTGGATCGCGCCCTCCTTGTCAAGTCACGCATCGCCTACAGCGGTTGTAGGGGGGAAGATAATCTTTAAGGGCGGCACCAATGGGTGCCGTCTCGTGCGTTCGTAGCGTCTCTGCCGTTGCGACAGGCCGGCACCCGCGCCTTGAGCCCTACCTCGACGACCCACCCAAAGCGATCCTGAGAAGCCCATGCCAAACGCGATCCTGTCAGCTGCCACCGATGCGCTGGCCTCAGGCAAGGACCTGAGCGCCGATCAGACCGCGGAGGTGCTCGCGCAGATCATGCACGGGGAGGTGTCGGAGATCCAGATCGCGGGCTTCCTGATTGCGTTGCGCACGAAGGGGGAGACGGTGGATGAGCTGGAGGGCCTTGCGCGGACGATGCGGGCGCTGGCGGCGCACGTCCCAACCGACCGCAAGGACCTGCTGGACACGGCCGGTACGGGCGGCGGGCGCAGCAGCTTCAATGTGTCCACGACGGCGGCCCTGATCGCCGCTGGCGCGGGCTGCGCTGTGGCCAAGCACGGCAACCGCTCAGCGACGAGCCGCTCGGGCTCGGCCGATCTGCTCGAGGCGCTGGGTGCGCGCATCGACCTCGATCCCGCGGCGGTGGCGGCGTGCATCGACGAGGCGGGGTTCGGATTCATGTTCGCGCCGGCGCACCACCAGGCGACACGTTTCGTGATACCCGTTCGGCGCGAGCTGGCGGTGCGCACGATCTTCAACCTGCTCGGACCGCTGACCAACCCGGCGGGTGCGCAGCGCCAGCTGATCGGCGTGTCCGACGCAGGGTTCTTGGAGCGGATGGCCGGCGCGCTGGCGAAGCTGGGCGTCGATCGTGCGCTGATCGTGGCGGGCGAGGACGGCCTCGACGAGGTCTCGGCGGACGCGCCGACGAAAGTTGCCGAGGTCAACGGCGAGGAGATCCGCCACTACGTGCTGACCCCGGAGGAGGTCGGCGTCGAGCCCGGTGCGTCCTCGCAGCCGGCGCCTGCGGGCGGAACCCCCGCGCAGAACGCGCAGATCACGCGCGCGATCCTGGAGGCGGGCACGCACGCGCAGGCCGGCGCCGGCGAGCGCGCCGCTGGTGAGCGCCTGGCGTTGATCAACGCGGGCGCAGCGATCTACGCGGCCGGCGCGGCGGACTCGATCGCGGAGGGCGTGCAGGCCGCGCGCGCGGCGCTCGACGACGGAGCCGCCGCGAGCGCGCTCGAGCGTTTCGTGCGGGCAACCGAGCGACACGCTCCCGTGGGCCCTGCGCGATGACCGAGCGTACAGGCACGGTGCTCGACCGGATCCTGGCGGAAACGCGCGCGGAGCTCCAACGGCGCAAGCGCGAACATCCCCTGGACGGCAACGCGCTCACTGCGGCCCGCCGGCCAGGCGGCGAGCGCCGCTTCCGCGACGCGCTGAGCGCGCCCGGCATCGGCGTGATCGCGGAGTTCAAGCGCCGCTCGCCCTCGGCCGGGTCCCTGCGCGAGCGCCCGGACCTCGTCGAGGTCGTCAGCGCCTACGCCCGCGGCGGCGCGGTCGCGCTGTCGGTCCTCACGGAGCGCCCGAACTTCGAAGGCGAGCTCGAGGACCTGCAAGCGGCGCGCGGCGTGTGCGAGCTGCCGCTGCTGCGCAAGGACTTCGTCGTCGACAGCTACCAGCTGCAGGAGGCGCTGCTCGCGGGCGCAGACGCGGTGCTCTTGATCGTGGCGGCGCTCGAGACGCGCGAGCTGGCGGCATTGCACGATGCGGCGCGCGCGCTGGGACTCGACGTGCTGGTCGAGGTCCACGACCGCGCCGAGCTGCACGACGCGCTTGAGGTCGGCGCCGATCTCGTCGGCGTCAACAACCGCGACCTGCGCGACTTCAGTGTCGATCTGGCGCGTACGGAGGCGTTGCTGGAGGAGATCCCGCGCGGCGTGGTGGTCGTCTCGGAGTCCGGGATCGGCGAGGTCGAGCAGCTGCGTCGCCTGCAGGAGCGCGGCGTGGACGCGGTGCTGGTGGGCGAGTCGCTGATGCGCTCGTCCGATCCGGAGGCGGCGTTGGCGCTCCTGAGAAGCTTTTAGCTAGGCTCACGCCGCTCTTTAGATTGTGTTCACACGCTTCGCTCATCCTGCTCTCTGATGAAACGCACGTTCGTGATCCCGTTCCTGTCGGCGCTGCTCGGCGCCGGTCTCGTTGTGGCCGTGATCGCGGCGGCGGGCGGTCTGGGAGAAAGCACGAAGACGCTGGTCACGACCGTCGAAGCCGCCGCGCCGAGGCCGTCAAACGCCTCGACGCGCACGAGCGGCATGTCCCCGCACGAAGCGTACGTGCGCGACGCGCCGGGAGTGGCGTTCGTGACCTCGACGATCGTGCAGAAGTCGGAATCGTCTCCCTTCAACCTCTTTGGTGAACAGAACGAGCGTCAGGGCACGGCCACCGGCTCGGGGATCGTGATTGACGCGAACGGCACGATCCTGACGAACTACCACGTCGTCGAGAACGCGGTGAAGGTGACCGTGAGCTTCGAAAAAGGCAAGTCGGTCGAAGCGAAGGTCGTCGGCAAGGATCCGTCGGACGATCTGGCGATTCTGCGGATACCGACCGATGGCCTGGTTCTGCACCCGCTGAAGCTGGGCGACTCGAGCGCGGTCGAGGTGGGCGACCCCGTCTACGCGATCGGCAACCCGTTCGACCTCGAACGCACGCTCACCACCGGCGTGATCTCGGCGCTGCAGCGGGAAATCACCGCGCCGAACGGCTTCACGATCAACCACGTGCTGCAGACCGACGCGCCGATCAACCCCGGCAACTCGGGCGGCCCGCTGCTCAACATCAACGGTGAAGTGATCGGCATCAACTCGCAGATCGAGACCGGCAGCAGTGGCGGCGGCAGCGTTGGCATCGGCTTCTCGATTCCGATCAACACGGCCAAGTCCAAGATCGCGACCCTGGAGAAGGGCGGCACGCTGCGCGGCGCTTACCTCGGCCTGACCTCGCGCACGATCGACGGCTCGCTGGCCGCGCTGAACCTGCCGGTGAAGGCCGGCGCGCTCGTCGAAAGCGTGCAGCCGGGGACGGCGGCACAGAAGGCGGGCATCCGCGGCGGCAAGGTCAGCACGACGACCGAAGAAGGCCAGGTGGCGGTCGGCGGCGACATCATCGTGTCGATCGACGGCAAGCCGGTGAACAGCTCACAGGAACTCGCCGAAGTCATCGATGCGAAGAAGCCGGGCGACACGATCAGCATCGGGCTATGGCGCGCGATGGGCGGCGCCAAGTACTCGCACTTGACCGTCAGCGCCAAGCTGGGCGAACGACCGAACTCGGTCGAAAACCCGAACACGCCTGAAGGCTGACGGCAGCCCACGCGAAGCTCGCCGCGGCGCCATCTCGCTACGGTTGAGGTATGGACGAGAACGCCACGCGCGTGAAGATCTGCGGCATCACGACGCTCGCCGACGCGCAACTCGCGACGGAGCTGGGAGCGTGGGCGCTCGGGATGATCTTCTACGAGGACTCGCCGCGGCGCTGCTCGCGGGAGCAGGCCCAGCTGATCGCCGCGACGCTGCGCCGCCGCGTGGAGCTGTGTGGCGTGTTCGTGAACGCGCCGCTCGAGCAGATCGTCGGCGACTGCGATGAGCTGGAGCTGAGCATGGTCCAGCTGCACGGCGACGAGGGCCCGTCGTTCTGCGCCGAGGTGGCACGCAGGACGGGCGCACGCGTGATCAAGGCGGCGCAGGTGGCGGGCTCGGGCGACGTGCGCGATCTGGAGCGCTATCACGTCGACTTCCACCTGCTCGACGCGCGCGCGAAGGCGGTGGCTCGCCAGGGCATGCGCGGTGGCACGGGCGAGACGTTCGACTGGGAGCTCGTGCGGGCGCGGCGCTCGAAAGTGCCGTTGATCCTCAGCGGCGGCCTCACCCCGGAGAACGTGGCCGAGGCGATCTCGGTGGTGCATCCCTACGCCGTCGATACTGCGAGCGGCACCGAGTCCGCGCCTGGCCACAAGGACCCAGAGCGGCTGCGTGCGTTCTTCGCGGCGGTCGCGGCGGTCGCGCCGGAAAGCGAGCAGCCGGCGCCGATCGGTCAACCGGCGTGAGCGCCGACGGCGAGGCGCAGGCCGTCGAGCATCGTTTCGGTCCATACGGCGGCCAGTTCGTGCCGGAGACGTTGATGCCGGCGCTGGCGGAGCTCGAGCAGGCGTGGCTCGCTGCCCGTCG
>Ga0210391_10001472_pt1 | contig 21443 bp, 17 predicted proteins | sample IncBWC12OmetaG_FD_160573 | JGI IMG/M metagenome (GOLD analysis project Ga0210391, IMG submission 160573) | Forest soil microbial communities from Barre Woods Harvard Forest LTER site, Petersham, Massachusetts, United States - Inc-BW-C-12-O ...
GCGTTTCAGCTCGCCCCATAGCGCCTGACCCGCTGCCGCTGTTCACCCAGGCCATCGATGCCGAGGTGAATCTCGTCCCCTTCCTGCAAGAACCGCGGCGGCTTGCGGCCACTGCCCACGCCCGCCGGAGTTCCGGTGCTGATGATGTCGCCGGGCTGCAGGCTCATGAACTGGCTGACATAGTGCACCAGGAAGGGCACGTTGAAGATCATGTCCCGGGTGTTGCCATCCTGCATGCGCTGCTCGTTCACGTCGAGCCACAGGTGCAGCGCGCCAAGATCCCCGGCCTCATCCAGGCTCACCAGGTAGGGCCCGAAGGGACCAAAAGTGTCGCAGCCCTTGCCCTTGTCCCATTGGCCGCCGCGCTCGATCTGGAAATGCCGCTCCGACAGGTCATTGCACACGCACACGCCGGCCACGTGCTCCAACGCACGCTCCAGTGGCAGGTAGCGCGCCTCGCGGCCGATGACCACGCCCAGTTCGACCTCCCAGTCGGACTTCTGCGAGGTCGGTGGCAGCAGCACCTCATCACCAGGGCCCATGATGGCCGAGGTCGCCTTCATGAAGATGATGGGCTCGGCGGGAATCTTCATGTTCGCTTCGGCAGCGTGGTCGCGATAGTTGAGGCCGATGCAGACGAACTTGCCCACCCCGGCCACCGGCTCGCCGAGTCGTGCCGTCGCGGCAACTTCGGGCAGGCTGGACAGATTGACCGCCTTGAGCGCGGCGAATCCGGAGGCCAGAAGTGTCCGATCAATGTCGGGCACCAGGCCGGACAGATCGCGGCGCCGCCCCTGTGCATCGAGGATGCCGGGTTTTTCCTGGCCCTTGGGCCCATGCCGAAACAGCTTCATGACTCTCTCCCTTGCGGTCGCAGCCGGCGCACCGGCGCCGGCGCGCCCAGTATCGCCCGGGTATGTTCGCGGATGACGGACTTGATCATCTGCAGCCGCGGGGCGTCGAATTCCGACCAGCGCAGCGCCTCCAGGGTGCTTTCGCGGTTGGTATGGAAGGTGGATACCTGCCCCAGGATGGCGGCCGCCTTGATGCGTGTGATGGCATCAGTGGAATCCCCACCGCTCACGATGGCGATGAGATGCGCCACCGCCTGCATGATGGGCATGCCGATGTTCTCCCGCAGCATTCCCATCGCGGGGCCTGCGCCATCGGACTTGCCGCGGGTGATGAATCGGCTCCAACTCTCCGAGCCTGCCGCCACCAGACCGTCGGCCACGGCATCCAGCAGCGCGCACAGGGCATCGATGGCCGCCTCGCGCGGCGCCGCGCGCCGCATCTGCCGTGCCCGGGTCAGTGCCGGCGACACGATGCTCAGCATCCGGTCGATGATGTGCTGGGCGCAGGCGCGGTGCAGGCCCTCCTTGCCGCCGAAGTAATACTGCAGCGCGGGCGGGTTGACGCCCGCATCAGCGGCGATCTGACGTGTCGATGCCTTGTTGAAGCCCTCTTCGCCGAACACACGCAGCGCCGTAGCCACGATGCGCGCACGGGTCTCCTCGCCTCTGGCATACCCGCCATCTTCGGGATGGCGGCGTTTGATCCGGGTCATGGGCATCACGGTCCTCCTGCCCGGCTAATGTATTCCACTTGACACAAAACTTCCAGTCGGACAACATCTGCCATACGGAATACTTCTGACAGGATCTGCCATGGCTGACGCGCCATCCTCGCCCACCCCGACCCCTGGCCAGAGCGCGCCCGCGGCCCCCGCGAATGGCGACGGCAATCGGCGCATCCGCAAGGTGCTGTTCATCGTCCTGAGCGTCATCGCACTCATCGGCATCGGCTACGGCGTGCGCTGGCTGATGTACAGCCGCTACATCGAATCCACCGACGATGCCTACCTGCGCGCCGATACGGTCACGGTATCCCCGCGCGTCAACGGCTATATCGACCAGATCTATGTGATCGACAACCAGGTCGTCAAGGCGGGCGATCCTCTGGTGCGCATCGATCTGCGCAACTACAAGGCACTGCTGTCGCAGCAGGACGCGACGGTCGAGGCCCGCAATGCCGATATCCAGGCCGCCGAAAGTCAGATCACCCAGCAGGAAGCCGCCGTGGAACAGGCCAGGGCGCAGCTGGTCGGGGCACAGGCCAATGCCAAATTCGCCCGCGACGAGTCCGACCGCTACAAGGGCCTGCGCGACCAGGGTGTGGAAACGGACGAGCGTTACCAGCAGGCGGTCAATGAACGCAATCAGACCGCGGCCGCAGTGCTGGGCGCGGAGGCCGGCATCAAGGTCGCCGAACGGCAGCTGGTCACGCTGCGCAGTCAGATGAACCAGACCCGCGCGCAGCTGGAAGCCGCCAAGGCCGCCTCCAACACCGCGCGGCTCAATCTGGATGACACCATCATTCGCGCCAGCATCGATGGCCGCATCGGCGACAAGACCGCCCAGGTGGGACAGTTCGTGCAGCCGGGTACGCGGCTGATGTCCGTGGTGCCGGTGCAGGATGTGTACCTGGTCGCCAACTACAAGGAGACTCAGGTGCGGCGCATGAAGATCGGCCAGAAGGCGACCGTGAAGGTGGACGCGCTGGGCGATGAGTCCGTGCCGGGCGTCATCCAGAGCTTCGCGCCCGGTACCGGTGCCCAGTTCGCGCTGCTGCCGCCGGAGAATGCCACCGGCAACTTCATCAAGATCGTGCAGCGCGTGCCGGTGCGCATCAAGCTGATGCCATCCCGGGAAATCGCGGCCCGACTGCTGCCCGGACTTTCGGTCAGCGTCGACATCGATACGCGCACCGACGGTCAGTAACCGTGAGCGCGGCCCAGACCAAAGCGGCGCACGCCGATGCCAATGCCACCCCGCAGGACTGGATCGCGGTCATCGCGGGTGCGCTCGGCGCGCTCATCGCCACGCTGGATATCTCCATCGTCAACTCCGCCCTGCCGCAGATACAGGGTGAAATCGGCGCCACCGGCACCGAGGGCACCTGGATCGCCACCGGTTACCTGGTGAGCGAAGTGGTGATGATTCCGCTGACTGCGTGGCTGTCGCGCATGCTGGGCATGCGCACGCTGCTGCTCACCTGCGCGGTGCTGTTCACCTTTTTCTCGATCATGTGTGGCGCCAGTCACGACCTGACCACCATGGTGATCGGCCGGGTGGGGCAGGGATTCTTCGGCGGCGCGCTGATTCCCACCGCACAGACCCTGGTCCGCACCCGCCTGCCGCAGCATCAGATACCGATCGGCATGACCATGTTCGGCCTGATCGTGCTGCTTGGGCCGCTGATGGGTCCCGTGCTCGGCGGCTGGCTCACCGAGAACGGCAGCTGGCAGTGGTGCTTCTTCATCAACATCCCGGTGGCCATCGGCCTGGTGAGCCTGCTGCTGATCGGCGTGCCGCACCAGAAGGCCAACATTCACGAACTGGTCGAAGCCGATTGGGCGGGCATCATCGGCATGTCGATCGGCTTGAGCTGCCTCACCATCGTGCTGGAGGAAGGCCAGCGCGACCAGTGGTTCGACTCTGACGTCATCCGTACCCTGTCGGTGTTCGCGGTGCTGGGGCTCGCGACCCTGGGGGTCACGCAGTTCACCAGCAAACGGCCGGTGCTGAAGCTGCGGCTGCTCAAGAACTACACCTACGCCAGTGTCATCCTGATCGTCATCACCATTGGCATGGTGCTGTACAACATCCTGTACGTGCTGCCGCAGTTCCTGAGCGGCGTCGCCGGTTACAACGCCTTCCAGTCGGGCTGGATCCTGGCGCTCTCGGGTCTGCCGGCCTTCGCCCTGATGCCGGTGCTGCCGCGTATCCTGCGCTTCGGCAATGTGAAGCTGGTGGTGGGCTTTGGCCTGGTGTGCTTCGCCATCAGCTGTTTCCTGGACATTCATCTCACCGCACAGTCCAGCGGCCGCGACTTCGTCGCCTCGCAGCTGCTGCGCGGGGTGGGCCAGATCTTCTCCTTCATGCCCCTGAACCAGATCTCAGTGGGCGCGGTGTCGCGCACCGAAACCGCGGATGCCGCGGGACTGTTCAACATGGCGCGCAATCTGGGCGGCTCGATCGGCCTGGCGCTGCTGGGCGTCTTCATCGACCGGCGCACCGAGGTTCACGCCGATGCCATCCGTGAGTCGGTGAACGCCAACTCGCTGCTGCTGCAGGACCACCTGGCCCAGCAGGGAGCATATTTCAGTGCCCAGTCCGGGGATGCCGCCCTGGGCCAGCAGACGGCCATCGCCTCGCTGGCCGGCCAGATCCATCAGCAGGCCATGGTCATGACCTTTTCGGACTGCTTCTGGATCCTGGCCGTGGGCCTGCTGGTGATGACGCCGCTGCTGCTGCTGCTGCGCTCGCCCCCGCCCACCCCTCGACCCATCACGGAAACCCACTGACCGCAGCGTTTCGCGGAACCAACACGCCATGTCATCGCTCAAGAATCCCCTCCTCATGGCCAGCCTCGCGCTGCTTCTCGGCGGCTGCATGGTCGGCCCGGACTATCACGGGGCCCCGCAGGTCACCCCGGCCGCCAACGCCTTCGTGCGCGCCACCGATGCGACCCCCGCCGCGGAACCCGAGGCGCGCTGGTGGACCACGCTCGCGGATCCGGAACTGAATCGCCTGATCGATGCAACCCTCGCCACCAATCCCGGGGTTGATGCGGCGCGCGCCCGGGTGCGCGAGGCACGCGCCAACCTGCGCCTGCAGACGGCGACCGGACTGCCCACGACCGGCACCACCGCGGCCTACCTGCACAGCGGCAATGTCAGCTCCTTCCTGGGGGGCTTGGCCGGCGGCTCCTCAGCATCAGGCTCCGGGGGCACCCAGGGTGGCGCCAGCGGCAGCAGTAGCAGCGGCAGTTCCGGCGGCGGCGCCCTGAATCTGTACGTGGTGGGGTTTGACGCGACCTGGGAGCTGGATTTTTTCGGTGGTAACCGGCGGGCGGTCCAGGGCGCCGCGGCCGGTGTCGAGGCCTCCGAGGCGCAGGTCGCCGACGCCATCGTCAGCCTCACGGCCGAAGTCACCGAGTCGTACATCGAACTGTGTGACGCCCGGCAGCGTTTGACGCTGACGCAGAAGAACATCGACATCGAATCGCGGCTCGTGGACCTGATGAAGGCCCGCCGCGCCGGCGGCGCCGCCACGGATCTGGATGTCGTGCGAATCGCCAACCAGCTGGATACGACGCGCGCCCTGTTGCCGGGGATTCGCACTAGCATCGCCGAACAGCTGAACCGGCTGGCCGCACTCACCGCGCGCGCGCCGGGCGCACTGGATGCCGAGCTGGCCAACGTCGGCCCGGTGCCAGCGCCCCCGGCCACCACCGATGTCGGCGACCCGGCGGCACTGCTGCGCCGCCGACCCGATATCCGCACCGCGGAGCGCCAGCTGGCCCAGCACACGGCCGCAGTCGGCCAGAGTGTGGCCGCGCAGTTTCCCAAGGTCACCCTGCTGGGCACCCTTGGCTTCTTCTCCACCCATCCCCAGGACCTGTTCAACAGCAACAGCTTCACCTACCTCGCCGGGCCGATGCTGCAATGGACACCTCTGGATTTCGGTCGCAACCGGGCGCGCGTCGCCCAGGCCAATGCGGCCCGCGATGAGGCCGAGGCCAGTTACCGCCAGACCGTTCTGAATGCCCTCGCCGACGCCGAAACCGCCCTGGCGCGCTATGGCCAGCAGCGCGATGAGGTCGCCGACCTGGGTCTGGCACTGGCCTCCGCGGAGGAGACCTACCGCCTGACGGACATTCGTCTGCGCGGCGGCACCGCGGCCACCACCGATGTGCTGGATGCCGACACCCGCCGCAACCAGGCGGAGCTGAGCTATGAGCAGGCCCTCGCCCAACTGACCCAGGACTATGTGGCGCTGCAGAAGAGCCTGGGGCTGGGATGGACCCAGCCCGCCGGGAATTAATCCCACCGCCCCGGGGTGACTCCCGCCCCGGTCCCCGGCATGATGCGCCACTCACGATAACCATCAGCGAGGGGGGAATTCACATGACGACGAAATCGAAGGGGCTGGTTGCAGCAGGGGCGCTCGGTGTTGCGCTGTTTTCAGCCGCGGCGTTCACTGCGGATGCGCCGGCCAGCGCGCCCGCCGCCCCTCCCGCGGACTATGCGGTCCTGAACCTGAACGTTCCCGTCGACGCACCGACGGATGCGGTGTGGCAGAAGATCGGCGGCTACTGCGATATTGCCGCGTGGATGAAGGTGAAGTGCGATCTCACCTCCGGCAGCGGCGAGGTGGGAACGATCCGTCACCTGACCATCGGCACCCGCAGTGTCGATGAAATCATGGTGGCCAAGACCGCCCACTCCTATACCTACACCCAGCCCAACACGCCCATTCTCTACCACGGCACACTCGAGGTCGTGCCCGATGGCAAGGGTCACTCCAAGCTTCTCTACACTCTGATCTGGAACCAGGGACCGGATGGCAGCGATGAAGCGAAGGCCAAGGATCGCGACGGACGCACCAAGGCCTTCACGGGTGCCCTGCAGAACATGAAGGCCCTCGTCGAAGGCAAGTAAGTCCAAGACGAACCGATTCGGGCGGCGGGCGGCCCTGACCGGCCACCGCCCGAGTCCGCCGGATCCGTTCCCATCCCCCGGCGTTGCCGGAGCCGCAGCGCCACATCACCGATGTGAACCACTTCACGTTCCAGGATGTAAATCCTTGGCCGCCATTTGTCCGTCATGCGGATTGCGGACCTGCTGCACACGTTATGGCGCCGTAAATTGTAACGTGAGCGCTGCAATTGATGGCTAACGGCGTTCGCTGGTATGAAGGTCGGAACAGGCGTCCACAGGGGCATACTGGTCGTCGATGACGATTCGGTGTTCTCGCTGCTTGCCAGTGAAACGCTGCAGCAGGCCGGCTACACCGCGCTGGTCGCCGGATCCGGACGTGAGGCGCTGGCGGCGCTCGTCACGCACCAACCCGATCTGGTGCTGCTGGATGTCGAACTGCCGGACGCGAACGGTTTCGACCTGTGCGGCAGCATCCGTGCCACGCCCGGCGGGGCGGATATCCCGATCGTCATGGTCACCGGCCACAACGACACGGAATCCATCGAACGCGCCTTCATGGTCGGTGCGACGGACTTCGTGCACAAACCCGTGCTGTGGCAGACACTCCCGCAGCGCATCGAATTCATCCTGCGTGCCCAGGACAATCTGCGCTCGCTGAAAATCAGCGAACAGAAGAACCGGGCGCTGCTGCAGGCGCTGCCGGATACGCTGTATATCGTCGATGCCGACGGCATTCTGCTCGAGCACATCACGGGCGCGGAACTCTCCGCCGACTCCAGCCTGGTGGGCAGGACGTTGGAGGAAGTGATTCCGGCGGAGGCGGCGCGCGCCGCGCGCCGCGCGATGAGCGCCCCGCGGGATGCCATGGGTCTGGCGGCCTGCGAATACGAGGTGGGAGTGGGCGCCGACCGGCGCTGCTTCGAGACCCGGCTGCGGCCGCAAGCGGATGGAACCCTGCTGGTGATCATCCGTGACATCACGGAGCGCCGCAAAGCCGAATCGCGCATCAGATATCTGGCTTACTTCGACACCCTCACCGGCCTGCCGAACCGCCAGCTGCTGGTGCGCGAGATGAGCCGTGCCATTGCCGCAGCCCAGCGCTCGGACACCCTCATGGCGCTGCTGTATCTGGACCTTGATCGCTTCAAGCGCATCAACGACAACCTTGGCCACTCGGTGGGCGACGCGCTGCTCAAAGCCGTCGCGCGCCGCTTGCACCAGTGCATCAGGCCCACTGACGTTCTGGCCGCCGGCAACGACAGCGCCTTGGGCCGTCGCGGCAGCGTCGCGCGTCTGGGGGGCGATGAATTCGTGGTGCTGGTCGGGGATCTTGCCGAGGAAGGTCAGGCGACCGCCGTGGCCGATCGCATCCGCGACGCGCTGGGTGAACCATTTGATTGCGGCGGCCACCGCTTCGTGGTCACTCCCAGTATCGGCATCGCGCTGTACCCCAAGGACGGATCGGACATCGAGGATCTGCTGGTGAAGGCTGACATGGCCATGTACAAGGCCAAGGATCAGGGCCGCAACGGCCATGCCTTCTATGGCGAGTCGATGGCGATCCGCTCCCTGAGCCGCCTGGAGCTGGAAAATGACCTGCGCCGGGCATTCGACGCGGGCGACTTCCAGCTGCATTACCAGCCCAAGGTCGACCTGCTGACGGGCCGGGTCGTGGGCGTGGAGGCGCTGCTGCGCTGGCACCACGCCAGCCGCGGCTGGATCTCTCCCGAGTCCTTCATCCCCGTGGCCGAGGAGACCGGCCTCATCGTCGCCATGGGCAGCTGGGTGCTGCGGGAGACCTGCCGCCAGCTGCAATCCTGGGCCGCGACGGATCTGGCGCACCTGGGCATCGCAGTCAATGTCTCGGTCCAGCAGTTCGCCCGTGAGGATTTCGTCGAATCGGTGCTGCTCACCCTGAAAGACTTCAATGTCCCGCCCAAACTTCTGGAACTGGAAATCACCGAGAGCCTGCTGCTGCGCAATGTCGACGACACGACCTCGGGTATGCGGCGCTTTCGCGCCGCCGGCCTCACGCTCGCCATCGATGACTTCGGCACCGGCTATTCCTCGCTCGGTTATCTGCGCACCTTCCCGGTGGATGCACTGAAGATCGACCGCTCATTCGTCAAGGACCTCAATGCCAAGGGTGATGGTGGCGCGATCTGCGCCGCCATCATCGCCCTGGCGCGCGAACTGAAGCTGCGGGTCATCGCCGAGGGCGTGGAAAATCTCGAACAGGTCGAGTTCCTGCGCGCGCAGCGCTGCGACCAGGTGCAAGGCTACCTGCTGAGCGCGCCCCTTCCAGTGCAGGAACTGGAACTGCTGCTGCGCGCCTCTCCGGACGGTACCCGTCTGTACCATCCGCCGTTGAGCGCCGGGGCGGGCCGCGCGTCCGAACTCATCGCGGGAACCGGCTCATGATGCGCTGGATCAACCATCTGTCACTGGCAGCCAAACTGCGCTTCGTCATCCTGTACGCGGCCGGGGCGGCACTGCTGGTGGCCTCCGGGCTGTATATCACCGGCGAGGTCCTGAGCCTGCGCCAGAGTCTCGCGCAGCAGCTGATAATCCTGGCCCGGTCGGTGGCGCAGGATGAGGCTTCGCTGAGTTTCTCCAACCGCAGCCTGGCGCAAAGCATCCTGCAGTCCATGCGGGTCGACCCGAATGTGCGTTCGGTGGCCCTGTACGATGCCAGCGGCCAGCTCTTCACCAGTGTCGCCTTCGGTGATCCGCGCTTTTCCCCGGCCGAGAAGCTGCAGATGCGACTGAATCCGGGCGCGCCGGATGACAGCCGCTCGGTGAGCTTCCAGGGATTGACGCTGGCGCACGTGCAGGTGCCGGTGCAGATCGCGGGGGTGGATGCCGGCAGCGTCCACGTCGACGCGGATCTGGCGCAGCTGTACGTGCAGCTGTGGCGATCGCTGGAGTTCATGTGCCTGGCGCTGCTGGTGGCGGGACTGGTCGCGGTTTTGCTCGCGGCCCGGCTGCAGCGGGTTATTTTTACCCCGATCAGCGAGCTGCTCGCGACGGTGCGCACCGTGCGCAGCAGTCGCGCCTTCACCCTGCGCGCGCCGAAGCACAACAACGATGAAATGGGTGCGCTGGTGGATGCCTTCAACGGCATGCTGGGGGAGCTGGAAAAACGCGACCTGAGCCTGCGCATGTACCAGAACGATCTGGAAAAGATGGTGCTGGAACGCACGGTGCGTCTGGACGCCGCGGTCGCCGCGGGCCAGGAGGCCGTGGAGCGGGCCGAGGCCGCCAATCGCGCCAAGAGCGAATTCCTGGCGCGCATGAGCCATGAGATCCGCACCCCCATGAACGCGGTGCTGGGCATGGCCGAGCTGCTGCGGACCTCCAAGGCGCTGGATGACCGGCAGCGCCGCTATGCGGTGACCATCCATCAGTCCGGCTCGGCGCTGCTCGGCATCATCAATGACATTCTGGACTACTCCAAGATGGAGGTCGGCAAGCTGCAGCTTGAAACCACCGCCTTCAGCATCCGCGAGGTGGCCGAGGATGTGGTCGAGACCCTGGCGGAACGCGCGCACAGCAAGGGCCTGGAACTGATGTGCGACATTCCGAAGAAGCTCAGCACCACGGTGCTGGGCGATGCCAAACGCCTGCGCCAGGTCCTGATCAACCTGGTCGGCAATGCGGTGAAATTCACCGAGCGCGGTGAAGTCCGCGTGGCCGTGACCTGCTCCCCCGACGACCTGCTGAACTCGGCGATCACCTTCGAGGTCATCGATACCGGTATCGGCATCCGCCCCGAGAACTGCGCGACCATTTTCGAGTCCTTCGTGCAGGAGGACGCTTCGACCACGCGCCAGTACGGGGGTACCGGCCTGGGACTGGCCATCTCCAAGCAGCTGGTGGAACTGATGGGCGGCACCATCGGGGTCAGCAGTGAACCGGGCAAGGGCTCGCGCTTTCACTTTTCGATCACGCTGCCCGCCGCTGCGCAGGCCCCGCGCGAGCCTGACCACAGTCATGCACTGAGCGGCATGCGGATCCTGCTGGCGGATGACAATGACAGTCAGCGGCGGATTCTGCGCCAGCAGCTGAGCAGCTGGGACGCCCAGGTCACCGAGGCCGAATCCGGCGCCCGGGCGATCGAGATTCTCAAGTCCTCCTTTGGCGGTCAGTTCGACGCCTTCGTCCTGGACAGCCACATGCCCGATCAGGACGGCTACAAGGTTCTGGCGCGGGCCCGCAAGCGCCCCGAGTTTGCCAATACGCCCGTGCTGATGATCGGCCCGGTGGGCGCGGCACCGGTGGCCGAGACCGAGGCCAGTGGCCGGGTGGCCTGGCTCAACAAGCCGGTGCGCCAGGCGCAATTGCATATCACCCTGGTGTCACTGGTGGCTCACGACCTGAATGCGACGCGCCGCATGCAGCTGATCGCCAGCCAGACCTCGGTCATCACCGAGCAGTTCAAGCGCGAGGCCCTGAGCATCGGCGGCCTGCTGCTGGTGGAAGACAATCCCGTCAACCAGGAGGTCGCGCTGGCGATTCTCAACGAGCTGGGCCTGAAAGCCGACTGCGCCTGGGACGGTGAGCAGGCACTGCAAAAACTGGCGGCGCAGCACTACGACGTGGTGCTGATGGATTGCCATATGCCGAAGCTGGATGGCTATGCCACCACCCGGCGGCTGCGCGAGATAGAGAGCACCTCGGGAAAGCCACGTACCCCGGTCATCGCCCTGACCGCCAATGCGCTCAGCGGCGACGCGCAGGCGTGCCTGGAGGCCGGCATGGACGGCTATCTGAGCAAGCCGTTCTCGGTGGACGAACTGTATGTGACCCTCAAGCCGTATGACCGCAAGGATGCCAGCAGCGCGCGCGCTGCCGAGCACCCTGCGCCGGCCGGCCCGGCCCCGGCGCCGGGCGCCACCCTGGATGAACACGCCCTGCGCCAGATCCGCTCCCTGCGTCAGCCCGGCGGCCCGGATCTGCTGAAGAAGATCGTCGACCTGTACATCGGCAATTCACGCACGCTGATCGCGACGCTGCGCGATTCGATCATCCGCAGCGATGCGGCGGCGGTGGCTCAGGGCGCGCATTCCCTGAAGTCCAGCAGCGCCAATGTGGGGGCCACGGCCCTCAGGGAGCTGTGCGCCCAGATGGAGGCAACCGCCAAAAACGGCAAGCTCGATGCGGCCTGGGCGCTGCTGGATCGCATGGTGGAGGAGCACAACCGTGTACTCCTCGCACTGGATGCGCAGACCGCGGCGGCCTGAAACTCAAGACGGACGGCTACGGCGTGATCGGCATGTGATCGAACATCGCCTGGCGGCCCGCGTTGCTCATGATCACCCGCAGCTTGAACAGCCAGTGGCCATTGAGCTTCACCAGATCATCGCGCTCCGTACCCTGCTCGGCAAAGGTCGGTACGCCGGAGATGGTTGGCGAGTTGATGCCGGTCCACAGAGTCTCCGCCGTCGCAGTCTTGCCATTGACGACAATTGAAACATTCGTCAGCAGCATCTTGAAGACGCCCGCACGTTTCGGGGTGCCGGCCGCAATCTTCTTGTAGACATCCTTGATGGCCGCTTCACCCTGCCCCTTCAGGCCATTCACATTGATGACACCATCGGGCAGATAGTAACGCCCGAAGTCGTCCTCTCCCTTGCCCAGGTGCGCATAGTAGTCCACGAGCATGTCCTGGATCTGCTGCTTGTCCAGCAGCGTCTGCAGGGTCGTCGCGGGCTGCTCCGCGCGTAGCGGCTGCACCGCGAGCAGTACGGCAAAGGCAATCATCGCCACGGCAATCTGCTTCATGTCGGTCTCCCCTTTTTTTGAAATCCTTGATGCATCAGGCGCCCTGAACGACCGTCCTTGCCACGAAGCGCGGATTGGTCTCGATCAGGCCCAGCGCCAGCACCGCGGCCAGCAGCGGCATCACGGTCGCCATGATCAATGGCATCGCCAGGCTGAAGCGATCGGCCAGCGCGCCGGCGATGAGCGGACTGATGACGCCGCCGGTGATTTCACCGAAGCCGATCACCAGCCCCATGGCGGTCGCCGCGCGGCGCGCCGACATGGTTTCCGAGGGCACCACGCCCATGAACAGCGGGAACGAGCCCGCGCCCATCCAGCCGATGACCATCAGGCCCGTCATCACCGCGATCGAGCCGTGTACCAGCAGCGCCGCGATGGGGCACAGCGCCATCATGACGCAGAAGATGATCATCGGCGGACGGCGGCCCAAGCGATCGGAGATCAGAGGCACCAGCACACCGCCGACGCCGGGACACACGCCCAGGATCCCCATGATGACTGACATCCTGTCGGCGGACATGCCCCGCGCCACGGTAAAATACTGCGGCAGGAATATGGAGCCGATGACCAGCGAACCCACCATCATGAAACTGATGCCGCAACACAATGAGATGTTGCGGGTCGAGAGCATTGCCCAGAATGAATCTGGGGCTTCCGGGGCGGCCCCGGCGGCCGGAGCAGCAGCCCGCGGCGGCTCATCCACCAGCCACCAGATCAGCGCCAGCAGAATCAGTCCCGGCACTCCTGCGACGAAAAAGGCCACATGCCATGAGTAGGCATTGGCCAGCGCCACCAGAACCACGGGCGCCAATGCCGTTCCCACCACCGACCCGAATACATTCTGGATGATGCCGGCATTCAGGCCGCGGCGCTGTTGCGCCGTGACGGCCAGCAGTATCGCCAGGCAGATCGGCAGGAAGGGGCCTTCGACGGCACCCATCACCAGGCGCGCCGCGAGCAATGTCCAGTAGGAATTCGCCAGGCCCGACAGCACCGAGCACAGTGAGAACACCAGCATCGCCGCCAGCAGGAACGGCTTGCGCGCGCCGACCCGGTCGGACCAGAAGCCAATCAGGTAGGCGCCGATTGCCCAGGTCAGGGCGAGCGCCGCCGGCAGCGTCGACAGCTCGAAATTGGTCAGATGCAGGGCCGGTACCACGAACGGCGACAGGAAGGTGATCGACATCCGGTCCATGTAGGCAAAGCCCCAGGCCAGCCCCAGCAACAGCAGGGTGCGCATCTCGATGACCAAGGGACGCTCTGCCTGGATACCCGTGGAGCGATCTGGCATGTCCAACCCCCTCAACAGCCGCGATATTGTTATGGCGTGCCTCGTGCATGATAGTGCATGGCTGGCGCCAATGACGCACCATATCGTGGCAGAATTCCCCTCCTTGATCCCCATGCCGGGAGACCGCCATGCACAAAATCGCGCTTTCCGCCGAGGTACTGCAGATGATCCAGGCGCAGCGCGGGACGCTGCATCCGCATCAGCAACTTGATCTGCGACGCACCGCGCACGTCATCGTGGATCTGCAGAATGGCTTCATGGAACCGGGCGCGCCGGTGGAGGTGCCGGTGGCGCGCGAGATCGTGGCGAACGTCAATCGGATCAGCGCCGCGGTCCGCGTTCATGGCGGGCGCAACATTTTCCTGCGCATGACGGTGGATGCCGAATCACGCGCCAGCTGGAGCAACTGGTTCAGGCACCTGCACAGCCCCGACAGCGGCGCGACGCTGACGCAGGCCTTCACGCGTGGCGCGCATTACTGGCAGTTGTGGCCGACGCTCAGCCTCACGGACCGCGACCTCACGGTGGACAAGTTCCGATTCGGCGCCTTCGTGCCGGGCGCGAGCCCGCTTCACGAGATCCTGCAGGGGCAGGGGATTGATACGCTGATCATCACCGGCACCCTGAGCAACTGCTGCTGCGAATCCACCGCTCGGGATGCCATGCAGATGAACTACAAGATCATCTTCGTGGCCGATGCCAACGCGGCGCTCACCGATGCGGCCCACAATGCGACGCTGGAAAACATGGCGTTTCTGTTCGGCGATGTGATGTCGACCGCGGAGCTCATTGACTGCATCGAACAATCAGCGGGCGCCATGGCGCCGCGCCAGGCGCTTGGTTGACACCACTGCTGCCGCGGACGGACAATCGCAGTCAGGAGCCTTGAGGAGGCGCGAGCGCCGGACGAGTTTCGTAACATATTCAACGACATCGTGGGAGAGAGCGGAGTATTCCGCCGCCGAAGGAGCAACCGCCCCGGAAACTCTCAGGCAAAAGGACCATGTGTCGTAAACCTCTGAAGAGTGGCACCGCGGGGTGCCCGCCGACGGACTAATAATCTCAGGCGCAAAGGACAGAGCGGGCCATAAGCCAGAACTTGGCTTTCAGGAGTACCGCCGTGTCCAGATCCCATATCGCAATCATTGGCGCCGGCATCACCGGCGTCACCACCGCCTATGCCCTGCTGCGCCAGGGCCACGCAGTGACCCTCATCGATCGGCGGCCCGATGCCGCCATGGAAACCTCGTACGCCAACGGCGGCCAGCTTTCCGCCAGCAACGCCGAGGTGTGGAATTCCTGGGGTACCATCCTCAAGGGCCTGCGCTGGATGCTCGATGCACAGGCACCGCTGCTGATCAACCCGGTGCCCAGCTTCCACAAGTACAGCTGGCTGGCGGAATTCGTGGCCGGCATCCGCAACCATCGGGCGAACACCATCCAGACCACGCGCCTGGCCATCCAGGCGCGCAACATTCTCTTTGAGATCGCCGAGCGCGAACACATCCAGTTCGATCTGGAAAAGCGCGGCATCCTGCATCTGTACTACGACCAGCAGGCATTCGCTGCCGCCACGGTCGGCAACGAACTGCTGCGCCAGGGAGGCCTGGAGCGTTATCCGGTCACCGATGCTGAGATTCATGCCATCGAGCCCGCATTGCAGGGAACCTTCCACGGTGGCTTCTTCACCCCCGCGGATGCCACCGGCGATATCCGCAAATTCACGCGCGGCCTGGCCGATGCCTGTATTCGCCAGGGCGCCCGGTTTCAGGTCAACACGTCGGTCACCGGCATCGAAGCGCGCGGCTCCCAACATCTGCTGCGCGTGGCGGACACGGACCGGGGGAGCGAACTGCCGCCGATCACGGCCGATGCGCTGGTGGTATGCGCCGGTGTCGCCAGTCGCCAGTTCGCCTCGATGCTGGGCGATCGCATCAACATCTATCCGGTCAAGGGCTATTCCATCACGGTGTGCCTGGATGACCCGGTGAGCGAGGCGGCGGCGCCGCGGGTCAGTTTGCTGGATGAGGCCGCAAAGATTGTCAGCGCGCGCCTGGGCGAGGATCGGCTGCGTATCGCCGGCACCGCCGAATTCAACGGCTACAACCGCGACATCCGCGCCGATCGTATCGAGCCGCTGGTGCGCTGGTCGCGCAACCTGTTCCCGCAGGTCGCCACCGGCACAGTGATTCCCTGGGCGGGATTGCGCCCGATGACTCCGAGCATGATGCCGCGCGTGGGCCGGGGCCGGCGGCCCGGGGTGTACTACAACACCGGTCACGGGCACCTGGGCTGGACACTGTCGGCGGCCACGGCCGCCATGATCACCGCGGTCATCGGGGAGGATCTGACGGCATCAGCGCCCGGGCTATTGCTCGCCAGCTGAGGCGCTGCACCGCCGGCCCGGGCCGCGGCGCTGCCGCCGCGTTAAGAGTTGATCCCTCAACGTCGGTAATCGACTGATTTGTTTGCGGTATACTGCCGCGCACGCATCCGGTGGGGGTAACAAATGCGGCGATCTGCATGGCTGGCAATTGGCTTCGCGCTCATCTGGGGCGCCTCTTTTGCACAGGAAGGTGCGCCCCCGGCCGGCCCGCCACAGGGCGGCGACCCGGCTGCCAGGGCCGCGGCCCGTGACAAGATCAATGCCGCCCAGGCGGCCCAGTGGAACAAGATTCCGGCACCGCAGGATCCACGTGATTTCTCCGGGGTGTGGTGGACCCGCGGCTACGACCGCACTTTCCGCCCCGTTGCCGATCATCCGATGCCGCCGGGGGAATCCGCGAGCCTCCTGCCGCTGACGCCCGTGGAGGCCGCCAGCCGCCAGCATCACCTGGACATGGAAAAGGCCGGCACCCCCATCGCCGATGCCCCGACGCAGTGCTTCCCGCACGGCATACCGCGGCTCATGGCCTCGCCCTATCCGCTCGAGTTCGTGTACGCGCCCGGCCTGATCACCATCCTGCACGAAGTGGCCCACAACGTGCGTTTCATCCACATGGACGGCAGGCCCGTGCCCGCCGACACACCGCGCACCTTCCTCGGCTATTCAGTGGGGCATTGGGAGGGCGACACGCTGGTCGTCGTCACCGATCATTTCAACGACCGTACGCAGATCGACGAGGAGTCGCTCTCGCATGGACTGCAGCTGAAGACCACTGAACGCATGACCAAGTTCACCAACAAATACGGTGGTGTCGAAATCCGCAATCTGATCACCATCGAGGATCCGGAGCATTTCACCAAGCCCTGGACGGCGGAACGTCTGTACCCCTGGCGCGGCGACATCCAAATCGCCGAGTACTCCTGCGAGGAGAACAATCGCAATGCGCCGGTGAACGGCATTTCGGTGGCCAAATGATGCTGCGCGGACTGACCCGTGCATGCCTGCCGGTGCTGGCGGCGCTACTGGCCGGCACACCGGTGCTGGCGGCGGACTCGCCGACCGACAGCTCACCGCTGTTTGAGCAGCCAGCCGCAGGTACTGCCAACTTTACCGGCAAATGGCTCAACACCAAACCCGGCGGCCACCTGCTCACCAGCGACGGCCGCGAGCCCCCGCTGAATGCCGCGGGTCAGGCCGAATACGCGAAGCGCGCGGCGGCGCTGAAGGCCGGCGACCACAAGGTCGATCCGATCACGACCTGCCTGATGCATGGCATACCGCGGCTGCTCTACACCTCCTACCCCTTCCTGATCCTGCAGACCACGCGCAACATCAGTTTCGTGCACGAGGCCAACCACACCTTCCGCATCATCTACTGGGACAAGGCGCCCGCGGATGAGCCGGATCCGACCTACCTGGGTTCCTCGGTGGCGCACCTCGACGGCAAGACCCTGGTGATCGACAGCGTGGCCTTCAATGACCTGACCTGGCTGGACTATTCGGGCCTGCCCCACGGCGAGAAGCTGACGGTGCAGGAACGCTACAACCTGAAGGATCCGCAGACGATCAGCGGCTCGGTGCTCATCACCGATCCGCAGTTCTACACGCAGCCGTGGACGACGCGCTTCACGCTGAAGCGCCAGCCGGGAATGGATCTCAAGGAAAACGTCTGCATGGACACGCACCAGATGTAGGTGCCCTCAGGCTTGCTGCTGCGCCTACCTGCACAGGTCGGTGACGCAGATTGAAGCCAGCGTGCGCCCTTCGGGGGGCACCGCCAGACCGCGATCCTTCATCAGCTTGCGCAGCAGCGCCGCGGTGTCGGCGTGCACCAGAGCGGATTGCACCCCCACGCGCACCAGGCCGTCGGCATAGTCAATCGCCTGCCACGAAACCCCCGCCAGCCCGTGCACCGTGTCACGGCTGCCGATGTCGTGCAGTGACAGATCGGCCCCGTGCTGCACCAGCAGCTCGACCACATCGTTGCGGCCCTTGTGCGCGGCGCCCATCAATGCCGTGCGCAGATCCTCGCTGTCCTGGGCATTGACGTCGGCACCGTGCTCGAGCAGGTATTTCACGGTTTCAAGCGTCTCCTGGGGAGACCACTCGTAGGTGACACCCTCGACCCAGCCGATGCCACTGGCGACCATGAGCGGGGTGACCTTGTAGTCCGTGGACAGCGACGGGTCGGCCCCATGGTCCACCAGCAGCTTCATCAGCACCAAATCACCGGATTGCGCAGCCCGCAGGAACGGCGTCGCGCCATCCTCCACCAGCCACTGGTTGGTGAACACCGTGCGCGTCTCGGTGCTGGAGTGCATGCGCTGATTCGGATTCGCTCCGGCCGCCAGCAGCTCCTTGATGAAATCCAGGTGATCCATGTCGGGCTTGCGCACCGGATAGTCACCGCCTTCGATATTGCGGTTGTCGGTCGCGATGTACAGCGGGTTCCAGCCTCCGCCGTTGGCGATGTTCGCATCGGCGTGATGCTGCAGCAGGTACTCGCCGATCTTGTAGTATTTGTTCTGGGTGGCCACCAGCAGTGGTGTCCAGCCGAACTCGCTGACCTCATTGACGTCGGCGCCCGCCGCCACCAGGATTTTGACCGTGGTGAAATCACCCTGGCGGGTGGCAAAGATCAGCGGCGTCAGTCCACCCCATTTCTGCCTGCTGGGCGCCGGCGGTTTGGGCAGCGGGTGTTCCGCCAGCACTTTCTTCGCGGTGGCGATCTGCTCGGCCACCAGTTCCTTGGCTTGCGCGGTATCCGAGGCCTGTTTCACTACCAGGCCGGCAAGACCATAGCCGCCGGCGAACTCGGAAATGCGCTCGCGGCCGGTCTGAGCCAGATACGGCCGGCGCCCCGGATCAGTGGCGGCCGAACGCAGGCTCAGATCCGCGCCCTTGGAGAGCAGGAATTTCACCGCCTCCGGATTGCTGTTGGCCGCCGCCCACATCAGCGCCGTGGTGCCGCGAGTCTTTTCACGCGCATCGATAGCCATGCCCCGCGCCAGCAGCAGCTTCAGCACCGGCACGCTGCCGGTGCGCGCCGCCATCATCAGCGCGCTCTCTCCACCCTCGAGGGTCTGATTGACATCAGCACCGTGCCGCAACAGGTCATCAACCAGTTGCGCATTGCCGGCCTCGCAGGCCAACAGTAGCGGTGTCATGCCGGTGTCGGTCGCCACGTTGGGGCGGGCACCGGCCGCCAGCAGCAGCGCGGCGAGGTGCGCATCGCCCTGGTAGGCCGCCCAGTGCAAAGCGGTGCTGCCATCCGCTTGCGCGGCATTGACGTCCGCATGCGCCTTCAGCAGCCCCTGCAGCCGGGGGAGATCGTGATCCATGGTCGCATCCGCGACCGCGCTGGGCGGCGCGGCGGCGGGCAGCGCCGCGACCACTACGTGATGGGCCGATTCTTCAGGCGCCGCGGCCAGCAAAGCACCGTGACCGGTGCCGGATGCCAGTATTGCCAGCAGGACAATTCGCAACGCCTTCTGCACCGGTCGACCTCAACGCGGTGGACCCACCGGCTGACCGTTGACCATGGCCTTCATCATGCTGCCGCCATTGGTCCCGTCCTTGAGCGGATGGATGGTGATTTCAATGGCATCGCCCTCCTTGATGGAGGAACGGCGCCAGCCCTGACGGGTGAGCCCATTGGGGCTGCCGCCCTCGATGGACCACTCCGCCGCGGCACCCGTCTTCGGGTCGGGGACCAGGACCTGCACCCAGATGTGCGGATTGGTCCACTGCACCTGCTTCACGGTGCCCACCAGCGTCTTGGTCGTCGCCTGGTCGAACATCGCGAAGGAATGATGCGCGAAAGCCGCACCGCCCCAGATCCCCGACACCAGCGCAAGACCCAACAGTGTTCTACTCTTCACTAGCAACCCCCTTTGTTCCGGGCAAGTAAATACAGAAATCAAATATTCGGCAGCGGCCCGGTACTGTCACCGAAGCGCTCCAACTGAACGTCAAACATGTTCGCGATGCTCAGCAGCAGGTTGCCCGTCGGAACCGTGCGGCTGGCATAGGCCAGGTGCCGGTCGCCCTTCAGGCGCCCCGCGGCGCCGCCGACCAGAATGGCCGGCGTGTCGTAGTGCAGATGCTGATTGGAATTGCCCATGTTCGATCCGAACAGCAGCAATGAGTGATCCAGCAAGGTGCCATCGCCTTCCCTGATCGCATCGAGCTTCTGCACCAGATAGGCCAGCATCTGCACGTGATAACGGTTGATCTTTGCCAAAAGCGCGATCTGGCCTGGATCCTCGGCGTGATGCGAGACGCCGTGAAAACTGGAATTGGTGCCGCTTTCCGGATAGACGCGGCTGGTCAGATCCCGGGCGTACAGCATGGTCGCCACCCGCGTGATATCCGTCTGGTAGGCCAGGGCCAGCAGATCCCACTGCACCTGGATGTGCTCGTGGAAGGACTCGGGCACGCCGTAGGGCATGGTCATGTTCGGCGCATCGGTCGACGCGCGCGCCGCGATGGTGAGCCGGCGCTCGACCTCACGTACATCGTCCGCGTACTGCTCCAATCGCATCTGGTCGCCATGCGGGACCTCGCTCATGAGCGCGCGCAGGCTGCCGTTCACTGAATCCAGGATGCTGGCCTGCCGCTCGCGTCGCACCTTGCGCAGCTCCGGGGAGCTGCCATCGCCGAACATGCGCTCAAACAGCGTCTGCGGGTTGATCTCCATGGGCAGCGGCCGCGTGGCCGTCTCCCAGGAGATCGTATTGGTATATACACAGCTGTAGCCCTCGCCACAGCTGGAATTGGCGCCCGGGTCCTCCACGGCCAGCTGCAGGGACGGCAACAGGTTCTCCCCGCCGATCTTGGCCGCGATCACCTGATCAATCGAGGTGCCCACTTGGATATCCGCGCCGGTTGTCTTGCGCGGCTTCATGCCGGTCAGGAATGCCGCCGCGACAAAGTGGTCGGCGCCGGTCACGCCCGGCGGGTTCTCCGAAGACTTCGACCACAGGCCGCTGGTCAGCAGCACTTTCTTGCGAAACGGCTCCAGCGGCTCGTACACATAGGGAAATTTGAAACCCGGGGCGCTGCCGTCGGCGATCCAGTGGCCGGGGGCGACGCCATGGGGCACGAAGGCACCCAGGAAGCGCGTCGGCACGATCTGTTTCTCGAGCGCGTGGGCATGGCGGGCCGGCAACATCGAGTCCAGCAGCGGCACGGCGAGCGTCGTACCCAGGCCCCGCAGGAAGGTGCGTCGTGGCAGCTTTTTGTTGGTCAGGAAAAACACGTGCGCTTCTTTCAGTGTCCCGGGTTCAGGGTGCTGGCGATGATGTTGGGCCTTGCGGCCGCGTCAACCTGCGTCTTCAGGGTCGAACCTCTGGTGTCCAGGCTTGGCACCACGTTCATGCGAAACAGGTCGTTCATGACGATCGCCTCGATCAGGCTCCTGAACCGGTAATCATCATGCGCGGCGGTATGCAGTACGCTGCGTACGGTCTGCATGT
>Ga0210391_10001475_pt1 | contig 21422 bp, 16 predicted proteins | sample IncBWC12OmetaG_FD_160573 | JGI IMG/M metagenome (GOLD analysis project Ga0210391, IMG submission 160573) | Forest soil microbial communities from Barre Woods Harvard Forest LTER site, Petersham, Massachusetts, United States - Inc-BW-C-12-O ...
AGCAGTCAGTGGCGACAGCTTGAAATTCCGCTCAATAAACTTCGTAATGGAGACGTGGTCCCCATAGACGTGACTGACATGTCCACCCTCTGTAAAGGGCGAAACGATTAGCAACGGAATGCGGGTTCCATCACCAAAGAAATCGACGGGCTGGATGTAGCCGGAGTCATAGTAGCCGCCGCCTTCGTCCTCAGTGATAAAGATCGCCGTGCTGGCCCACACTGCAGGGTTGGCTTGCACTGCATTGACGATGTTTTTCACAAAACCTTCGAACACTTCAAGCTTCGAAGATGCCGGATGACCATCGGAAGGCCAGCCCGGCTTCACGATCGACACTGAGGGAAGGTCATTCGCCTTGATGTCTTCGTAGATGTTCTGGCTGTCCTGAATGTGCTCCGTGCGGAGCGTGGCATTTGTCATAATGTCAGTCGCGTAGTTGAAGGGGTTGCAGATGTTGCAGTAGGTGTCTAGGGGATTGCTGAGAGTTGGATCACTCACGTAAATGTTCCAACCGTCTCCATAATACTTCCAGGAAACGTTAGCTTCCAGCAGGGCATCGCCGATGTGGCGAACCGAAGATCCGGGAAGAGTAAATGGGCCAGTGGTCTTCAGCGCCGAAGTTCCGTCCCCGTTGTAGCCGGGGTTGTAGTTGTTCAGGATGTAATAGTGGCCGGTGTCGCAATTCGGTTCGACCGGACGTGGTAGCGACTCAAGATAGTTCACGATGGCAGGCACGCCGGGCTGGCTCAGATCGGCGCAATTGACGTAGCTTCCACCACCACTCCCGTTTCCGGCTCCGTATCCATCCGCGTCGTACCAGTTGTTGGTTCCGGGTTTCGGGTTGGGGTTTTCAATCTCGTGCTTCGGCGGCGTCAGCGCGTTGCCATTGCCGTCGCTGTACCAAATGGAATCGGCAAAGCCGAATTCGATGTGGTTCGCCATGGTTCCACCCATCACCGACTGATGGAAGTTATCGCTGAGCGTGTAGTTGTCGGCCAGCTGCTTCATATAAGGAGCGTCGCCTTTGAGCACATTGAAGAACTCCATGGAGGTAGAGCCTTCACCGGTCGAAAGGTAGTTCGTCGGCGGAGTGGTATATCCACTGGAGCCATCGCTGCCCGCGCCAATGGTGACTTCAACCCAGGGGAACAGATCGTTCAGGCAGCCGCTCGGATTATCGGCCGTCGCCGTTGCCACGCTGCAATCTGTCTGTTGCCACATCTGGAAAAAGCGGTGCACCGGGCTGTTGGCATAATCGTTGTAGGTAAGCGTCGGGGAAGTGAGCTGGAAGGTACCCTCAGGCAAATCCAATACATTCGGAATGCGCGTATCGGGAACAACGTACGGGGCCAAACCCGTCCCGCCAATCGTCAGGTCAACGTAATAGCTTGGCCACAGTTGCCCGGGCTCAACTTCCTCGGCCTCAGGCACAGAGGAAAAGTAAGGGGTCGTCGGACCGCCGGCAACCACGGGCGGAACATTGGTATAGATAGTCTTTTCCGGTGGGCTGATTGCATAAACGCCACTTCCGACTTTGGTGTTGTCGACTGCGCTGTACTGAGCCGACAGCGAGTAATTCGGGCCAGGAGTTCCATCCTCCTTGATAATCCCCTTGGAGAGCAGATTGGATACGCTCTCTCCGTTCTTCGGCTTGTAGGTCGCGAAAACGTGATCAAAGCTGCGGTTTTCACCGATGATCACGATCACATGTTTGACGGGCGATGCAGTAGGCGTTAGCTCGGCGTGTTGTGCGGACGCTGGAGTTGGCGCTCCTAAGTTGACAAGCAGAGCCAGCAGACTTGTGCCAACGGTAAAGTACTGCCTGACTTTCGCCAGAGGACTAGACGGTGACATGGGATTTTCCTCCTGAGGGGTATTTGCGGAGCAGCAAGGCTAACGGTTAAGTTAGCGGGGGCAACGTTAACATAAGGTGACGGAAAGATGAATATGCGATTAAAAAAAATCCACAGCCATAAAACCGACTTTCCTGGCACTCGTTAAGACGGCAGACGGTAAAATTCAGATTGAGATTTCCACAAGCGAGCGTCGAATTTCTATTGGCCTAAATTGATTGCGCCTAAAGTACAGATAAGGTAAGAGCTTAGACAATATGGAAACTCTCGAACCGCTCGACATCACGTCGTGGTCCGGACCGTTCTCTCCCGAGATCGTTGGAAAAGCCACGGACGCACTTGAAACCGGAAAGCTGCTCTATGCCCCGCGTCTCCCTTTTGAACTATCTACGGCTGAACGCCGATTTCTTTCGCCTGATTGTCTGGAAGCCAAATCGAAAAACGTCAGCTTCCGTCCTCACTCTGGAGTTTTGCGCGGTACTCGTTGCGAGGGAGCCGAGCGCAACGAATTACTCGGCATGTTGCAGCGCTACTACACTCGCGCTTCCGATCTCTTGAAGGCTCTGTGCCCGGGGTATAGCGAACATTTAACGCCCGGATTCACCAGCTTTCGTCCCGCCGAGATCGCCGGCCGCGCCACATCGTGGAGACACGATGACACCCGGTTGCACGTAGACGCCTTTCCCTCGCGGCCGATGCAAGGAGTCCGAATTCTTCGTGTGTTCACCAACGTCAACCCTCAAATGCCTCGCGTTTGGCGCGTGGGAGAGATGTTCGAACAAGCCGCAGTCAACTTCCTTCCAGGAATCAAGCCGCCTCGGCCCGGAACTGCTTCCCTGCTCTACTGGCTGCGCATCGTAAAGGGACGGCGAACCGAATATGACCACTACATGCTTGGCATTCACGACGGAATGAAAGCCAACGACAGATATCAGTCGCAGGTTGCCCAAGCACAAATTTCCATTCCTCCAGGCACCACATGGGCGTGCTTTACAGATTCTGTGTCGCACGCCGCCATGTCAGGCCAATTTGCCTTTGAACAGACGTTCTACTTGCCCGTAGACGCCATGAAGAACTCGGAGCGCTCTCCGCTACGAGTACTGGAACGCCTGGTAGGCCACACGCTGGCTTAGGCTTGCCCCGATCTTTGCCACCAGCTTCCTTGAAGCCGACTATAGAGAGGGTCTCGATCCACAACCCCGCAAGATCGTTGGTCAACAAATGCAATCGGCTGCAGTGCCAACGCATCGTTCTCCTGAAGAGATCAGCTTAAGTCTTTAACCCGCGCGGACTTAACGAAAATAGCCAACAAGTCACGCTGGCTGCGGAATTGCACAAATGTCTATGATGTACATGGGGTTAATGGTAATCTTGACCTCTTTGAACGGTCTCGCGGCTATTCCGTCTCGCGCAAGATGCGGCCCGAGAGTAAACGATGAAGATTAAATAGGTGAAGAGTAAGTAAAGGAGAAAGTTCCAATGGCAACGGACAAATCCACTACATCCAGCACGGGATCATCATGGCTCTCGCTCGATATTTGGGCTGTGATTGTCGCTCTCATCCTGGCGCTGGCCGTGAGATTCGACATTCTTAAAAACGTGCCCTGGTAGCAGCGCCATCGTAATGAACCACAGCAATGCATTTTGTTTCTAACGGAGAAGTTATGGCCTCAACCACTGCCCTGTCGTCCGTGAAATCCGATAGCACTCTGTTAAACGCGCTGCGCGTCGTGCCCGGCGTTCTTCTCCTGGCCGCGATCGGATACGCGGGCAAGTTTCTGGAACATTTCGTTAACACCTACGCCAAAACGCACCACTGGATATTTCCCAACATCGAATATGTTCTGTGGGCGATTCTGATCGGCCTGCTTATCGCCAACACCGTCGGCGTGCCTAAAGTGTTTCAAGCGGGCGTCGCCACCTACGAATTTTGGCTCAAACTCGGGATTGTTCTTCTCGGCGCGCGCTTTGTACTTGCCGATATTCTGAAACTGGGTGGCATCAGCCTGGCGCTAGTCGTGATCGAGATCACGCTCTCTCTCCTGTTGATGACCTATCTGGGCAAGCTCTTCCAGTTGAAGCCAAAACTGATCTCGCTGTTGGCCATCGGCTCAGCCGTCTGTGGTGTCTCCGCCATCATCGCCGCCAAAGGTGCTATCGATGCCGACGATGAGGATTCCTCCTTCGCCATCGCGGCGATTTTAGCTCTCGGCGCGCTGGCGCTGTTTACATTTCCGGCAATTGCTCACAGTCTGCACATGAACGATGTCTCATACGGCTTGTGGGCCGGCCTGGGAGTCGACAATACCGCCGAAGCAACCGCCGCCGGAGCGCTCTATTCGGATGCCGCAGGTAAAGTCGCTGTGCTCGCGAAAACAGCGCGGAACGCCATGATCGGTTTCGTCGTGCTGGCCTACGCGATCTACTGGGCAGGACAAGGCCAAGCCGCAGCCGTCACCAATAAAGCCGCTTTTTTGTGGAAGAAGTTTCCGAAGTTTATTCTCGGCTTTCTCTTGATCTCACTGCTGGTCAGTTTCCACACATTCAGCAAAGGGCAGGTCGCGTCGCTCGGGAATCTTTCCAAGTGGGCATTCCTCCTCACCTTCGCCGGTGTCGGACTGTGCACCAACTTTCGCGAAATGTCGAAACAGGGCCTGCGCCCATTCATCGTAGGAGCTCTCGGAGAGATCCTGATCGCGTGCCTGACACTCGGTTTGGTGATTGGCGCTAATCGTATATGGGGTCTGTAGCCACTTAGCGGGCGACACTAGGGTAATAGTTACTAGTAACCCGAGAATGCACTCAGCCATCGAGTCATAAGTTATAAGCTCCAGCTTCGACCACGCCATAAACGCCACAGAATCACGCGGGATCAATTGATCGCTGCCCGAACCAGCCATCCTTAACGAGACCACAAACAGCCTGCTACCAGCCCATTCTGACAATTTTGGCCCGGCGCAAGTAACCTGCCACACCCAACAGTCACTCTTACCAGAAGGCCATCCACCCCACGAGATTGGGCCATGTACTTGGGTACTCCGTTAACTTACTCTTATCTTACCGACATATTAATTACCGGAGACCAGATGAAACTCCTCCTCTCGATTCTTCTGCTTAGTGCCGCAGTTCAGGCACAGAACTTCGCAGTGACCAGCTTCGCACTTCCTGATGCGCCCAAACCCCAACATCCTTTCTGGACTACCGAAAACAAAGTAAGCGTCAGCATCCTCGCCGGACTGGTTGGCGCCGATGCCATCACCACACAACGTGGCCTGAACGAAGGTCTCCGCGAAGTGAATCCAGTTATGCGTCCCTTCGTGACTCGCGGAGCTCCTGGAGAAGCCGTTGGTTCAGCCCTGGGTTTTGGCGCGGCAGTTGGCGTCGCCTACATGATGCATCGCAGCCACCACTACAAAGCAGAACGCATCACAATGCGACTGATGGTCGCGGGAGAATCCGGATTCGTGGCCAACAATATCGTTGCAATCCGCTGAACTAGACAGCGGTATACAGGCTGCAAAACGCACCGTCTGGCCTGAGACCTGGGGAGGCAAATGGCCGATCTGATCTCCTGACTCCGCTAGGCCAGAGGGCTTCCACGTTATAATTCCTGTCAGGGAGAAAAATTCTTCGATTGTCCAATCATCAAAGAATCCTCCGCCGCTTCCGCGAATCTTTATACCGAAGGAGTCTGCATGGCAATTCAGAAGACTGACAAAATCTGGCACAACGGGAAGTTTATTGCCTGGGACGACGCCACCATCCACGTGATGTCTCACGTTGTGCACTACGGCTCTTCGGTTTTTGAAGGCATTCGTTGTTACGCATTGCCCAGCGGCCCGGCGATCTTCCGTGCCCCCGAACACATGCAGCGCCTCATCGACTCGGCCCGCATCTACCGCATCGACGTTCCTTTCACCCGCGACGAAATCCTGCGCGGCATGATTGAACTTGTGGGCCACAATGCCGTGTGGCCTTGCTACATCCGTCCCGTCGTTCTTCGCGGATACGGCGAAGCTGGCGTCAACCCTTTCAACTCCCCGACCGAGGTTTACATCGTGAATTATCCCTGGGGAAAATATCTCGGATCGGATGCCAGCGAAGGCGTGGACGTCTGCATTTCCTCCTGGACTAGGATCGCGCCCAACACCCTGCCCGCCATGGCCAAAGCCGGCGCGAATTACATGAATTCGCAGCTCATTAAAATGGAAGCCATTGTTAACGGCTACGCTGAAGGCATCGCGCTCGATGTGCAAGGCTACGTCAGTGAAGGCTCGGGCGAAAATTTATTTGTCATTCGTAACGGCGTTTTGTACACGGCTCCGCTGGGAAACTCCGTCCTTCCCGGCATCACGCGCGATTCGGTTCTGCAGATCGCGCGCGACCTGGGCATCAAGATTATCGAACAGCAGATTCCTCGCGAGTCGCTCTACATTGCCGACGAAGTTTTCTTTACCGGCACTGCCGCTGAAATCACGCCCATTCGCTCCGTGGATAAGATCGCCGTAAGCGAGGGCAAGATGGGGCCAATGACGAAGGCTCTGCAAGCGGAGTTTTATGGAATTGTTCGCGGTGAAAAAGCGGATCGCTATGAATGGCTTACTCCCGTTGTGGTAGGAGCTAAGCAACCGGTTAGCGTCTAGCAATAGACTCTTAGCTAAATTCACGCTCAGTGAACGGCCAGCCGGTAACTCTTGATCTCATCTCTCACCGCCCTGAGGGCACCCTTGCCCCATAGATTTGCGGGCTCGATATCGTCATTGGTGTTGGCGTCAAAGCCCTCATCAGGAGCGGTAAATTCGTTGAACTGATGAATCACCAGAAAAATCGGCTTCAACTGCTTCGCGTAAGTCATGAAGGCGTCGAATGTAACGTAGGTGTCGTCGGCCCCGAAACGAAGCGCGTCATCGGGACAATAAGGTAGAGCATTTGGATTGGGGCATCCCCATCCATCTTGCCCCGCAGTAGCGATAGACGCGGTTAAGTTCTCGACCCGTGAACCGGCCAGATTGTAAGAAGGATAGTAAGGGCACAACGCTTCCGTGCAAGTTGTATTCAGTCGGTCAACCCAACTCCAGAAGCCATATTCAGGATTAATTTCCACCGGCCCATTAGGCGTGCCCTGGGTTGCCCACAGATCAGGCTGGCTGTCGAGATACCCAGCCATCAATTTGAAAGTGTATTTCTCTCCAATTTCAGGATGGCGTTGCAAAAACTGCTCCAGCCGATACCACAGCGGATGATCCGCCGGATTCGGATCCTGCGCCGCTCCTAGAAAAATCAGCATAAGCGGTTTGCCTTCATAAATCACGTTCAGACCAGGATATTGATGCATACGTGCACCAAAGTATTCCACCTCTTTTTCAAATGCAGTCTTTCCATCTTCATCTTTGATCAGAACATTGTTGTCGATGCCACCTAGTAGAGGAATCAGCTTGAGACGGGTTCGGAGACCAGCCCACGCGGGATACAAGTTACCCGTGTTGTTGCGGATGTTCTGATTGTTGGCGCGAAAAGCCGGCGAGCAATTCGGAACATACTTCTTAACGAACCATTCGCTGTTGAAAATGCAGCTCACATTATTGGTCAGATCGCTAATGGCCGCGTCAATTCCCATGCTCTCGAGCCACGCGACGTGTTGTTTAATAATGGCCGGATCGGCGCTGTCATAGCCGCCTCCCACCGGCTGCATGTCCGGCGATTGCAGCAGCGGCATGGCTGAACTATCTTGAAAAGTCACCGCGTTCGGACCAAACCAGGCTTCGTACTCCATGACGACGACGTGGCTGTTACTGTCTACGACCAATGGGCCCGAAGATGCACCGGCCGCGAGTGAGCTCGCAAGCAGAACGGCCAGCGCCACGACTTTTCCAGCACTTCGCATATCAACCAATGATAACCCTTATCTGATAACCCTTACCGTGGTGGGTAGTTTCGACAAAATTCGCAAAAGCGTTTCGTAGTCAGTAATTTTCCCGTTGTTTACTTTCGCGGAATCTGGGTCGTTTGCTCTTCTCGTTTTCTTCAACTATAGTTAGCGCCTGTTTGCAGCAATCTTTTTATAAGACCAGCCCACAAAGGAGAACTGTTATGTCTGCTCCCACGCCCGATTTTGCCTTGGGTTATCGCGCCTTAATGCTTGATGGCTTTGCCCGCGAAGTTGAAACAACAAAGAGAGTTTTGGCTGCCGTCCCCGACGCGAAGAAGGACTTCCGACCCGATCCCAATGCGCGCACAGCCTGGGAACTGGCCTGGCACCTCGCCAACACCGACAACCAATTTTTGGAAGGGATCGCCGATCTGAAATTCAACATGGCCAATCCACCGGAGACAGAAAAGCCTAAAACGGTCGCAGAGCTCGTGGATTGGTACGGCAAGAATATGAAGCGCGGCACGGATCGTGTTCAAGCTCTGTCGGCCGAGCAGTTACTAACACCGATCCAGTTCTTCGGTGTTTTCAACTTACCAGCTGCGTTCTATCTGGGATTCCTCAACAATCACAGCATTCACCATCGCGGCGAGCTGGCGACTTATCTGCGACCTATGGGATCAAAAGTACCAGCTATCTATGGAGGTAGTTTCGACGAGCCGTTTCAGGCAGCGGCCTGACGCGTAAGGTTAGCCATCGAGATCGTTAAATTTCGACTATCGCCACTTGAGCCGCCCCGCGGGGCGGCTTTTTAATGTCTTCCTCACCGGGCTCCTACATTACTTCGCTGCGTTTCCGCAGGAAAGCCGGGACATCAAGATCCTCCGCCTGATAAACAGGAGCGACAGTGCGCATCGCATCCAGCGAAATTACTTCAGCAGCATGAGACACGCCCATTGACACGGATTCCTGAAAGGCTACTGGCGCAGGATCTGGTTCGAACGCCGGTTCTGGCTCGAAAACAGGCTCAGGCTCAACTACCGGCTCGCGCTCCTGAAAACGATCGTGCTGATACGCTTGACGCGTAGCTTCTCTCATATCTTCACGCGCGCCGTTGCGCGAAAGTATCACTGGATCATAGTTCTCGTGCTGGCGCGCACGTCGCATCCCGGACTCTTTGAAACCGGTTGCGATCACTGTGATCTTGACCGAGTCTTTCATCTTCTCGTCGAGAACAGCGCCGAAAATGATGTTGGCATCTTCATGAGCAGCGCCTTGAATAATGGTGCATGCCTGCTGCACTTCGGCCAGCTTCAGAGAATTCGAGCCAGTAATGTTGATGAGAATGCCGCGAGCTCCATCGATCGCTCCAGCCTCCAGCAACGGAGAGGCAATCGCCCGCTGCGCCGCCTCCACAGTGCGATGCTCGCCCGAAGCGGTTGCCGTGCCCATCACCGCATAACCCATTCCTGCCATAATCGCCTTCACATCGGCGAAGTCACGGTTAATGATGCCTGGAATAGTAATGATGTCAGAAATCCCTTGCACTCCTTGACGCAGAATATCGTCAGCAATGCGAAATGATTCGAAGAAGCCGGCATTCTCGGCGACGGCCAGCAATTTTTCATTGGGAATAACAATCGTGGTATCGACCGATTCCATAAGCTCGGCAATTCCGCGCTCCGCCTGTTGCATGCGGCGTTTGCCTTCAAACGCAAATGGCTTGGTAACCACAGCGACAGTAAGCGCTCCCATTTCGCTGGCCAGCGAAGCGATTATCGGAGCCGCGCCCGTACCAGTTCCACCGCCAAGTCCGGCCGTCACAAATACCATGTCAGCGCCTTCGAGCACTTCGATGATCTTGTCGGAATCTTCCAGCGCGCCTTTACGGCCGATCTCTGGATTCGCGCCAGCCCCCAGTCCGTTAGTAAGTTTCACCCCAAGCTGAATCTTGGTGGCCGCGCGCGACATGCGCAAGGCCTGCAAGTCAGTGTTGGCCACGATGAATTCAATGTGTTCCATCCCGGAGTCAATCATGCGATTGACCGCGTTGTTACCGCCCCCGCCCACACCAATCACCTTGATGCGCGCGTCGTTACGGGCTTCTTCATTGAAGCAGATACGGAGTCCGTTATCTTCAGTCATAATTCACCTCGTAAATCAGTTCTCAGTAGTTCAGTGGAGCGCCAGGCACCCTCGCCCGGCCACCACAATCTCTACGCACCCTTCCGCGCAAACAGAGCCTTCATGCGCGAACCAAAGCCCGGCTCCTGCAGACCGCGAGCAAGCCGTGCACGGTGACCGTAATAAGTCATACCCAGCACCGTCGCAAACTCGGGCTCGGCCATAAACGACGGCATCTTTGGCATCGGTGTCGGCCACGCTAAACGCGCCGCTTTACGCAGCACCGATTCCGCCACGTCAAGAATTCCCGGAAGCCGCGAAGCTCCGCCGCTCAGAACAAATCCTGCGATGCAGTGCTCGAGGACACCCGCATGGCGAAGGTTGTCGCGTACCAATTCGAAAAGCTCTCGAGCGCGCGGCTCGAGGATTTCTCCCGCCATGCGCTGCGGCATCATGCGCGAAGGCCGGCCTCCAACCGATGGCACTTCAACTTCGTTGCCCTCGGGAATGAGCGTCGGCACAGCGTTCCCGAAGTTTTTCTTAAGCATCTCCGCGTCTGCCAGCCCCGTGCACATGCCGACCGAAAGATCGCTGGTAAAGTGATCGCCGCCAATGGGGATGACGGCTGTGTGTGCAACTGCGCCCTGCTGGAAAACAATCAGATCACACGAACCAGCTCCGAGATCAATGAGGCAAACGCCGAGCTCGCGTTCGTCCGAACGAAGTACCGAGTCTGCACAAGCGAGCGGCTCGAAGATAGTGTCGTCCACATGAACACCAGCCTTGTTCACCGCGGTTACCAGATTCTGCGTGGCACTCGACGATGCAGTAACAATATGCACACGCACTTCCAGGCGTGTAGCCATCATGCCCGTGGGATCCTGCACGCCCGGCTGATCGTCTAAAATGAATTCCTGCGGCAGCAAATGCAGAATTTCGCGGTCGCCAGGCAATGGCACAGTGCGGGCCTTGTCCACAGCCTGCCGGATTTCTTCGCGTCCAATTTCGCGCGACCGCGTGCCGAAACTGATGCCACCGTGGCTGTTCATTCCACGGATGTGCGCGCCCGCTATGCCGATCAGCGCGTGCTCAATCGGATTCCCGGCCACATCCTCGGCATGCTCTACCGCCTTTTGAATACTGCAGACGGCCTTGTCCAGTTCGGTGATCACACCCTTGCGCAGGCCGCGCGACTCGCTGATGCCGTGGCCGCGATAACGCAGTCCGTTCTCGCTCAGTTCCGCCACCAGAACGGAAGTCTTGGCGCTCCCTACGTCAATCGCGGTAATAAAATTGGGTTCGTGGCTGGGCATAATTGTTCTGGTCGCTAATTCTGCGGAGTCTCCTTCGGAATGCCAGCGCTCGGTTTCTTTTGTGCCATGGTATGCGCAGCGGGCACAGCAACTGGCGGCTGTTGTGGGTTTGTCGTTGCCGATGGCGCTGGATGCAACGTTCCAGTATTTTTTACTGATGCGATCGGAGCAGGAGTAATCTGCGTCCTCAATGCCGCTTGATTCACTGGCGCTTGCTTAGAAGGAGCCGGTTTGACTGCACTTGATTTAGCGGCAGTCGATTTGGCTGAACCTTCTTTAGCGACGCTTGGCTTAGCGGTGCCAGATTTAACTGGAGAATGATGAGCTGCCGTGCGATTGACTACGGCTTTAGCCTTCGGCTTCACTTCTTTTTTCGCCGGAACAGGCACAGCCGGATGCGTTACATATTTTTCGTAGTTAGCGACCGGCACGATTTTTGCTCCCGCAGCCATCGCCGCTTTGGCAGCCGCCGGCGTCAAAGACGGCTGGCGAGCCATTCCATCAAGATCGGGATTGACGATAATCTGGCCGTCGTAGCGCAAATCCACCGATTCGAGCTTGTCGAACTGCTGCCGCCACTGCTGCACGTGCGTCACATAGGTCTTGTAACGCTGCAAATAATTCACTGAGCCGAGATGAACGAGCACATCGCCGTTCGAATCGGCGGCGATCACTTTCACATCTTCCGGATCACTGAGATCCACTTCGCTCAGCTCCTGGGAATAATGCGCGCCGCCAGAATCGAGTTCACGAACCAGTTGGTTGTAGTTCTTCATCCGTGCAGCGCGCGTGGAGAGCGGCTCGCCGGCGTTCATCCCGGCTATCACGGCAAACGAATATTTGTGTTTACCACCCGGAGCCAGTTCCATCAGCGTGCCGCCGGCATCGATCAGAGAAATATGCGAACCGATGCGAGCGAAGGCTACCGGGGTGCGCTCATGAATCTCGATGCGCAGGCGATTCGGCACAAAGCGCATGACGCTGGCCGATTCCACCCACGGAATCTGCTCTAGTTGCTGTTTTCGTTGCCCCAGCGGGACGAAAAAAATGTTGCGGCCAATATCGCCGCCCATCACTTCCATGATTTGCGCGTGTGCTACGTGATCAGCTCCCGTGACCTGAATCTGATCGCTGGAATCGATGCGAAAACGCCAGGAGTGCTTTCCGTAATCGTAGAGACCAGCGGCGAAAACTCCAATAATGGCAAAAACGACGAGCGCTACGCCGACCCACATCAACCGATTAGCAGTTTTTTTCGGGAGTGATCCGCGCCGGACAGAGACACGCTTCTGCCCGCGCAGAAATGGGGATTCTTGCTCCGCTTCCAGATCGACTAGCCGCGCGTCGTCGAAAGGCTCACGCTCGCGAGCCTCGTCTTCGGATGCGTCACGGGGAAGCGGATACAACTCTTCCTGGACGGCGGTAGAACTTGATTTCCGCGCCACTCTTTCGAGTCAGTTGTCGACAGAAAACCGCTGAGCAAAATTACTATAACTGGTTTTCGCGAATTGAAACAGTGTCAAGTTGGTTCGGATTTTCAGAAAAAGTGTTCCGAGTGAGCGTCCGGAATCGGTGTTCGACTTGAGAAGAATTTTTCGTAGAGACGGAGCTTGCCCCGTCTCCCTCAACAAATTACAAAATGCAGTTCGCGCCCAACCCTAGAACGAATCCTCATTGTTGTCCGCAGAAACGTCGACCGAATGCAACCCGGTGTTAACAACAACCCGCGCGCCCGTCTTCGGACAAACCACCATCACTCTTCGATTCACCATGTGGGCTAATCTCACTTGCGAGCGCGCCTGCAAACGAATCTGTTCGATCTGCGCGCGGCGTATTTCGGACTGGGCGCGAATCGCATCCATTTGCGCACGAATCTGATCGCGAATCCTGTCCCCAACCCCATCTTGAACGCCGTCGCGAATCCTGTCCTGAAGGAGCTCAATCTTTTCTCGCGCCTGCTCTTGAAGCACTTCGCTCTGAACCCGCGCCATCTCGGCCGCATCCGCGGACGCCACCAAACTGTCCACCGGAGCACCGTCCCCGGGCGTCAGAAATCTCGCAGCCGCCAGCGCCTGCTCGGCGCGCGTCGACATCCGGCACAACGTCAAACCGGCGTGTTCAGCAACCCGATGCAGCGCCACAAAACGTCCATGCTGATATTCGCTACTCAGGCCCAGCGCCAGCGCTCCAACAGCGATCCAATAAGCGGCCTTATTCGTGTTCATGGAAAAATCCTCACCGTATGGACAGTTGGACGAGCGGTGTAAAGAAAGGTCAACCAGAAAAAATCAACAAAATATCGTGTCTTGTTGGGACACTGCCGGCCCCTATGCCGCTTGCAGCTTTTGCAGAATCATCGCGCCCAATTGCGAAACACTGCCAGCGCCAAGCGTTAATACCATATCTCCCGGCTGAGCCAGCGCCGCAACCATAGCTACAGCATCAGAAAAAGAAGGGGCGTAGACCACGCTTACATTCTCTGCACCGGCAATCCGCTTGACCAGCGCTTCCGCAGTGATGCCCTCAATCGGCCTTTCACTGGCTGGATAAATATCGAGTAAGCAAAGTGTGTCGGCGTCGGCAAAGGCGGTCGCGAACTCATCCATCAGATCGCGCGTGCGCGTAAAGCGATGCGGCTGGAAGATCACATGCACTCGCCGAAATCCACACTGGCGAGCTGCAGCCAAAGTCGCTCGGATTTCCGTCGGATGATGGCCATAATCGTCAATCACGCTGACGCCGCCAGCCTTACCCTTCAACTGGAAACGCCGGTCCACACCACGAAAACCATCCAGCCCGGAACGAATCTGGTCTGCGGGAATGTCGAGCGCGGTGCCAACCGCAATCGCGGCCGTCGCATTCAGCACGTTATGCGTGCCCGGAACATGCAGCGTGAACTCTCCCAGGTCCTTCTCTCTATAAGTCACTTGAAAGGTGATGAGCGGGCTGCGCTCCCCAGCCGATGGCGACGGACTGTTCAGGGCCCAATCGTTCTGCGCTAGACCGCTGTGGAATGCCCCCTTGTGAATCAAAAAATCCGATCCCGGGCTCGTTCCATAAGTCGTAACCCGCCGATGAACACGCGGCAACAAGCGTCGCAGCACGGCATCGTCATTGCATCCCACAACCATGCCGTAAAACGGAACCCGCTCCATGAATTCCAGAAATGTCCGGCGAACATCCCGCATGTCGCGATAGCAATCCATGTGCTCGCGATCGATGTTAGTGACCACCGAGAGAATCGGCGAAAGTTTCAGAAACGAGCGGTCACTCTCATCAGCCTCCGCAACCAGGTATTGTGACTTGCCCAGTCGCGCGTTCGATCCCATAGCATCGACGCGCCCTCCCACCACAACCGTCGGATCAAGTCCCCCAGCAGCCAGCACCGCCGCCACCATTGAAGTCGTGGTCGTCTTTCCATGCATGCCGGCGATCGCGATGCCGTATTTCAGCCGCATCAGTTCGGCCAGCATCTCGGCACGTTGAATTACAGGAAGATGTAAGCGCCGAGCTTCGGCGACCTCGGCATTATCGACCGAGATCGCAGAACTGGTGACTACCACATCCGCTCCTGCGACGTTGGAGGCGGCATGCCCTTCAAATATGATCGCGCCCAGCGTGGCCAGACGCTGCGTCACCGTCGAATTCTTTAGATCGGACCCGGAAATCTGATAACCGAGATTCAGCAACACCTCGGCAATCCCGCTCATGCCGATACCACCGATACCTACGAAATGAATGCGCTGAATTTTGGCGAACATGAAAACTCAATTTTTCGACGAATGCCGATGATAGACCATTACAACCCGAGACGTAGAGAGAACCGAGAAAGACTTAACCTGAGATCTCTCTGCGCACTCAGCGTTCTCTGCGGTTAAAAGTTTTACCTGCGGTCGGCAAGTTCTTTCACCATCTCCGCAATCTCCTCGACTGCCTTCGGATGCGCCAGTGTTTTAGCCGCCTCAGACATACCTTGCAGTCGATTCGGATCGCCAATCAGCGCCGCAATCGTCTCGACCAGATAAGCCACGCCCAGATTACTTTCTTCCACCACCATCGCTGCTCCCACGCGCTCCAGTGCCCGCGCGTTCACATTCTGATGGTCATCGGCCGCTGCCGGAAACGGCACAAAAATCGCCGGCTTTCCCGCCGCAGCAATCTCCGCCACCGTGCTCGCACCGGAGCGGCAGACCAGCAAATCCGCGCGCGCAAACGTGCCCGGCATGTCTTCAATAAATTTGTGGACTTCCCCCGAAATTCCCGACTGCTGATAGGCGGCGAGCACATGGTCATAATCGCGCTTCCCCGTCTGATGAATGATATGGATGTCAGGAATCTTAGCGCGCAACCCGGCCAGCGACTCGATCATCGCCTGATTGATGGCGCGCGCACCCTGACTGCCTCCAAAAACAAGCAGCGTGAGTGCGCCGCCAGTGTTCGCGGAACTCATCGCCGGAATATGAAAAAATGCCTCGCGCACTGGAACGCCCGTCACCTGGCAATGAGGAAAATACCGGCAAGTCTCTTCAAAATGCACGGCCGCCGCGGACACCCAGCGCGCAATCATTCGGTTGGCAAATCCCGGCACCACGTTAGGTTCAAAAGCCAGCGTAGGAAGACGGCGACGAATCGCGGCCACCATCGCCGGTCCCGAGGCGTATCCTCCAACTCCAATCACAACTTCAGGATCGAAGTCCGAAAGCATCCGTGCAGAAGCAGCGATAGCGCGCGGCAAGTCAAACATCGTCTTAGCCCGAGTCACTAAGCTGACATTCTTCAGCGCGCCAACCTGAATCAGTTCTAGAGCAAATCCAGCCTGCGGTACCAGCCGCGTCTCAATCCCGCGAGCGGTTCCAATAAAACAAACCTCCGCCCCGAATTGTTTCTTGAGCTGCTGCGCAATAGCCAACGCCGGAATAACATGTCCGCCCGTGCCACCGCCCGCAATGATTATGCGCATGAATTTCGATACCCGACTGAACCCTGACACCTACTTTGCCAAGTGCGCGTACTTCGTTCTAGCCTCCTGCAGCATCGACAGCACCGACGCCTTCTCGGCCTCCGTATTCCACGAAGTATTACTCCGAGCCGCAGCAACCAGCCGGTCAACCCATGCCACAAAGTAAGCCGCATCTGCCTCATTGCGCACCGGCCCGCCCGCAATGCTTATATACACCGGACTAGTCGTGGCATAAGGATACAAATCCAAAATCGGATACTCCGCCTTATCGCTGAAAGCGCGCAAAACGCACCACCCGCTCGCGCCCAGCAGGATCGAGCCATCGACGTGCGCTGAGCTACGATCGCTATTCATCGCCAGTTCCTGCACCATTTTCCCGTTGCAGACGATTTGCAGATGATCCACCGGAACCATCGAATACATCTCGGCCGAAAACCGCACCTCTTGTTTCGTTTCCAACCGCACTTCCCCGCCGATCGCCTGCCCATCCAGCGAAAACCGCAGCAGCGGCCCATTTGTCGCAAACGTCCGCCCCGCCTTGATCGATGCCAGCCACGGCTCAATCTTTAACGGAACAGCTTTCACCTCAGCATAGACGCGATTTAATCCCACCGGTCCACGCAATGACGCGTAGTTGCCCATGAAATCCGTGCCCGCCGCCGTGGGCAATCGGAAGCCGCAATTCAGCAGCTTGTACCAAACCTCAGCCGTCGACTTATGATCAGAAAACCCAAGCACCTCAATGTAATCCACCTTACCCAATGCCACGTCGGCAGGTAACTCGGCAGTAAGTGAAGCGTCCTTCACTGGATCAGGGACACTATCAAATGGATGCACATATCCCACCAGCGCTCCTTGTTCATGCGCTATATCGGCGACGTTAGCGTTCGCAGGATACAGGCTAGCAGCCGCTGTGTTGGGATAAGCCGCATATCCCGGAAGTATGAAATTGCGCGTCAGGTTGAGCAACCCGAGATGCCCCCAGTAACTAGTGTGAAACTCCTGCCCGTGCAGCAACAGATGATCTGTAGTTGAAGCTGGATCAAGTTGAGGCGAGAAATAGGCAATGTCAGGGATGCGCTGCTCCTTATTCACCACCAGATCTTCTACAACCCCAACATTCTCAGCCGCGGCCTGCCCCATCAGATGTGCCGGTGTATTCCGATAAGTTCCCGCATAGTTCATATGCACATGAACATCGCCACTCACCCAGCGCGACGTCGCATCCGTTCCACCAATTAGGGAGGTCAATCGCACTGTAAGCTGCGCGGTGCTATTAGCCTTAACCTCAATTTTCCGTTGCTCAAAATGATTCTCAAATCCCCGCATAACATCGACTTCAACTTCGCCCGCCGGCACTGTGATCTCAGATTCCCCCAAAGTGTCGAAGTAGTGCGCTTCAAACGGCCGCTCCGAGCGGTCGAAGCTGTCATCGGCATACATCCACGCGTTGTCGGGCGCGTAGGCGAGTCCGTCCGCGCCGGTCATGAAAACCCGCGCGGCCACTGGTTTTCCGCCCGCATCCACGACATGCAGCGAAATGCTTCCCATCGGTTTCAAATATTTCCGCTCATTTGCAACGATCTCCGTCTGTTCTCCACCCGGAATGGTCTGCACCCAGAGCGAAGTATTTCCATTTCGATTTGAAACAAATGCGATCTTCGATCCATCCGGCGACCATCGCGGATTCACATTGTCAAAAGCACCGTACGAAATCGGGAACGCATCCCCGCCCGCCGCCGGCATCACCCACAATTGATGCCAACTCTGCCCCAGATACGACGCATAAACCATGCGCTTACCGTCCGGCGAAAAGTCGGGGCGAGCCTTCCAATTCGTCTCTTCATAATGGATCTCGTGTGCTTCCGAACCAGGCTCCGCCTTAATCTTCCAGAATCCGCCCGTTCCATGGATGTGTCCGCGATTCGAAATGAACAGAATTTCCGAGCCATCTCGCGTCCACACGGGACTGATCTCATGATCCACTTGGCTGTAGTAATAACGTGGTAATGGACTGACATTCTCCGGAGTTAGTTGCTGTACATTAGTCAGTAAACCATCCTCGAAACGACCTATAAAAATATGAAAGTGTCCTTTGTAGGACGTCGACACAAATGCCAGTCGTTTCCCGTCCGGCGAGAATCGTGGCTCCACATTCACCGCACCTCCGGACGTCATCTTCCGCGTCTGCCCATCGCGCATATCGAGTGACCATAACTCGACTGCATCGTGATCGTAGCGTGCGAACACTACCCACCGGCCATCGCTCGACCAATCCGGCTGATAGTCGTAGCCTGCTCCGTCAGAATCAAGGCCAGCCGTAAGTTGTTCCGCCTTCGCGCTTCGCAACTCCTGCCGCCATAATGAGCCGGCCATTGAATACACCAGGCTGTACGAATCGGGGGACCAGGCCGCCGCACTCGGGCCTGTCGTCAGCTGAGGCACATACATTTCGCGGAAGTAATACGGATGCGGCAGATCAATTTGCTTGAGTACTGGTTCACGCTGTGCGAAACATGGGACACAGGTAACGAGCACCAAGCAAAACAAACGAAACTTTAACAAAAACCCTCCACCGGCAAACTCACGCATACGACTCCAAAAACACGAACTCAAAATGCGAACTCACAAAATGACTTACTCCGCGCTGTGGCTTGTCCGTCGTGCCCACAACCAATTCAGCAACGCTAAAATGACTGTCGCCCCCAGGATCAGCGACTTACTCCGATCCACCTGGGTCGCAAGCACAAGAGTAATTCCTACTCCCAGCACGGCCAGCAACTGTCCTCCAGGCAGCCTGAAACCGGCAGCCAGTGGCTGTTTTCGGCGCAAAGCGATTAACGCGGCACAGACCACTCCGTAGTAAAAGAGCCGGGCCACAACCGATAGCGTCACATTCCACTTGAAATCCCCCACAATTGCCAACCCCCACACTGCCACCGAATAGAACAGAATCGAGAACCACGGCGTGTGAAATCGGCGGCTTACCGCGGCAAACACTTTTGGAAGATCGCCACCTTCGCCGAGCGCGAATGTAACCCGAGGCATTCCAAGCAACTTAGCGCTTAAATAACCATAGACTGAAACCAGAGCGCCAATCGCAACCAGCCCCGCTCCGCGATTTCCCATGGTGTAGCGAGCCACCTCAGCCAGTGGACGATCCGTCATTGCCCCTGGCCCCAGCACTCCCACCACCACCCACTGCACCAAGGTATAAATCACTGTGCAGGCGATCAATGCCACAAACAGCGCAAAAACAGCGTCCCGCGCCGGATTCTTCGCCTCGCTCATGGGGGCCAGCGCCGTTTCAAATCCCCCGTATGCGAAGATCAGCAGCACCATCGCCTTCATCCAAGCGCTTGTCGGTACCGCCGCTTCCGCTCCCCACAGCGCTGGATGGATGAGCGTAACCGCCGCTCCCGCCGACACCACCATCAGCAGCGGCAGGATTTTCGCCACCGTGAACACATTGCTCACCGCCGTTCCCTGCCGCGCACCCCGCGCATTGATCAGAGCCAGGACTCCCACCAGCAACGTCAGGATTACAAAACGCGGCCAAGGTTGTTTCGCCGCCGGCCAGAACTCCGCCAGATAAATCACAAATAAATTAGCGTTCGCTGCCGGAGCCGCCGTCTGCGCCAGGTACAGCATCCAGCCGACCAGAATTCCCGTCAACCGTCCAAACGCCGTGCGCGCGTAGAGATAAGGTCCGCCCGCCTCGGAGAATTGCGAAGCCACTTCGGCGAAACAGGCCATAATCACGCCCATCGCACCTCCCGCAATCAATACAGCCACAACGCTGCGCTTGCCCAGCAGCGCTGCCACCGTAGCCGGCAGTCCAAAAATGCCGCTTCCGATAATCGAATTCACCGCCAGTGCAGCCAGGCTCCAACGACCAATGGCCCGCACCAGGCCAGTTTGCGGTGATGTCATCGCGAAAACGTTTGTATCACAATCAGCCCTCGCCTTGAATTAAACTTCTTCATAGGCTACTTGAATCCAAAGCGGCTTCTGGGAGCGTACTACGCTGTGGCGGCATCCATCTCCGATATCCGGCTCTTGCTGAGAGTCAAATCGTTACCCAAATCGGCGGACTCCCGGCGGATCTTCATCACGGGCGGAACCGGTTATATCGGCAGCAGCCTGATTCCGATTCTTCTCGAACGTGACCATCGGGTTCGCGTATTGGTCCGCCCCGGCTCGAAAGCCAAGCTCCCCGCCGCCTGTGAAGTGGTCTCCGGAAATGCCCTCGACGCCAATAGTTACCGCCAATTGATCCGTCCCGCCGACACCTTCATCCATTTGGTTGGCGCGCCGAATCCATCTTCGGCCACAGCCGGCGAACTGCGCGCCGTTGACCTGGTGGCAGCCCGCGAAGCCATCGATGCTTGCGCCGAACTCGGCGTCCCTCATTTCATTTATCTCAGCGTCGCCCATCCAGCCCCATTCCGGCAGGATTACATCGCCGTCCGCGTCGAGTGCGAACAAATGATTCAGGACCGGCATCTCAATTCCACCATCCTCCGCCCTTGGTACGTGCTCGGACCCAGACACCGTTGGCCCTACGTGCTGCTGCCTTTTTACAAGATATGCAAATGGCTTCCCTTCACGCGTGCTGCCGCCCTGCGCCTTAGCCCGGTTACTCTTGACCAATTGATCCTCGCGTTGGTCGAGGCGGTGGAAACGCCTGCGCAGAGGACCCGTATCGTCGGTGTGCCTGAGATTCGGGCTGCCGGACTCAACCTGTCCCGTGAAGTAACCCGCAAAGGTGCATGAAATCGCCCGCCCAGCGCGGCTTTCGATCTAAAGTAACTTCAATTACCGAAGCTCATGCACACGGGGAACCTTTCCCCTTACGCCCCGGGATGCGATCTTGATTAGGACGCACGAAGTTAAGAGGCACCAAGAAGCAAGACGAGTGAGGACGGAAAGGGACCCATGGATCGCGAGAACCGGGAAAGCATGGAAGAAATTCATCTCCGCATTTTGCGAGTTACAGATGACCTGCGCGTGGTTCAGCGCGAACTAAACTGCGCCGCGATGCAGGCCCCGAGCGACCCCGAGCTAATGGAAGCTCTGGCAAATCCGCCCGAAATGGAATCCATCCAGTCGCTCAAATCTGCCCTCGACCAGATGCGCCACTTCCTCTGGTTCTACATGCAGGTCGTCACCAGCGATTCTGAAATGGGTGAAAAGTTTCGCCAAACGTTGCGCCAGGAAGTTCCAGTGCGCACCCCTGAACTGGAGCAGCAGTTCCAGAGCGCAACCGACGCCATTATGCTCCGCTATTTGGCCGACAGTAA
>Ga0210391_10001476_pt1 | contig 21421 bp, 15 predicted proteins | sample IncBWC12OmetaG_FD_160573 | JGI IMG/M metagenome (GOLD analysis project Ga0210391, IMG submission 160573) | Forest soil microbial communities from Barre Woods Harvard Forest LTER site, Petersham, Massachusetts, United States - Inc-BW-C-12-O ...
TCGTTACGGACGATCGGGCGGAGCAGCTGAACTTGGCGCTGCGGCACCAGGCGCCGGTTTCGGCGCGGAAATCGCGGACGCTGTCTGCACGGAGAAGAGCCGGAAGTCCGAATAGGCGTGATGCATGATCACGCGGCGGTCCGTGTATTCACTGTACGAGGTTGCGCTCTGTGGCAGCCACAGCTCCGCGCGCTGCGACACGAAAGTGACCGGCGCGTAGTCGATCGAAATCGCGTGCGCCACCAGATTCGCCATCGGAACTCCTTCCTCTAAATTTGTCTCAAGGTGCAGGATCTGTCCCGAATCCTGCGCGATCCACGCGCGGCCTTTGAGCTTCGCGCCGTACTTCGCGTCGGGCGTATGAAATTCAAGAATGCGCGAGGGGCGCCCGGGGATTTGGTGAAATCGCACGATCCATGCGGGACGGCCGTTCCATGCGGAGGTACCGTCGCAATGCATCTCGAAATCTTCGCGGTAGAAGGGATGAAATATTAGTGCGATCGCGGCGACGCCGGAATCCTGCACGGCTGCCAGCCCGGCTTTCGAATTCGGCGCCGGCGTGCGCGATTCCTGGATCCGGAAGACGCCCGGCTCGCGATCGAATTCCACCGTGTAATCGAATGACGCGGGAACGAAACTCCGTATCACGCCGTAGCGGTCGAGCGATTCGAACGCGGTGGATTCGAGCGCGTCGAAGCGGTTGAGATTGTTCGAAAGCTCCGAGGCGCGATTGCCCGCTGCGATGATTACTTCGCCTGCGGGACATGCGGTATCGGCGTTGAGTGCGGGTGCTTCGGTTTTCGCGCCGGGCTTTGTGCTGGTCTTGGGATCGATTACGGGCGGATTCCATAACAGGAGCGGGTCTTTCGATTTGGTCGCGGATTTTTTGGACGATTTCTTTTCGGGCTCGGGCGTGGCGGCGGGCGATGTTGGGGGTGCCGATGCAACATCGGCCGTGGCTGTGGCGCCCGGTGTGCCCGCGTTGGCGGTTTCCACGGGCTGCGATCTGATGTCGATTGCGCGAGCCTTCGCGGCGAGCGCGCCGCTGTGCGTATCTAGTACGACGACGCGAACGAAGTGCGCGCCGAGTTTCGTGTCGAAAGACGAGCGAATTGTGACGCCCTGCGTGAGGCGCTCCGGCGTGGGATCTTTCAGCCGAAGCTCCACAGCTTTCTGATTTCCTTCGAGGTAATCGCCGTTGGAATTAAAGAGGGCGGTGACGACCGTGAAGTTGTAGTAGCGCTGGCCGTCGCGCGTGTCGAACTGGGCTTGCGAAGCGTCCACATGGGCGTAGGCGGACAATGAAGGATCGCCCGCGCCGTCAAAGGCGTAGCGCAGTGTCAGATCGACGGGGAGACCGCTCAACTCTTCGAGGGAATATGCGACGCGTTCGATCTGCTCCTTGGCGGCTGTTTCATCGGCGATCTCGCCTTGCGCTGCGTAGAAGCCCTTGCGCGCCTCGATCGTGTAGTCGTTCTTGCCCACCACGCTTACCTTGATGGCGTGAAACTTGCCGTCGTGCCTCAGCCCGGCCGGAGAGTAGGCGATCAGATACGACGCTTCGGGGTGGCCGACGGTGCGTGCGAATCCCGTTTCGAGATCGTTGTTGCTCAGAAACGCGTAGCCGCCCGTGCCTTCGGCGAGGCTGCGCATTACGTCGTCCTGTGCGAGGGCGCCGTCACGGCGGTACGAGGATGCGAGGCCGGCCGAGCGCGAATTCGTGTAACCGGGGGCGGCGGGATTGTTGTTGTCGGGAAGCGGGCTGGCGGAGAAGACGCCCCGCGCATCGAGGGTGTGGATGAAGATTCCCGCGCGAGCTGCACGTTCGGTCATCTCGTCGATGCGCGTTTGCGCCATCGGCGTGAGAAAGCCGGGCGAGACGAGCAGTATGTCGCGCTGGCCAGGCAGTTTTGAAAAGCGATCGATGATTTTGTCAAGACGCGCGAGCGTCGATTCCGATTCCGCTTCGCCGATGGCGAGAAGCTGGTGCGCGACCGTCATCATCTGTGCGTAAGCGGCTTGCTGGGATTGGTCGGCGGTGCAGACCAGCGCGTCAGCTTCAGCGACGTCCTTCGCGCTTTTGTCGTTGTGATTGATGATCAGGTCGGCCTGGTAGAAATTCATCGGCGGGCACTGGCCGAGAGCGTTGTCGCGCGTGACGTCGTGCGGGTGCGGGCTGAGCGCGCCGATCGCTTTGCGCAGCGCGGCGGCGTCGGCGGTGAAGTCCACCTGATCGAGGCCTGAGGCTGTGTAGAGAGCGATGCGCGTTGTAGGCGCGATCGATGCATCGAGGAATTTATCGGCGGCGACGCGAGAGCGGATGATGTCCGCGTCTTCGAGGTGAACGTCGTCGAAGAACAGCGCTACGTAGCGCGAGGGAAGCGCGAGCGACGCCGGCGGCTGAGGTGGAATGGTCGCGCTGGCGTCCATCGGGGCGGGAGCGTTGACGAGCGGAATGAGCACGGGCGAGTCGGGAGCGGACTCACCAAACATGACGATTTGCTGCGGCTGGCCGTCCTGGAGAATCTGAAAATCACCGGGCTTGAGATTCGTAACTGCCGTGCCGGAGGCATCACGAACGACGACGCGGATCGGGACGAGGAAGGAGGTCGAACGAAGGGGCTGCGCGTTTTGGGACGCAGGCGGTGATTGCGGTTGCGTGGGCGACGGCGTCGCGGGCGGCGGTGGTACTTGTTGTGCGCGGGCAGCGGAGCCGAGGCAGACGAGTGCCGCGAACAATACGGCGAGAAAGCGCGTGCGGGTGAAGCACCGAGTCATGGAGGGACCGCCGGACCTCCATTGTCGCGCTGGACGCTGGCGGAGGCGATGTAAATTTTCTGTCACAGGCGGCCGGGGAGCGCGAGGCTAGTCGATGATTACGGGGAGGCCGGCTTCGGTCCAACCGCGCCAGCCGCCGTCCATCGAGATCACGTTGCGATAGCCCATCTTCTGAATATTGTCGGCCGCGAGCGCGGAGCGGTAGCCGCCGCCGCAATACAGCACGATCTGCGTGCGTTTGTCGGGAATGGTGCGCTCGATGTCGCGCTCGATCACGCCTTTGCCAAGATGAACCGCACCGGGGATGTGGCCGCGGGCCCACTCGGAATCTTCGCGGACGTCGACCACGACGGGTTTTTCGGGCGAGTCGAGGCGCTTTTTTACGGCGGCGATATCTTCTTCTTTTATGTGCTTTTTAGCTTCGCGGACGAGGGTTAGGAAGCCTTCGGTGTGGTCCATGGGAATCCTTAGAGATACGTCGTCAGCCCTGACGATAGCACAGGCGTCGTAGCTTCGAGCGGGGTTGCTCGCCGCTCGCAAGAAGCGAAGAGAGATCCTTCGGCCGCTGAAGCGGCCTTTGGATGACGAACTTAACGAGGCGGGAGGTGAATGCTCGCACAGTTCGTGGAGTTGCGGGCTGCGTTGCGCAGCCAAAACTGGCTACCCCACGCGTGGCTCATTTCATGTCGCGCCAGTTCGGGCCGACTTTGGTTTCGGCGACGATGGGGACGCGGAATTTGTGGACGTTTTCCATAACGTCTTTCACGAGTGCGCGCAGCGCGGGAATTTCGGCCTCGGGGGCTTCGAAGAGAAGTTCGTCGTGGACCTGGAGCGTCATGCGCGCTTTGAATTTCTCGATGGGCAGGCGGCGATCGAGTTCGATCATGGCGAGCTTGATCAGATCGGCGGCGGCGCCCTGCATCGGCGTGTTCATCGCGGTGCGCTCGGCGAAGCTGCGCATGTTGGCCTGCGGCGAGCTGATTTCCGGGATTGGACGGATGCGGCCGAACATGTTGCGAACGAAGCCGGTCTTGCGCGTCTCGGCGATCTGCGCGTCTAGGAATTTCTTTACCCCGTTGTAGCGCTCGAAATAGACGTTGATGAAGTGCGCGGCTTCTTTTTGTTCGATGCCGAGATTTTGCGCGAGGCCGAAGGCGGAGAGGCCGTAAATCACCCCGAAGTTGATGACTTTCGCGACGCGGCGGTGTTCGCGGGTCTGCGCCATCGGGCCGACGCCGAAAACTTCCTGCGCTGTGCGCGCGTGAATATCTTCGCCGCGCTGGAACGCTTCGTTGAGCACGGGATCGTGAGAAAGATGCGCGAGGACGCGCAGTTCGATCTGCGAATAGTCGGCGGAAAGCAGCAGCGAACCCGGCGCGGCGACGAACGCGGCGCGGATTTCGCGGCCGAGTTCGGTGCGCACGGGAATATTTTGCAGGTTCGGGTTCGACGAGCTGAGGCGTCCCGTTGCGGTGCCGGTCTGGCAGAAGCTGGTGTGCAGGCGTTCGGTGAGCGGGTAGATCAGGCGCGGGAGCACATCGGCGTAATTCGATTTGAGTTTTGTAAGCTCGCGATATTCGATCACAAGCTTCGGAAGTTCGTGGACCTCGCAAAGTTCTTCGAGTACCTCAGCGGCGGTGGAGCGCGACTTCGGTTTGAAGCGGCCCATGCGCGGAGGCGTGAGATTCAGCTTATCGAAAAGAACTTCAGCCAGCTGCTGCGGTGAGTTGATGTTGAACACGCATTCGGCCAGCTCGAAGATCCTTTTTTCAAGCTTAGCCATTTCGGCCGCGAGGTGCGTGCCAATGCGGTCGAGCTCCTTCGGGTCGATGCGTACGCCGCTTGCCTCCATGCGCGCGAGGACCGGTGCGAGAGGTAGATCGATTTTTTCGTAGACGTCCAGAAGGCCCTGCTTTTCGACTTCTTCGCGCAGGATGGGCGCGATGCGATATAGAAAGTCGGCGCGCTCGCCGGGGGCGCCGGAGAGCGTGCGGTTCAGATGGCGCAGCACGACTTCGGCAAGGTTGTGCTTCGACGTTGTCGGGCGCAGCAAGTAGGAATAAAGAGCCGTGGCGTGCTTAATGCCCGCGATGGCTTTGGGATTGTCGATCGAGCCTGGCGCGGCGAGCAGGCGGAAGAGCTTGGGATCGTGAACGATTTTCGGGCGCTTCGGATCGGCGAGGAACTCGGACATCGAGGCTAGCGTGCGATTTTCAAGATCGTTTGAAGCGTAGCGCGCTAGACCTTCCTTCGAACTCACTTCCACGTTGAGAACCGCGGAGCCGAAGCCTTCTTCGTCGTCTTCCTGCGCGTCGATGCCGAGCCAGACGGCGGTGTCACGGCCGCCGGGCGTTGATTCGAGAAACGTGCAGAAGCCGGACGGTGTGTCGAGGGCGGCGTAGTCGATCGGACCGTCGTCCCGGTGCATCGAAGCGAGGGGCGAAAGATCGCGCAGCAGCGAACTGAAGCCGAGCTCGACGTAGAGATCGCGAAGCGCGGCGACGTCCGGCTCTTCGAGTTCGAGCGACTTGAGATCGAGTTTGACGGGCGCGTCGGTGGGGATGGTCGCGAGCTGCTTGCTAAGGACAACAAACTTCGCGCAATTCTGAAGCGCTTCGCGGTAGCTCGCGCGCTTCACTTCGGCGGCGCGTTTCAGAACTTCCTCGGCGCTGCCGTACTGCTGGATCAGTTGTTTGGCGCCGACGTCGCCGATGCCGGGCTTGCGGCGTTCGCCGGGAGCGGGCTTGTCATTCGGGTCGCGCGCGCCGGGAATGTTGTCGATGGAGTCGCCCATGAGAGCCATCACATCGGCGACTTTCGAGGGCGGGACGCCCATCAGCTCTTCCACTTTAGCTTCGTCGATGAGGAGATCGCCTTTTGTGGGATTCAGGACCAGAACGTCCCTATTGACGAGCTGGAGCATGTCCTTGTCGCTGGTGACGATGAGCGTCTGCAATTTTTTGGCGGTGGCGAGGCGCGACATCGTGCCGATCACGTCGTCGGCTTCGTAGCCGGGGTATTCGAGGATCGGAAGGCGCATCGCTTCGCAGAATTTGCGCACGAAGGGAATCTGCACGGAGAGGTCCTCGGGCATCGGCGGGCGCTGGGCTTTGTAGTCGGCGAAGAGTTTGTCGCGGAAGGTCGGCGCGGAGACGTCGAAGACGACGCCGAGGTAGTCCGGTTGCCAGTCTTTGATGAGCTTACGAACCATGTTGGAGAACAGGAACGGCACGTTGGTCGGCAGACCGCCGGGGCTGCGCATGCGCATCGGCATGGGCGCGAAGAAGGCGCGGAAGATGAAGCCCATGGCGTCGATGAGGAAGAGGCGCTTGGGGCCGTTGGGGTCGCGGGGAACGGGGGCGTTGGGCGTCGACGGCTTGGCCTTTGTAGGCGGCGCGGGTGGCGGCGCGACGGCGGTTTCGGGTGGTTTGATGGTTTCGACGGCCGGGGCCGAGCGCGATTTGGATTTCAGCTCTTTCGGTTTGCGGGAAGGCATGTCTGTGAGCGCCGGAAGGTGGGCGCGGAAAAGTCAGTATAACAGGTTGGGATGGGAGGCGGAGGAGGCGGGAATTGTAGCTGCGACCGTAAATTTCGGCGTGGGGCGAAAGGTGCTTGACGGGGCTAGTGATGGGGAATATATGTGAAGGCACGTGAAATGGGGCGTGGGTGTGCTGCGTGCTGTGGGACTTCGTGGTGAACCTCGGGGTGGGGTTATCGTCCACATTAAACATATTGATTGGACAAGTCCGCTTGCGCGCCGTTCCAATCTTCAGCAATACATTTTGCAAAAATCAAAATAGGCTCGGGGGAATCGATGAAGATGCGTGCGCGTTGTAGCGCAATCGCTATTGCAGCGGTCGTCGCGGTACTGGCGCTGCTTACAGCGACCGGCAGTTCGGCTCAAACGTTTCGCGGCTCGATCGCGGGCACGGTGACCGACACATCGGGCGCCGCGGTGACGGGCGCAACGGTGACGGTGCACAACATAGCGACGGGCGTGGACCGCATCACGCAGACGGGGATCGATGGCGGATACCTGGTGCCGGAGCTGCAGGTAGGCGCCTACGACGTGACGATCGAACTTGGCGGATTTCAGAAGGCGGTGACGAAGGGCGTGTCTGTTGACGTGGCGACGGAGCGGCGCGTGGACGTGGTGCTGAAACCCGGCGCGGTAACGAATTCGGTGACGGTGTCGGGCGAGGACTTGCCGGAAGTGGATACGACGGGCGACACGCTGGGCGGCACGCTGACGCAAGACACGGTGAAGAACCTGCCGGTGAACGGGCGCGATTACACGAAATTGATTTACCTGACGCCGGGCGTGGCCGGCTCGCCGGACCAGATTTCGGACTCGCCGGGATCGTACGGCACGTTTTCGATGAACGGAGCGCGCGGCCGGGCGAACAACTTCCTGCTCGATGGTACGGACATGAACGACGGATATCGGAACGATCCGGCGATTAACGAAGCGGGCGTGTTCGGAACGCCGGCGACGATTCTGCCAATCGACGCGGTGAGCGAATTGAAGGTGCTTTCGAATTTCGAGGCGGAGTACGGGCGCAGCGCCGGCGCGGTGATCAATATCGTAACGAAGAGCGGGCAGAACAGAATTCACGGCGACGCGTTCGACTATTTCCGGAACAACGCGCTGGATGCGCGGAACTACTTCGACCCGTCGGGAACGCCGCAGGCGCCGTTCCACAACAACCAGTACGGCGCGGCATTGGGCGGACCAATCCTCAAGGACAAGACGTTTTTTTATGTGGACTACGAAGGGCAGCAGGAACGCGTGGGCGTGGTAAGCGTGGCGAGTGTGCCCGATCCCGGGACGCTGGTAGCAACGAATCCCGTGATTCAGAATTTGCTCCAGGCATATCCGAACAACGATCCGTGGCCGCTTCCGAATCTGGGGCCGGGCGAAGCGTCGGCGGTGACGCCGTCGTACAACAAGCTGACCAGCCTGATCGCGAAGGTGGACCACAACATCAACCAAAACAACATTCTGACAGGCCGATACTTCTTCGGCGATAGCGTGCAGAGTTTTCCGCTGGCTCTGACGGGCGGAGGCGTGCTGCCGGGATTCAATACGTACACGCCGACGCGCGTGCAGCTGGTTTCGATTTCGTACGTGAGCGTGCTTTCCCCGACAAAGGTGAACGAGGCGCGGTTTGGGTGGAACCGGTTTGCGGAAGGATTTTTCCCGGCGGACCAGAGCTTCGAGCCGAGCAGCGTGGGATTGTGCGCCGCGACAACGGTGGCGGATTGCACGGGACCGTCGCTTTCAAACTCCGGACTGCCGGTAATCGACGTGGCTAGCTTCGCGCAGCTCGGAGCGAGCCATTCGACGCCGCGGCACCGCTACGATACCAACTGGCAAGCGCTGGATAACTTTTCGTGGAAGATCGGAAAGCACGACGTGAAGTTCGGATACGAATACCGAAGGACGAGCATCCAGCAGTTTTTCGGCGCGAGCTACCGCGGCGAGCTGGATTTCACGACGTTGGACGATTTCCTGAGTGGCACGGTCGACGGCGGCGGACAGTCGCTGGGACAGTCGGTACGACATACGTCCCAGAACAACCAGGGGCTGTATGTGCAGGACACGTACCAACTGAATTCGCGCCTGACTTTCAATGTGGGGTTGCGTTGGGATTATTTCGGAGTGGTAGGCGAGAAGGACAACCTCTTCACGAACGTTACGGCCCTTGATCCCGTAGCGGAGACGGCGACACTGACGCAGCTTGGACAGCCCGGACTCGGATCGCTCTACAAGCCGGACTACAAAAACTTTTCGCCGCGGTTGAGCGTAGCTTGGGATCCGTTCGGGAAAGGCAAGACGATCGTGCGCGCAGGCTGGGGCATGTTTTACGACGGCGTCTCTCAGGACGTGTTCCTGGGCGAGTTGCCTTACAACTGCATATTCTGCCCCGGCGTGGCGTATAACCCGGCGGGACCCGATCCGATTTTTTCGGTGAGCCCTACGGGAGCGCCGATCGTGAGCGGGGTGCCGGTATTCGCGGCACCTTCGGGAGCGCCACAGGGAAATATTTTTGCGGTGAGCCGGAATCTGCCAACGCCTTACATGGAGAACTACAACCTGAACATCCAGGAGCAGATCACGAATAAGGTGATGCTCGAAGTTGGGTACGTGGGAGCGCAGGGGCACCGTTTGTTCCACTATCTGGACATAAATCAGCCGGACCAAGCGGCGATCACGGCGTTCGACGTTTCAAATGCGGCGACGAGCAATTACTACGTCCCGAATCCCGCCGGTCCAACGACTCTGCCACCGGTCATAGGCGGCCCGTGTGTAACGGGCGGAGTAATCACGGGCGGTCCAGGGTGCATCGCGAGTTACGGCGTTCCGACGAACTACGCGAACAATATTTACGGGGCGGAGTACATCAACCAGTTGCAGGCGAACGCGCGATCGAACTACAACTCGCTGCAGACGAGTCTTCGCGTGAACAATTGGCGCGGAATCACGTCGATTGTGAACTACGTGTGGTCTCATTCACTGGATACGGCGAGCGACAGTTTTGATTTTGTTCCGAACGCCGCACAACCAAATGACAGCAACCGGCCGAACCTGGAGTATGGGAACTCGAACTTCGATATCCGCAACCGGTTCACGTGGATTTTCGCGTACGAACTGCCGCACATGGGCGGAGATTGGCAAAAGCTGAAGAACGGTTGGGGAATCAACAGCACGGTGACGCTGCAGGATGGCCAGCCGTTTAACCTCAACTACGATTTCGAGGGTGACTTCAGCGGAAGCGGCGAAGGGTTTGACCGGCCGGATGTGATTGCACCGGTCCAATACCAGTCGACGAATCCTTTGAACTTCATGAACATGGCGTCGTTCCAGACACCTTGCACGTCTCTTACGGGGGCGCCGTTGGCTGCGTATGAGGCCGACGTCGCGGCGGGGCTTAGTTCAACTTTCGGTCCGGACCAGAATTGCTTGCCGGGAACGCGGCATTTCGGAAACGAAGGGCGCAACTCGCTGCGAGGACCGAGCTTCAAGCAGTGGGATTTCGCGATCTTCAAGAACACGCAGATCACGGAGTGGTTGGGAATGGAGTTGCGGGCGGAGTTTTTCAACTTCCTGAACCATCCGAACTTCTCCAATCCGTTGCTGCCTGCGTTTATCGCGGACGCGGGACAGCAAGGGATCGGAACCAACGGCGTGAGCCAGGGGGCGTATCAGCTTTCTACAACGGGTGACGTAGGCATTGGCAACCCGTTCCTGGGAGGCGGCGGGCCGCGCGGGATTCAGCTGGCGGCGAAGTTCACGTTCTAGGGCTAGGCTCGCGGCGCAACCTTATAAATGAGGATTGGCAGGGCCCGGCGGCCTCGGTAGACGAGGTGCCGGGTCTTTTCATTTGTGACCGGGCGGACCTGGGCGCTGGGCGGGCCCCGGGGAGGAATGGAGTGCGTTCTAAAGCCTTGATTTGCTAGGCTGTGAGGCTCATCGGGGTGCCAGCTTGGGACTCGGCAGCCCCGGGAGCAGCGGCGGTTAGGGCGTGGCACGCTGCGGGATGCGCGGGCGAAGGCGAGGCGCAGCCGTTGGCGTGCCGGTCATGCTATGTCATGCGTTTGAAATATTTTAGCGGGGCGCGCGTATCAGCTTATGGAGAGACGGAAGGCCACAGGGGAGATGAGCGCCGCGGAACTAGCGGATGTGGTCGAGCGCGTCCGGGCCGGAGACGGCGAGGCGTGGGGCGAGCTTTATCGCCTGTACGCGCCGGCGATGTTCCGGTTCTGCCGGAGAGCGTTGCCGACGCGCGAGGATGCGGAAGACGCGACGACGGATATTTTCATGAAGGTGCGGCAAAAACTCGGGACCTACGATTCGGCGAGACCTTTTCAGGCGTGGCTGTACAAGGTGGCGAGCAATCACTGTTGGGACATGTTGAGGCGGAGGAGAATCCGGCAGGATCTGGAGACGGGCGACCTGGAGACGCTGCCGCTCGAGCATCCGGACCCCAGTGCGCTGGAGAAAATGCAGTTCGATCACGACAGCAAACAGGTGCGTGCGGGCCTGGCGAAGATGCCGGACCGCGCGCGCATGGTGCTGGTGCTGCGGTATTACTCGGACATGAGTTATGACGAAATCGCGGACACGCTGGGAGTGCGGCGCGCGTTTGTGGGAGTGCTACTGCTGCGCGCGCGGCATCAATTGCGAGAAATTCTAGGCGAGAGCGGAGGAGCGAGCATGCTCGGCGCCACAGCAGGCGGGAAACCATGACGCACTTTGATGAAATGACGGCGCTGCTGTACTTGGAGAATCAGCTGCGGCCGGAAGCGGCGGAGACGGTGAGAGCGCACGCGAGCGAATGCGGCGAGTGCCGCGACTTGCTGGCGGCGCTGAACCGCGAATCGATCTGGCTGCGCGAGTCTCTCGAGACGGACGACGAGATGGTGCCCGCGCGCCTGATCCAGGTACCGGAAAAAGGATCGGCGCCGTGGGGATGGATCGCGGCGCTGGCGCTCGGGATCGGCGGCGCGTACACAGTGTGGAACGGATTCATCGAGCCGTGGCGCGCACAGGCGGCCGAAGCGGGCTTCACGCAAGGAAATTTGCTCACGATGCTTTTCTTCAGTGGTGCGTTCTGGAAAGGATGGGATGCCATGCGAAGCATGATCGAATTCACGGCGTTGGCGACGGTGGGAATCTTGGTGCTCTGGCTGGTGCGAAAGCACATCACGCGAGTGGCGCCGGCAGTGGTGGCGATGGCGGGAATGACGCTGGTCGCCGCGCTAGCAGCGCCGACGGCGAGCGCCGGACAGGTGGAGCACGGACAGCCGAACTACACGCTACCTGCCGATCAGACCGTGCACACCGATTTGATTGTGTTCGCGGACACGACACGAATCGAAGGCAACGTGGACGGCGACGTGATTGCGTGGTCGCGAAGCGTGACGGTGACCGGACACGTGAAGGGCGACGTGATCGCGTTCGCGCAGGAACTACGCGTGGAAGGGCCTGTGGGCGGAAACGTCCGGGGGTTCGCATCGACGTTCGATTTGAATTCGACGGTGGAGCGCAACGTTTCGGCGTGGGTCGGAAACATTGATTTCAGCCAAAGCGGCAAAGTCAACGGCTCGATGATTCTGGGCACGGGCGACGCAATACTAGAAGGATCGGTCGGCGGGGATTTGCAGGCGTACGGCGGCGAGTTCGACGTGAACGGGCCGATTGGACGCAACCTTTACATTCGGGCGGGACATTTGCGATTTGGGCAGCGCGCCGATATCGCAGGCACGGCGACATATCACGGACGGAATCAGGCCACAGTGGATGGGGGCGCAAAATTCGCGGACCCGCTGCAGACCACGATCATTTCGGAAGACTACGGTAATCGATACACGACGCTGGGCTACTACTGGCACCAGGTGCTGCGTTGGGGCGCGAGCTTTGTATTCGGACTTGTGCTGTTGCTGCTGGCGCCGGTGTTTTTCTTCGACGCTTCGAACGCCCTGAACCGTTACGCGCCTTCGATTGGATTTGGAGTGCTGTTTCTATTCGCGGTGCCGATCGCGGCGATTCTGGTTTGTTTCACGATCGTGGGATTGGGCGTAGGTGTCTCGACGATCATGGTTTGGCTGATCTCGATGTACGCAGCAAATGTGATCGTCGGCCGCTGGGTGGGCGAAAAGATACTGGGCGCGGGCGAGCCGGGAATGGGCGCAGCGCTGGGGCGGCTGGCGCTCGGGCTTTTGATTCTGCGCTTGATTTCGATGCTGCCGTACGTGGGCGGGTGGGCGATGTTTGCGGTGGTGATCTGGGGCATCGGCGGGATGGTGCTGGCGGTGAGCCGGCGTTTGCACCAACACGCGCCGGCAGCGCTTTCCGTGGCGGCGTAGGGCACAACGTTGCATGCGGCATTCACCGCAGGCAGCACAGACTGACAGTCTATGTTACAGCTCGCTGCACTCGCCTAGATCAGATGACGCCAAGCTTTTTGCCGACTGTGGCGATAATGTCGGCGGCGCGTTCAAGGTCGGCGCGCTTGTGAGTTGCAGTGACAATGGTGCGCAGGCGGGCTTTGCCTTCGGGAACCGTTGGGTAGCCGAGCGCACCGGCGAACACACCTTCCGCAAATAATTCCCTCGAAAACTGAAAGGCTTTGGCGCCGTCGCCGACCATGATCGGCGTGATGGGCGTTTCGCTCCTGCCTGTGTCGAATCCCAACTTCTTGAGCTTGCGTTTGAAAAACTTTGTGTTGGCCCAGAGCTTTTTGATGAGCTTTTCGCCTGCCTCGGAATCGAGCAGCTCGAAAGCGGCCTGGCACGTAGCGGTGACCGAAGGCGGATGCGAGGTAGAGAAAAGGAACGGCCGTGCGCGCATGTAAAGAAATTCGATGAGGTCTTGCGAGCCGCAGACGTAGCCGCCGATGGAGCCGATGGCTTTGCTGAGCGTGCCGACTTGAATGTCGACACGGCCGTGGCAGCCGGCGTGGTCGATAGTGCCGCGACCGTGCGAGCCGAGGACTCCGGAGGAATGCGCGTCGTCAACCATCATGATGCAGTTGTACTTTTCGGCGAGGTCGCAGAGGGAAGGGAGGTCTGCGATGTCGCCATCCATGGAGAAAACGCCGTCGGTGATAAGGAGCTTCTTCCCGGGCCAGTCTTTGGTTTCCTGGAGGACGCGCTCGCAGTCGGCGGCATCTTTGTGTTTGAAGACTTTGATGGCGGCGCGGGAGAGGCGGCAGCCGTCGATGATGGAGGCGTGATTGAGTTCGTCGGAAATTACGAGATCTTCCTTGCCAAGGACGGCGGAGACGGTCCCAGCGTTGGCAGTGAAGCCAGACTGGAAGACGACGCAGGCTTCTACTTTTTTGAAGGCGGCGATCTGCTTTTCGAGATCGAGGTGCATCTTCATGGTGCCAGCAATGGTTCGAACGGCGCCGGAGCCGACGCCGAATGTGCGAGTGGCATCGATGGCGGCGCGGCGGAGCTTGGGATGCGTGGTGAGGCCGAGGTAATTGTTGGAGCTGAGATTGATGACTTCCTTGCCGTCGAAATTCGCGACGGGCTTCTGCTCACCTTCGAGGACCTTGAGGTGGTAGTAGAGGTTCGCAGCTTTCATGTCTTCGAGTGCGTTGTGAAGGAACTGGAGCTGCGGGCGCTGCGATGAAACGGTCATACGGCCTCCGAAGATTCTGTGCGAGCGCGCTGGGGCGCGCTGCGAATACCGACTGCAGGGCGATTTTATCGTGAGAACGGCTGGATCAGCTGGGCTTGCCGTTCGGATACAAGAGAACTTTTCCGGCCTGGCCGGATTCGAGTAGCTTGAACGCGGACGCAAAGTCTTCGATGGGAACGCGCTCGCGGAAGAGCGGCTCGAGGTTGAGACGGTTTTCCTTGAGCAGGTCGGTCATCTGGACCCAGGTTTCGAACATTTTGCGGCCGTAGATGCCTTGCACGGTGGCGCCTTTGAAGATCACGTCATTGACGAGATCGAAGGTGACGGGGTCTTTCGGGATGCCGAGCAGCGAAGCGCGGCCACCGTTGCGAAGCATCTGGAAGCCCTGGTGGATGGCGTCGGGATGGCCGCTCATTTCGAGCAGGACGTCGGCACCGGCGCCGTCGGTTTCGTCGAGAACTTGCTGGATCGCGTTGCCTTTCGAAGGGTCGATGGCGACGTCGGCACCCATTTTCAACGCGAGTTCGCGGCGGTGCGGATTCACTTCGGTGGCGAATATTTTGGCTGCGCCGCAGGCACGCGCGACGTTGATGGACATCAGGCCGATGGGGCCGGCGCCGGTGACGACGACGTTCTGCGCGGAAATTTCTCCGGCGAGAACGGTGTGCACGGCGTTGCCAAGCGGGTCGAGGATGGCGGCGTAGTGTTCGGGAATTGCGGGATCGATCTTCCAGATATTGCGAATGGGGATGGTGACGAATTCGGCGAAGCAGCCATCGGCGTCGATGCCAATGATTTTCACGTTCTGGCAGACGTGAGGCTGTCCCATGCGACAGGGGCGACAGTGCGCGCAATTGACGTGCATCTCGGCGCTGACGAAGTCGCCGGGCTTCACCGAGGTAACTTCCGAGCCGACGGCTTCGATGACGCCGCAGAATTCGTGGCCGAACGTCATGGGCGGCTTGATGCGGCTGGCGGACCAGCGGTCCCAGCCGTAGATGTGAAGGTCGGTGCCGCAGATCGAGGCGGCTTTCACGCGGACTAAGACTTCGATCGGGCCGGGCGTTGGAACAGGCACAGATTCGAGCTGGGCGCCGCGTTCGGGACGCGTCTTGCGCAGGGCTTTCATCTTTGACATAGGCATAACTATTGGCGCGGCCTCACTAATGGAGTCGGAGATGGCTGGCCGAAACTACGATGTTAGCACAGCGTCAAAGGGCGGACGGATACTTGGGCGTGGCGGTGTGCACGCCGTAAGATTCCGATGAGCCCAAATTGGTTCAAAATGAAGAGCGCGCCGAGAATCGCGAGATGAGCCCTGGGAAAAAAATTGCCGCAACGATTGTTTCGATTCTGTTCGCCCTCGTCCTCGTGATCGCGTACTGGGCGTTCCTTTATGACGGCGATCTTCCGGACTTTCAGCATCTCGCGGAATTCGCACCTTCCGCTCCGATGACGATTTCGAACGACGAATGTCTCGGCGAGTCACTCGACCTCATACCGACCGACGAGATGGGCGATGCCTTTCGCAAGGCATTTCCCGCCGCGGAAGCGCCTGAGACGTGGACCAATCAAATCGCGCGATCGGTCCTGTGCGACCGTGCGGAGCGAAGCCTCGGCGCTCATGTGGTGGCAGAATGGCGAATGATCTGGCGACTCAAAAGAGCCTTCTCGCACGATCAGCTTCTCGCCATCTATGCCAACCGAGCATATTTTGGCGACCGCGCGCTCGGAGTAAATGAAGCTTCGATGCACTTCATGCAAAAGCGGCCGAAGGATCTGACTCTAGATGAAGCGGCTTTGCTGGCTGGGCTTCTTCGGGCGCCGGAGGCTTATTTTCCGTCAACGCATCCAGACCGCGCACTTGCTCGCCGAAATGCGGTGCTGCGAGAGATGGTGCGGCAAGGGAGTTTGAGCGCCGCGGAAGCAGCAGAACTCGAAACGAGACCGATACCAAAACCCGCCGGAAAGTTGCAGCGACGACTTCCTTTTGGAGGCGGCGATTTCGGAAATTTATAACGCGTCACAAGCAGAGTTCGTTCCTATACAATCGCGCGATTGCAGAGGTGGGGAGGCGGGGTGAGCGCTACAGCTACATCGCGACTGAGTGAGATTCGGACGGGATTCGAGCGGTCGTTCTGGGTAGCGAACTTCAGCGAGCTGTTTGAGCGGCTGTCGTACTACGCGGCGTTCGCTTCGCTGGCGCGATACTTGAGCGAAACGCTGCAATTCCCCGCGGAGCAAGTAGGGACGCTGACGGGATTGTTCGGCGGGCTCGTGTGGTTTTTGGCGGCGTTTGGCGGAGCGCTAGCGGACAAGTTGGGATTCCGGCGCGCGCTCTCCCTCGCGTATTTCATCCTCACGTGCGCCTACTTTTTGCTGGGATCAATCGGAGCGTCATGGCTCGCGCCAATTCGTGGGGCGGTGCCGCTCCCTGTGCTCGTGGGTTGCGTGCTCGCGTTGCCCGCGTTGGGCGTGGCGCTGGTGAAGCCGAGCGTGGTGGGGACGACGGCGCGCGCGTCGAAAGAGAACGTGCGGTCGATCGGATATTCGATCTACTACACGCTGGTGAATATCGGCGGGGCGGCCGGACCGTATCTCGCCTCGTACGTGCATCACCATATGCGCGTCGAGAATGTGTTTCGCGTGGCGGCGCTCAGCGTATTTCTGATGTTCTTCTTCGTACTTGCGCTATTCCGCGAGCCGAAGCGAGAGGGTGAGAAAGCGCCGTCGTTGGCGGAGTCGGCGCGGAATTTTCTGACGGTGGTGACGAATCCGAAGTTCATGCTGTTTCTGGTGATTTTTTCGGGGTACTGGGTGGTGTACTGGCAGGAATTTATTATTTTGCCGCTGTACGTGCCGAAATTCATCAGCAAGACGATGGATACGGAATTGATGCTCGTGACCGGGCCGCTGACGGTGATCTGTTTGCAACTGCTGGCGAGCTTTTTGACGCAGAAGATTCCGGCGTTCCGCGCGATTACGATCGGGACGCTGATCAGCGGACTCGCGTGGATTCTGCTGATCCTGCACCCGACGCCACTCATGGTGATCGCGACTTTGTTTGCAGTATCGATCGGAGAGATCACGCAATCGCCGCGATACTACGAATATATTTCCCGGCTGGCACCGGAGGGGCAGCAGGGGACGTATATGGGATTTGCGTTTCTGCCGATTGGGATCGGGTCGCTGATTGGCGGGTGGTTTGGCGGGAAGATTTTTCATCACTTTGCCGAGGTGACGGGCGATCCGACGAAGGTGTGGTGGTGTGTGGTGGCGGTGGGGGTGGGGACGGCGGCGCTGCTGTGGATTTATGATGCGACGTTGAGGCCGAGGGAAGTGGCCGGTGGTGGGTGACGAGTGGCTAGAGCAAAGCGGGGCGTGAGTCGAGAACGCACGATGGCTGGGCCCCAATATCCCGACTACCGGGGGGCGAAGCCGTACTTCGATCTGGTCCGAGGGGCGCTCGGCGACCTGGTGGACGGCGAACATTTTTTCGACGTCGTGGCCGACGATGTCGTTTATGAAGTCCGGTACGAACTCGGTTGGCCCCACATAATCGAAGGACGCACCGAATTAATGGATCAGTTCAAAGGTTATTGCCGGAGCATTAGACTTCAATCGGCGAACCATCTCATCTCGCATAAGACAGATGATGGCCGGGTGATGATCATCGAGTACGACGTGAAGGGGGTGATCCTGGCGACGGACGTGAAATACGTCAATCGGTTCTGTTCGATCATCGAGATCGAGAGACGCAAGATCGTTCACTGGCGAGACTACATGGACTCTCTGGCGGCGTGGAAGGCGCTGACAGCGGTGAGTGGTCGATAGAGGACAGCGATAGCCGTGCGCTCCACAGACTGACAGTCTATGTTACAGCTCGCTTCGCTCGCCTCAGGCGCACCTGCTAGTTGACCAGGCGGCGGAGATTTTCGATGGCTTGACGGGCTAGCGTGTAGTTGGGTTCGATGCGCAGGGCTTCATCGAAGTGGTGGCGGGCGCGAGAGAAGTTGGCTTTGGCGATGTAGGCTCGGCCGAGATTGAAGTGCGGGAAGTGGCGCGGCTCGTAACGGGAAGCGCTGAGAGCGCGCTCAAGCCACGGAATCGCTTCGTCGTACTTACCCTGTTCGATCAGATACGAGCCAATGTCGTTGTAAGGATTGCCGAAGTCGGGATCGACTTCGATGGCGCGCTTGCACTCGGAAATGGCCTGATCCAGTTTTCCCTGAAAACGGTAGGTCCAGCCGAGGAACGTGTGGGCTTCGGCGGTGGGAAACAGATCGAGCGAGTCCTTGTAGAGTTGAACGGCGCGAGCGTAATCGCCGGACATCTGGACGCGATAGGCTTCCTGAAAAAGCGACAAGGCTTGTTTTTGGCGTTCAGACATTTTCGTTCTCGCGGCGAGCAGAATTCAGTGTAACGCGGCGACGACTGCGGCGGTGGTGATGGTTTTGGCGCCGAGACCGCCGAGTTCTTCCATCGCGCGTTTCGAGTGTTCTTCTTTCAGCGTTTCAATCGCATCAACAACGATATGAACTTTTCGGCCGCGCTTGGCTAGACCTTTGGCCGCGGCGTGGACGCAATATTCGGTGACGACGCCGAAGAGATAGAAGTCGGCGTGCGGATCGAGCTTGTCGAGGATCGCACCGGTGTGGACGTTGTCGAAGACGTCGAAGGTCTGCTTTTCGAGAAGGACTTGGTCGTATTGCGCGATGTCCGCCGGAACGTCGAAAGATTTCTCGTTGGGAATGGTGAGAACCTTCGCGGCGCGGGCTTGGGCGACGAGGTCAGCGCCGCGCGTGCCTTTCAAGCAGTGCGGCGGGAATTGCTTGAATTCGGGATCGTTCGGCGGATGCGCGTCGGCGCTGGAAATTAGAGGCGTGTGGGTGCGCTGCGCGGCGTCGACGAGGCGCTTGATGTTTGGAATTATATTTTCGGCGCCGGGAACGTAAAGCGCGCCGCCGGGCAGCATGAAATCAACCTGTGCATCGACCTGCCAGAGGACCTTCTTATGCGAACTCACGGCTGAAACTCCCCGCCCCGTTGACAACTATTTCGGCGCCGACTTGCGAATGCGGCGGCGCAACTTCTCCAGATGTTGTTTTAGACGCTTCGAGTAGTGAACAGGATACTCGGCGGCTCGATCGATGCGCTGGAAGCGAGCCGGCAAGCGCGAGAGGCTCGCGATACAACGGCCGCGAATTTCGGCGACTTCTTCGGCAGGAGTGGTGCGACGGCCGCCACGCATGACTTCGACGAGCATGGGCTCGCCGCCGTCGGCGGGCTCGCCATCAAGAGCGATGGTGTCACCGGTGTATTCGCCGGTGGCTTTCGAGTGGCGGAAGACCTGCTTGCGGCCGGGATAGGTGACTTTGGCGGCGCTGAGTTTCGCGGCTTCGCGGACCTGGCCATCGCGTTCGACTTCGACGAGCTTGTAAACGAGATTGAGATGCGGCGCGTCGCCAGGCGTGGCGAGCGCGGTACCGACGCCGAACGCGTCGATTGCGGCGTGCTTTTCGATGAGGGCGGCGATGCGCGTTTCGTCGAGATCGCCCGAGGCGAAAATTTTCACGTCCTGCCAGCCCGCTTTATCAAGCTGGGCTCGGACCCAGCGACTGTCTTTCGCGAGGTCGCCGCTATCGAGGCGGACGCCGGCGGGTTTGCGGCCCATGGTGATGATTTTTTTCACGGCGTCGCGAACGTCGTAGGTGTCGAGGAGAAGGACGGCGTGTTCGGGGAAGGCGTCGAGAAAATGCGCGAAGGCTTCGCTCTCGTCCTCATGCGCCATGACCCAGGAGTGCGCCTGCGTGCCGTAGGTCTCCATGCCGAACTGCTGGCCGGCGAGGACGTTGGAGGTGCCAAGACAGCCGCCGATGGCGGCGGCGCGGGCGGCGAGAAGGCTGGCCTGGCTGCCGTGGGCGCGGCGGGCGCCGAAATCGACGACCTGGCGGCCTTGCGCGGCGGTGTAAATGCGGGCGGCTTTGCTGGCGATCATGGTCTGGTAGCTCATGGTGGCGAGGACGTAGGTCTCCATGATCTGGCCTTCGATGATCGGGGCGACGACGCGCAGCATTGGTTCGCCGGGAAACACGAGCGAGCCTTCCGGCATGGCCCACACGCTGCCGGTGAAGCGGAAGGTCGAGAGGTAGTCGAAGAACTCGTCGCGAATATTGCGGAAGACGGGGTGGCGGCGGAGGTAATCGATCTCTTTCGAGGTGAAATGCACGTTTTCAAGGAATTCGAGGGCCTGTTCGAGGCCGGCGGTGACGAGATAGTTGCGATGGGGCGGCAGGTGGCGGACGAAGAGCTCGAAAGTGGCGTTGGCGTCGAAGCGGGTCTGCAAATAGCCCGCAGCCATGGTCAATTCATAGAGGTCTGTGAGAAGGCCGGAGTGCTCGGCAACGAGTCTGGGCTGCATCGACTAGCTCCGGGCGGTCTTAGAAGGACGGATCATGTTCCCTCGAAAACGACTGAAGAATTGGATGCGAAAACGGGAGAACGGATGATTCAAAACGGGACGTATGGAAAGACAAAACCCCCAAGCCGCGTACCCGCCGAACGGGTCGAGCGTGCCTGGGGGTCTCCTAGCGAATCTCTGCGCCGAATGGGCCTACTTCAGAACGGCGTCTTTGAACGCTTTCGCTGCGCGCAGGCGCACAACGGTCTTAGCCTTGATCTTGATGGTTTCGCCGGTGGCCGGGTTGCGACCGAGGCGCGCCTTGCGGTGAGCCTTGACGGCGCGGCCGATTCCGGGGATTACGAACTTGCCGGAGCTCTTGGTTTCCTTCACGGCGAGCTTGAAGAGTTCTTCGAAGAAAGATGCGGTCTGCTTCTTGGAGACCGGCTTCTCGTCGGTGCTCACCTTGTCCGTGAGGTGGGCGATGATCTTCGACTTGCTAAGCGGATTGGCCATCGAGTTACGTTTTCCTCCTGAAAAGTAAAAGCGATTTCGGCAGGCGCTTGCGCGGATGCCTTTGGGACTATAGCGGCACAAGGGTACGAACGCAAGTGATAATGTGAAAAAAACCCCGAAAAAACGGGGGTTTTGTGAAGTTCGAGAAATGCGCTGTGGAAATTATTTGGAGGCGAGTTGCTCGTAGAAAAGAGCAACGGCGCGAATGCCGCCGAAATAATTTTCGAGAGCGATGTGCTCGTCCGGAGCGTGCGCGTTTTCATCGGGCAGACCGAAGCCGAGAAGCACGCAGGGAACCTTGAATGTGTCGTGCATTTGCGTGACAAACGGAATCGAGCCGCCTTCACGGATAAACACGGCTTTTTTGCCGAAGCCCTTTTCGAGCGCATGACGAGCTTTCTGAAAAATCGGATCGGAGTAGGAAGCGACCCAGGGCTTGCCCATGCTGAGGACGTCGAATTTGCAATTTACCGTTTTGGGAAGTAGCGCGCGGACGTGACGCTCGACGAGCTTGGCGATAGTTTTCGGATCCTGATTGGGCACGAGACGCGTGGAGAATTTTGCGTAGGCCTTCG